>Ga0105239_10006120_pt1 | contig 14001 bp, 14 predicted proteins | sample KBSC44metaG_FD_92761 | JGI IMG/M metagenome (GOLD analysis project Ga0105239, IMG submission 92761) | Corn rhizosphere microbial communities from Kellogg Biological Station, Michigan, USA - KBS C4-4 metaG | ecosystem: Host-associated > Plants > Roots > Rhizosphere > Soil | place: Michigan, USA... | reverse complement strand
CTACTTGCCTAAACCATTTAGCTTTGACGAGCTGCTGGCGCGTATTCGGGCGCTCCTACGTCGACCAGTGGCAGGTGCGGGTACCAGCTATTCCATAGGCGATGTCACCATCAACAGCATCAGCAAAACAGTTGAAAAGGCTGGTCGTGAAGTCCACCTGACGGCCAAAGAGTTCCAACTGCTCGAATACATTGCGGCTCGTAAAGGCGAGGTGCTCAGCAAAGACCAGCTGCTCGACCATGTCTGGTCCGACGACGCTCGAGTGCAGCACAACACGGTCGAAACGTTTGTGGCAAACCTACGCAAAAAGGTTGACAAGCCGGGTGGCGAAAACGTGGTAAAAACGGTGCGGGGCTTCGGCTATACTGCAGCTTCGTAGGGTACACTAAAAACGTATGAACAATTTGTTCCACTCGGCACGGTTAAAGCTCACCGCCTTTTATTTTGCGGTGTTGGTGGTTTTTTGCTTGGTGCTGACGTTTGGGGTGCGAGCCTTTACCGACCATGAGCTCGACAAGGGTAATTTGGCGCAGCGTGGTATAGCGCACCGAGTTTTTCAGCAGTATTTTGACCAAGGTGACACCGACCCGCCTCAATACCAGACATTTGGTGGGGAACGCTACTTTGTGAACAATCAGGCCAAAGAAGCCGACTTGACGCGACAGCGCCTAAACCGCGACTTTTTACTCATGGACATGGGGCTGTTAGCCATCGGTGCCATTGCCAGCTACTGGTTTGCGGGCCGGACACTGCGCCCGATAGAAGAAGCACACGAAGAACAGAAGCGCTTCACCTCTGACGCCAGCCATGAGCTGCGTACGCCACTGGCCAGCATGAAGCTGGAAAACGAAGTCTTCCTGCGGCAAAAAAACTTTAGCGAAAAAGACGCGCGCGAGCTGATAGGCAGCAATCTAGAGGAAGTCGATCGCCTAGAGAAACTGGCGTCGAACCTCCTAGCCCTGAACCGCTACGAGAACACAGTCGTGAGCCACGAACCAGTATCGCTCGAAGAATTAGTAAAAGACGCAGTGAGTCAGGTTCAGCGTCACAAAGCTGCAAAAAAGACCAAGTTTAGCCAAACGATTGCGCCCGCTGCAGTCGACGTCAACCGGGAAAGCATGGTAGAGCTCCTCACCATTTTGCTCGATAACGCCGTAAAATACGGTCCCAAAGACGGCCTAGTCGAGATAGCTGGCACGTTTAAAACCGATGGCTACACGCTGACGGTCCGCGACCACGGTGCTGGCATACCCGACGAGGATCTGCCGCATGTTTTTGAACGCATGTATCGGGGCGACAAAGCCCGGAGCAGCAAAGTACCAGGGCACGGTATAGGCCTGAGTCTGGCACAACAAATCGCCAGTGCCAACGAAGCGACGCTAACGGCTGCAAACGCCGAAGACGGTGGGGCAGTGTTTACCCTGACGCTCCGCTAGCTACGGTATACTACTAGATATGTCCGTACAGCGGCGCTATAGCCCCCGTGAACGAGTGGTCGTAAGCTTGGCTGGTCTAACCGGCGTGAGTGCCGTCCTGTTTTTTGCTGGTGCGATTGCGAACCGAAGTCTACAGTTTGACTACTTGCTGTGGAACTTGCTGCTGGCATGGATACCGCTGGGATTGGTAGCGGCACTGGTACGCAATTTGCGTCGGAATGTCTGGAGCTCCTGGCAGCCGCTGACCCTGACGCTGCTGTGGTTGGTCTTTTTGCCCAACAGTTTTTACATGATTAGCGACTTCGTGCATATACAAGATGTGGCGCGGCATAACCTGCTCTACGATGTCGTTATGTTTACGTCCTTTATTTTTACGGCGTCACTGCTCGGGTTTTGTAGCTTATATATAGTGCACAGCGAGCTTCGGAAGCGCATGAGCTTACGTAATTCCAGTGCCATAGTGGCGTGCATTATCTTACTGTGTAGTTTTGCGATTTATCTTGGTCGTTCGCTGCGCTGGAACAGCTGGGATGTGCTACTCAACCCGGCTGGAATCCTGTTCGATGTGTCGGACCATCTCATACATCCGTGGCAGAGTGGGGAAATGTTTTCAACGACTATTAGCTTCTTTATACTCATTGGCAGCCTGTACGTGGTAGGGTGGCAACTGGGCGAAGCGACGCGCTTCGAAAAGCAACTACACGGTTACGAACACGCACCATGCGCGAGCTTCTGCCAACCTTGAGTTCGTTGTGGCGAGCCGTGGGCCTGAGCCAAAAAGACAAGCGACCGTAATCTGTTACAATAGGGGTGATATGAAACAAGCATTAGAGCAGGTAGTTGCTGCTATAGTCAAAGATTTGTTCGGTCTCGATGTGAACGTGGAGCTCACGCGCCCCGACGAACAATTTGGTGATTACGCCACCAACGTGGCCTTGCAGCTCGCGAAACAAGTTGGTAAAAATCCGCGCGAAGTGGCCGAAGCTATCAAATCAAAACTCAACGACAACGAACAGCTACAATCAGTCGAAATTGCCGGCCCGGGCTTTTTGAACTTGTCGCTGGCCGAGCGGACACTCGTGAAAGCTCTGGAAAATGAACCGGCCAAAGTCTGGCAGGACAAAACACTGGTAACAGAATACTCTGACCCGAACCCGTTCAAAGTACTGCACGTGGGACATCTCTACACGAGCGTAGTGGGCGACGCTATTTCGAACTTACTCGAAAACGCCGGCGCGGCTGTACACCGGGTGAACTTCGGTGGTGATGTCGGGTTGCACGTGGGCAAGACCATGTGGGCAATCATCCAAGACCTGGGTGGCGAAAATCCCGACAAGCTTGCCCAGATTCCGGAAGCCGAACGCTCTGAATGGATGGCACAGAACTATGTAAAAGGCACGCAGGCGTACGAAGAAGACGAAGCTGCCAAAGCCGCCATTATCGAAGTGAACAAGCGTGTGTACCAACTCTTCGCCGACAACGACCACGACTCTGCCTTCGCGCAAATATACTGGACCTGCCGTCAGTGGAGCTACGAATATTTCGACGCGTTTTATGAGCGCATCGGCACTAAGTTCGAAAAATACTATCCAGAAAGCGAAACGGCTGCAACTGGGCTCGCTACCGTGCAGGAACAGTTACAAAAGGGTGTTTTTGAAGAATCTGACGGTGCAGTGGTCTTCGACGGCGAAAAGTACGGCTTGCACACCCGGGTGTTTATAAACGGCCAGGGCTTACCGACGTACGAAGCCAAAGACGTGGGCCTAAGCATAAAGAAGTGGCAAGACTACCATTTCGACGAATCGGTCATCATAACCGGCAACGACATTGTGGAGTACATGAAGGTCGTGCTAAAAGCGATTGAGCAGTTCGAGCCCGAACTCGCGAAGCGTACGGTGCACCTGACGCATGGCAATGTAAAGCTAGCTGGTGGGGTAAAGATGAGTTCGCGCAAAGGCAACTTCCTGCGAGCAGTTGATGTACTGGATATGGTGGCCGAAGCTAGTAAAGAACTCAGCGGTGAAGCTGCCAAGGAAACGGTGCTCGGAGCGGCAAAATACGCATTTTTGAAGCAGCGAATCGGTGCCGATCTGATTTTCGACCCCAAGGAATCAGTAGCAACCGAAGGCAACAGCGGGCCGTACTTGCAGTATGCCCACGCACGAGCTCGCAGCATTCTCTCTCGTCATTCCGAACTTGATTCGGAATCTCGTGGCAATTCAGATGAGATCCTGAATCACGTTCAGGATGACGGAGGATTGACCGTCGATGAACGAAGTTTGCTGCGCAAAGTTACCGAATATACCGAAGTGGTCGAAAAGGCCACCAGTGAACTCATGCCGCACCACATATGTACCTACTTGTACGAACTGGCGCAGAAGTTCAATCAGTTTTACGAGCATAACCGAGTAATCGACGACGAACGCCAAGCCGTGCGGCTGCAACTGGTCGCACACTACGCCGACACGCTGAAAAACGGCCTGAAGCTGCTCGGCATAACTGCTCCAGACAGGATGTAGTCGTGGTCTCTAGAAAGTATCCATATTTGTACGGCAACACACCCCCACCGCCCGAACGCCCACCACTCCCAGCGCCTATTCCTGCCGAAGAACCCATTCTCCGCCTTTTGGGCGCGTGGGGTTTTACGCATGCTATGTTGGCATTTGCTGAAGCGACTGAGGTTGCGCAGGAAAATACCTCTGGCTCTTTGACCGCGGCCTAGGGTATACTTATGGCACAATCTCGAAAAGGAGTCGAAAGCATGGCTAAGCGTAACGATTGGTGGTGGTAAATCACCTTTGAACCCCGAAAGGGGTTCTTTTTAATTCTTTGGGCTTATACAATAGGGTTATGTCACAAGATGCAAAAGTTACCGAACACAAAGACGGCACCGTAACTGTCGTTACTACCAAAGGTAAACGGCACCACGGGGTGGCGATGGTGCTCGACACCGATGATGTACTGCGGGCGCAGGCCGGTGGGTTTGCCAACTTCCTGCGCGACTATGCGGTCGTTGGTTTGGCAATTGGTTTCGTGGTGGGCCAACAGGCTAACGCGGTCGCTAAACAACTGGTTACGAGCTTCCTCGACCCACTCGTCAAGATGTGGTTCGGGCAGGACCTGAGCAGCCGTGTCGCGACCGTTCACCATCATGACACGAAAATACCAGTACCTTGGGGATCGTTCGTATACGTACTCGTAGAGTTCTTCTTCGTCGTCATCGTCATTTATGCTCTCGTTAAACTCTTCCGCCTCGACAAACTTCGACAAAAGGAGGACAAGAAATGACCAAACAGCAGTTTTCCGACGAAGAGCTTCGCCAGCGCTTAACACCTGAGCAGTACCGTGTCTTGCGTGAGCATGGCACCGAGGCACCAGGCACTGGGCAGCTTTTGTATAACGAAGAAAAGGGCGAATATCGTTGCCCGGTCTGCCATTCGCTGCTCTTTACTAGCGACGCAAAATACGAATCGACCATGCCCGGGCTCATTGGTTGGCCAAGCTTCAGTGAAGCCGCCAGCAATGACGCGCTTGAACTGGTGCCGGATGACTCACTCGGCATGCATCGCACTGAAGTTTTGTGTGCAACTTGTGGCAGCCATCTTGGCCACTTGTTCGATGATCCTAGCTCACCAAACGGTCAGCATTTCTGCATAAACTCCGTTGCGCTCGATTTCGAGAAAAAAGCCTGACCCGGTTGCGCTACACCTGTCGAGTAAGCATGAGATTGGTCACATTTTTACCATAAGCATTGACGTTATCTGCGCTGTCTTCGTACAATGGGCCTAGAATTACCTAATTATAGAGGGCCAGGCACACAGTCATGACAGCACGTTTACCAGTCCCAGGGTCAGACGAGGGCACCTGGGGCGACATTCTTAATTCGTTTTTAGATGTTTCACATAACGTAGATGGCACGCTGAAGTCGAGCGCCTTAAACACGGCAGGAGTCTACACCAAACCTGGCAGCGGCATTCCCAAAACAGATTTGGACAGCAGCGTGCAAACGTCTTTGGGCAAGGCTGATACCGCACTACAATCCGCCCCCGTCACAAGCGTAGCGGGTAAGACAGGGGTTGTTACCCTGGCTGAATCAGACATCACCAATCTCACGACTGACTTAGCGGCAAAAGCCAACACCAGTAGCCTCGCGACCGTTGCAACGTCTGGTTCTTACGCCGACTTGAGCAACTTGCCACACGTATTACTGCCTGCTAGCAATGGTAGCGACGACACGGCAGCCGTAAATGCAGCTATTTCTGCCTCGCCAACCAACTCAGTTATCGTAGGTCGCCCTGGTACTACCTACATTGCTGGCTCTGGCCCGTTCCAGTTCGTCGGCACCCGCACTTACTGGATGTACGGTGTGACTATGCGGCCGAAAAATGCCGGTAACTTCGATGCGGTTGTAGCTTCTCCGGCGGCACTGACCAGCGGTGCAGGCAACTCGCTCGATGGCCCGATCCGCATCTACGGCCTGCAGGTGAATGGCAACGTCGCCAACCAAACAAGTGGCCAGGGCAACGGAATCTTGCTAGCCTCTGGTGCCAACGTACTCTATGGCCCGACCATTTTGCAGGACGTACATGTGCGCGATACACGCGGCTCCGGCATCTGTGTGAGCGAAGTAAATCTGGACGGTACGGCGCTGTCGAACGGCTCCGCCGCACCGTATTCCGGCGAAATGCACATAGAAAACTGTCGTACCTATAACTCTGGCGCCAATGGTATATGGCAACGCGGCGGTGCTACGGGCGGCATAAACATGACCGATGGTTTCTGCATAAACAACACCGTAGCCTACACCACACACGATGGCATACGCATAGACTCAGCAGGCGGTTGGCGCATAGACGGCAACCACCCCTACGGTACTGGTCTTTCGGGCATTATCATCACCGGTTCATACGCTACTAAAATTACCAACAGCTACATAGAGGGCATCGGCGTGCTGGACAGCGCGGTCGATCACTTCAGTGCTTCGTCAGCGTTCAGTCAGGCCCCTACCTGGAGCAGCGGCAGTACCTACTCATACAACCAGGTCGTGATCTATAGCGGTGTCGTGTATAAATCCAAAGTCGATAGCAACATCGGTAATCAGCCAGACATTTCAGCCACCCAGTGGGCCGCCTACAACGGCGGTGGCAGCGTGGGCGCCATCATGGCGATGTCTAGTCAGAGTGCCCGGCCACTACACATCGTGAACAATCAGATCAGCCTCGGTCACAACAGCTGGGGATTGAACGCCAACTTCCTCTACCGCGGCATTTTAGTGCAAGGTCCTGCCACGGGCACATCAAAAGTCTCGGCTTTTATACTAGGCAATGACATTACGAACGAACTGCAGCCAGCCGGCACGAACACCACGGCGATTCGTTTGGCGGCTGCGGGTGCGGGACCGTCTGGGGTACATTCGTTTGAGCAATCCAACGTCACGCGCGGCGCCTGGAACTCTACTCGCTCAGCCGACGCCACAGCTGCCCCCGTGGGGTCAGTCGGTGCCGGTGCAGCCGGCGGTACGGGCGCAAGTATCACCGTGACTGGTAATAACCAGGTGGGCAATATCTCGGTCACTTCGGGCAACTCGGGCATCGTCGCAGGTGCTTTGGCCTCTGTGAGCTACACCAACACTATGGGCGTCACACCGCGCGTCGTCGTGGAACCGCGCAGCGCTGCTGCGGCAGCCCTCGGGCCTATTTACGTCACGACCAGTACGACGGGATTCACTATAAACACCTCTGTTGCACCAGCAAACAACACCGCCTATAGCTTCGACTACATCGCAACAATGGGCGTGTAATAGCTAGCAGATAGGATCGTATCTATACAGATACGATCGGCGGTACTCGGAATATCTGAGTGCTTTTAGCACTCAGATATTGCCTCCGTTCCTTGATCGTAATACTTGTCGCCCCAAGCTGACATGGCTTTGAGGACGGGGACGAGGTCTTCGCCTTTGGAGGTGAGGGCGTATTCGATGCGCGGTGGGACTTCGGCGTATGATTTTTTGGTGACGATGGCGTGCTGCTCCAGGTCGTCGAGACGCTGAGAAAGAGTTCGGGGGTTTATGGTACCGACGGATTTTTCGAGCTCGCTAAAGCGCTTCGGGCCATTTGCCAGGTCGCGCAGAATAAGCGCGGTCCATTTACTGCCGATCACTTCCATGGCCGCAGCAATACAACCGCCGTGGGGTTCGAGGGCGGGGGATTGGCTGACTGCCGGTGTGTTTGCTGCAGTGTTCATAGGTCTAGTGTAAATGACGATTCCAATACTTTACAAAGTATAGTAAAGGGTCTACAATTGATATTACTATACAAAGTATACCATAGATGTAACTAAGGAGATATAAGATGACAAAAATTGCCGTAATCGTCGGAAGTATTCACCAGAGACGACAAACCGACAAACTCGCGACCTGGGCCGCGAAAGAAGTCGAAAAGATTGCTGATGTCGAAGTTGTTGACCTCGTAGACTACCCGATGCCACTGTACGACGAAGAGGGGAGTCCTCGGTACAACCCGGGTCGCAAGCCAGTTCCAGAAGTAAAAAAATGGCTCGACAAAGTCGCTGAGTTCGATGGCTATGTTTTGGTCACCCCTGAATACAACCGGGCGACTTCATCGGTGGTCAAAAACGCCATCGACTACCTGGATTACCAGATGGAGAAGAAGCCGGTCGCGTTAGTCGCTCATGGCTCAACCGGCGGTGCGCAAGCAGTCGCCAGCCTCCGTATGATGCTGCCCGGTGTCGGTGCGGTTACGGTACCCCAGTCACTCTTCTTTACCGATCGCGTGGGCGAAGCCATCGACGAAGATGGTGTACTGAAGGAAGAACTGCAGGACAACCCCTACGGTCCGCAGGCCAATATGAAGACGCTGGCTGAGACCCTCGTCTGGTATGCCGAAGCCCTCAAATCTGCCAAGTAACAGGCAGAGACTTATGTGTGTAAATCCGACCCGCTTCCGGGTCGGATTTCGTTTTATAGGACTATAATCAAAGCATGGTAAATCTTGAAGAAGTACAGAATGTGTGGGGCGCTTTCATTGCAAACATCGAAGACTGGCAGCAACTTGTACGAGATATAGTACCCAAGCCGTCTGGCTGCGGACCAATATACGAGTTCACCGAAAATCCTATTGCTGGGCGCCCAAATGAAGACTTTTGCATTGCCGATATGCGCGACCTTGCTATTACGGAGCCGCACTATCACCCACGAGATGCTTATGAAGTGTATTTTGTTATCCAGGGCACGGGTCACTTGGTGGTTGGTGACGAAGTTGACAGACTGGTTACGGCCGGTGATGTAGTGGTAATGACCCCAGAACACGTGCACTATACGAAGCCTCTTGGTAACCTCGTGATTGCAGTAGTAAATACGCCCCCGTTCCGCCCGGAGTTGTATGTACCAGTCGGTCCAGCCATATCAGACGTTGCCCATTACTTCGATAGTACGCGGTACAGCGAGCTGGCTACATAATGCAGATAACCGTGTTTGGGGCGTCGGGGAAGGTGGGTTCGCGAGTGGTAGAGGAAGCGCTGCGGCGTGGCTACGACGTGGTTGCATTCGTGCACAGCCATAATCTATTTTCGCCCACCGGCAAGTTGGTAGTGGTGCAGGGCGATATTTATAGCGCAAGCGATGTCGCAAAGGCCCTGAAGGGCAGCAGTGCCGTTCTCAGCTGCCTGGGCAGTTGGGGTACGCCGAAGAAAAATGTGCTCACCACGGCCATGCATGCCATTCTTCCGGCCATGCGTGAACAACAAATCGAACGCATTGTGACACTAACAGGTAGCGGAGCAGCGGATCCGCATGCACGCCCAGGGGTAGTGCACCGTCTTTTGCTTCGACTCCTGGCGCCTTTTCCAGCGGGCAAAGTCTTTCGTGATGGCGAGGAGCACCTGCGTTTACTCGCCATGAGCGAGCTAGAATGGACGAGCCTACGTTCGCCCGTCATGAACAATCTGGGCTCTAGCTATGCCTTGAACCTAAAGCCAGCGAAGCCTTGGGAAACGATTGGGCGAGATAGTGTGGCTGCAGCTATGCTTGACCAGCTAGAGACAGCAACGTATGTGGGGCAGGCACCGATAATCCACCGCAAGTAGGGTATACTAGTGCCATATGAGCGTGGATATGAAAAAGGCAATGCCGACCAAGTTTTTGTGGGTCGACCTAGAAATGACGGGCCTTGAAGCGACGCAAGATGTCATTCTGGAGGTTGCCGCCGAAATAACCGACCTAAACTTCAAGACGTTGGCCAGTTATGAAGCCATTGTGCAGCAGCCGCACGATGTGGTCGTCGACCGCATGCAGAAAAACATTTGGTGGAAAGATTATCCAGAGAATCGCGACGAATTTATTCAGAAGACCGCCGCAGGTAAACCGAGCCAGCAGGTCGAACAAGAGCTGATTGCGCTGCTGCAGGAGCACTTCGGCGATGAACCGGCAGTACTGGCGGGCAACAGCATTCATAACGACCGCAACTTTATAAAACACTGGTGGCCGGAGTTTGACTTGCGCCTGCACTACCGTATGCTCGATGTCAGTGCTTGGAAAGTACTGATGCAGTCAAAATATGGTGTTGAGTTCGAGAAAAAGGACCTGCACCGCGCGTTCGACGACATACAGGCAAGTATCGCCGAACTGCAGTTCTATCTAGAATGGTTCCATGGCGCAAAACCTCCTGTTTAGTCTTTGACGAATATCACAAAACAGAGGTACAAATGGGGTGGCGTGCTCGAGTTAATAATGGTACTGTTGTAGCAAGGAAACATAACCGTTATGAGACTTATAAATGGTAAGAGGGCAGCCGCGATACTTGCAGCTAGTTGCATGGCATTTGGCGGTCTGTTTTTCAGTCATAACGTACTTGCGGCAACGGGACAAATATACGTAACACCGGCAAATATATCAGTACAAAAGGGAAGTAATCTGACCGTTGGGGTGTACATCACCCCTGGTACGGACGTAAACGCGGTGCCGATTTCACTGAGTTATGACCCCGGCAAACTGACATACCAGACTACTAGCTATGCAAACTCGCCCTTTACTACCCAGGTCGGGGCCGACACTACAACCCCAGGAAAAATCTATTTTACGGCCGTACTTTTGAGCGGAACAGTTAATGCGCCGCAGTCGCTCATTGCCAATATAACGTTTACCGCAATAGCGAGCAGCGGGTACGATAGCCTAGACTTGACCGGCAGTAGCGCGGCTAATAGTGGTAGCCCTACAGACCCTGCACTTGTGGGCGCCACCGTAACGTTCACGAGCACTTGTCCTGCCGGACAGATTGGTACACCTCCCAACTGCACGACGCCGACGCCACCAGCCGGTGGTACTGGCGGTTCAGGGAGTGGGACTGGTTCTACGAAACCAGGGCCAAGTGGCTCTTCTGGCAGTGGTTCACAAGGTAGCGTAACCGCCCCTGCGGCTGGTGCTACTTCCGCGTCTGGTGTAAAGGCGGCAGGTACCCCAGTTTCGGTGAAAGCTGCAACCGTGGAGTTTACCCAGGCCAGCCTAAGCCTTAGCAGCAAGACACCCACCAAAGTGTATGTACGATACGGACTCAATGGCCAGCTAAATGTCACTACTCCCGAAAGTGACTTTGCAACCTCGCATACCGTGACACTCGATCCAGCCATGCTTATACCAGGCGAAAACTATACGTATGTCGTGTTTTCGACCGACCAGCAGGGCGCTGTGTCACAAACAAGCCCTAGACACTTTAAAACAAAAGGTCTCGAAGTAACGCTTGGCTTGTTTGACAAAAACCATCAGCCGCTTCGAAACAAAAAAGTTACGCTGCATTCGACCCCAATCACAGCGAAAACTGATCGCAACGGTTTTGTAACGTTTACTGACGTGGCACCTGGTGACCACCACGTGGTGTATACGGCAGGAAAGCAGACGTACGACCAAACGCTGACAGTGGCAAACAACATTAAGGTGGTGGGGACAAAGCAAGCGGCTGCACCCCAAAACTTCTCAGTCTTTTATCCATTTACACAGCCTGCCTCCTACGCGCTCTTCTGGGCGCTCGCCGGCGTAGTGGTTTTGGGCGGGGCGGGCTACTGGCTGGCGCGATCAAGCAAGTTCACTATTCAAGGATTCGTACACCGAGAACCATTGCTTACGGGTACTCAAACAGTTATCGTAAGCAGTACCACGGCTCCAGAGCCACCAAGCGAATCTGCTGTGAATTCCAAGCCGCCGGTTTCATTAGAACGTATCCCGGGTCCGGCAACCCTACAGCCGGGGAGTACTATTACTCCTCGGTCGGACACTGCAAGCAAACCTGACAATGAGGAGAAGGGCTAACCAATGCACAACACACTAACTCGCACCAAGCTTCAACACGGGATACTAGCTGCTATTTTGATTGCCGCAGTTGCGGTAGCGGCAGGACATGCTCGTACTATCTTTGCAGCTACTGGTGCGTGTTCGACCCAACCCGGCTACCCTACTAACACCGACTACGGATCGGTCACTAGCGCTGTAAACGTTACGGGGGCTGGAACCTATCGAGTCTGGAGTCGTTTGGCGGCCCCCGACACCACAAACAACACGTACATGCTCGAAATAGACGGCAACAGTTGTTACGCCATAGGCGGTAGCACCATTCCGACTTATGCCAGCGGCGCTACAAACTTCTTTGTAAGTGGCAGTAGCAACTGGACGAGTAAAACGACGGCCGGTACACAAATAGATGTAAACCTTACGGCTGGCAGCCACACCTTAAAGCTCATTGGGACTGCTCCCGGCGTGGTGATCGACCGCGTGGTGCTTACCCAGGATACGGCTTGTGTGCCCACCGGCACCGGTGACAACTGTGCGAACCCACCCGACACGACGGCGCCAACTGGTGTTGCCATCACCTCTCCTGCAAACGGCGCGAGTATATCGACTACCACGAACGTGACCGCTACTGCCACCGACGATGTTGCGATGCAGAAGGTAGAGTTCTATGTGGATGACGTGCTCAAGGCAACTGACACAGCCACACCATATACCTATTCCCTCAGCCCTACCGGACTGAGTGTCGGTACGCACAGGTTATATGTTACGGCTTATGACACTTCCAACAACAGTACGACAAGCACTACGGTAAACTTCAATGTGCCTGACACTACGCCACCGACTATTAGCAATGTTTCGGTCGGCACTACGACACAAAACTCCGCTCCAATAAGCTGGACTACTAACGAAGCGGCCGACAGCCAGGTCAAATACGGGCCTACTACCTCGTACGGCTCTACTACGACGTTAAACACTACTCTCGTAACTAACCACAGCGTAACCGTGACAGGGCTTACTGCCAGCACCACGTATCACTACCAAGTGGTTTCGAAAGACGCTGCGGGTAACACTACCACTTCACCAGACGCCACATTTACGACGGCAGCCCCAGCGGGCGACACTACGCCGCCAACCATTTCCATAACGACACCAGCCAGTGGTGCTACGGTGAGTGGCACTGCCATTACTATTTCGGCCAACGCCAGTGACAACGTGGGAGTGGTCGGAGTGCAGTTCCAGGTTAAGGGCAGCAATGTGGGCACGGAAGACACCGTGGCGCCATATTCGACCAGCTGGAGCCTTGCTGGACTTGCCAACGGTAGTTACGTCGTGACGGCGATCGCACGAGACGCAGCGGGCAACACGCAGACAGCCACTATTACCGTTACGCTTTCCAACACATTCGCCGCCGCCGACATAAACCAGAACGGCTATGTAAACTACTGTGACCTAAGCATACTGGCGACAAACTATGGCAAAAGTGGCTCGGCCATCACTAACCCGCGAGCGAATATTATTAATTCTGACGGGCTCAACATAGTGAACTACTTAGACCTGAGTGCACTTGCGAGTGCCTACACTAACTCGGGGCCGTGCTAACCGCTATGCGGAAGGCTCGAAAATTGCCAACAAAGCGGAAGAGGTCATACTTGAAATCTCACAACCAAACTACCAAACTCATTACTCGCGTTAATCAGCAGTTCAGTCATTTGATCCGCCGACTGCCTTCTCGACCAGCCGCAGCGCTGGTGGTGGTGCTGCTCTTTGGAGTGATCGGTACCATACTGCTGACGGGCTCCAAAGCGGCGACACCAACCGTCAACCTCGAGGCCGAGGCTGGGAGTACGAACGGTTGTGTTACTCAACTAACAGACACTTCGGCTTCGCAAAACGGCGCGGTCAAGTTTGGCAGCTGCAACGCCAACGACCCAACGCAACTCGATTCCAGTGGCGCTACTATACCTGACACTAACTACGCAATTCCTGCCGGCGCGATATTTATGTCGCCGAGCGGTAGCGACAGCAATGCTGGCACGCAAGCTGCCCCGGTAAAGACGCTAAACCAAGCAGTTGCGCTCGCTCCTACCGGTGGAACGATAGTGCTGCGCGGTGGTACGTACCGTGATTGGTACAACGACAGCGCCGGCAATTACAAAATTGCTACCAAGGCAGGCATAACACTGCAGGCCTACCCGCATGAACAGCCGTGGTTCGACGGTTCAGACGTAGTAGCGGCCAGCAGCTGGACGAGCGACGGAGTCGGGCACT
>Ga0105239_10006119_pt1 | contig 14004 bp, 5 predicted proteins | sample KBSC44metaG_FD_92761 | JGI IMG/M metagenome (GOLD analysis project Ga0105239, IMG submission 92761) | Corn rhizosphere microbial communities from Kellogg Biological Station, Michigan, USA - KBS C4-4 metaG | ecosystem: Host-associated > Plants > Roots > Rhizosphere > Soil | place: Michigan, USA... | reverse complement strand
TGGTACGACGGTCAGCCCACGTGGGGCCGGGCCATGAGCGAGCTCAGGCGGACGGCTCTGGACCTGATCTCCCGGATCCCCGGCGACGCGGCCGTCCAGGCGCTCGCCGAGCGATACGACGGAGGCCTGGAAACCCTGGGCTACCTGCATGCCGCCGCCGAACGCTTCCCCGACAGCGCCCTGCGCGTGCTGTCCGCGATGGAACCGACGCCGGCGACGACCCGCGTCCTCGCCGCTCTCACCGAAGCGCCGCCGGCCGCCGCCGGGACTCAGGCCCTCGAAGCGATGCGGATCCCCGAGATCCTCGCCCGGCCGCCGTGGTCCGATCCGAAGGCCAAGCGGCCCAAGCCGGTCGTCGTCGAAGGACTGACCGTACCGGCCGGCGTCGAGATCGCCTGGCTGCCCGGCGAGCGCGAGCGCTGGCTGGGCCGCGGCGCGGGCTGGGAGCCGAGCCAGGGCTGGGCGGCGATCGCCGAGCAGATCGACGTGTGGCGCGCCGAACCGCCGCAGAACGACGACGCCATGAAGCCGGTCGCGCTCTATTTCGCCGCCTATGCCTCGCCGGAACTCGTGCGGCCGATGCTGGAGGACGGCTGGGAGCCGCCGCTGCGGCGGGCCGACGACCGGGCGTACTCGTTCGTCGCGCGGTACGAACTGCTGGCGCTCCCGGCGGTGCGGGCGATCCGCGGCCTGCCGGCTGACCGGGCTCGGCTGCTCCAACCCTTCGTCAGCGCGGAGATCGCCGCCTCCATGGTCGAGGGCATGACGCGGCGGCGCAGTGTGGCGCGCGGTGCAGCGCTGGGCTGGCTGCGGCGCCATCCCGAGGCCGCCGCCCGGCTTCTGCTGCCGGCGGCACTAGGCAAGGCGGGCCCGCTGCGGCGCAACGCCGATGCCGCGCTGCGGTGGCTGGCCGCGGAGGGCAGCGCCGATGTCGTCGGTGTCGCCGCCGAGACCTACGGTGACGCGGTCGGTGTGGCCGTCAAGGAACTGCTGACCGAGGGTGGGCTCGGCGCCGCTCCGCGCAGCATGCCCGAGACGCCGATCTGGGCCGCGCCGCCGATGCTGCCGGCAATCCGGCTCCGGGCGTCTCCAAGCCCGGACGGGACGGCCGTGCTGCCGCCGCGCGCGACGTCGACCGTGGTCGAGATGCTCCAGATCTCCAAGCCGGAGGCCCCGCATCCCGGACTGGAGACCGTGAAAGAGCTCTGCGACGAGTCCTCGTTGGGCGAGTTCGCCTTCGCGCTGTTCGAGAACTGGCGCGGGTCCGGCTCGAAGGCGTCGGAGCGCTGGGCCCTCGACGCGCTGGGCCTGCTCGGCGACGACGGCACCGTGGACCGGCTGGAACCGCTCATCGGGCCCTGGACCACGGACCGCAACTACACGCTCGTCAGCGACGTGCTGACGGTGCTGGGCATGATCGGCGGCGACCGGGCCCTGGCCGCGTTGCACTCGGTGGTTCAGAAGGGGCGGCGCAAGCCGGTCCGGCGCCGGGCCACCGAGAAGTTCCAGGACGTCGCCGCCTCGCTCGACCTCGAGGCCGACGAGCTCGCCGACCGCGTCGTCCCCACCCTCGGCCTCGGCGCCGACGGCCTGCTCCGGCTGGACTACGGCCCGCGCTCCTTCGGCGTCGGGTTCGACGAGCTGCTGCGGCCGCGGATCACCGACGAGGCCGGCAAGGTGCTCCAGCGCATGCCGCGGCCGGCCAAGAACGACGACAAGGACCTGGCGAAGGCGGCCTACGAGCAGTTCGCCGAGGTGAAGAAGGCCGCGCAGACCATCGCCGTGGACCAGATCAAGCGGCTGGAGAAGGCCATGTTCACCCGCCGGCGCTGGGAGCCGGAGGGCTTCGCGGCGCACCTGGTCGCGCATCCGCTGCTGCGGCACATCACGCGGCGGCTGGTGTGGGGCGTCTATGCTCCTGCCGCCTCGAATCCGGGGCCTGACGGCGCGACGATCGGTTCCTTCCGCATCGCCGAGGACCTCAGCTACGCCGACGTCCACGACGCGCACTACGAGATCCCTGTGGGTGCGGTGATCGGGGTCGCGCACCCGGTGGAGCTCGGCCCGGCGGTCGCCGAGTGGAGCGAGGTGTTCGCCGACTACGAGATCCTGCAGCCGCTGGACCAGTTGGGCCGGCCGTCGCTGGAGCTGACCGCCGCCGAGCGCTCCGGTCGCCAGCTGGAGCGGTTCCAGAAGGTGGTGCTGGATCCGGGCGAGATCCTCGCCCTGGAACCGCGCGGCTGGTACAGCGGGCCGGTCGGCGATCCGCCGGTCTGGTCACGGTTCCTGCGGCAGCTCGACGACGATCGGTACATGATCGTGGACATCTCGCCGGGGCTGCGGGGCGGCGTCGCGGCGGGCTCCGGCTACCAGAGGATCGAGCGGGTCTGGCTCAGCGTGGCCGGCGAGCACGCCTCCTTCGAGCTGCACTCGGTGCCGCTGTCCGACCTCGGCGCGGTGCCCGCCTCCGAGATCCTGCGCGACCTCGCCGAGGTGACGAAGCGATGAGCACCGGCACGACGGTCGGCAGCGCGCCGGCGCAGGACCCTGAGGACGTCTTCGAACTGCCGACGTTCTACCACGGCCTCGCACCCCTGCAGCGCACGCGGCAGCCCTCCGCCGAAGCGCTGATCTACGACGCGCGCGCCCACGAGATCCGTAACTTCCGCGGCCTGCGCGCCGTGGACTGCGAGGCTCTGATCGCCGACGGGGTGCGCGCCTCGCGGTACGCGCAAGGAAAGGTGCTGACCGATGTCGGCGTCACCGACGTCACCGACGTGGACGCGCTGACGCCTTTGCAGGCCGCGCTCGTCGAGTCGATGCTCAGGCCCGGGAGCATGTTCGGCGTCTCCGTGATCGATCTGTGGGGCGACAGCAGAGGGCTGGCCTTCGCGGTCGAGGCTTTCATCGAGTACTGCGACGTTTGGGGTCTCGACAGCGGGGACTTGTTCCTCTCGGCACCGGAATACGATCACTTCCGGCCGCGGCCGGAAATGATGGTGCTGTCGGAACTCGTCCGATCGGCTCCCGACCCGGAGTACGCCGAGGTCGTGGCCGTCGCCGAACGCCTGCGGGCGACCGGGCCCGGGGCGCTGGCCCGGGCCGTGACCTCGTTTCTGTTTCCCGAGCGGCCCGAATGGTTCTGGGCGGACCTCGACGCGGCGGGCCGGGGAGAGCTGGCGTACACGGCATTGCTGCCGTCGGCCTCGACACTCGATCAGGCGACCGCTCTCGCTGAGCGGTTCAGAGGTCTGACGGACTGGCGCTGGGCCGGTGACTCCACGGTCGAGGCGACCTTTCTGACCGCCGCCGGATCCGCGGCGCTGCCGTTCCTCACCGCCTGGTGCGATTCCGGCCATGAGTGCCAGACCGTGCTCAACGGTCGTCCGCGACCGTGCCCGATCCATCGGCGCTGCCTCGATGCGATCGGCCGGATCCCGACCGACGCGGCCTTGGCCGCGCTCCTCGAGCGGATCGACCAGGACGGCGTCCGCGAGCATCTGCAGGCTGCGATCAGGCGCTTCCCGCGTCGGGCGCTGCGGGTCCTGGCCGAGTCCGCGGCGGCTGAGCAGACCACCCGCCCGCTGACCATGGTCGTCCTCGCCGATCCCGACCGGGCCCGCGCCGAGGCCGTGCGGCTGAGCCCGCAGGCCCGCGACCGGATCGAAGCGCTGCTCGGCGACGCCCCGGCCGCCGAGTCGCTCGATCTTCCGGAGATCCTCGCCGCCCCGCCGTGGCGCGACAGAAAGCGCAAGCGGGTGAAGCCGGTCGTGGTCGAGGGCCTGGCCCCGCCGGCCGAGGTCCGCGTCGCCTGGCTGCCCGGCGAACGCCAGGCGTGGCTCAGCGCCCACGGCGCGGGCTGGGCCCCGGACCAGGGATGGGAAGCCGTCCTTCCCGAGATCCTCGACGGCACCGGCAACGAACACCTCGCCACCTACTTCGCCGCGTACGGACCCGACGAGGTGGTGCGGGCCCACCTTCCCGCGTGGCGCCCGCCGATGCGGCAGGTCACCGACCGGGCCCGGACGTTCGTCGCGAAGCACGAGTTCCTCGCGCTGCCGACGGTGCTGTCCATGACGCGGTTCCCGGCCGTGCGGGCCCAGCTGCTCCAGCCGTTCGTGAGCGCCGAGATCGCCGCGATCATGGCGGACGGGCTGGTGCGGCTGCGCTCGATGAGGCCCCACGCCGCCGCCTGGCTGCGCCGGCATCCCGAAGACGCGGTGCGGAGCCTCGTGCCGACGGCGCTGGGCAAGCCCGGCAAACTCCGGCAGAACACCGTCACCGCGCTTCGGTGGCTCGAAGCCGGCGGCATCGAGGTCGTGGCACTGACGCAGCAGGCGTATGGCGGCGACGCCGCGACCGCGATCAAGGAAGTGCTGGCGGACCGTGGCTTCGAGGCCTACCCCCGCACCCTTCCCCGGACGCCGTTGTGGGCCCATGCGGCATTGCTGGCCGAGATCCGCTTGAAGGACAGCCGGATCCCGTTGCCGAACTCTGCCGCCCAGGCGGTCGTGGAGATGCTGTTGTTCTCCAAGCCGGACGCTCCTTACCCGGGCTTGGAGGTCGTCCGAGAGCTCTGCGACGCGACCTCGCTCGCCGAGTTCGTGTGGTCGCTCTACGAGGGGTGGGAGCAGGCGGGTGGCGACGAGAGCGACCGGTGGGTGGTCGGCGCTCTCGGCGTCTTCGGCGACGAGGTCACGGTCGCGCGGTTGGAGGAGCTGATCCGGAGCTGGCATCGCCGGTCGAAGTACGACAGCGTGTGCGAGGGCTTGGACGCCCTCGCCGCGATCGGCGGCGATCGCGCGCTCACGGCGCTGCACGGCTTCTCCCGCCGTTCCTGGGCCACCACGCTGAAACGCAAGGCCCAGACGGCGTTCGAGGACGTCGCCGACTCCATGGACCTGACCGCGGACCGGCTCGCCGACCGCCTGGTCCCGACGTCGGGGCTGACCGCCGAGGGCACTGTCCGGCTGGACTACGGCAGACGCCGTTTCGACGTGTCCTTCGACGAGTTCCTGCGCCCGGTCGTCGTCGATGAGACCGGCACCAGGCTGAAGACGCTGCCGAAGCCCGGCAAGCGGGACGACGCCGACCTCGCGACCGCCTCCTACCGGCGGTTCGTGACGCTCAAGAAGCAGGTCCAGGACGGGGCGCGGGAGCAGTCCGCCCGGCTGGAGCGCGCGATGCTGCAGCGCCGGCGATGGGTCCCGGCGGACTTCGCCGCATACGTGGTCCGCCACCTGGTGCTCGGCCGCCTCGTGCGGCGCCTGGTGTGGGGCGTCTACGGCGGGGAGGGGCGGCTGCTCGGCTCGTTCCGGATCGCCGAGGACCTGAGCTTCGCAGACTTCGATGACGCACCCTACGAGGTCCCCGAAGGCGCGCTGATCGGCGTCGCACATCCCGTGGACCTCGGGCTCGACCTGGGGCGGTGGTCCGAGGTGTTCTCCGACTACGAGATCCTGCAGCCGTTCGACCAACTCGGCCGGCCGCCGTTGACGCTGAGCGCGCAGGACCGGGCCGGCAAGCGTCTCGTGCGGCCGTACGTCTGCCCCGACACGGGTGCCGGCTTCCCCTCCGTGATCCGCTTCGGACCGGCGCGATTCGAGGCGATGGTGGCGCGCGGATGGCGGCGCGGCCCGATCGGCTCCGACCGGATGTGGTGCCGGCTGATCCGGCCGGTCGGCGAGGGGTGCCACGTGATCGTGGAGCTCACGCCGGGCCTGGAGGCCGGTGCCGGGGCGCTGTCGCCGTACCAGGCCATCACCGCGGTCTGGCTCAGCGCGACCGGCGACGAGCCCGACTTCGAGACCCACGCGCTGCCGCTGTCGGCGCTCGACGACGTGGCCGCGTCGGTGATTCTGCGCGACCTGGAAGAGGTGTCCTGATCGATGACGGTGACCGCGGGCGAGGAGTTCGTGCTGCCGGAACGCTTTCGCGCCAAGGTGCTCCGGCGCCGGGGTGACGGAGGTGCTCCGACGCCGATCACCGAGTCGCCGGCCGAGCTGCCGGCCGAGAGGGCGGTTCGTGCGCTGGCCGAGTCGTACGGAGTGGGCGCTGCCAACAGACCCCGGTGGGACGCCGCGGTCCATCTGCTGGCTCTGCTGGCCGACGTCACGGACGCCGAATACTCCGAAGCGATGGCCGCGGCCTCGCAATACCGGAACGGGACCCGGGAGCAGCGAGCTCTGACCTCGTTCCTGTTCCGGGAACGCACCGACTGGGTCGACGCCGACCTCCGCTGCGACGCGGTGCTCGACGGCCGGCCGCGCGCTGACCTGGCCTGCTGGCTGCTGGCTGCCGCGCTCACGACAGCTGATCAGGCGCGGGAGTTCGCGGCGCGGCAGCACTGGAGGAAGTGGCCGGCCGAGGAGGTGGTGCCGACCATGCTGGCGTCGGTCGGCACCGCGGTGACGCCGTTGGTGCTCGCGTGGCTCGACGACGAGTGGTACCGCGACGAGGACGACCACCAGCGCCTGCTGGCCCTGGTCTCGGAGCTGGGGACCGAGGAGTCCATACGGGCCCTGACAGAACGGCTCTGCTGGAAGAGCGTGCAGAGCCACCTGTTCGCCGGCGGCGGGCTGTACCCACGCCGCACGCTCCGCGTCCTGGCCGAGACCGATCCCGAGGAGCCGGCCGGCGTGGTCGAGGAGCGGCATCGGACGCTGTGGACCCGGCACGTGGAACACGCGCTGGTGCTCCACGCGACCACCTACGCCGAGGCGGCCCGTGAGGAGCTCCCGGCGCTCAGCCCGGCTGCGCGAGCGCGCGTCGAGGCGGCGCTCGCTCCCCGGCGTGATCTTCCCGACGCGCCGGCGGCGACGTTGCCGAGAGTGCTCGCCGCGCCGCCGTGGACGAATCGCGACGCGGTGGCCAGGCCCGCCGTCATCAAAGGTCTGACAGCCCCGACCGGTGCCTCCGTGGTCTGGGCCGAGGGCGAACGCGAGGAATGGCTGGCGACCCGGTTCCGCGACCAGCCCCACTCGACCGAGCCGGACGACGCCGCCATCGCCGCCCGGCTGGCGGACAAGCGCGACTTCCGTCTCTGGCAGCAGTACGACGGCACATGGCGGCAGACCAACTTCCCGCGCTTCTTCTGCCGGGCCGCCGAGGACCTGGTCCGTCCGCTGCTGGAGGCCGGCCGACAGGCCCCGTCGGGCGGGCGTGAGGGGTGGACGCGGGTGTACCTGGCCCGGTTCGAGCTCTTGGCGCTGCCGATGACGTTCGAGGCCTCCGGGCCGAACCGGCTGGCGGCGGTGCAGCCGTTCCGCAGCCCGGAGACCGCGGTGTTCGTCGCCGAGTCCTTCATCCAGCGCAAGACCGGCCGTGGCGATGCGGTCCGATGGCTCACGCGCCATGCCGACTACGCCGCCGAACAGCTGATCCCGGCCGCCGTGGGCAAGCCGGGCAGGAGCCGGCAGGTGGCGGCCCGGACGCTGCGCTGGCTGGGCGACAGGAACGGGACCGACGTGGTCGCGATCGCGGCCGAGGCCTATGGCGACGAGGCCGCCGCCGCCATCAAGGCCCTGATGGTCTCCGATGGCGGCGAAGAGCTTCCGAAGACCCTGCCCAAGGTGCCCAGGTGGGCTGAATCCTTCGCGCTCCCGCAGATCGTGGTGACGCACGGGGCCGCGGGGCTGCCGCCGGAAGCGGTCCACCATCTCGGCCAGATGCTGGCCCTGTCCGCGTCCGGCGAGCCGTACTCCGGAATCGAGGACGTCAAAGAGTTCTGCGACGCCGTCTCGCTGCGGGAGTACGCCTGGGCCCTGTTCGACAACTGGCGGCTCGCCGGCTACCCGAACGAGTTCGCCTGGGCCCTCACCGCGCTGCGCTGGTTCGGCGACGACGAGATCGTCCGCCGGCTGGCTCCGCTGGTCCGGGTCTGGCCGGGCGAGGGCGGCCACACCCGCGCGGTCAACGCCCTCGACGTCTTCGCCGAGATCGGCACCGATCTGGCCCTGACCACCTTGTCGAGCCTGTCCCAGCGGCTGAGGTTCAAGGGGCTGAAGGAGCGCGCCGGCGAGAAGATCGCCGAGATCGCCGAGAACCTGGGCCTGACCGCCGAGCAGCTCGCCGACCGGCTGGCCCCGGATCTCGGCCTGGCCGCCGACGGCACGCTGACGCTCGACTTCGGACCGCGGCGGTTCGTCGCAGGCTTCGACGCCGAGCTGAAGCCGTATGTGCGCGACGAGACGGGCAGGCGTCTCAGAGCCCTGCCGAAGCCTGGCGCCAACGACGATCCGGAGCTGGCGAAGGCGGCGACGACGAGCTTCTCGGCGCTGAAGAAGGAAGCCCGGACCGTGGTGGCGGACCAGGTCGCCCGGCTGGAGCGGGCGATGGTCATGCGGCGGCGCTGGACCCCGGCGGAGTTCTCGGCCTTCTTCGTCCGGCATCCGCTGGTGCGGCACATCGCGCGGCAGGTGGTGTGGGCGACATTCGACGCGCAGGGCGCGGTGGTCAGGACGTTCCGCGTCGCCGAGGACCAGACCTTCGCAGACCTCGATGACGAGTTGTTCACCCTGTCCGAGGGCGCGCTGATCGGCGTAGCGCATCCGCTGGACCTCGGCGCGTCCATCGGAAGGTGGTCCGATGTGCTGGCCGACTACCAGATCCTGCAACCTTTCGCGCAGCTCGGCCGCCAGCCGCACATCCTGACCGAGGACGAGCGCGCCTCTTTGGTCCTGAAGCGGTTCGCCAAGATCGAGATGCCGGCCGGCCGGGTGCTCGGACTGACCCGGCGCGGCTGGCGGCGCGGTGAGCCCTGGGGCGACGGATACGAGATGCACATCGAGCGGCCGCTGCCCGACGGCCGCGTCGTGATCGCCGACATCCGTCCGGGAATCGCCGTCGGCTTCGCCTCGGAGGCCGAGGACCAGTCTTTCGCCGACATCTGGGTTTCCCGCGACGGGGAAGCCGACTACCGCCCGGTTCCCGAGTGGTCGGACCCGTTCGGCACACTCGACCCTGTGACCGCATCGGAAATACTCCGCGATCTGACTGAGGTGACCGCACAGTGAGCGTCGACAACACCGCCGGGACGGCCGCGGCGCAGGCCGCCACGACGGGCCCGGACTCCGGCGGCAAGCGCGTCCAGCGCCCGGCCGCCGAGGTCCGCTACGCCGACGAGCTGGCCCGGCTGGCCGCGGACGACACGGGCGAGCGGCCGCCGGGCTGGACCCTGAGCCTGCGCGCGGCGCGGCGCTTCATCCTGGGCGAGGAACGGGCCGGGATCAGCCGCAAGTTCGTCGGCGACCCCTCGCTGATCGACCGCGCGCTGGTGTCGCTGGCCACCAGCCGGGGCCTGATGCTGGTCGGCGAGCCCGGCACGGCCAAGTCGCTGCTCTCGGAGCTGCTGGCGGCGGCGGTCAGCGGCGACTCGACGCTCACCGTGCAGGGCGGCGCGGCCACCACCGAGGACCAGATCAAGTACTCCTGGAACTACGCGCTGCTGGTCGCCGAGGGCCCCTCGACGAAGTCGCTGGTCCCGGCGCCGCTGTACCGCGGCATGACCGAGGGCCGCGTGGTGCGGTTCGAGGAGATCACCCGGTGTCCGCTGGAGGTGCAGGACTGCCTGCTCTCGCCGCTGTCCGACCGGGTGATGGCGGTCCCCGAGCTCACCGGCGAGGACGCGCTGGTCTTCGCGCGCGAGGGGTTCAACGTCATCGCGACGGCGAACACGCGCGACCGCGGCGTGAACGAGATGAGCGCGGCCCTGAAGCGGCGCTTCAACTTCGAGACCGTCTTCGCGATCACCGACTTCGCTACCGAACTCGCTTTGGTCGAGCAGGAGGCGACGCATCTGTTGCGGGGCTCCGGCGTCACGGTGCCGCCTCGCCGCGACGTGCTGGAGGTGCTCGTCACCGCGTTCCGCGAGCTGCGCGACGGCAAGACCGAGCGCGGCGACGCGATGGAGCGGCTGTCGTCGGTGATGAGCACCGCGGAGGCGGTTTCGGTGGCGCACGCCGTGGGACTGCGCGGCTGGTTCCTGCGCGGCGATGCCGGGACGGCCGCCGACATCGTCGAGTGCCTGGCCGGGACCGCGGCGAAGGACAGCAACGACGATCTGGCGAAGCTGCGCACGTATCTGGAGCAGCACGCACAACGCCGCAAGGGCGACCAGTGGCAGGAGCTCTACGACGCGCGGCACCGGCTGCCCGGCTGATGACGTCCTCTGAGAACCCGGCCGGGAACCTCACGATCGTCGGCGTCCGGCACCACAGCCCGGCGTGCGCGGGGCTGGTGCGCGAGGCGATCGAGCGGCTGCGGCCGGCGCACGTGCTGATCGAGGGCCCCTCCGACATGAACGACCGGATCGGGGAGTTCCTGCTCGGCCACGAGCTGCCGGTCGCGGTGTTCACCTCGGTGCGCGACGGCACGTTCGCGCGCGGATCGTGGTCGCCTTTCTGCGAGTACTCGCCGGAGTGGGTCGCGCTGACCGAGGGCACCCGCGCCGGCGCCGAGGTGCGCTTCATCGACCTGCCGGCGTGGCATCCGGCGTTCTCGGTGCTGACCAACCGGTACGCCGATGCCGAGCTTCGTTTCACCCAGGCTGTGGACGAACTCTGCCGGCAGTTCGGGATGGACAACATCGACACGCTGTGGGACCACATGGCGGAGATCGAGGCCGACCAGACGCCGCCGGCCGAGCTCGGCGAGCGGTTGAACACGTATTTCGACCTGGTTCGCACGGCATCCACGGCCGACAGGGAACCCGCCAAGCCGGGAGGTTCGGCCGAGCTCACGTCCGACGAGATCCGCGAGCAGTACATGGCGCGGTGGATCGGGGCGGCGCTCCGGCACTCTCCGGACCGGCCGGTGCTGGTGGTGTGCGGCGGTTTCCATCGGCCGGCGCTGCTGCGGCTCGCCGCGGAGCCGTTCTCTCAGGAAGCTGATTGGCCCGAGGCCGAGCCGGCAGCCGTCGAGTCGGCGGTCAGCTACCTCGTGCCGTACTCCTTCAGGCGCCTCGATGCTTTCGACGGTTACCAGTCCGGCATGCCGTCGCCGGGGTACTACCAGCGGCTGTGGGAACTGGGACCCCGCGGGGCGGCCGCGGCGCTGACCGAGGAGGTCGTGCAGCGGCTGCGCAAGCGCAGTCAGCGGGTCTCGACCGCCGACCTGATCGCGGCGCGGGTCAACGGCGAGGGCCTGGCGGCGGTGCGCGGCCACCGGCATCCGGCGCGGGCCGATCTGCTCGACGGCCTGGTCTCGGCGCTGGTCGCGGAGGCGCTGGACCAGCCGCTGCCGTGGACCGGACGCCGGGTGCTGGCACCGGGGACGCATCCGGCGGTCGTGGAGATGGTCGCGGCGCTGTCCGGGGACCGCGTCGGGCGCCTGCATCCCGACACGCCGCTGCCGCCGCTGGTGCACGACGCCGAAGCCGAGCTGGAGCGGCACGGACTTGTGGGGGAGAGCACAGTGACGCTCGACCTGACCGTCGACGCGCAGCGGGACGCATCGCGGCTGTTGCACCGGCTCAGGGTGCTGCGAATCCCCGGCTACACCCGGCTCCGGGGCCCGGATCCGGCTGCCGAGGACAATACCTTCGTCGAGGAGTGGCGGATCACCGTCGACCAGGACCGGCTGGCCGCGCTGATCGAGGCCGGCGGCTACGGCCCGACGGTCGAGCTGGCGGCGACGGCCCGGCTCGGGGAGCGGCTGCGGGACGGCGCGAATCTCGAGGCCGCCGCGCTGGCGCTGTTCGACGCGGTGCTGTGCGGGATCGAGGACTTGTCGCAGGAAGTGCTGGGCGCGCTCGGGGCGTCGGTCGGCGCCGGCAAGGAGGTGGAGCCGCTCGGTGAGGTGCTTGCCGCCGTGCTCGGCCTGTGGCGGCACGACCAGCTGCTCGACGCTCAGCAGTCCGCGGCGCTGGGCACCGTCATCGTCGCGGCCGTGGATCGTTTGCTGTGGCTGGTGGAATCGGCCCCGGGGACCCCGGGCGCCCCGGCCCAGCCGCGACGGATCGCCGCCGTGCGCGCGGTGCGGGACGCCGTGCGGCATGCGGCGGCCAGGCTCGGTCTGGACACGGTGCGCGCGCTGGAGGTCATGGCGCGCATCGCCGACAACGCCGACGCCGGGCCGGATCTGCGGGGCGCCGCGTTCGGCTTCGGCTGGTCGCTGGGCACGCCGCCGCCGGACGCCGAGCGCACGATCCGCGCCGCCGGCAGCCCGGCGAGCCTCGGCGACTGGCTCGGCGGCCTGTTCGCGCTGGCACGGGAACAATGTCTGGAGGAGGCATCGGTGCTCCCGGTGCTCGACGATCTCGTCACGGCGATGACCGATCGGGACTTGCTGGTCGCCCTCCCGGCGCTGCGGCAGGCCTTCGGGTACTTCCCGCCGCGCGAGCGGGAGACGATCGCCGGGCAGGTGCTGCGGTTGCACGGGGTCGAGGATTCCGCGCGGTCGCTGGTGCGGCCCGGGATCGACGACCCGGTGGCCCTGGCGCGGGGACGGGAGCTGGACAGCCATGTGCAGGCGGTGCTGGAGCGGGAGGGGCTGATCCGGTGAGCGAGGTTCCGCAGGATCCTGGAACGGCTGCCGCGTTGGAGCGCTGGCGGATGATCCTCGGCGCCCCGGCCTCCTCCGGCATGGCGTTGAGCGGCGGGAACGCCTCGCGCGACGCGGCGCTGGACTGGCTGTACGGCCGGGACGACGAGCTGGCGGAGCGCGGCGTCCGCAAGGGCGGCGCGGTGAACCGGGGCGGCCCGAAGGGGCCGGGCAGCAGCGAGGACTCCGTGCTCACCACCGTCGACTGGCTGGAGGGGATCACGCGGCTGTTCCCCAAGGAGACCGTGGAGCGGCTGACGCGGGACGCCGTCGACCGGTATCAGATCCACGACATCGTCACCGACCCGCGGGTGCTGGAGCGCGTCGAGCCGAGTCCGGCGCTGCTGAAGGCGGTGCTGCGGACCAAGCACCTGATGGACCCGAAGGTGCTGGAGCTGGCCCGCAAACTGGTCTCGGCGGTGATCGCGGAGCTGATGCGCAAGCTGGCCACCGAGGTGCGCATGTCGTTCTCCGGGACCCGGCTGCGCCGTCCCTCGCAGGTGCGGCTGGCGCGCAACTTCGACGTGAAGCGCACGCTGCGCGGCAACCTGGGCCACTATCAGCCGGACGAGCGGAAGCTCTATATAGAGGACGCGCACTTCTTCACACGCTCGCGCCGCCACGTCGACAACTGGCAGGTGATCCTGCTGGTGGACCAGTCGGGCTCGATGGTGTCGTCGGTGATCCACTCGGCGGTGACGGCCGCGTGCCTGTGGGGGCTGCCGGGGGTGCGCACGCACCTGGTCGCCTTCGACACGGCGGTCGTCGATCTGACCAGCGACGTCACCGATCCGGTGGAGCTGCTGATGAAGGTGCAGCTCGGCGGCGGTACCGACATCGCGCGAGCGGTGACCTACGCCGGGGAGCTGATCTCGAACCCCCGCCGCACGATCGTGGCCCTGATATCAGACCTCTATGAGGGCGGCAGCGAGGCGGGTCTGCTCCGCGGCACACGCTCGTTGATCGAGCAGGGCTGCCGCTTCCTGGCTCTGTGCGCACTCGACGAGGACGCCGACCCGGCTTTCAACCGCGAGATGGGCGAACGCATGGCGAACCTCGGCGCCCACGTCGGCGCGATGACGCCGGGCGAGCTGGCGGCCTTCGTCGCGGAAGCGGTGAACTCATGACCGCGCGTGCGGATCTGCTCGCTTTGACCGAGGACGCCCTCGTCTCCCTGACCAACCGCGGCCTGTACAAGCGCGCGGCGAAGGAGGTCGCGGCCGGCACCGGCCCGGCCGTCGCCGAGGACGCGGACGCGGTGCGCGGGACGTTCCCCGATGGCGTGGTCTGTGCGCTGCCGCCGGGCGGCTTGGAGGCCGCGGACTGCACGTGCGGCGCGTCGAGCGCGTGCCGGCACGTCGTGGCGGTGGTGCTGGCGTATCAGGCGACGGCTTCGGACGGCGAGGACGAGTTCGAGGAGTGGTCGCCGTCCGAGTTCGGCGACGAGGAGCTGGAGACGCTGCT
>Ga0105239_10006118_pt1 | contig 14007 bp, 17 predicted proteins | sample KBSC44metaG_FD_92761 | JGI IMG/M metagenome (GOLD analysis project Ga0105239, IMG submission 92761) | Corn rhizosphere microbial communities from Kellogg Biological Station, Michigan, USA - KBS C4-4 metaG | ecosystem: Host-associated > Plants > Roots > Rhizosphere > Soil | place: Michigan, USA... | reverse complement strand
TTTTGAGATGAGTGATGAAATCTGGGCATGCTTGACGGTGAGATGGTAGAATTCGATGTTCATGCTATGTCCAGGTAGTGATGTTGTCGGTATAGGACAACTGATGTCATCTTCATCAATGCACTATAATTGATCAGCCGTCCCTTCAATGTAACGAGGATGTGGAGCGTACGCTTGGCCGGCCTAGACGATAAACCAAGTGCTTATCGTAAGAATATAAAGACCACCAAAGGCAACCTCTGAGGGTGATTTCTTCTTTGCTGAGAGCTTCAGACGGCTTGGTATAGAGATGGAAGCCTTTGGACTGGGCAAGGCGGACCGCGTTGGACAATAGCATGTACTCCAATGCCGGACTACCAAGGCCTTCTGCGAAAAAAGCCTACCACGGCAAGGCAGTGTCAACAAACGTGCTTCGTTTGACAGAAGCAGAGATGCTAGTGGCTTACCATTAGCGCCAAGGCTTGCACAGCGATGATACCGCTGCGAGCATAAACTAGCTCCGTGTGAACCGAAAGGGCGTTCTCAAAATATCTCCAAGACGTATTACGAGCTTCGTTGAATGCAGAAGGGTAGGGTCCGTCGGATAGTGTAATTCTGCAACCGGCGGCGAAAACAGTATTTCGCAACGCGTACCAGGCCTTGTCTCGTTCGAGGCCGCTTGTTTGAGCATCATAATGGGAGCGAAGCCGAGCCTCAAACGAGGGGCGCTGGATGACGCCAAATATAGAGTCAAGGCCCTCGTCGAAGTACGCTTCAGCCACACCATTTAGTCAGTCTTCTATCTCTAGTTGACATGGCCGACGTACCAGTAGTCCATTCCCAGGCTGTTCCAAAGTCTGGGTCGGAAATTCTTTCGGATTGAATGGTCTGTTCTAACTTTTCTCTGCGCATTACGTCCATCGTCAATCGCCGGGCAATATTTGTGAAGTCAGGCGCCCCAATATGGTGAGACACCCATGCTACGGCAGGTTCCGAACATACGGATAGATAAGACTCGGGGCCTGGGTTGTATTAATTAGAGCTTATCCGTAAGTCGAAGGCTGTTTGTGGATATACCTTGCATCTCATTGATATTCTAGTGATCGCAATTAGCAAGGAGTGAAGACTTCGTAAAATTCTTGGCTTACATCGGTATTAGCCTCATGGTAAGGTTCAGAATGTATTGTAGTCGGCGGGGACATTGGCACAGCTCCTTCAACATGAGATTCGGGGAAAATCTCGCCAAATTCAACGGATCTGGCTATGCCATTGTACATAATGCCTCCCAAATATGTAGAATCAAAGTTGCCTTTCAGTCCGCCACCAGACTCTGACGCGGGCGCGGGCGTGCACGAGCTCATATGTTGTAATTTATCGCCCTGAGCCTGTGCAAGTTCAGTAGTGCTGGCCGACACATGCGTTCCGACAGGAGTCTGCGCAACTGTTTGTATTTCGGGCAGCTTGGCGGGCGGACTATCAAATCGAAGGACCACGCCCTGCGCAGCCGGTTGTGAAGCTTGGTCGCTGACCAATTGATTGGTTTGAGTAGAGTCGTCCAGAGGCTGTGAGAATCTGGATGATTGCAGCAGAGCTTCAAGGCGGGCGAATCTTTCATCTAGGGCTTGATCTCGATCTTTGCGCTTGCGCGCCCGTGAGTGTGCTTCGGGAAACCAGCATTCTTGCTTATGGTCCTGAGATAACCATCAGCACCCAACTCAATACAGGGTGGCCATTAAATTGATACCAAGCAGTTTCCACATGGTTGAGTGCCGCTACCTACTCAACTTATTTCAGGTACATATTCCGCAACGATTCTTGGCCAGCCTGACTTACACTTGGCCTTTTTCACGCGACAATGATGACAGGCAAGAGGACACTTAGATCTCTGTCTTTGATTTGCCATGTCTGGCGAGTCCACAGGACTTGACGTTACAGAATGAGGTATCCAAGTATACTTAGGCATTCAGAATTGGATGGAGCAAGCTACCATGGTGAAGCTCAAGTCCTTTTTTAGACCGAGGCGAGACTCCAGAGCCAGAGAAAATCTCGAGGAGCTTCAGCGGGGATCTGTGGGGATCTGGGGTTCTCCAGACTAGTCCTATTGTAAGTAGGCGATCTCGGAGTACTAATACGGCCCGGGCGAATGTGGCTAGAGGGGAACTCTAAGCACTGTATTCCGAGATAGCTTTCTCATCGCAGCCTCACCTGGTCTTGCTAGCACGATGAGGCAGAAACCTCACGGCTCTTTGGCAAATATATTCATACCGAAGACAAGACCTAGATATAGATGTCTTCCAGTTTTGCCACGTTTTGATTCGACCACCCGACTTCAACACTCGAGACACAAGGTGTCGTTCTCCTCAGGGCTTCAGGAACCGTACGGGTGAGCTTCTCGTGCTCCGTTTTAGGGCCACTTTGTATCGAAAATTCCACTAAAGCACTTACCCGCCAGTCAAGGTTTGCTCTCTTGCTCGAGAATTTCTAGCTCTTCGTACGTTTGTCATATATCATGAGCTTCTCACGGCGCTAGTGAGAATTTGCCCGGAGGCCGGAACGAGCACATAACCCCGTACCCTAAGCCTAAACCTCACATTTTCCAACGCTTGGCTCGGGTACTCCGTATCAAGGGGTCAAACCCTCCTTGCCCGCCTCAAGCCATGACCTTTCGATAATCTCTGTATGCTTCTCACTCCTAGGAACGAGGAATGCATTCGACCGAACAGGCACCATGATGAAGCCAGGATCAGTCTTCGCCGCTGGGCCTCTTTAACAAGGTTTAGAAATAACAGACAGTCCAAAAGGCCACACATCATAAACTTCCTTCAGCACTGTGTCATCCCAGTTTTTGACACGGTGTGCATATAATTGTTAGGATCACACTGGCTGAGTAGCGCCGATTGATATTATAGTACGCCGCCGAGTCTTTTGAACAATGTTTCATGAACTCGTACATAACCTGCATAGACTCGTAGTCTTGGACCGGTTTGTGTGAACTCGATGTGGCGAGGTAAAGTGCTGCATGGGAGACTCTTCTGAGACTCTGCCATTTCCCGCTGTATGGCATGAAAATTGCCTGTCTTCCATCAGACACATTGCCAAACGCCGTAGGCATCCATGGTCGAGAGGACTAGATCGACCCCTTCTTGTCCATAAGGTCTTTCACTGCGGTTGCACCATTCCTGGCCGGACCAAGGAAACATGAGGTATCTGAAGGAATTTCCTTTTGACCTCGCAAAGACATTACTATGTAGCTCATCTGTATAGCATTCCGATGTCCACCATTACCAAACATGAAAACGCCCAAGCGCTCGAAAAGACAATTTCCCACAGATATCGTCGGAATATAAATAAATAGCGAGAATGCTTGGGCCTAATGGGGCTTGAGACTGGTAGATTTGTGGGAACTGGTCGATTCATTGTTGAGGAAGGTAAGTCTCATGTCAATGAAATGAACATTAGTAAAGCAGTGAAATAAAATCATAGTACCCAAAAAGTCTAGCCTTAGAGCTATTTTCACTTGTTTTGCTTTCTGGGATACCTTGAACAGTACTGGGAAGGATCTATAACGGATCACTCAGACCTCAGACTAAGAGTCTAAGGCTTTCTCTCTCGCAGTGACAGCCAGAATTGGAGCGAGCGCGCGCTCAATGGCCTCTGGTGGAACGTCAGATCCTGACGCCATCTGCCCATCTACCTCTCCGACTGGAGGTATGCGCCATTCAGGAATGACACGAATGCCATGCTTTGATACCTCTCTTATGGTGCCACCAGGAAAACTAGACGACTCGAGTGTTTCCTTGATAACTGATGCCACATCTCGAGCTGTAATCGAAATATCTTCTACAATACCAAATCTCTCACCTGAACCTGGTGTACCTACGGTCCAGATAGGAGTGATTGTAAGACTACGAATCATCGAAAGAAATATCAGCGCTGTTATAAACTATACATTGAAAGTAACTCACCCTGGACAGATCGCGACGACCTTAAGACCCTGGAGAGTCTCAGCGTCACCCATACTTCTCGCGAAACCAACGAGAGCGTGTTTTGATGCGCTATAGATTGGCGCCGGGTATTGCTTGCTATACCCGGCAATGGATGCAACTATAGCCACCGCGGCCTTTTTGCCTTTTCGTAGCGACGCTCGCATGGCCAAACGTGTGAGTTTTATCTGTAGTTCGAAAGCATTAGATCACTTGGTAACCTCGCTGTGAGGGTTCGACATACTGGGTGGTTCACATTGATATCGATAGCCCGGTAGCCATCTGCGTCCAAATTCTCTGGATCTTCCCAGAAATTTGAGTATGTCTTGTTGTAGCTCAGTCAGCAAGACTAAAAATTGGCTTCAGGACAGATCGAGAGATGGCTTACCGGTTCAAATACACCGGCGTTTGCCACGTATACATCGGGAGCATCCCCAAGTTTAGTCTCGCTTGCATCAATGATACCCTGTAAGTCTCGCCATTTGCACACGTCGCCTTGTTGAAATAAAACATTCTCATGTTTCTTCACTAGATCAGCTGCCTCATCTGACAGGCGTAGGTCTGAGATAATAATCGCTTTGGCTCCAGCTTCTACAGCCAGGTCAACTAAGGCGAGACCGATGCCTAATGGAAACTCATACACGTAAGTAACAAATTTTTGGGATAGTTAGCCTGATTCACAAACCCGAGCCTCCCCCTGTCACAGCCACGATCTTGTCCTTTAGGGGGAAATCAACAGCCATGGTAGAGACTTCAGCAGATTGTTTGTCGTCGTTCAAATCTCGAGGTAGTGACTTGAAGCAATGCGAGAAAGGTAGGCTCAGAGGAGGTGGCAATACAACGATAATTCAGTTGAAACACTTAGCTCCTGGGAACAAATGAGACTACGGTGCCTAGCCGATTTTGTTGGATTTCTTTGTTATGGTCATCTAGACCAGACTGGTGCGGCCTCAAACCCCTCCTCCATGAACCACTGAGCCTCCCCAGGTCAAAAAGCCAGTCGTGAAGTGCTGCGTAGTTCCTCATTCGCTCCCCGCAGTTTCCGGGGATGTCGAACACTGTAAAGCTTTGAGCATCTCCGGATCGACACGGACAGTATTCCGCAGGATCACGAACTCTAATCCGGCCGTAAACTCAGCGGACCCGATGTTGGACTCAGACCTTGAACAAAAACCCTTCAGTGCTACTCGAGAAGTTCATCAGGAAATCTGCACGATCAGCGCTACGAAGAAGTACTGCGCGAGTCTTTGCAAATCTTCAACAACCAGCGCGTGGCACCTAGATTTAGAATTGAGTATTCAGTGGTTAATCGATTCTCAGGATAGTACTTATGTAGTCTTTGGTATTCTCCTCACCCAAAGACGACTCAGACGATTATCGTCATGAATTATTCGATTTCCTTGCTCGTACATAGCCTGGTTGATTTACAAGGCCTCCCAATCTGGAATGCGCCCAAAGAGTTCCCCTCCTGGTAAGTCAGGCTCTAGGCGGCGTATGGCACTCGTTTGGCTTGTTCGGCTAATTCGTACGTTAAACAGGGCCACATAACTATCCCATTGTTGGGAATCTACTCCAGATGCCGCTGAAGAACTTCTATACCGAGTTCCAAAAATAGGCTAACTAGTGTAAGTGCAATAATTTGTCCGAATACCAGAAATCGGTACTGACCAAGCTGAGATGGACCAATCATGTCCTTGAAGCTGGGTGGCCAGAATACATATGATCCTTCTTAACGGCCCAGAAGCGGTGAAGTCCACGAAATTTTATAAGGCACAATAGTATTAGAACCGAAATTGGGTGCTCGTGGCGAGGCAATGAGGCGCGGATAATGACCATGTTTATGTCCCGCGGACCGCGGACTCAAGTGCTCCGAATACGAAGGACGAAAGGCTCTTTCATTTGAGTCGATAGAGAAGATATAACCCAGCTAACATGACTCCTCATCGAGGTCTTACAGCCCCATTTGAAGACAATATACTCCGTACCACAAAAGGAAAGACGAGATGGCAACTGTTGACTGGTACAAGGGCCTCCCGACTGTTATCCAACAATGGGTAGACACTTACAACAACAACGAACTCGAAGCTCATATGGCTCTCTACCCCAATGACGCCAGTATCACCGTACCTCTGCCCGCCGATGGCACTATAGACATCAATCCCGATGGAACAAAGAGCGTTTGGCGGAAAATGGAGGAGGCACTAGATTCGGCAGCACCAGGACGAAAGGCCGTGATCACTTGGGCTGCTGTCGACGAAATTAATGGCAGGGTCTCGGTGGCGTATGAACTGAGGCTAGACCCTAGCGACCGAAAGACTGTCTTTCCAATGGTGATCTTGTACGATTTGAGTGAGGACAGGACCAAAATTGTGAAGGATCAGACATTCCTTGATGGGTCGTTTCAAAAAATTTTAAGTGGCTGAAGCGGTTGAGGGGTGGTTATTTCAGACCAATAGTGCAGAATCGGACACACAATATCGGTATATTTCTACCAACTGAAATTGCCTATCTACCTATCTATTTACTCGGAGCAATGCACGTTAGTGCCTCCCTATCTTACTTGCCGCGGTAGAACCTTACTAGAGACCTATGTGTTCGACCCTTCTTTCGAATCTAAAGAGCCTGGTACAAAATATATTGACTGCATACCATGACTATTTCCATACAAATCGTGATTGCACAGTGAACCTAATTACTAATGCTTCCCGGATGGAGAAAAACTTCCTTCCGGAATTAACAAGCTAGGTACATTAGTTACAAACTTATGCATACTGCATGATGTCCTTAAATTCGGTAGTGAGCTCCTGATGGCCACTTCGATGCTGAAAGTGCCAGTTCTACATCAAGCCATAGAACAAATCCAGAGTGTGAAAAGACTCACTCTACAAACCACTCAAGGCTTCTTCACCATTCAATATGGCCGCTGGAGTTACTACGCTAGACGCGGCAAAGTTTACGAGGTCTTTCCATTATAAGCCATACCCAGCCATTGACCCTCTCCGACCAGAACTTAGTCAGAAAGGCCGCACAGTGCTCGTTACAGGCGGTTCTGATGGCATAGGCTTTGCTATCGCCAGGGCCTTCACAAAAGCATCTGCGGCACGAGTCATCATTACGGGCCGACGGAAAGAGGCCATAGATTTGGCGGTAACCAAGCTCAAGGCTTTGCAGGATGGGACGATTATCGAAGGGCGGATCAACGACTTCACCGACTCTTCTCAGACTACCACCCTCTGGAAGTCTCTTGGTGCAGAGGGTATCGTGGTAGATGTCCTCGCCCACAATGCGGCGCTGTTCTCTCAAGCAGGCAAGATTCTCGAGCGGGATATTGATCTAGTTTGGGACGAGTATAGGGGCAATGTGAGAGCTACTCTGGACTGGATACAGAAATTCCACGGCCAGGAAGAAAGAGGGGTTAAAAATCAGAAGGTATGTTAGACTCCGGTGGCTATATGATAGTACCTTGCAACCGTGTGACCTCATGATACATATGCATGACTCGCTAAATTCCTTAGTTCTTCATATACACCTCTACTGTCAGCATCCACGACCACATCAACCTCATCTCAGATCATCCTGCGTACTTATTAACCAGGAACGGAACAACGCTCCTCTTGCAACAAATTGCCAAAGACACCGATCCAAAGGAGCTACAGATGATATACTTTCATCCTGGGTTCGTCCTGACCGAGTCTGCACAAAGGCAAGGATTCACTGAAGACACTCCAGGTATGTCCTGGACTCACGGTAAGTCTGTTCATGTTGAAATACGTATAGTTATACCGTGTGCAAGGAGGGGATGCTAATGATATCAACAACAAGAGGATGTACCAGGTCATTTTGCCGTGTGGGCTGCTACGAAAGAGGCGGAATTCCTCCATGGTCGCACCGTTTGGGCCAGTTGGGATGTAGAAGAGCTTGCACAGAAACCGATCCGAGACAAAATCGACAGTGACCCGTTCTTCTTGAAGATCGGCGTGAAGGGATGGTAGTATCGAATACATTTTGGAAGCTTGTTGCCCTGAGGGACAACGAGCAGGCAAGTGCAGAGTGCTCAAGTATAGCTGGCCCTTCGCTCACCCACCATTTTAAGTGGGGGGGCTCACCAAGTGCCTGTGATCTGGCACTTTGAGTCTCCATGTCCGTTTGGTACCTACATATTTTCGGAATAGTTCCAATCGCACAAAAATCAGTCCGTCTTTGGGGCTGGGCGCCAGGCCCATGGACGAAGAATTCTATGAACAGTTGCCGATGGCCTCTAAATGTCTGAAATGGATGCATACTCGGAAGTGTGCGTGGTCATAGCGGACATGATTTTCTTCTGGCGCCTCGTTTGAAGCTGATCACTGGGAAGAACACTTCGGAGTTTTGCGGAGGACTCTGCCTCCGGCCGCTTTGAATGAGATTCAATAGTGAGCAATACAACAGTCGATCGGTAAACATCAAACGTCCCCACATGTCCATGCAAGGAACTACCGGATCCTCGGATCTACCTCTCTCTATGTTGTTGGCGGCACATGACCCTTTTTAGGTGCTCATCACTCCAGAACTCCTCCGGGGTCACGGAGGACTCTCACTCCGATCCCTCCAGATACGTTAAGCGATACTGAATAATAGGGCAAAAGTTAATCGGTAAATATCAATCATCGCTGCGTGATCTCGCTTCGATCTCCCGGACCCAAGGATCTAGACACCCCGGATTTTCCTCCACGTTTTTGGTGGTACCTAACCCTTCTAAGCTGCCCTGCACTCCTCAGGATGTCACCATTAAGACTACTAGCCTATTTATTACCTTGATTGAGGAAAGATTGGAGTTTTTGAACATCGCAGACTGTTACACTCTTTCTCTGTCAAGACAATGCAGACTGTTATGGAAAGCAAGGAGGCCCAGTCAACACGAATCGAAGACCTGGCCCTTGATCATGACGGCCCACCCCTGGCAGACTTCGATATCGTCTCAACCAAGGCCATTGGAGGGAATGGCACGGCAGATCTGCCTCCACACTACTTCCGCAGTTTTCGATTTATAGGGACCATTGCGGTAAAGTATTTCACTTCGTCCCGTGAACGAAATACATCTAATACGAGGTCGGGCAGGGATTCACCTTGGGATTCCATTCCGGCTTCTGGGCATTGGTAATGACCGCCAATGCGTTGACTGTTATCAATGCAAAACTCGGTAATGAGCCTAACCAATAACCATTGGAAATTGGAGACTGATATGTCCGAAAAGGACCGAGCCTGGATATCGCATGGATCGTCATTGGAGCGGCCCTTACGCAATCGATCGCCTTCCTGACCGTAGGACGACTTTCGGATTTGTTTGGGCGAAGGTATTATCACATTTCGGGCAACGTAGTTGCCCTTGTTGGTTGGATGGTGGCGGCTAGGGCTAAGGACGTTAACACTTTGATCGGCGGGGTATTCAACTTGCCCTTGGCTCTTGAGATTTTCTGCTGACGTTCCAACAGACGATCTTGGCCGGCTTAGGATCTGGTGTTCAGCTGACCGGTACCGTTGTCTCGGGCGAGCTTCACCGTCTACACCGTTTGTTCCGCATCATTTGGGCCTGTGACTATTATTTTACCTGGCATCAGTATGTGGGACCGAGATCTCTTGACAACGACACTAATACATTCATAGCTCGGCTACTCTGTGAACATACCGAGCAAGGATGGCGCTGGATCTACTACATCGTGGCCATATTAAGCTTCCTGGCAGCAGGCTTGCAGTTGCTATGCTATTTCCCCCCACGTTTCGAGCTTCTTCACAAGAATACCACGAAAACTTATGTAGTCAAACATCTAGACTATGTTGGCCTAGCCATTTACACCGTCGGCATAACGGCCTTGCTGCTTGGCATCTCGTGGGGTGGACAAAGATACCGTATGCAAGCTCCCGCACACATTCCGAAGTCACGTCCCTAACACCATCTAGCCTGGCGATCAGCGCAAGTCATAGCTACCATTGTTTGTGGTGCAGTCATGATCGCACTCTTACTTCTATGGGGTATGTTGCTTCGGTCGGGCGCTTTAGTCCATACGTGACTGACTGGCTTTTAGAACATTTTGGCAAACCACGCCATCCGTTGATTCCACTGTATCTATTCAAGAATCGGAATTATATCTGCTTCACAGTTCTCGGCACGGTAGTCTCAATGATATACTACGGAGTCTCAATTATCTATCCTCAACAGATTGCTACGCTGTTTGGCAAGTCGGCAACCGCAACAGGGTGGATCGGTGTAAGTTGCAGGCATCGCCCCCGACTCCGCGATTTCATAATAATAGCAAACAGTGCTCCCTGACCGCAGGAAACATTATTGGCTCGACACTTCCAGGGATATTGTCTTACAAGATTGGCTACATCAAATACCAGGTCATCGCCTGCGCGATTGTTCTCACAGCCCTTATTGGAGCCATGGTTGCTGTGGATGGGAGTGAAATTTCTCTACCTGTTGCTTTGAGCGTTATTCTTGGCATCACGATGGCATGGCTTGAATGTCTCTCCGTCGGGGGAGCGCCGATGATGTTGGATCCCAAGGACATCGGCGTCGCCAACGGAGTACAGAACGCAGTCCGGAGTACCTTCTCAAGCTTGGCAAGTAAGTGGGAAAATCAAATCTTGGAAGAAGCAAAGACTCACACATGCCAAGGTTCCATCTATATCACTATTCTCAACAACAGGGTTGCGACCAATCTGAAAGAGTACGTTGGAAAAGCGATAATCGCTGCTGGTTTACCGGTATCTTCAGTCCCAGCATTTCTTGAGGCGTATACTACTGGTAACACCGCCGCGCTGGTGAAAGTCCCTGGCGTTACCCCGGACATAATCCAGGCGGCCGCGACCAACACGCCAAAAGCATTCTATCTATCGTTTCAGATGGTATACTACGTCGGCCTTGCGTTTGCTCTATTTGCACTCATGTGCTCATTCCTTCTGGACCACCAAAGAATCCAGGAAAAGATGACTTCAGCCATCCCCCGCCGACTTCAAGGCACGGAAAAGGGCAATTTGTCAGTAGATGCAGAGGCTGTTTCATCCGCTGATGCTCTAAAACAACGGGTGTAACTTCGCTGGGTGGCAGACGAGTCTTTGGAATTCAACTGAGCCAGTTGCACGGGGTCCAACCCTGGGATGCTGAATTCGTTTAGCCCTGGTCAGCTTCACCTGGTCAGGCTCAAATTCTTGCAGAATATGTACATAGCAGTATTCAGGTATGCAAATGTTCGACCAATACAGATCTGATACTCCAGGACCAGGTGGTGTGCCATCGTCTGACACAGCGCGTCATTGGTGGAAGAATTATCACCGGTCAAGGTGCCGATGTGTTGTGTGATTCCGTAGTCTTCGAGAACAGGACGAAGCGTTTGGGTTTGACTCACGCTGCCATGGCCATGGACCGGACGGAGAGCAATCAAGACGTTCCTAAAGTGATTCCGTGCGGCGACGAGACTGGTGCAGATCGCAAGCAGAAAGTCATGACTCAGTGAGGTTCATATGTCGACGGTAAGGTGGATGCTTGTTTGCGATCATTGCAGCCTTTTTCGGACCATATCTTTCGCTTGCGGAAATCAGGTATCAAGTCTATCTTTGATCGTTCTATGGGATGCTGACATAAAGGTATGACCTTGTGGATTCAATGCTCGAATAAATGGAGAGCCTTTTCAACACGATCATTGTCGGTGCTAAATGTGACACTGAAGCTGCAAAATGGACAGTGAAAACTGCCGATGGAAGCGTTACTACCTGCACATACCTCGTCATGGCAACAGGGTCCATCATATAAGAAGCATATCCCTGATTAGACAGATCTGGACAAGTACAAATGACTTCTAATCCACTCTGCAAGATATCTTGAGGGCCTGGACGTGACAGGTAAGAAAGTCTGCGTTATCGGCAACGGGTCGACGGGCGTACAGATCGTGCAGACTCTTGCAAGCGAGAACTGCAAAGTGACGTCTTGCATACGCATACCTAATCTTGCGGCGCCTATTCGGCAAGGAAAGCTCACCATCGAAGAGCAAGATACGAACAAAGGCTTCTACCAGTCGTTGCTTCATGCTGGTAGAAACTCTTCGTGTCAGGACAGCCATACATACTGTTGCTTTAGCCCAGGACTGGTCAGCATGTCTTGACGGCTTCTGTTCTCATGTGTGGAATGGCCAGAATGGCATATCCTTGGTCAAATCAAGGGTCTTGTCAATATGATCGAAGTATTTCCGTAGCTCACGGTGGTCTGGAAAACCCTCTGTAAAAGTCCAATTGTTGAACACCTCGGGGATCGAAAGACTATAGTAGGGCATTTTGCTGTCCACGCGTGCCCCTGGGTACCGGGTCCAGTGCCATATACCTCCAAAGTTGGCCCCAGCTTCCACCAGGTTCACCTTTAACCCAAGCTTACGAAACTGGTACATGCCATACATGCCACCAAATCCTCCGCAAACGATGAGAACATCTGTGTCAAGCTTGTCCAGAACACGGTCGCCATTACTCGAAGATCCATAAAAGAGGTGATATATCAACACTCAGATTGACGGCGATGAGGTCATCGATAAGGTATCAAAGCGGTGGCAGCAGTGAGCGGTGAGGTGTAGGGCAGAACAAATTACTAACAAATTTGGTAGGGAATAGATTTACTTGACATCCTTGGCATTCGCTCGCATATGCGTTCGCTCTGGCCGTTCGCTCGCCGGAGTCCTTCCCGTGGTGAGGAGGTAGTAGTAGGGCGGCTCTTCCAGGTCTGGCTCAGGGAATCCACCACCACGGTGCTGGCTTTTGTATCGATGAGACCGATCGAATAGGGGACCGAACCGAGCATGCCGTCTGGCAAGGGTGGTCTCCCCTCTCGTTCCCATGTAGACAGCAGACCCAGAATCCAGGTGAACAAAGCCAGAAGCAGAGGTCTTTGTTGAGAAAGTATTCGGAGAAGGTGCTCATACGCTCGATAGCAAATCTGTTTGTACACCCATGGAACATCTGTAACAGTTTGGTTGATACGAAAACAGTCTAGAAGTGAGGATGTGCACGCTTCCTGGCTGGCCATTAAGACAGATCAGGCTCGACGGCCAATGGTCTTTGTCGCCTCGGCCACAATCTCTGATAAGATGCGAAAATGTGGATCCAAGCCGAATCGCCCTGAATGCCGATTTTCGCTCTGTGCGAGCACGCACCCCCCGCCTCATACCAAAGGACAAGAGAGTGGGGGCAATGTAAAAGATGGTATATAGCATCCTTGAATGGCCCACAAACTTTCCCAGGTACTATGGGTCCGTATTGGAGCTCGACTTTGTTAATTTTGCTTACCACTCCACTCGTGACCCTCAACACCGAACCAAGGGTAGTCGGTCAATTGCCAGCCCAACAAAAAGATATCCTCCGTACTCGATTCGTGTCGTCAATCATACGACAATGGAAGATCGTTCGACACCGAGCGTCACTCGGGATGCGAAGGCCAACGAGGGCAGTGTCGAGAATAGTGTAGCAGTTGCAGGTTCTATTCGACAAGTCCATCGCCTCTCTGGGATCGCCTCAATGCTACACAATCTCAGACTCACCGGTTATGGGGTATGGCTAGCTGGGGTGTACCTCCTTCTGGGCTATGAGATTGTCTTCATTGGATCGATAGCTGCCCTCCCTGCATTTTTGTAAGTCAGGGGTCATTCTACAGTTATATGTATAAGCAGCACACGTCTAACCAAGGAGCTACTCGAAAACAGGCTGGAGTTTGGAACCTTTTACGGGCGCATTCCAATCGTCCCATCAGTATGGCTCTCACTTTGGGCAGCTTCAAGTCCTATTGGAACTATGATTGGATCGGTATTCGGAGGCTGGCTTCAGGACGCCCTGGGTCGTCGTCGCTCCCTCTTGTGGTCGAGCATATTCCAAATCAGGACTATCTTTATGTGCTACTTTGCAGATGAGGTCTATTCCGCGGATGGTCGCCGTGGTCTTTATTTTGCGGGCAAGCTGGTCCAGGGAATTGCCATGGGCGCCATCATCTGCACAGCTCAAACATACATCTCGGAAGTCTTCTCCCCTCAGC
>Ga0105239_10006117_pt1 | contig 14008 bp, 11 predicted proteins | sample KBSC44metaG_FD_92761 | JGI IMG/M metagenome (GOLD analysis project Ga0105239, IMG submission 92761) | Corn rhizosphere microbial communities from Kellogg Biological Station, Michigan, USA - KBS C4-4 metaG | ecosystem: Host-associated > Plants > Roots > Rhizosphere > Soil | place: Michigan, USA... | reverse complement strand
CTGGTAGAGCATCTGCTTTGGGAGCAGAGGGTCGCAAGTTCAAATCCTGTCACCCCGACCATTAAAATCAACAGCTTAGGCCCCCAACAGCCCACCCTGGCGTCAATTCTCCACGCCGCAGGGATCAGGCCGAATGTAAGTCTGGAGCGCTACCCTCGCAATAAATGAGGAGCTGGGCGAATGGGCCGCATCGTTTTCGTCGACCGGGATGGAGTCTCGCACCCGGTGGTGGCCACCACCGGGCGCTCGATCATGCAAGCGGCGCAGGACAGCCTCGCGCCCTTCCTGATTGGAGAGTGCGGAGGATCGTGCATATGCGCATCCTGCCACGCTTACATCGACTTTGCGTGGCTGCGACTACTGCCACCGGTGTCGCGCAACGAGGCGGCCATGTTGGATGCGATCACCACGGTGCGTTACAACTCACGGCTGACCTGTCAGATTGTGATGAACGACTCACTCGATGGCATCGTGGTGCGGATTGCGCCGGATTGATCAGAATCTCCAGTTGAGCCGGATTCCGGCGTAGCGTTCAGCATCGCGGCTCCAGTTGCCCGTCAGCGCGAGCTTCCCACCCCAACGGGCTGTCTGATCGATCATGCCCGACAAGTACTGTTTGTCGAACGCGTTGTTCAGGAACAGCGTGACGTCGTATCGATCATCTCGATCGGCGACTCCCGCGCCGACGTTGAAGATGCCGTAGGCGCCCTGGGCCGCGTACGGGGAGAGATTCGGATCGAAATCCGTCGCGCTCTGGTAAACGTAGTTGGCGTTAAAGGTCACGTCCACCGGCAGGTTCAACCGGAAGCGCTTCTCCACGCCCAGGTTGCTTTTCCACCGTGGCGCGTTCGGAAGGCGCTTGCCCGTGAGAACCTGGTACCGATTACCGCTGGGCGCGGTCAGACAGCCTTGTGCCAGCGTCTGGGTGCCATAACAGTTGGCTGCGTCATACCGGTCGAATTTGGCATCGACGAATGCAATGCTCGCGTTCAGCCGGAAGTCCCCCGGCAACAAGGCTCTCGCGTCGAGCTCCACCCCGCGTGACTGCACCTTACCGGCATTCGCAATCGCAAATGTGGCGGAGACGGCGTTTGGATCGAACGTCTGCACCTGATAGTTCTTATCGAAGGTATCGAAGACGGCCGCATTCAGTGAGAGGCGATTGTTGAGGAACGAGCCTTTGAGGCCCATTTCGTATGCATCAATGTCTTCGCGTTTCACCGGCAGAAAGACATTCGTCGGTGTGACCGTACCGTCGAGATTCCAGATCGCAGGCTTGTAGCCCCGTGTGTAGCTCACGTACGCCATCACATCCGGACTGAACCGATAACGCAGAGTCAGATCACCGACTGTCGTCGTCTCGGAATCCGAGTCGGCGCGTGTGAACGTCGCGATCTGCGCAGCCGGTGGTGGAGTGTTACGCAGTGTATAAACGTAGGAGATTTCGTCACGATTCACGCGTAGCCCGGTAATGAACTCCAGTCTGTCGGGCACCAGAGTCCATTCCGCGCGTCCGTAGGCTGCATATGTCTTGGTATCGGGCACCCGGTAGGCGCTGAAAGGAGGCGGTCCGGCGCCGTTGTTTACATACGATGCGCGTACGAAGTCGAAATTCGTTACGTCGTGGTCGAAATACAGCCCGGCCAGGAAGTGCAGGAAGCCGAGCTGGGGCGAATCGAGTTTGAATTCCTGCGTGGTGGTTTTGATGGTGTAGATCGACGTCTGCTTCATGTTCCACGTGTAGGGTGGACCGATGAGGATTGCAGCCGAGTCCGCCGCTTCATCGTAATTGTCGAATACGATCTGGCGATCTTCCTCCTGCCGCGCGGTCAGCGAGCTCAGCGTGAAGCCGCCGAGGTGCCAGTTCGCGACCAGGGAATAGAAGCGGTCGGTACCGTCCTGGTTGGGATTACCGATCACGTTGTAATTCAGGTTCTCACGGCTCACCGTGATGCCGGGTAACGCCACACTTTGGGGGAGCTTGGGACTGCCCCTGAAATTCGCGGTCGGATCGATGACGACGTAGTCTGAAAACGTGCCACGGTCTTTCGTGTTCGATGCTGCCGCGGTCAGCAGGATGTCCACATTATCTGTCGGCCTGAAGAGAAGCTTCCCGCGGCCGCCGTAAGCGCGCTCGCGATCGTGATCGCCAGTGGCGAGGTTGACCGTGGGATATTCCGTGCTCGAGCCGAAGCCAGCGACACTGAATAGGAGTTGGTCTGTTATGGGACCGGTGACAAAGCCCTGCAGCCGCTGCTCGTGGTCATCCGTGAACGTCGCGGAGATGTTGCCGCCGAACGTATGCGACGGTGCTCGGGTGACCATATTTACGACGCCAGCGGAGGCGGTGCGTCCTCCGAGAGTGGCCTGCGGCCCGCGCAGCACTTCGACGTTTTGGATGTCACCGAGCTGGCGTGCACCCATCGATTCCGGAGCCAGGGTTACACCGTCCACCATGACCGCCACGCCGCTGGGCGCGCCCGCCGTAATCACAGAAGTGCTGATGCCGCGCATCGAGAAATTCGACCGATTCTGGCCGTTCGAGGGCGAGGCGCCCAGCGAAGGAACTGCCTTGCCAAGATCGTCGAGCGTACCGACACCACTTTCTGTCAAACGCTCTGTGTTCACAACGGCGGCGGAAACAGTCGTATCGCTCAGTCGTTCGACGCGCTTCTGCGCCGTCACGACAATTTCCTCCAGCCCTTCGGATTGAGGCCCGCTGTTGGGCGTGGAAGTCTGGGCTGTGACGGGTGGTGCACCGCCGGCCAGTGCAAAGGTAGAAAGAATGGACAGTGCCGATGCGACGGCGCGATTCTGAGTCATCTCCGATTCCCCCAACATGTTCGGATGTTATGGGACGCTAACCTGATCTTCAGACCTGTTCTCCCTCGGAATTGGCAATTACTTCCCAGATCCTAATGTGGGGGTGCGTGAGGATACAGGAATGTTTGGCGTGGAATCAGGAGGAACCGGCGAAAACATCAGGTTAGGGTAAGTACCGCGCCGTCAACGGCGCGCTGACTAAAGGGGCGCCTGTGAGATCGATTACGCGATGGTGGCTGGTCGGGATGCTTATGCCGCCCTTCGTTTGTAATGCCACGGCGTCGCCGCCCCCCGAGCAGCGGGTCGAATCCATCCTTGCGCGCATGACGCTCGAAGAGAAGGTCGAAATGCTCGCCGGGGTGCACGGATCAGACGTGCAGGGCGTGCCGCGTCTCGATCTCCCGGCAATGACAACCGCGGACGGCCCATTTGGCATTCGACGTGGGTCACGCAGCAACGCCATGGCGGGAGGGATCGCGCTTGCTGCCACCTGGAACACCGAGCTCGCTGAGCGTGTAGGCAGGGAGATGGGCCGCGATGCTCGCGCACGGGGCGTGAATTTTCACCTCGCGCCCGGAGTGAATATCTATCGCTCGCCGCTCAATGGTCGGAATTTCGAGTATCTCGGCGAGGATCCCTGGCTGGCTTCGCGCATCGCTGTCGGCCTGATTCGGGGCGTGCAGAGCCAAGGTGTGGCGGCAACGGTAAAGCACTATGTGGCAAACGATTCCGAGTTCGCGCGTCACAGGATCGATGTGCACATCGATGAGCGTACGTTGCGTGAGATATATCTGCCGCCGTTCGAAGCTGCTGTTCGCGAGGCGAACGTGGCTGCCGTAATGGACTCATACAACCTGATCAACGGTGAACATGCGACCCAAAGCCGGTATCTCAACCTCGAAATATTGAAGGGCGAATGGGGGTTTGCCGGCGTGCTGATGTCGGATTGGGATTCGACATATGACACTCTGGCGGCTGCCAATGCGGGTTTGGACCTGGAAATGCCCTCGGGGAAGTTCCTGAATCCCGCAGCGCTGATTCCGCTGATCGAATCGGGGAAAGTGTCGCCCGCTACGGTTGACGACAAGGTGCGCCGGATCTTGCGCACGGCTGTGCGATTTGGATGGTTCGATCGGCCGCAGCTCGACACGTCGATTTCGCTCCTCAACAGCGAGGGCCGCGAGGCGGCATTGCAGACTGCCCGCGAGGGTGTCGTTCTTCTGAAGAATGCACGCGATCTACTGCCGCTCGATGAGAAACACGTGAGGCGCATCGCGGTGATCGGTCCTGATGCGTACCCTGCCGTGCCGCACGGCGGGGGTAGTGCCACAGTCCCACCTTTCCACGCCGTCAGCATTCTCGAGGGAATCTTTGACCGCGCAGGTACAGCGAGTGACGTCCAGTACGCGCGTGGAATTCCCGATCTGCGCCGAGCTGCGCGGACAACGGTTTTCAGGACCGCTGCGGCGGCCGGCGATCGTGGTGTGATGCTCGAACAATTCGACAACGCCGATCTGACTGGCAAGCCTGCAAGCTCGCGTATCGAGAAGCACATCGATCAGGGTGCGCCACTCGACTTCGCACCATTGGGACTGGGTGAGGCCGAAATCAGTACGGCGTTGCCGCACCCGCAGTCGATGCGGTGGACCGGCTTCTACACTCCGGCGAAGCCCGGTGTTCAGGACCTGTTCGTACACCTGGGTGGCTTCGCGCGTCGGGTTGGCTATCGGCTGTATGTGGACGGGCGCCTCATCGCCGAGCGTTGGAACATGAAGACGGCCGCAGTTGAAACCTACCCGCTGGATCTCGACAGCGCGGCGCACGAGGTGGTGTTGGAATACTATGCCGTACCGGCGGGCATCGATGGACCTGTGCCGTTCGTGCGCCTGGGGATCGTACCGCAGGGCGCCTGGGTGGATCCGAATGTCGCGCAACTCGCGGCCCGGTCCGATGTTGTGGTCCTCGCAGTCGGTTTTGATGCCACGACTGAAACGGAAGACTGGGATCGCACGTTTACGCTGCCACCGGGGCAGGAGGAGCTCATCGAAGCTGTCGCCGCGCGCAATCCCAACACCCTGGTCGTTTTGACATCCGGCGGTGGTGTCGAGATGACGCGCTGGCTGGAGCGGGTGCCCGCTGTGCTGCAGGCCTGGTATCCCGGGCAGGAAGGCGGCAGGGCGGTTGCTGAAATTCTTTTCGGCGATGTGAGCCCTTCGGGCCATCTCCCGGTCACCTTCGAACGGCGTTGGGAGGACAACCCCGTCCATGAGTCCTATTACCCGCAACCGGGCAAGATGGTGACAGAGTATCGCGAGGGCGTATTTGTCGGCTACCGCGGATTCGAACGCAAGGGTACCCAACCGTTGTTTGCCTTTGGACATGGACTCTCATATACCCACTTCAAATATGGCGCGCTGGCCATCACGCCCGTTGCTGGAGTGCCGGGTGGTCAGCTCGTCGCTTTCGATATCACGAATACAGGAGAGCGCACCGGGATTGCCGTGGCGCAGGTGTATGTCAGTGCACCGGCAGCAGCCGTGCCGCGTCCGCCCAAGGAGTTGAAAGGATTTGCGAAGGTCAGCCTGCAGCCGGGAGAGACACGACATGTGTCCGTGCCGCTCGATGCACGCTCGTTTACATACTTCGACGTAAAGCGCCGGCAATGGCGCGCGGAGGCCGGGACCTATCGCGTGATTGTTGGGAACGCAAGCGATGAGGAGGATCTGACCGGAACAATAACGCTCACCCACCCGCTGCACATCAGACGTACCGCAGGGAAATAGCGGCGACGGCCGCAATGACTGCCGGCACAACTGCAGCCGCGAGAAGTGACGCAGGACTCCACCCGAGGCCGAGCAACACGCCCCCGATGGTTGGCCCCAGGATGGAGCCAACACGTCCTACCCCCAACGCCCAGCCGATGGCAGTAGAGCGGATGGCCGTTGGGTAACTCGCGGCCGTGACGGCATTCATCCCGATCTGGGCTCCCGAGACACCCATGCCTGCGAAAGCCGTGGCGACCAACAGAATCGGCACGTTGGATGTGCAGGAGGCGATCAACCCGATGAAGGCTGCAGCCGCGGCGTACGCAGCTCCAAGAATGAGATAGGGGTCGCGGCGGTCGATCAATCGACCCAGCGCGATACCGCCGACGACTCCACCGAGGTTGAGCAGGGCGGTCGACAGAATGGCGATCTCGAGAGGCAGGCCCGTATTGCGCAGCAGCGAAGGCAGCCAGTTCACCAGAAAATACATGACCAGCAGGTTCATGAAGAATACAGTCCAGACGACGAGTGTCCTGCGCGCGCGTCCGTCCCTGAATAGTTCGAGCACGGGAAACCGCCGCTGTTGAGCTCTGCTGTCTGCACGTGTTGCGAGAAATCGGGTCGACTCGGGAAGAAAGAACATCAAGATCGGCGTGAGTACCAGAGGAATGGCGCCACCGACGAAGAACACGGAGCGCCAGCCATATGCCTGGATCAGCGGCGCCGTCAGGAGACCACCTAACGTCGATCCCAACGGAAAGCCGCAGAACATCACGGTTACCATCGTGGCCTTGGCATGCGATGGCGCATACTCGTTGGTCAGTGCGATGATGTTAGGCATTGCACCCCCGAGGCCGATTCCGGTAAGCAGGCGGTACACCAACAACTGCTGCAGATTATCGGCCTGGATCGTGAGCAATGAGCATGACCCGAACATGAAGACGCAGCCCACGATCACGGCCTTACGGCCGACTCTGTCGGCCAGTGGGCTCAGAAACAGCGCACCGATCGTGAGTCCGAGCAGGCCACCGCCGAAGATGGGGCCGAACGCCCCCGGCTGAAGCTTCCAGTCCTCGGCTATGCTCGGGGCGACGTAGGCGATGGCTTGTGTATCGAACCCGTCCAGCATTGCGACAGCAGCACACAGCGCTACGACGAGAAACTGGAGCGCGCGTGGTGAGCTACTTGCGCTCACTCGCGCACTGCTCGTCGTTCACCGGAGGGCCGATTGCAATCTGAAGGTCGGTGAGTCCCTCGATACGCACCACCAGGGCATCCCCGGGTACGACCGGGCCGACACCTGCCGGCGTTCCGGTATAGATGAGATCGCCGGCCTCGAGTCGATAGTAGTTGGATAGGAAAGCGATAATCTCCGGCACCGGCCAGATCAGCTCGCTCAGGTCCGAGCTCTGTCGGATCTGTCCGTTCACGGCCAATGTGATGGCGCCGGAGGCGGGATGTCCGAGCTCGGCCGCTCGATGCACGAGTCCCAGGGGCGAAGACTGTTCCACGTTCTTTCCAACATCCCAGGGGCGGCCGAGCTTGCGTGCCTCGAGCTGCAGATCCCGGCGTGTCATGTCCAGCCCGGTGGCGTAGCCGTATACGTGCTCGAGTGCCCGGGCGACCGGAATGTTGCGTCCACCGATACCAATCGCAACGACGAGCTCCGCTTCATACTGGAAATTGTCGCTTCCCTGGGGGTAGGCGATGACGGTTTGCGAAGGCACGACCGTCTCTGCCCACTTCGTGAAGAAGAAGGGCGGCTCACGATCGGGATCGCGGCCCATCTCGCGTGCGTGCTCGGCATAGTTGCGCCCGATGCAGAACACGCGACGTACGGGAAAGAGATCGTTGTTGCTCGCAGGCACCCAGGTGGGGGGCGCCGGCTCGAATGCCATTCTCACAAACATTCCTCACGGTACAGGTTGAGTTTCTGTTGGGCGGCCTTATCCGAGAACGCGAACAACACCAACGTGTCATCCGCCTTCAGGCAAAGACTCGTCCACGAAGGCACGACAAAGATGTCGCGAGGAGACAGCTCGATACGCTGTTCGCCGATGAAAGCTTCGCCCCCACCCTGCACGACCACGAACACACTGCCGTCAGTCGAACGGCGGGGCTGCGTCGCAAAACCGCGAGGAAGCAGTCGAACATGCGCGCTGATCGTCGGCATCACGGAGCCGCCGTCTGCTGGATTCAGGAACTCCAGTGCAAATCCGAGATGGGGATCCGGTTGTGCGCAACGCTGCATCGAATCGAGCGCAGGGCCCCAGGTCGCGTAGGGATAATGAAACAGTGGCTGACGCACCGTCGTCGCGCTGCGCAACGGCCGCATGTTATGTCCGTACTGGCTGATTGAAGCGCCCGGTAGCGCCGTTTCAGGGTGAGTGGGGTCAGCGAAGACTTCAGCAAACCCCGCTTCGAAGTGACGCACGGTCGGGATGTCGAGTCCGTCGAGCCAGACCGCGGGATGTGTGGTTGGATTGCCGTGATCGTGCCACTGTCCCGCTGGTGTCAGCACGAGATCGAACGGTCGCATCAGCGCTTTCTCGCCGTTCACTGACGTGTAGGCGCCATCGCTTTCGAGAACGAAGCGCAGTGCGCATTGCGAGTGGCGATGACAGCGCGCGATTTCGCCGGGAAGGATGAGCTGCAGCCCCGCGTACAGGCTGGGTGTTACCGAGGCGTACCCATGCAAGCCCGGGTTTTCGAGAACCAGGACGCGACGCTCCGCCTCTTGCGCGCTGATGAGATCCCCTGCCTGCGCCAGATAGCCGCGAACATTCCCGTACGGCCAGCGATGTGGCACGGCACGTGATTTCGGCACTCGCGGCACGAGCTCTGCCAGTTGCTCCCACAGAGGTGTCAGGTGTTCCGGCGCCATCTGCCGATAGAGCGCCTGCAGCTGCTTGTCCATTCCATTGCAGAATGGACAATGCATTGCCCATTGTCAAATGGAGGCGGCTACGCAGAGGGTGAGCGGCCACCCAGGTTGGCCGTGATCCCCGCGCAGACCGCGGCGAGCTCCTTGCGAATCGAAGCATCCCCGGCCCGGTCGAACGAATCGTTGGCCAACACAGTGGCCGTGAGGATCGCACGTCCCTGCAGATCGAATATCGGCAGTGCCGTCGCGCGCAGTCCCGGAACAACATCGCCATCCACACTGGCACAGCCGGCCAGGCGAACCTGCTGTTTGAGTGCTTCGACGTCGATGGGCTTTGCTTTCGGGAGCATGGCCAGCTCTCGTTTTACGAGCGAGCGGGTTTCCTGTTCGGGCGCGAACGCCAGGAATACATGGCCTGTTGCTGAGTGCAGCAGCGGCAGCAGTGACCCCACGTTCAGCGATGTGACCACTGGAGGTGTGCCGACATTCCAGCGGACGATCGTGGGCCCCAGCGGGCCGAGAGCTGCGATCTGAACTGTGCGACCGGAACGGCGAGCAAACTCGGCGATGGCGGCATCCGCGATTCGAAAGGCGTCCACCCGCGCAAGTGCGGCGAGGCCGAGCTTCAGCAGTGCGGGACCGATCTCGTATCGTCCGGTCACGGGATCCTGCAAGGCCATTCCCGATGCCAACAGGCTGGAGAGATAGCGATGTGCCTGCGAGGCCGACAGGCCACTCTCCTTCGCTACCGTGCCGAGCACCGAGGGTTCGCTCAGATTGGCGAGCACTTCCAGTACACGCAAGCCGGTAGTGACCGAGTTTATGCCGCGTCGCCGGGGGGGCGCGGGTAGTTTCTTTTTCATCCCTCGGGCCGATGTTGCTGGCGGTACACGCGGGGTGAGCAGCCGCATTCCTGGCGAAACGCAGCATTGAAGCGGCTGGTCGAGGCGAAGCCGCTCTCCAGCGCCACTTCAACGATTTTCTCATCGCTCATCGCCAGCAGTCGCTGTGCGTGCGAGACGCGGTGTTGGGTTACGTAATCCACGATCGTGATGCCGATCGTACGTTTGAAGAGGCCCATGGCGTAGTTGGGATGCAGGCCGACGTGCCTGCCGATGTCTTCCGTACGCAGTGGCTGCGTGTAATTCTGGGCAATGTAACAGGCCATCTGTTCGACTTTTGTCAGCTCGGAGCTGCTGGAGCCGCCGCGCTGGCGTCCCCGCGCCGGCGCGACTTTGCGCAAGGATGAGCTCGCGAGGCGCAGTAGGCGCGCTTCCAACTCGAGCAACACCGCGCGCTTGAGCTCCTGGCGGCTTTCGAGAAGATCTTCCTCCCAGTGGCTCAGCATATGCAGATCGCTGTTGGCGCGTTCCGGCAGACACTCCTGGACCACTTCACCTCGCAGCAGGGCCTGCACCAGCGCCTCCGGCAACCGGCACTGGATGAACCAGGCAAGCGGTAAGGTCGCCACGAAATACTCTGTTGTGTCCTCGAAATCGAGGATCTGGTGCGGAACGGCAGCCCAGAATGCGCTCAGCCGCTGGGCCGGAATCCTGACCTTGCGGCCCCCCAGCAGGTACGTGAGAGCGCCCGAGCGCAGGAAATTCATCTCGATCTCGTTGTGGCGATCGGGCCGCGGCATGGCCGATGGACGCCAGCGCACGCAGGTGAACCCATACGGGGCGAAATCCGGCCGGCGCGGATCGAAGGAGGTCATGACATTAGAATACAGGAAGTGCTCAGGCGAAATCAGGAGGATTGCACCTGAATGTCAGGCTACTGTCTGACGATCTCGAAGATGGAAGGGGAGATCAGATGGCAGGCACCGTGAACAGCCCGGGGTCGCGGCTGACGTTCGGGGCGGGTTTGTGGATGTTCGGCCAGTTCGTCGACCGGTACGCCACTGACGCCTACGGGCCACCGGTGGGCACGTTGGAAGCGATCGCCCGCGCCGGCGAAGTGGGCTCACTTTCCGTGGTGGACATCAACTACCCCTTCGACCCGAATGTGACTGTCGAGGAGGTCAAGGAGGCGCTGAGCCGCAGCAGCCTGCGCGCGATTGCGGTGACCCCTCATCTCTACACCCGTTTTTTTCAGCGCGGTGCCTTTACCAACCCGGACGAGAAGGTGCGGCGCGCGGCTTTCGATCTGTGTCGTCGGGCAATTGAAGTCGCTGCAGCGCTGGGCGCCGATTACGTGAAATTCTGGCCGGGACAGGACGGCTATGACTATCCCTTCCAGTCCAACTATCTGGAATTGTGGGATCGCACCGTCAGTGGCATCGGTGAGCTCGCGCGCTCGGCACCCTCTGTCAACTTCGCAATTGAATACAAGAGCAAGGAACCCAGGGTTCACATCACCTTGAGCAATGCAGCTCGAACCCTGCTGGCCATACGGGATATGGAAGTGGACAACGTCGGCATCGTCATGGACCTGGGTCACTCTCTCATGGCGAAGGAAACGCCGGCGGAGGAGCTGCGGCTCATTTCCCGGTACGGCAAGCTTCGCAGCGTGGAGGTCAACGACAACTGGCGCGACTGGGACGATGACTTGTGTGTAGGCGCCGTGCATCTGCTGGAAACGCTGGAGTTTCTGATTGCGTTGCGCGACATCCGCTGGAGCGGACCGATTCTGTTGGATCAATTTCCCTTCCGCGAGAATCCCGTCGCGGCTGCCAGGCGCAGTATCGACGCGCTGCGTTTGTTGGATGCCCGCCTGGACAGTGCGAACCTGGATGAGCTGCGGAGTATCCAGGCCCGCCAGGACGCACTCGCCGCCCAGGATTTCGTACAACGTCTGCTGCTCGGCGCACCGCGCGCCTGAGGGCCCTGCGGATGAGCCCTTCTCAGGATTCGTTGGCGCTGAAGTCCTTGCGCTACCGCCGGCGGATGCTCGAAATCATCAAGCGCGCCGGCGCGGGGCATACCGGAGGCGGCCTGTCCTGCATCGACATCCTGAACGTGCTTTACAACCGGATTCTGAACGTCTCGCCGGCCGCCTTTGCAGACCCGGCGCGGGACCGCTACATACAGAGCAAAGGACATTGCGTCGAAGCGCTGTACGTAGTGTTGGCCGACCGCGGTTTCTTCGCAGATGCCGAGTTGGACTCATTGTGTCAGTACAACTCGCACTTTGTCGGGCATCCGACCCGCAAGGTACGCGGAGTGGAGCAGAACACCGGCGGATTGGGACACGGATTGTCTGTTTGTGTCGGGCTTGCGCTCGGTGCTCAGCTGGACGGGAGTGCGTATCGCGTGTTCACGCTGCTCGGCGACGGCGAGCTGGCGGAAGGATCCAACTGGGAGGCACTGATGGCCGCGACGCACTACCGGCTCGACAATCTGACCGCAATCATCGACTACAACACACTGCAGATCACCGGGCGCACGCGCGAGGTGTTGAGTCACGAGCCGCTGGATATGAAATTAGCAGCTTTTGGCTGGCACGTGGAATGGGTCGACGGTCATGACCTGCCGGCCCTGGCCGAGGTGCTGAGCCGGAGCAATCCGGCGGGTAAGCCACGAGTCATCATTGCGCGTACCGTCAAAGGGCGAGGCGTGAGCTTTATGGAAGATGTTGGTAAGTGGCATCACGGCGTACCGAACGATGAAGAATACGCGCGCGCGCTGGGAGAGATCGATGCCGCCATTGCCAGAGCCTCGGGACACTGAGCGATGTCGGCTCCCGCACATTCCATGTACAGCGGTCCGGCCATGCTGCGGGCGGCCGAACTGGGACTGACGCTCGGGCGGCCCAACCAAGACGTGTTTGCGGAGACACTTCTGGCACTCGCCCGTCAGGATCCCGGTATCGTGGTCGTCACGAGCGATTCCCGCGGTTCCGGCAAGCTCGGGCCCTATGGGCAGGCACTGCCGCGACAGATCGTCGAAGTGGGCATTGCCGAGCAGAATCTGGTGGGTATCGCCGCGGGACTTTCGCAGACGGGTAAAAGCGTCTTTGCCGTGTCGCCCGCGTGCTTTCTGACGGCCCGTTCTCTCGAGCAGATCAAGAACGACGTCGCCTATTCGGCCAACCCGGTGAAGCTCGTTGGCATCAGCGCCGGGGTGAGCTATGGAGCCTTGGGCTCAACTCACCATTCTCTGCACGATCTGGCGGCGGTGCGCGCCATCAACAACATTGAGATCATTGTGCCCGCGGACAATGCGGAGACCCGCTGGGCTGTGCGGCAGGCGGCTCGCGCTGCGCATCCGGTCTACCTGAGATTCGGAAAATTTCCGCTACTGGATCTGCACAGTACGAACGAGCTGGGTGAGCCCGGCCAGGCATTCACGCTCCGGGAAGGCACTGATCTGGCCTTCATTGCCACTGGTGAAACAGTCGCGCATGCCGTTTTGGCAGCGGCTGAGCTCGCTGCGACCGACAGTGTGTCGTGTCAGGTGTTGAGCGTTCCGAGCCTTCGGCCATTAGATCACGCCGCGATTGTGCGAGCGGCACGCTGTGGTGCGCTGATCACCGTTGAAGAGCACATGGTCCATGGTGGCCTGGGTGAGGCCTGTGCCGCGGTATTGTTGGAGGCAGGAGCACACCCGCGCTTCAGACGCGTTGGCATTCCCGACGAATACACGGTCACCGGATCGCAGGCTGACATCTTCCGTCACTATGGGATCAGCATGGAGGGCCTGTCTGCTACCGCACGTTCTCTGTTGAAGAGCGTCTAAGAAGTGGGCTGTCTCCTTGCCATCGACCAGAGTACTTCCGGCACGAAGGTGTTGCTGTTGGACTTCACAGGCGAGGTCCTGGCGCAGGCAAGCAGGGGGCATCAGCAGTTCTACCCACAACCCGGATGGGTGGAGCACGATGCGGAGGAAATATGGCGCAACGTCTCCGACGCGATGCTGGAAGTCCTCGCCAGCGCCGTCACCCGCATCGAAGGGCTGGCGGGCATCAGCATCGCCAATCAGCGCGAGACGATCGTTATCTTCGAACGGGACACGGGCCGGCCCCTTTGCCCCGCAATCGTCTGGCAGTGCCGGCGAGGGAACTCCATTTGCGATGAGCATCGCGCCCTGGGTCATGAACCGGACATGCGCCGGCAATCGGGCTTGCGAATTGACAGTTACTTCTCGGCATCCAAGCTTCAATGGATGGTCCGTGAGCGTCCCGAGCTGGCGGCGGCCGTAAAGCGCGGTGACGCACTCGTGGGCACGATGGACACCTATCTCATCTACCGTCTGACCGGCGGCGCAGTCTTTGCCACTGATGCCACAAACGCCTGCCGGACGCTGCTGTATGACATACATCGGCTGTCATGGAGCGAAGAGCTCTGTCGTTATTGGCAGGTGCCGCGCTCGGCGCTCGCCGAAGTGCGCGCGAGTGATGCGCAGTTTGGTGAAACCAACCTCGGGGACAGGCTGCCCCGCGCCGTGCCCATTCGAGGCGTCATGGGTGATTCGCAGGCAGCCATGTTTGCGCAGAATTGCCTGGCCGTCGGCAGCGCAAAAGTCACTCTCGGGACGGGCTCATCCGTGCTGCTGAATGCGGGTCATCAGCGGCCGGCCGACCTCGAGTCCACCAT
>Ga0105239_10006116_pt1 | contig 14012 bp, 7 predicted proteins | sample KBSC44metaG_FD_92761 | JGI IMG/M metagenome (GOLD analysis project Ga0105239, IMG submission 92761) | Corn rhizosphere microbial communities from Kellogg Biological Station, Michigan, USA - KBS C4-4 metaG | ecosystem: Host-associated > Plants > Roots > Rhizosphere > Soil | place: Michigan, USA... | reverse complement strand
TTTCAAAAGATTTAACATAGCGCCCAGGCTAATCACTGCGTTACAGCAGATTGAAGAGGCCCGCAAGAAGCTTAACGATACCACATCGGCAAATGCCGCCGCCGATGCCATAAATGCGATAAATAAAGCAAAAGCGTAGTTGTGTTACTAAACAGGATGATGGGGTTGCTTTTTTAGCGCCTCATCATTTATATTCTAACAAGACTATTCGCCTTCAATTTAAACTTAACGCAATTATTCCGCCTAATATCAATACACCTGCAATCAACCTTCTTCTTCCATCCGCTTCATTCAAAACCCGCGAACCCATAAATACGCCGAGTAAAATGCTGGTTTCGCGCGCCGGGGCAACAACTGTTAGTGGGGCATATTTCAGGGCCTCCAGCACTAAAATGTAAGCCGCGGGGCTTAACAGGGCAATGGCAATAATGGTCCATTTATGTTGCTTAACTTCCCGCTTAACTTCATCCTTTTGCCGAAAAACAAAGGGGAAAAGCAGTACAATACTAAAGGCGCCCGAAACAAATGTGATTATCAAAGGGGATACTGCATAGGTCTTTATCGCAACAGTGTCATTGAAGGTGTATAAAGCAATAAATAACCCCGTAAGTATGCCCCAGAAAACGCCGGCCATTATTTTAGCATTGTTCTCTTTTTTAAAACTCAGCCCGGTGATGACTAGCACGCCGGCAAGTATCAGGAACAACCCAATGGTTGCTTTCAGCTTTAATTGTTCGTGTAAAATAAAATAGCCGCAACAGATGAAAACAGCGGACCGGTGCCGCGGGCGAGGGGATATACCACTGACAGGTCGCCGCTACGGTATCCTTTTTGGAGGATCAGAAAGTAGCTGATGTGTAATACTGCACTGCCCAGGGAAAGCCATAGCACTGGCTGCGAAAAGGTGATATCGCCCTGGTTTATTTCATAGATTAATACCGGTAAATACAAAACAGTACTGGCGATATACATCAGCCAGATAAAAGGCGCTTTACCTTTCGCCTTTTTTGAAAGCAAATTCCAAAATGCGTGAAGTACTGCCGCAGTCAGTACCAGCGAAAGAACATAAATACTCATTTACCCGCTAATTTGCCGTAAAGTAATAAATGATCCGCAATAGTTGGAACTGCTTGATAATGAAGAATTGTAATTTTTGATTACTTAAAGTTATACGTTGATTTTTTAGTTAATTGAAGTTATTTTTGGTATAACCCATCTTCCGGGGGCGCAATATTTGTCCGTCATGAAAACCGAAATAATTGATAAGGAACTCAAACTGGATGTATCCGGCTTTTCGGACACTGCGGCAAATAAAAATTATGCAGGAACCGCTTTTGCACTAATGGATAAAATGTGGCCGGTGATTAAGGCGAAAGAGTTAAGACATAAAGGGCTAAACATTTGGATATACGAAGCCAACGAAAAAGTTTTTGCCGGGGTCGAATTGGAGGATACTTCTATAAGAGAAACAGGGCTTGAGCGAAAAATTATTTTGCTACCCCAATATGCATACTACAAACATATTGGGCCCTATAGCCAGATAAAGCAAGCCGGCGATAGCATGCGAAACGAAATACAAAAAATGGGGCTAAAGCCCCGTCTTCCATACATTGAAATATACTGGCATTGGACAAACGATGAGAGCAAGCTGGAAACGGAGTTATTAATGGCGGTTGAGTAGGTGAGGCTCACTTTACAATATCTCCAAATACCCGTCCGTCCCATTTAACCTGATACGCTGCCCGTCCTTAATCAGTTTTGTAGCGTTCTCCACTCCGACTACTGCCGGTAAGCCATATTCACGGGCGATGACTGCGCCGTGGGTCATTAATCCGCCAACTTCGGTTACGAGGCCTTTTATGGATACAAACAATGGTGTCCAGCTGGGGTCGGTAAACGCGGTGACTAATATATCCCCATCTTCCAGCTTAGCATCTTCCATGTTCAGGATGACGCGTGCCCGTCCCTCTATTACTCCGGAAGAAACGGGCAGACCGATAATAGCCCCGGCAGGCAGATCTTCCCGCTTGTACTTACCTGTTATTATTTCACCATCAGAAGTGATCACCCGCGGCGGCGTTAGTTTTTCATATATTTTATGCTCGTCCTTTCGTTGGCTGATGAGCTGGTGATCAGCTTTATTTGTGCGAACCACTTCACGGAATTCTTCAAAAGTAAGATAGTAGGTGTCTTCTTTTTCACAAATAACATTTGCTTGTACAAGGCGTTCGGCTTCCTTTAGCAGGGCCTGTTTATAAACGAAAAGGCGGTTAACTATTTCGTATTTTGGATATTCACGATAACCCGCGAAATTCCGCAGCAGGCTGATCATTCGTTTGGTTTCTTCAACTTTCTTTTCACCCTCGGGTAACTGCTTCAGCCGGTGTATCAATTCGTCTTCTTTTTTTATAGCCTCCTGCAATCCCTGCTCAAATTTCCGTGTGCCTGCACCGGGCTCAAGGTTTTTGATGTTGCTGAGAATCAACGGAACGAGCGTTAACGGTTTTTCACTCCAACGGGTCCTGGTAATATCAATTTCGCCGGCACATCGCATTCCGTATTTGTCGAGGTACGCGCTGATTGCGTCCCGGGTTTCCCGGCCGCCTTCAAAATTAACCAACTCATCCAAAAAGTCATCATCTTTAACCTGCGACAGATACTTAATCATCTCCGGATAAGGACGGATGATATCCGCTACGTCCAATAGCTCAAGCCCCATTTTCGATGTAACATTGTTCGATACAGATTGAGAAAGTGTGTCTGCTGCGTTCTTTTCACCCAGCCACTCCTTCATTTTTTCGTTGATCCAGGTTGATGCATCAATAACCGCTATTATAGCTGCCAGGTTTTGGGAGGCAAACAAGCTTTTTTTTGATTGCTGAATATCTTCAGCGATAAAATCGAATAATTCTGCTCCTGATTTTGCCTGGATGTGATGTTTCAATTCGGTTATCGATGTTTCGCTCAGCTTAATCAGCCCGGAAACGATTGCCGGGTCATCTTTGATTTGCGCGAAGATATCTGTGAATGATTTACCTGCGCTGCTTTTCATGAGACTTAAGTCTTCCCTGTCATCGGGTAACTGTTTTATAAAATCTTCGCGCTCTGCGATAGCAGTGAGTGCATCTTTTATGAGCGGGTCATGCTGGCCCATTAAACCTATTATCGTTTTTTTGCCGGTGGCTGTAGCCAGACTGGGCGCTACATCAATAAACAACCGCCCGCCGGCCTTAAACATGGGGCGCGCAGCCCTTAATTGCCATATAGATAGTCCCAGTGGCTTCATTGGGTCGGTCATCATTTGTTGGTGACCGACAGAAACGTAGACATGGTTTTCTTCGTCGTTCGCCTCGGGAATTGGGAACAAAGTAGTTATCGGCCGGCTTTGCACGATATAAACTGTATCATCAGCCAAACACCATTCTATATCCTGCGGGCAGCCGAAATGTTCTTCGATCTTTCTTCCCAGCTGTGCCAGTTCTAATATCTGCTCATCCGTCAGCGCCTGTTTATCCTGCTGTCCGGGCTCAATTTCCTGTTCTTTTGTACCGCCGGTTTTTAATGCATAAATCGCCAGTTTCTTGGTGGATACCTTTTTATCGATGATATTGCCGTCACTTACCTTATAGTTATCCGCATTCACCAGGCCTGAAACTAATGCTTCTCCAAGCCCAAGGCCGGCATCAATAGCAATTATTTTCCGGTTAGAGGTAATGGGATCGGCGGTAAATAAAATACCTGCCGCCTGCGGGAATGCCATTTGCTGAACAACCACAGCCAGTTGCACTTTACCGTGGTCGAATCCGTTTTGAATGCGGTAAGTTACCGCCCTGTCGGTAAACAGCGATGCCCAGCACTTGCTGATATGCTCCAGGATAGCCTCCTTCCCTATAATGTTCAAATAGGTATCCTGCTGGCCCGCAAAAGAAGCTCCCGGCAGGTCTTCCGCAGTGGCACTTGACCGCACAGCAAAGGCGTCATTTATATCAAATTTTATAAGGTGGTCCGTAATCTCTTTCACTATATCCCCCGCTATGGGTATCCTTTCAATAACCGAACGGATTTTTGCGCTGATCTCACTTATACTTTTCCTGTCTTCTGCCTTAAGAAGCGATAATTCACCGAGCAAACTGTTAAGCTCCCGGTTACCTGCGATAATCTTTTTGTAGGCTTCGGTGGTAACGCAAAAACCATCCGGTACCCGTATCTCCTCAATCCCGCACAGTTCGCCGAGGTTAGCGCCTTTGCCGCCTGCGATTGTTAATTTTGATCTGGTTATGTTTTGAAAATCAAGGATGTAAGAGGTCGTATTTTCTTCTGTTTTATTGTTTCCTGCTATCATACTAATGGCTTTTTGGGGATGTGCAAAGCCAAAAATATATGGTATAGCGTATCAAAACAGTGTTTTTTAACTATATTTTTTTGAGCGCAATATGATGCGAGAACAGGCGTTATCCTTACAACAAAAGAGGTGAAGAGCGATCCTTCACCGCCTTTCAAATTATCTTCATCCGCTCCTCTTCCAAATCTATCTGGTACAATTGCTCACGGATAATTTCCTCGTCAACATCCGGGTCTTTGTTAAGTTCGTTAAGGTACCGCCGCTGGCTTTCGAGCAGTTCCAAAAAAATCACCATTTTCTTTTCACTCAACATGCTGTCGGCCGCAATTTTCGCCCGCTCCTCCCAAAGTTTTAGCAAACTTTCCACGCCGGCATTGCCGTTCAATTCATTTTCATATTTAACCTTCAGAAACTGATGCACATGCTGTTTTAACCCAAGTTTCATTTTTTGCCTGGTCGATTTTTCTATTTCTTCGTTTGTTAAATTGTCGTATATATGCGATTTTCTGATGAAAATGGGTAGTGTAAGGCCCTGTAAAACAAGCGTCACCAGGATTACTACAAAAGTGATAAACAGGATGAGGTTTCGCTGCGGAAATTCAAGGCCGCTATCCAGCGTAATGGGGATGGCTAAAGCTGCGGCCAGCGATACTACTCCCCGCATACCGCACCAACCCAGCATGAGCGGCAACAATAATGTCCTGCCGGTGGAACCGGTTCGCTGGACTACGCTCGGCCTAAAGATAAGCGTGGCAGCCATAGCAACATAAGCGCTAATAATCCTGGCTACAATCAGCACAGCAGTAACCAGTAAACCATAGCCTATGGCAGTGCTCAACGGAATGCCTTTTACATGCAGGCCTTCTACAATTTCAGGAAGCTCCAGGCCGATAATAAGAAAGACAATGCCGTTCAATATAAACACAAAACTTTCCCAAACGCTAAAGCCCTTTACGCGGCTGGCGCTGTTTAAAAATTGGAGCCGCCTTATCGACATAAACAAACCACCGGCCACTACGGCCAATACACCAGAACAATGTAACTGCTCGGCCACCCAATACATAAAATAAGGCTCGATAAGCGTAAGCGCTATGTCGGACGAGGCATCGGTAGGCAGGCGTTTATGTGCCTGTACAAACACCCATGCCAGCAGCAAGCCAACGCCTGCCCCGCCGATTACCATCCACAAAAAACTCATGGCCGCCTGCTGCCAGATGAATTGCCCTGTACCTACCGCCAACAGGGCAAAGCGAAAAATAATTAGTGATGAGGCATCATTCAACAGGCTTTCGCCTTCCAGTACAGCAGACGTGGACCTGGGAATCTTTACAAATTTGGTAATGGCCCCGGTGCTTACCGCGTCGGGCGGGGCCACGATCCCGCCAAGTAAAAACCCCAGGGCAATTGAGAACCCGGGGATATAATGGTTAGCTACAATGGCTACCGATAATGCGGTGAAAAACACCACAAGGAAAGCAAAGCTGGTGATGATGCGCCACCACTTTTTCATTTCTTTATAAGAGATGGTCCAGCAGGCTTCAAACAACAATGGCGGCAGAAAAATGAAAAAAATAAGATCAGGATTGATCCTAACTGCCGGCAGCCCTGGAATAAAACTGACGAGCAGCCCCGCAACTACCAATAAAATGGGGTAAGCAATTCTTAATTTGGTGGCCCACATTTCAAGCAGCACAACTGCGGCAACCATTGCGAGCAAAAAAGGTAAAATAGTATGCATCGGTTTTATTTGTAGTTAATTCATGGGTAAATACGCTTCTAAAATAAGGAAAAATTTAAAGCGGAGTTTTAATGAGTGCACAAGGGCTTTTGTTTTGAGCAGATTATGGCCGCGCCTTCGCATAAGATAGTGCAGGATAGATGACCTCTAATTTGTATTTAGCTTAGTGCTTTGTTATAAGCCAATTATCTTTTTGAAAATCGCGTTTGTCTTAAAACAGGTTAGTAAAGCCTATCCACAGAAGAATTAAAAATTAAAAAAAATATTTACCTGGAAACAGGATACCTAATGATGGCACCTGGCATAAACTCCCTGCTATTAACAATTAACGCTGATAATGACAATGGAAAGAATTAAAAAATATAACGTAACGTTTTTATCGGCATTCGCCCTTTTTACCCTGCTTTGCTTACATACGGCAACTGCTCAGACGGCGAGAGCTCCTTTCAAGCCATCTGCAAGGGCGCTGGATACCATTTTCGGAAGCCGGGATAAAACGGCTTTTATGGCTCCCGAAAAAGTTTATTACCCGGAAACCTGGTTTCATTTTATTGGCGGTAATGTTTCAAAAAAAGGTATCACTGCCGATCTGGAAGCTATTGCGGGTGCGGGCACCTCGGGCATAACGCTTTTTCATGGGCAATTTGGGGGCAGGTGGCCCGGTGTGGATACACCTATTACGTGCCTTAGTCCGCTATGGGAAGATGCTGTTAAGCACGCAGCGATTGAATCCCGCCGGTTAGGACTAAAGTTTTCGATGGAGAATTGTCCCGGCTGGGCGATGGCTGGCGGCCCCTGGATCAAACCTTCCGAAGCGATGCGCCAATTAGTTTGGTCGCGTACAGATCTCCATGGCGGCAAAGGGAAAATAAAAATGCAACTGGCTATGCCACAACCTGGCAACGAGTCATGGCGCGATTACCAAAATATTGCCGTCCTTGCATTTCCACGACCACTGGATGATAACGGCGACACTCTGAAGGTTGCTGCCGTTAAAGGCAGTGGCAGTAACCCGTGGGAGCCGCTGCTGCTGAAAAAATCCGGCACCTCCGCAGCACTTAACCCATCCACAATTGCTAATCCAAATTGGTTCGAAATGACGTTCTTAAACGCGACAGTTATAAGAACTGTTCAATTGCCGAGCGTAAATAGATTAAATCCCACATGGGCTTATGAACCTGGCGTAAAAATAAAGATCGAAGCAATCCTGCCGGACGGTAAATTCGAGGAAATACTCAACAAAGACCTCCCGGCAAGCAACTTTCAGGACGATTTGCCGCTTTCTTTAGCATGTTCGAAAGATGTTCGGTCTAAAAAATTCAGAATTTCGATCGTCAATAAACATCCCATCAATGTTAGCTTCTGTAATTTCTTTTCCGCTGCAAGGGAAAACAATTGGGAAGCGGAAGCCGCCTGGGTATTACGAAGCGTAGGCCCAAGTGGTGGGAAATATAACCAGGATAAGAAGGCTTATATTGATCCGGCACAGATTCGGGACATCACTAACATGGTTGACGCTAAAGGTATTCTTCAATGGAATGTGCCTGCTGGTAACTGGATAATATTGCGTGTGGGCCATGTTAATGCCGGCAAAAAAAATGGCCCCGCGCCGCCCGAAGGGACAGGATGGGAGTGTGATAAACTTTCGCAAAAAGGTGCAAATGCGCACTTTGCAGGTTACATAGGCCATTTATCCGGTAGGGATGGTGCATTGAAGGATGGGTTGCTCACCAGTATGACCATGGATAGCTGGGAGTGCGGTTCACAAACCTGGACAAGCGATATGGAGGCGGAGTTTAAACAGCGATCAGGCTATCAGCTCAGGCAATGGATCCCGGCCCTTTTTGGGTATGTTTTGAAAGACCAGGAAACCACCTTCCGTTTTTTGCACGATTGGAAATCTGTGATCAATAACCTTTATACCGATAATTTTTATGGCCGCATGTCAACTTTGGCCAGGCAAAACAACCTGTCAGTTACCTACGAAACTGCCGCCGGGGACGTGTTTCCCGGCGATATAATGGAGTACTACAAGTTCGCAGATGTGCCAATGTGCGAATTCTGGCAGCCGATCACCAACGGGTTCGTAGGTTCCTTAAACTTTAAGCCGATAAAGCCCTGTGCCTCTGCTGCCCGGCTTTATGGTAAACCGCGTGTTGCGGCAGAAGCCTTTACCTCTTTTGACCTTACCTGGGACGAGCAATGGGAAATGCTTAAAGAGGTTGCGAACATCAATATGATTGAAGGTGTAACGCACCTGGTATATCATACCTATACGCATAATCCGCAAATTAATTATCTGCCGCCGGGCACGTCATTTGGGGCGGGGATTGGCACGCCATTCCTCAGGGGCGAAACATGGTGGAAACATATGCCATCCCTCAACGCTTATTTTGCACGATGTAGCTACCTATTGGAACGCGGCAAACCGGTATCTGACGTGTTATGGTACCTGGGCGATGAGATAGATCATAAACCAGATCAAAATGCGCCTTTTCCTGCTGGTTTTAAATATGATTATTGTAATCCTGATGTTTTGCTTAACAGGCTCAGCGTTAAAAACGGACTGCTTACCACTCCGGAAGGTATCACTTATAAAGTGTTGTGGCTGCCAAAAACCACGCACATGTTGCCCAAAACGCTCGAAAAGATCAGTAAATTGATAAATGATGGAGCTGTTGTTATTGGCGATGCGCCGAAGGAATTAGGAACTTTAAGCGGTGGTACCACCGCGCAGGTTCGTTTTAACACTGTTGTAAAAAATATATGGGAGAATAGCCGGCCGCCGGGCATTCATGTGATTGGAAAAGGTAAGATCGTTGCTGGTTTATCATTAAACGCAGCATTAAATGATTTAAAATTAACACCCGATGTGAGCGGCGACACCGCTCTTTGGTTACACAGGAAAGTGCAGGGCGCCGATTGGTACTTTGTAACCGCACCGAAAGGCAAAGCATTTAAAGGCACCCTTAACTTCAGAACAAACGGCAGCGCCGAATTATGGGATGCAGTTACAGGCGCTGTTAAACCTGTGATCAGTAAGGAAAAAGACGGCCGTTCGTCGGTGGAGTTTGATTTGCCCCAGGCTGGTTCGTGTTTTGTGGTTTTTCATCATAATGAAAAAACGCCGGATCCTGCAATTACTAGGGTAATCTCTACCACGACCCTTAATAGTAACTGGACACTTGCGTTTCCTGGTGGGTGGGGGGCGCCGCAGTCTGTTAATATAGACGAACTAAAAGCGTGGAAGGACCTGGATATCCCCGCTGAAGGCAAAGCATTTTCAGGCACAGCAACTTATACAACTACATTTGACGCAGGCAATCCGGCAGCCGGTAACAGCTTTATGCTTGATTTGGGTAAAGTTGCCATGATAGCAAAAGTTATTGTAAATGGTAAGGATATGGGCACGGTATGGTCGACCCCTTACCAGGTAGATATTACCAAAGGAATTACACCGGGCAAAAACACCATAGCGGTGGAAGTTACCAGCACCTGGTTTAACAGGCTGGCCTACGATGCGGCACAACCAGAAGACAAACGGAAAACATGGACGATAAGCGGGCCGGCGAAGGATGCTAAGCTGAGAACGAGCGGATTGCTTGGGCCGGTAACTATTTTGACTGAAAAACATGATTGATTTTACCGATGGCTTAAATTTGTAAGAATGCCCCGGTAAGCTGATAAAATCGCGGGGACTTAAACCGGCTTTACCAGTCGGCTGTTAGCTTAAGGTGAGTTCGATATAAACGGGAAATATTGTGTTTTTTCAACACGTTTGCATTTGGTAAAAAATGGAACGACTGATAATCAGCATGTTTCACAGCGTTCCGGGTGTTCCATGTGTAAAAATGGAACGCTTTGCCGATGTGTTTCCGCAAATTTCCGGTTCGTTGCGGTTAAGCCATGGTTGCACGCGGCTAAAGAGAATTTATGGTGAGGTGGCGGTTTGCTTATGCCGAATCCATGTAATAATTTACTTAACAGCGCGATTTTGAAATTAAATTATCACCACCATGACAGTAGATGATGGTTGGAAGAAAAAACGTAATTAACTTGCCGTCGCTTAAACTGGTGCAGCCAATTTTAACTTTTATAAAACATAAATCGATTAATACAATGTCTATAGTTTCCACACAATTCAAACACGTAAGCTATTTATGGGACGATGCCGCCGCTGCAAAACTTGCAGGCGATGAAGTAGCCCTGCTGATATACCGCTCCAATTTACTTGGTGCCGACCTGAGGTTAACCAACTATGGCGGTGGCAATACATCATGCAAAGTGATGGATAAAGACCCCTTGACCGGCAAAGAAGTTGAAGTGATGTGGATTAAAGGCTCAGGCGGTGACATCGGCACGTTGAAAAAGAGCGGCCTGGCTGCCTTGTATGTCGACAGGTTGCGCAGCCTGAAGAATGTTTACCGTGGCATTGAGCACGAAGATGAAATGGTTGAACTTTTTAATCACAGCATTTTCGATCTCAACTCAAAAGCGCCTTCTATTGATACGCCGCTGCACGGCTTTTTACCCTTTAAACATATCGACCATTTGCACCCCGACGCGGCAATCGCCATAGCAGCAGCAGCAGACGGCGAAAAAATAACCCGTGAGCTTTTTAACGGTACCATAGGCTGGGTTAACTGGCAGCGCCCCGGTTTTGATTTAGGACTGCAATTAAAGGAATGCCTTGACAGCAACCCCGGCATCTGCGGAATAATGCTGGGCTCCCATGGTTTGTTTACCTGGGGCGATACGGCTTACGAAAGCTATATCAACACCCTGGAAGTAATAGAAAAGTGCGCCGAATACCTGGAAGCAAACTACGGTAAAAAAGGCCCCGTTTTTGGCGGGCAAAAACTGCAAAGTCTTGATTCGGACAATCGCAAAAAACAAGCGGTTGCATTGGCGCCGGTGCTTCGCGGCTTCTGCTCATCACAAACCAAAATGATAGGCCATTTTACCGACGATGTGCGCGTGTTGGAATACATTAACTCTAATGATTTGGACCGTTTAGCCCCGATGGGCACAAGTTGTCCCGACCATTTTTTAAGGACTAAGATCAGTCCGCTGGTGCTGGATTTGGGTGCAGCAGATGACTTGTCGGATGTAAAAGCATTGAAAGAAAAGCTGGCCCCAGCATTTGAAGCCTACCGCAAAATGTACGCGGATTACTATAACACCTGCAAACACCCAAACAGCCCCGCTATTCGTGACGCTAACCCGGTAGTTATTTTGTTCCCCGGCGTAGGCATGTTCACTTTTGCAAAAGATAAACAGACGGCTCGCGTTGCTGCGGAGTTTTATATTAACGCCATCAACGTGATGAAAGGCGCTGAGGCCATATCAACCTACACCTCGCTGCCTCGGCAGGAAGCTTTTGACATTGAGTACTGGCTGCTTGAAGAAGCTAAACTACAGCGTATGCCAAAACCAAAAGCACTTTCAGGGCGTATTGCTTTGATAACCGGCAGTGCCGGTGGTATCGGCAAAGCCATAGCCAAAAAATTGGTGCAGGAAGGCGCCGTAGTGGTTTTGAACGATATGAATGCGGAACGCCTGCAGGGCGCCGGTGAAGAATTTGGAAAGCTTTTTGGCAAAGACAGTTTCACAACGGTTACGCTTGATGTTACCAAAGCCGACGAAATTGCAAACGCTATGGCTGCCGCTATTTTAGCCTTTGGCGGGGTCGACCTGGTGGTGAATAATGCAGGCCTGTCCATTTCAAAAACAATAGCCGACCATACTGAAAAAGACTGGGACCTGTTATACGACGTTTTGGTAAAAGGCCAGTTTATGGTTACGCAGGCAGCTGTTGCGGTGATGAAAAAACAAAACATCGGTGGCGACATTATCAATATTGTAAGCAAAAATGCGCTGGTAAGCGGGCCTAATAATGCGGGTTACGGTAGTGCAAAAGCGGCCCAACTTCATTTGAGCAGGCTTAATGCTGCCGAATTGGGTGTAGATAAAATACGCGTAAATGTAATTAACCCGGACGCCGTGATAAGCGACAGCAACATTTGGGCCGGCGGATGGGCCGAAGGCCGTGCGAAAGCTTATGGCATAACGGTTGAAGAATTGCCGGCTTATTACGCCGGAAGAACGTTGCTGAATGAAATTATCCTGCCCGAAGATATTGCCAACGCCTGCTTTGCTTTAACAGGCGGCTTGCTCAGCAAATCTACCGGGAATGTTATAAACGTTGATGGCGGCGTGGCAGCCGGTTTTGTGCGATAAATATTATAGAGAAGACAACCAATTATAGACAGATTATGCAAGTTGAGAAATATAAAATAGAAGAGCTTAATCACCAGGAACTGGCTGAACATAAGCGTAAGCTTGATTTTGTGAGCCATAACTTACCTGGGCTGGATGATGTGATGGGCAAACTGCAGGCCTTTAATGTGGCTATCCCCAGCTGGGCATTGGGCACCGGTGGCACGCGTTTCGGCAGGTTTTCGGGCGGCGGGGAGCCGCGCAGCCTGGAGGAAAAGATAGAAGATGTAGGCGTAATTAATGCGCTGAATAAATCGAGCAATTCTATTTCGTTACACATACCCTGGGATATTCCTGATAATGCGCCGGCTATAAAAACGCTGGCTGCGCAACTTGGGCTTCATTTTGATGCGGTAAATTCAAACACTTTCCAGGATCAGCCTAATCAAAAATATAGCTATAAATTTGGTTCGTTGCACCACGTTGATAAGGCGGTGCGGAAACAGGCTATTGAGCATAATATCGAAGTAATAAAATACGGCGTTCAACTCGATTCAAAGGCTTTATCGGTTTGGCTGTCGGATGGTTCAAACTTTCCCGGTCAGCTGAATTTCCGGCAGGCCTTTCAAAACACGCTCGAAAGCTTGCAGGAAATTTATAGCACGCTGCCCGATGACTGGAAAATGTGGATTGAGTACAAGCCTTTTGAACCCAATTTTTACTCTACAACTATTGGCGATTGGGGCCAATCATTGCTGCTGGCCAATAAACTTGGTGCCAAAGCATCAACATTGGTAGACCTTGGTCATCACCTACCCAATACAAACATTGAACAAATAGTATCTCTGCTGCTAATGGAAGGCAAATTGGCCGGTTTCCACTTTAACGATTCGAAATATGGCGATGATGATTTGACGGTAGGTAGTATAAACCCATACCAATTGTTCCTGATATTTAACGAGTTGGTTGAAGGTATGGATGCGCGGGGGATGACTCATTCTACCGATATCGGCTGGATGATAGATGCATCGCACAACGTAAAAGATCCAATTGAAGACCTTTTACAATCCGTACAGGCAATTAAAATAGCCTACGCGCAGGCGCTAATAGTTGATAAAGCGGCCCTTAAAGCAGCCCAGCAAAATAATGATGTGACCCTTGCGCAGGAAATATTGCAGCAAGCTTACCGCACGGATGTTAGGCCACTGGTTGCCCAGGCAAGCCTGTTATTGGGCGGTGCTTTGAGCCCTGTAAACGCTTACAGAAGTTTACAAGTGAGAGAGAATTTGATAAAGGAACGCGGCTTAAAAACCGTTGCGACAGGGCTTTAATAAATATCAGACTAACAGATGAGCGCAATACCTGTAATTGCCGTTTTCGACGTTGGCAAAACCAACAAAAAACTCTTTTTATTCGATGAGAATTATAAGATAGTTTTTGAAAAATCGGCACGGTTTATTGAGACGGTTGATGAAGATGGATTTCCCTGCGAAAACGTAGAGAGCCTGCGGCTTTCAGTGTTTGATTCTTTGAGTGAGGTGTTCAGGTTAAAGGAGTTCCAGGTAAAAGCGGTGAATTTCTCAACCTATGGCGCAAGCTTCGTTTACGTTGACAGTACAGGTAAAACCGTTTGCCCGCTATACAACTATTTGAAACCCTATCCCGGGGAACTAAGCAAAGAATTTTACAGTAAATATGGGGGCGAGGAGCGGT
>Ga0105239_10006115_pt1 | contig 14012 bp, 12 predicted proteins | sample KBSC44metaG_FD_92761 | JGI IMG/M metagenome (GOLD analysis project Ga0105239, IMG submission 92761) | Corn rhizosphere microbial communities from Kellogg Biological Station, Michigan, USA - KBS C4-4 metaG | ecosystem: Host-associated > Plants > Roots > Rhizosphere > Soil | place: Michigan, USA... | reverse complement strand
GGGGCCTTCTTCGCGACAACCTTCTTAGCGGGGGCCTTCTTCGCGACAACCTTCTTAGCGGGGGCCTTCTTCGCGACAACCTTCTTAGCGGGGGCCTTCTTCGCGACAACCTTCTTAGCGGGGGCCTTCTTCGCGACAACCTTCTTGGCCGGAGCCTTCTTCGCGACAACCTTCTTAGCGGGGGCCTTCTTCGCCACAGCCTTCTTGGCCGGAGCCTTCTTCGCGGCGGTCTTGCGCGCCGGTGCAGTCATTACGTGCCTCCTTGTAGGCAACGAGTGCGGAGATGTCGGTGACAAGTGGACGATGCGAAACATCACTACGTCAAACCGCCACGCCGCTGCGAAGATCACCGCACGTTGGCACCTCTCTTGACTATCAAGGTAAATCGCGAGGGGCATGACTTGACCACCAAGTCATCGAAAGACATCTGCGCTATTGCATAAGCGCTCGTCATTGGCGGGCGTCGAAGCCGTCAACGGGTCGAAGCTGATCAAGCGTGTGACGCAGACCTCGAAAAAAAAATTCGAGAAGTTGCGGCCGCGCCGTCGCAACACAGCGTCAGTGAACCCCGGGCCGCTCCCGATCGGTCGCCGACCACACATCATTGCGTCGGCCGCCGCATCCCGGCGAGCACCATCGACCGGCTCGCTCGAGCGACGCGACGAGGGGCGGACGGACGAGTCGAGTTGTAAGCCGGGTCCTGTTCCTCGACGCTCACGCACCGAGGCGGCGACCATCCATCTCGGCCTGCCGTCGCCGACAGGCTCTAGCGATCTACCCGCAAGCTCGGGCGGGCCGCCCTCGAACGCTTGCGCAGACGGGCCGAAGCCCATCCTCTTGATCTTGCTCCGGGTGGGGTTTGCCAAGCCGCGCTGATCACTCAGCGCGCTGGTGGTCTCTTACACCGCCGTTTCACCCTTACCAGCGCTCACGCGCTGGCGGTCTGTTCTCTGTGGCACTTTCCCGCGAGTCACCTCGGGTTGCCGTTAACAACCACCCTGCCCTATGGAGCCCGGACTTTCCTCGGCGAAGGCACCGTCGCCAGTGCGCCTCGACGCGGTCGCCCGCTCGGCTCGTCCGCCGCGCTGCCATCCTAGCGGCGAGCCGATGGTTTCTGAACGATGGCGGCCGGGCATACTGCGCGGGTGAAAAAGCCGTCGGCGACGCGTCCTGCCGCCCGATGACTGGCTCCGCTGCCGAGGCCCTCTCTCTCCTTGCCCTGGTCTTCACGCTGGCCGGCGCGGTCGCACGACCGCGCGGACTACCGGAGCTCGTCTTTGCCGCACCCGCCGCGGCAGCCATCCTCATCGCCGGAGCCGAGTCTGTTTCGCACGCCGGTCACGCCGTTCGACAACTGCTGTCGACCGTCGCCTTCCTGGCGCTGATCTTGATGTTCAGTCGGCTCTGCGCCGACGCGGGCGTGTTCGACTACCTGGGCGCGTTGACCGCCCGCGCCTGCCGCGGGCAACCGATCCTTCTTCTCGGGCTCGTAGTCGCCTGCGCGGCCCTGGTGACGACTGCGCTGACCCTGGACGCGACCGTCGTGCTGCTCACCCCGGTCGTGTTGCGGACGGCCGCCCGGGTCGGCACGCCCGCGCGACCGCACAGTTACGCCTGCGTGCAGCTGGCGAACGCCGGCTCGCTGTTCCTGCCGGTGTCGAACCTGACGAATCTGCTCGCCGTCAGCGTCACCGGCGTCAGCTTCGGCGCCTTCGCGCGGTCAATGGCACTGCCATGGGTGGTCGCGGCGGTCGTCGAGTTCGCCTTGCTCGCGCTCTATTTCCGCACCGACCTGGTCCACGTGTCAGAGCCGAGCGATTCCGCGCCGACGCCACTCCCCCGCTACGCGATGACGGTCGTCATCGTCACCTTGGCGGGCTTCGTGCTCGCTTCGAGCTTCGACGTGGCGCCGGCCTGGGCTGCCCTCGGCGGGGTGGTGCTGCTGGCCGTCCGGAGCTGGACTCCCGCCAAGACGCCGGAGCTCATCCGTGCGGCCAGCCTCGAGTTCTGCCTGTTCGTGCTCGCTCTCGGCGTCATCGTCGACGCGGTCGCCCGGCATGGCCTCAGTTCCACCCTGCGCGACCTGCTTCCCCACGGTGCGTCCCTGCCGGCGCTGCTCGGTGTCGCTTTCCTCGCGGCGGCCACGGCGAACGTGCTGAACAACATTCCGGCGACATTGCTCCTCGCGCCCCTCGTCGCAGCGCAGCCGAGCGCGCTGTTCGCGATGCTGCTCGGGGTGAACATCGGGCCGAACGCGACCTACATGGGCTCGCTCGCAACGCTGCTGTGGCGCCGTCAACTGCCGCCGGCGGACAAACCCAAGGCGGCGCAGTTCCACCGCTTTGGCTTGATCACGACGCCGGTCGTCCTCGTTGCCTGCACAGTCGCCCTCTGGGCGGTCAGCTGATCCTGATCATCAGGCCCAGAGCTGATGCTCCAGGTTCTCGGCCGCCTGCTGCAGCGATCCCGAGTAAGCCCCGGTCGAGAGATATTTCCAGCCGCCGTCGCAGACCACGAAGGCGACGTCGGCGCGTTTGTCCTGCCGAAGCGCCTTCTCGGCGACCCCGAGCGCGGCGTGCAGTATCGCGCCGGTCGAGATACCCGCGAAGATGCCTTCGGCCTCGATAAGCTCGCGGGTGCGGCGCAACGCGTCGTAGGAGGTCACCGAGAATCGCGACGTCAGCACGGAGTCGTCATACAACTCCGGCACAAAACCTTCGTCGATGTTGCGCAAGCCGTACACCAGCTCGCCGTAACGCGGCTCGGCGGCGACGATCTGCACATCGGGCACCTTCTCGCGCAGGTAACGACCGGTTCCCATCAGCGTGCCCGTGGTTCCGAGGCCGGCCACGAAGTGGGTAACGGTCGGCAGATCTCGCAACAGCTCCGGACCGGTCCCTTCGTAATGCGCCAGGGCGTTCGCCGGGTTGCCGTACTGGTAGAGCATCACCCACTCGGGGTTTTCGGCCGAGATTTGCTTGGCCGTCGCCACCGCCTGGTTCGAACCGCCCGCGGCCGGCGAGAAGATGATCCGGGCGCCGAACATCTCAAGCAGCTGACGCCGCTCGATCGAGGTGTTCTCAGGCATGACGCAGACCATCCCGTAACCACGCAACTTGGCCACCATGGCCAGCGAGATCCCGGTATTGCCCGATGTGGGCTCCAGAATCGTCGCGCCCGGAGTGAGCCGGCCGTCACGCTCGGCGGCCGCCACCATGGCCAGCGCGGCACGATCCTTGATCGAACCGGTCGGATTTCGATCTTCGAGCTTGGCCCACAGTCGCACCGGATTGTCGCCTGACCATCGCGGCGATAGGCGAGGCAGCCCGACGAGCGGGGTGTCTCCGGTTGCCTCGAGCAGTGACTCGTACTTGGTCATGGACTACCGCTCGGGTGACCCACCGGCCACGGCAGGCAGGATCGTGACGGAGTCGCCGTCCTTCAGCGCGGTATCCAACGATCCGGTGAAACGGACGTCTTCGTCGTTGACGTAGATGTTCACGAACCTGTGCAACCCGCCGCCGTCGGCGATCAACCGCGCCTTGAGGCCGGGGTGGTCGCTGTCGAGGTCGTCGAGGAGGCCGGCGAGCGTGTCCCCCGTGCCCTGGACGGACTTCGCGCCGCCGGTGTACGTGCGAAGGATGGTCGGGATCTTGACCTCGATGGCCATGGTGCTCCTGTCAGGATATGTACGAACCGTTTGGGTAACGCGGCGCGCGTCCGGAGTCTTCCAGGCCGCCCGCGTCAGCTGTCGACGACCTGCACCTCTTCCTCCGTGACCACTCCGTCGACGATGCGGAACGAGCGGAAATCCGCGATATCAGGGGAACGGGTCGAGACCAGGACGTAATGGGCGTATGGCTCGGAAGCGAACGAGACGTCCGTACGAGACGGGTAGGCCTCCGTCGCCGTGTGCGAGTGGTAGATCACGACCGGCTCCTCGTCGTTGTCATCCATCTCGCGCCAGACCTTGAGCTGTTCGATCGAGTCAAAGCGGTAGAAAGTCGGCGAACGCTCTGCGTTCAGCATCTCGACCATCCGGACAGGTCGATCCGATCCGGCGGGTCCCGCCACGACGCCACAAGCCTCGTCCGGATGATCTCGGCGGGCGTGGGCGACGATCGCGTCGTGGATCGACCGGCCGATGCTCAACACGATGGCGAGTTTAGCGGCCGGTCACCGCCCGGCCGCGCGGACCAGACCGTCCTGCAACGCCGTCAGCCAGTGGTAACGAAGCCAGAGCTGCGCGTCGTCGGCGTCCGGATCGAAGTCTCGCTCCTCTTCGGTCACTGCGAAATTCGTGCCGAGGGCGAGGCGGAGATCGTTGATCGTCGTCAGCCAGGCGGTCTGGTCGGCGACGGCGATGCTGATGTTCGAGGCGGCAGTCGGCAGCGCCGCGCGGACGACGCCGTACCTGACCCGGCGGACATCGCGCAGGCTTTCCTCGGTCAGCGCGCGAAACTGCGCAGCGGTCGATTCGTCGTGACGATGGGCGTCTGGAAACAGCCGCTTCGTCGCCGCGTCCTCAGGCGCCATCGCGTCCACGAGCTCATCAAGATCATCGAGCATGCTGGTCAGCAGCTGAACTTCGACGGCGTTCAGCCGAAGCCTCACCTCGCCGCGCCGCCCCGAGACCCGCATCAGTCCTGCTGCAGGGTCGCCCACAGCCCGTAGCCGTGCAGCGTCTCGACGTCGAGCTCCATACGTTCCCGCGCGCCGGAGGACACCACCGCCCGACCCTTGTGATGAACGTCGAGCATGAGCTTCTCCGCCTTGGACTTCGAATACCCGAAGACCGTCACGAAGACATGTGTCACATAACTCATCAGGTTGATCGGGTCGTTCCAGACGATAGTGATCCACGGGCGGTCAGGATCGGCGACCGTCCCGGCCTGCACGGACTCGTCGACGTCCGGAGTCGCGGTTGACGTCGCGGTCGGAGTCGCGGTCGGAGTCATCGGGACGGCCACGCCCCCTATCGTGGCACGATCGTGCCCATGGCTGCGCCCCCCACTGGTCTGTTCACCGACCGATACGAGCTGACCATGCTCACCGCCGCCCTGCGGGACGGCTCGGCGCGGCGCGACTGCGTGTTCGAGGTGTTCGCGCGCCGCCTTCCGGAGGGCCGGCGATACGGCGTGGTCGCGGGAACCGGCCGCCTGCTCGAGGCGATCGCCGACTTCCGGTTCGAGGCATCCACGATCGGCTGGCTGCTCGAGGAGGGCATCGTCGATCCCACCGCCGCCGAGTACCTGGCCTCGTACCGGTTCGGAGGCGACATCATCGGCTACCCCGAGGGCGAGCTGTTCTTCCCCAACTCGCCGTTACTGACCATCTCCGGCTCGTTCGCCGAGACGGTGGTGCTGGAAACTCTGGTGCTGTCGATCTTGAATCACGACTGCGCGGTGGCCGCAGCGGCGGCGCGCATGATCACGGCCGCGCAAGGCCGGCCGATAATCGAGATGGGCTCGCGCCGCACCCACGAGCACGCCGCGGTAGCCGCCGCCCGGGCCGCCTACCTCGCCGGGTTCGCGTCGACGTCGAACCTGGCGGCGCAGCGAGAGTTCGGGGTGCCGACTGCCGGCACAGCCGCCCACGCGTTCACCCTCGTCCACGACGACGAAGAAGCCGCGTTTCGCGCCCAGATCGATTCGATGGGGCCCGACACCACGCTGCTCGTCGACACCTTCGACATCACCGAAGGCGTGGCGACAGCCATCGCGGTGGCCGGTCCGTCCCTCGGCGCGATCCGCATCGACTCGGGCGACCTCGGCGTGCTCGCCCGGCACGCCCGGGCCCAGCTCGACGATCTTGGCGCGCGGGAGACGCGGATCGTCGTGAGCGGCGACCTCGACGAGTTCTCGATCGCCGCACTGGCCGTCGCGCCGGTGGACGCCTACGGCGCCGGCACGGCGGTCGTCACCGGGTCGGGGGCGCCGACGGCCGGGTTGGTCTACAAGCTCGTCGCGGTCGACGGCCGTCCGGTCGCCAAACGATCCGAGCACAAGGCCAGTCGCGGCGGGCTGAAGTGGGCGTATCGACGTCACAAACCGACCGGCACCGCGATCGAGGAGATCATCGGCGTCGGGCCGACGCCGGAGGAGGCGACACCGTTGCAGATCGACCTGATGCGCTCGGGAGAGCGAGTCGACCATTCGACGCTGGCCGAGGCCCGGAGCCGCCTGCGGGACGCCTTGATCACGCTTCCCTGGGACGGGCTGAAGTTGAGCAAGGGCGAACCCGCCATCCCGACCGTGCTCGCCTGAGCCTGGTTATGACGTGACGGCTTCCGCGATCTCGGCTCCGGAAATCCCCAGCACGAAAAGCACGGACTCGAGGAACGGCTGATTCAGCGACGTGTCGGCGGCCGCGCGGAGCGCCGCCTTCGCATTGAAGGCGATGCCGAGGCCGGCGGCCTCCAGCATGTCGATGTCGTTGGCTCCATCGCCGACCGCGACGGTCTGGGCAAGCGGCACCTGGTGGGCTTCGGCGAAGCGCCGCAGGGCCACCGCCTTGCCGGGGCGATCGATGATCGGGCCGAGCAGTCGCCCGGTCAATCGGCCGTCTAGCACCTCGAGCTCGTTCGCCGCGGCGAAATCGAGGCCGAGCTCGGCCACGAAGCGATCGGTGAACAAGGTGAACCCGCCGCTGACGACGCCGACGTGGTAGCCCAGTCGTTTGAGCGTGCGGACGAACGTCTCGGCGCCTGCCGTGAGCCGCAACTCGTCCCGCACGTGCGCGACCTCGCTCAGCGCGAGCCCGGCCAGCAACGCCACTCGCGCGCGCAGTGACTGCTCGAAGTCGAGTTCGCCGGCCATGGCCCGGCGCGTTATCGCGGCGACCGCAGTGCCTACCCCGGCTCGTTCGGCCAGCACGTCGATGCCCTCGTCCTGGATGAGAGTGGAATCGACGTCGAGGACGACGAGACGTTTGGCGCGCCGACGGAGCCCGGCCGGCTCGACCGCGATGTCGAGACCCGTGTCGTCGGCCGCGTGAATGAGGCTCTCGCGCAACTCGTCGCCATCGGCGGCCGCCACGATCATCTCGATGCTGCTCGCGGGCTCGACCGACAGCTGGCTGATCGATTCGATATTGCCTCCGACGTCGGCGACGCGCTGGGCGATGTCGCCGATCGCGCCGGGACGCAGGGGGCGCCCGATGACAATCACGTGATGCCGCGCCATGACCGCCTCGCGTCCAGCGGTGAAGTCCTCCCGCCGGGGACCACCCGGACTCGCGATGACCACCTCGCATTCGACGCCGAGCGCTTGCGCGGTCCGGTTCACCGATGTCCGCAACGGAGCGGTTTCGCCACGCAACTCAAGCAGGACCGCCAGGATCAGTTGATCCCGGATGACCACCTGCTCGACGTCGCGGACATCGACGTCATGGGCGGCGAGCGCGGAGAAGAAGGATGCCGTGACTCCGGGGCGATCGCGACCGGTGAGCGTGACCAGCACCGATGTCGTGTTCACGAGTCGTCCTCCCGTCCGGTCGGGGTTTGGCCGGCCAGATGGCGCTGGCCTGCCCCCAACGGGTTGGCCAGCCTGTGCGCCTCAGCTGGGATCGCCTGTGCCGGGGTCGGTGTCTCGGTCGCTCTGGCGCGGCGCCGGGCCGCCCAAGGGAAGCTCGATCGCGGGCCGGTGCCGCTTGCCGGCGTGCGCTTCGGCTTCCAGGCGCGGCAGCAGGTGCGGATAGTGGTGCTCGAAAGCCGGGCGCTCGGAGCGAATCCGAGGGATGGACAGGAAGTTGTGCCGCGGCGGAGGTGACGTCGTCGCCCACTCGAGCGAGTTGCCGTGGCCCCACGGATCGTCGGCCGTCGCGATCTCGCCGTAGCGGTAGGACTTGTAGACGTTCCAAATGAACGGGATCATCGACGCCCCGAGAACGAAAGCGCCGATCGTCGAGACCGTGTTCAGGGTGGTGAATCCATCGCCCGGCAGGTAGTCCGCGTATCGGCGCGGCATCCCCTCAGCACCCAGCCAGTGCTGCACCAGGAACGTCAGGTGGAAGCCGAAGAACGTCAGCCAGAAGTGCAGCTTGCCCAGTCGCTCGTCCAGATAGCGGCCGGTGTACTTCGGGAACCAGAAGTAGACGCCGGCGTAGGCGGCGAACACGATCGTGCCGAACAGGACGTAGTGGAAGTGCGCCACAACGAAGTAGCTGTCGGAAACCTGGAAGTCGATGGGCGGGCTGGCCAGCAGCACGCCGGTGAGTCCGCCGAACAGGAACGTGACCATGAAGCCGACGCTGAACAGCATCGGCGTCTCGAATGTGACGGCTCCGCGGTACATGGAGCCGATCCAGTTGAAGAACTTGATGCCGGTGGGCACCGCGATCAAGAAGGTCATGACGCTGAAGAACGGCAGCAGCACAGCCCCGGTGGTGAACATGTGGTGCGCCCACACGGTCAGCGACAGAGCGGCGATGGACAGGGTCGCGAAGACCATGCCCTTGTAGCCGAAGAGCGGCTTGCGGCTGAACACCGGGATGATCTCGGTGACGATGCCGAAGAACGGCAACGCGATGATGTAGACCTCGGGATGGCCGAAGAACCAGAACAGGTGCTGCCACAAGATCGCCCCGCCGTTGCTGGGGTCGAACACCTGGGCGTGCAGATGCCGGTCGGCGTAGAGCACCAGGAGCGCGGCGGTCAGGATCGGGAAGGCCAGCAGCACCAGCAGGCTGGTGACCAGGATGTTCCAGGTGAAGATCGGCAACCGGAACATCGTCATACCGGGCGCGCGCAGGCAGATGACGGTGGTGACCATGTTGACGCCGCCGAGGATGGTGCCCAGCCCGGACAGCGCCAGACCGACGATCCAGAGGTCGGTGCCGACACCCGGCGAGTTCAGGTCGCTGTTCAGTGGCGAGTAGAGCGTCCAGCCGGCATCTGCCGCGCCGCCCGGCGAGAAGAACCCCGAGCACGCGGTCAACGCGCCGAACAGGTAGAGCCAGTAGGAGAACGCGTTCAGTCGCGGGAACGCCACGTCGGGCGAGCCGATCTGCAACGGCAGGACCAGGTTGGCGAAGGCGAACACGAGCGGCGTCGCGAAGAACAGCAACATGATCGTGCCGTGCATGGTGAACAGCTGGTTGTACTGCTCCGGCGACAGGAACTGCATGCCCGGCCGGGCGAGCTCAGCGCGCATCAGCAGCGCCATGACGCCGCCGAGCATGAAGAACAGGAAGGACGTGACGAGGTACATCCGACCGATCAACTTGTGGTCGGTGGTGCGCAACATCTGCGACAGCAGCGACCCCTTGACGATCTCGTGCGCCGGGTAGGGCCGGGTGGCGACAAGGCTGGGCACGAGGTCGGGCGAACCAGCCGTCGGCTCGGCGGTGGTGGTCAAACGTGCCTCCCGCTCGCGAATCACGTACACGGCCCGCGCTGTCGCGGCCTCCCCAGAGGATAGTCAGTGCGGGTTGCCAACGTGACGTCGGCCCGGGCTCGGCGCGTGTCTCGCCGAAATCGCCCGAGAACGGCCCGGACGCTCGTGGCTGTCAGCCCGATGGCGCGCCCCCGCGGCCATAGAGCATTATCTCCAGAGTGTCCGCGTCCGCCCACGACGACCTCGACGCCTTCGTTCGCGTGGCACTGGCAGATATTGGCGCGCCCCGCCGCGAAGATCCGGATCTGCCCGCCTTGTTCGACGCGATGGCGGGAAGCCGGCTCGTCGACATCGAAGCGCGAAGAATGCGCGAGCGCGGCCAGGGCTTCTACACGATCGGCTCGGCCGGTCACGAGTCCAACGCCTACGTGGCGTGCGCGCTGCGACCGACCGACCCGGCGCTGCTCCACTACCGCTCCGGCGCGTTCTACCTCCTCCGCTCGCTGCAGATCGGCCGGCCGCTTGAAGACGGCGTGCGCGACATGCTGCTCGGCCTTGCCGCGGCCGTGGCCGACCCGGCTTCGGGCGGGCGCCACAAAGTCTTCGGCAACCCTGAGCTGGCGATAATCCCGCAGACGTCGACCATCGCCTCCCACCTTCCACGCGCCGTCGGAATCGGCTTCGCGATCGACCGGGCTCGACGGTTGAAGCTCGCCACGCGGTGGCCCGACGACGCCGTCGTCGTGTGCAGCTTCGGCGACGCCTCGATCAACCACTCGACGGCCGCCGGCGCGCTCAACGCGGCCAGCTACACGGCGTACACCAAGGTCGGCCTGCCGGTGCTGTTCGTCTGCGAGGACAACGGGTTGGGAATCTCGGTGCCGACACCCGAGGGCTGGGTCGCGCAGGCGGCTCAGCGCCCCGGGCTCCGGTACGCGGCAGCCGACGGGGACGACCCCGAGGCGGTTCGCCAAACGACGCGCGAGCTCGTCGACCACGTTCGCCAGACCCGCCAGCCAGCCTTCCTGCACCTGCGAACGGTTCGGTTCCTCGGACACGCCGGAACCGACGTCGAACTCGCCTACCGCTCCCCCGCCGCGGTGGCCGCCGACCTCGCCCATGACCCACTCATCGCGCTCGGCGGCTATCTCGGCGGCGACCCGATCACCCGCTACGAGCGGATCGCCGCCCGGGTCGGAGCCATATCCAGCGAGGTCGTCAAGGAGCCCAAGCTCACCGATGTCGCCGCCATCACGGCTCCGCTGGCGTGGCCGTCGGACGTCGCGGCCGAGGCTGCCCGCTTCCCCGAACCGGAGATGCGCTCACGAGCGTTCGAAGGGCGCCTGCCGGAGGAATCCGGACCGTTGACGCTGGCCCAGTCCATCAACGCCGCCCTGACCGACAGCCTGCTCGCCCGTCCCGACGCCTTCGTTTTCGGCGAGGACGTAGGCCGCAAAGGCGGCGTCTACGGCGTGACGCGCGGGCTGGCCCACCGATTCAAGTCGACCCGGGTGTTCGACACGCTTCTCGATGAGCAGTCGGTGCTGGGCATGGCCCTCGGCTTCGGCGTCTCGGGACTGCTGCCCGTCCCGGAGATCCAGTACCTGGCTTACTTGCACAATGCCGAGGACCAGCTACGCGGCGAAGCGGCCAGTCTGCGGTTCTTCTCCAACGACACCTACCGGAACCCGATGGTCGTGCGCGTCCCCGGACTCGGCTACCAGAAGGGCTTCGGCGGCCACTTCCACAACGACAACTCCCTTGCGGTGTTGCGCGATATTCCGGGCCTGATGATCGCGGTGCCCTCGCGCGCGGACGACGCGGCCGTGCTGTTGCGCAGTTGCCTCGCCGCGGCCGCGACCGACGGAACCGTCAGCGCCTTCATCGAGCCGATCGCGCTCTACCACGAGCGCGATCTGCACGAGCCGGGAGATAACGGCTGGCTCGCCCCGTATCCGCCCCTGGACCGCTACGCCCTGATCGGCCGCGGTCGCGGTCACGGCGCGGGGACGGATCTGACGATCGTCTCGTTCGGCAACGGCGTGCGGATGAGCCTGCGCGTCGCGGCGCGGCTGGCAAAGGAGGGAATCGGGGCCCGCGTGCTGGACCTGCGCTGGCTCAATCCGTTACCCCTCGGGGACCTGATGCGCGAGGCCAATGCGACCGGGCGGGTCGTCGTCGCCGACGAGACCCGTCACGCCGGCGGAGTCGGTGAGGCCGTCGTCACCGCGCTCGTCGAGAACGGCTTCACGGGCCGGATCGCCAGGGTGGCCAGCCGGGACAGCTACGTCCCGATCGGCGACGCCGCCAGTCTCGTCAATCTCAGCGACGCCGACATCGAGCACGCGGCCCGATTCGTGATCCGCTGACCTCTCAGGGCTGGAGGGCTTCGAGCTTGCGCGTCAGGAACTCCCGCTCGACGTCGTTCTCGGTCAACACGATCGCCTCGGTGAAGGCCAGTCGCGCCTCCTCGTCGCGCCCGAGCTGCTGCAGGAACTGGGCGCGGGCCGAGGCGAGGTAGGCATAGGCGGCGAGCTGAGGTTCGGCGGCGAGCGGGGCCAGGGCGGCCAACCCGGCCTCCGGCCCACGCGCGAAGCCAACCGCGACAGCCCGATTCAGTGCGACGACCGGCGAGGGCCACACCTGCAAGAGCACGTCATAGAGCGCAACGACCTCGCTCCAGTCCGTCGCATGCCAGTTCGGCGCTTCGGCGTGGACGGCCGCGATGGCCGCCTGCAGAGCGAATCGGCCGGGCGGACGCCGACGCAACGCCTCCCGCACCAGTCCGACGCCCTCGGCGATCTCGGCCCTGTCCCATTGCGAGCGATCCTGCTCGGCAAGCAGGACCAGGCCGCCCGACGCGTCGGTGCGCGACGCTCGCCGCGCGTCGGTGAGCAGGATGAGCGCCAGCAGCCCGGCCACATCGGCGTTCTCGGGCACCAGCGTGCGCAGCATGCGCGCCAGCTGAAGGGCCCGTTCGACGAGGTCGCGACGGACCAGATCGGCGCCGCTAGGGGCGGTGTGCCCGGCTGTGAACAACAGGTGCAGCACGCTCAGCACCGCGTCAACGCGATCCGGCAGTTCCGCGGCCGACGGCACCCGGTACGCAATGCCGGCCGACGCGATCTTCTTCTTGGCCCGGGTGAGTCGAGCGGCCATCGTCGACTCGCTGACGAGGAAAGCGCGAGCGACCTCATTGGTTCCGAGACCGCACAGAAGGCGCAGGGTCAACGCCACCTGGGCGTCGGTTGACAGGGCCGGATGGCAGCACGTGCAGATCAGGCGGAGGCGGTCGTCGGGGATTTCGGCCGGATCGCTCGGCGACGCCACCGCCTCGTCCTCGACCAGGAGCGGCGCGTTGCGGCGCCACAGGGCCTCGCGGCGGAGCAGGTCGAGAGCGCGCCGACGAGCCACCGTGGTCAACCACGCTCCGGTGTTCGCCGGCACCCCCCGCTCGCCCCACGTGGTGAGCGCCGCCGCATAGGCGTCCTGGACGCACTCCTCGGCGGCGTCGAGGTCGCGCGTGACGCGCACCGTCGCGGCCAGGACGAATCCCCACTCGCGGCGATGCGCGTCCGCTACCGCGGAGGCGACCTCGGCTGCGGTCAGTTGAACACCATGATCGGCCGGACCTCGAGGCCACCGGTGAAGACCGGGACGTCCTTGGCGATCGCGATCGCGGCGTCTAGATCGGCGGCCTCGATCAGGTAGTAGCCGCCCAGCGCCTCTTTCGTCTCGGCGAATGGGCCGTCGGTTACCGTGTCGCTGTTGGGCCGCACCGTCGTCGCCGTCGCCGTCGGCTCAAGGGCGTTGCCGCCCACGATGGCGCTCTGGTGCTTGGCCTGGAAGGCCTGGTGTCCTTCCATCATCTTGCCGGTGTCGCTTGGCTTGGCCTCCGCCCACGCCTGCTCGTCGTCGTAGATCAGGATCAGGTACTGCGACATGGCTTTCGTCCCTTCGGCTCGACCCGCTGATCGGGTCTCCACCCAATCCGACGATCGGCACGCCGCGCAATCGACATCCGGTCAGAAAATCCGCCGCAGACCGCTCGGTGAGTTTGCAGAACCCGAACATGACGCGTGCCGACGCCGAATCGAGCAGCCCCAAGCTTTGTCTCGACCCGCTCGGCGAAGGCGGCAGAGACGCGAGGAAATGCCATGACCATCACCCGAACCTGCCGTTCCGTCGCGCTCGCCACCGCGGCGGCGGCCAGCCTGTTCGCCGCCACCACCCCGGCCGGCGCCACCACCCCGGCGACGGCGCCCACAGCGGCGGCGACGAAGGGGCTCGCCGCGATCCAGGCGGCCGGAGCTGCCGCGACCGCCAATCGGACCCGGGCGCTCGACGCAGCTATTCCGCGAGTCACGGCGAACACCGCACTCTCGGCGTCGGACAGGACGACGGTTCTGGCCACGTTGACCAACGACCTGGCGGCCATGAACACCCTCGCTGCCAAGATCGCAGCCGACACGACGGTTGAGGCGGCCGAGGCCGACTACAAGTCGATCTTCTCGACCTATCGGGTCTTCGCGGTGGCACTTCCTCAATCGGCCTACGCCGCCGCTGCCGACGATCTCACCGACACGACCCTGCCCAAACTGGTCAACGCGCAGAAAGCCCTCGCTGCCCTGCTGGCCGGTCCGGACTCCGGCAAGGACGCGCCGCCGGTGCAGGCCG
>Ga0105239_10006114_pt1 | contig 14017 bp, 9 predicted proteins | sample KBSC44metaG_FD_92761 | JGI IMG/M metagenome (GOLD analysis project Ga0105239, IMG submission 92761) | Corn rhizosphere microbial communities from Kellogg Biological Station, Michigan, USA - KBS C4-4 metaG | ecosystem: Host-associated > Plants > Roots > Rhizosphere > Soil | place: Michigan, USA... | reverse complement strand
TAATTACAGGTGGGGTCGGGTTTACGGGCAAGGATAATCCGACGGCTGACGCTTACAAAAGTCTTTTGCAAATCGCACCTGATTCGGTCTGGGTTCGGCTTTCTTATAGCCCAAAGCCGGTTATCAGGATGTATGCATTTGAAGCATTGCATTCAAAAAACAGCCCCGAGCTGGAAGAAGTGACAAGCCGGCTGAAAACAGATACTGCTGTGGTTTGCGAGGTTTCGGGCGACATGGAAATTACTGCCTCGATAGCTCAATTTGTTTCAATGGTCAGACGACGAAAAGACAAGGGCAAAGATTAAGGAGTCACATACATCTCATTAAACAACAACTTAAACACCCCATGTGTCTGGGCCCGGAAGGTAATTTCGGGCCCAAATGCATATAGCTTCCCCTTCCCGACATTCGCTACAAAGGCGGCAATGCCATTCTTCAGATATGCCTGACCCCATGCCCAGCCGCTGCGCAGGGGTTTGTCCGTGGCGAACCAGGCGATCGGTTTGATCTCGCCGGTGTTGTAGGTGGAGGGGGAGAGGTTAAATACGGGACTCTGCTCGAAATATACATCCGCCGTGCTGCCCATGCCCCAGGCTGACTCCTGTGTCGAATCCACGCTGACCTGCAGCACACTGCCCGGAACATAGAACTTTTCACCCGGCAGCTTGCGCTCCTTGCCACCCACCAGCTCGGTGAGCGCATCATGTACAGGCAGCCCCAGATGATAAGCCAGGCTGGTGCTGCTGCCGATGGTGACGATGCTCCCGCCCTTTTCCAAAAACTTCTTTAGCTGTGGGATGGATTTCTCCGCCGTGATACGTCCCAGATGGCTGCGATATTCCACAGGTATCTCTTCCGGCTTGGGCTGGCGGAATCCAAAACCGCCTCTTCGCTGGGGTGCGGCTCCGGGCGTGGCCACCGCGGGAATAGCTCCCGAGACAAAGATGATCACATCGTATTTGCTTCGAAGGTCCACGCTGTCGATGTCCTTTGCATAGATGACCTCCACGGGGAAATGATATTGTTCCGCCAGCCAACGTGTCCATCCGGAAGGCAGCGAGCCGCCATAGACATCCCACAATGCCACACGGGCAGGTTGTATCCGGGTGAGGTGGGAAGGACGTTCGTTCAACGACAGTACATCGACTCCTCTGGCGGCGGATAGCTTAGTCAGCATTTGTTGTGCGTTGTCGGACACCGGTACAAAAAATGAGCCCTGGCCGTAGCCGGCTCCCTGGTCGGCGCTGCTACCATCCGTAACACGATCCACTTCGATGCCGGCCTGGAGCAAGTCATTGACCACCGCAAACGACTGATTGGCGCGGCTGTCGAGGACAAAGCCCTGGGGTGAGCCTTTGACAACCATCGCACCGGGTATATGCTGCTCCTCACCATAAGGCAGACGGCGGAAAGGACCGTCAAAGCCATTCAGCACGCGATCGAACTTTACTCCCATCTGGTACGCCAGGGTCCAGCCTGCGGCATCATACGGCGGAATGGGTGGTCCACCCGGATACTGGAAGTCGTTAGGATGATCCTGCGGTTCGAACATATCCAGCACATGAGGCCGGAAGGCCTGATCCGTCTTGATGATAAAGCTCCCTGCGGGATAAGTCCTGCCTTCCACGGTGAAGGTGGCGGTGGCCTGGTCCACAACAATGCCCGTATTGATCAGCGCATTGATAAACCGCACGGCCGTGGCCCGATCCGGCTGATCACCAGGAATAATAAACGCACGTGGATCACGTAACGCGGGGTTCTTTAACACACTGTCATAGTATCTGGCAGGAATGGTATCGGCTCCTTCCTCGGGCCCCGAGGTGACAGCAGAGTCCACACGGGGGGAACGACGGCGTGCATCGCTGTACAGCTGCTCGATAGCGGCTATTCGTTTGGGTGACAAGGTCCAATTATCTTTTTGACCCCGCTGGATAGAATTCATCCCCATCTTATAGATATTATACAACAGCTCATCCCTGTTGCGCACGGCATAGTCCAGCACCGCATAGTTCAGCGAGACGGAATAATCGATGGATTGCCGGAAATGCCAGGTTTGAGGCGTGACGGGATTGGGTGTCGCACCACTGGGGATAAGTCTTCCCGGGACCAGCGGCACCGTAGTGGGAGTGGGGTTCCCGATGATCTCCGTCAGCAGCCCGATCATATTATGGAAATATGTGGTGGTGCGAAGACCTCCGTTGTACCAGGTGGAGAAGACAGATCCCGAGCGTTGTGTATAGCCCGGCTTGCCTTCTACATTGAGACGATTGTTCATGGCTGCCCCCACCGCATCGATGCTGGTGATAATAAGAGGATCGAAGGCATAATTAAAGGGATCGCGATAGGGAGGACCTGCCAGTACAGAACCCGCCGGACCGGCCTGATGATGGTTATACATGATCTGCGGCAGCCATTCGATAAAAAGCTGACGGCCTATATTCTGGGTCTCCTTCAGATTGAGCATGAAAAAATCCCGATTGTTGTCGTGGCCTGCATATTTCTCGTACAGCCGGGGCAGGTTGTCCAGGGACCTCTTTTCGGGCTTAGGTTCCCGCATATACCAGTTGGATACCAGCTCCTGGCCGTCGGGATTGCAGTGGGTCAGCAGGATGATCACATTGTCCAGTATGCGCATGGTTTCCGGGTCCTTACGGCTGATCAGCTGATAGGCCGTCTCGATCAGCTGATGGGTTCCTACCGTCTCCGTGGCGTGTAGTCCGCCGTCGATCCATACGACCGCCTTGCCCTGGGCAGCCAGTTCATGGGCCTCCTGATCCGTAAGTCCCTCGGCATGGGCCAGCCGCTGGGAGATGGTCTTATAACGTGTCAGCTGCCGGATGTTCTTAGGAGAGGATACGATGAGCATCAGCTGGGGACGACCCTCCTCCGTGCGGCCTATCTCAACCAGGTGGACCCTGTCCGAAGCAGCTGCCAGCCGGCGGAAATACGCTTCCGTCTGGGTATAGGTGGCCAGCTGATAGTCGTCGCCGATGTTGAATCCGAAATGCTTTTTGGGGGTGGGTATATTTTGGGCGGAGGCGGTGTATAGACAGAAAAATGCCAGGATAAGTAAGGCTGATCTCATGTGCGGTAGTTTCATCGAATATATTCAATAAATGGGTGGACGGGATGAAAAATACACCAGTGGGGGAATAAGAATTAAGGGTTTATACCTAAATATTCTAAAAAGGCGTTCCTTATATAACGGGTTCGAAAATCCCAGCAAGGATTATTCGTTATGTTACAAATGGTTAAGCGCTTATTCTAATTGAATCCAGCATCTTTTATGAGAACTATTTTTAAGGGATTGTCGAGAATTCAAAGAAAGATAGCATGGCTCCTGCTGTTTTCCATCACCTCCCTGGCCCTGGTTGGATGGCTTATCTATTCCAACAAACAGAGCATGCGGGAAGAGGCCTTTTGGATCAACCATACCTATTCGGTGATAGAGCAGATAGAGCGCATCGACAGCCAGGTGGCGGAGGGTGAGTCCTTTTCACTCCGCTATGGTATCAGCGGGGGCGATTCTTTACGCCCGGGTATGCAACAGTTCCATGGTCTGCTGGAAGAAGATATCACCCGGCTCAAAGAACTGACAAAGGACAATCCCTCACAACAGGGATATCTCCGTCAACTTTCAGACTATACACATGATCTGGGGCTATTTGTGGACAGCCTCGTATACCTGGGGCCCGAGGTCGTGGGACGGGTTGGACCGGAGCCACAGGAGAGGAGCTGGGCAGCAGTAGAGGCGGCAGCGTACGAGAATGAGCGGGCTGGTATACGGGCGGCCACCATGATCCACCAGATGAAATATGCCCTGCGCTCAATGATGCGGGAGGAACGCAACCTGCTCAATATCCGGCAGTCCGCCAGCAAGAACAGCGAGCTGGGCAGCACCTATACACTTATCACAGGCAGTCTCCTCGCCTTTCTTTTCATCGTCATTATTCTCCTTCAGCTCAACAGCGATATACTCCTCCGCAAACAGGCCGAAAAAAGACTCCTGCTGAGTGAAATGAAATACCGCATGCTCGTCGAGAATGCCGGGGCCGTGATCTACTCTACTAACGATGCCGGGATCATTACTTTCACCAACCCACAGGCCCTGGAACTTACAGGCTATACACCCGAGGAGCTGGCGGGCAAACATTTCTCCATGCTGGTAGAGCCTTCCTGTCTCAAGGAGGTTTCACATCATTACGCGCATCAGTTGGAGGCAGGTGAAAAGGAGTCAACGCTGAGCTTTAAGACCGTTACAAAGACGGGCGAGATAAAATGGGTAGAACAATTTGCCGTACTGCTGCTAAAACGCGGCCGGCCGGCAGGCTTTCAATGTATTGTCCGCGACATCTCGGAGAAGCAGCGTATGAAGATAGAGTTGGAAAGATCCAGGGCGCACTATCAGCAGCAATTGATCGCAGCGACCCGCGAAGCGCAGGAAGCTAAAGGAATGCAGGAACAGTTCCTGGCCAATATGAGCCATGAGATCCGCACACCCATGAACGGCATCCAGGGCATGACCAACCTCCTGCTGGAGACCTCCCTGTCGGACCCGCAGAAAGAGTTTGTGGACATCATCAAACGCAGTGCGGACAATCTGCTGGTGATCATCAACGATATCCTGGACTTCTCCAAGATCAAGGCGGGCAAGCTCACCATAGAAAAGATAGATTTCAGGCTCAAGGATGTGCTGGACAATGTAAAAGCCGTCTTTAACCACCGGGTGAAGAAAAAGGGACTGCTGATGCAGCTGGAGATAGACACCCATATACCGCCTTTGTTGAAAGGGGACCCTCACCGGCTGAACCAGGTATTGATCAATCTTATCGGCAATGCCATCAAGTTCACCGACAAGGGATCTATCCAGGTAAACGTGAGCTTACGGGAACGGACAGCCGAACATATAGAGCTGCTGTTTACAGTAGCTGACACCGGCATCGGCATACCCGCAGACCGTATACCCGATATATTTGACAATTTCTCCCAGGCAGGATTGGACATCAGCCGTAAGTATGGTGGAACAGGACTGGGTCTTGCCATTTGTAAGCAGCTATTGCAATTACAGGGCGGCAGCATCTCTCTCTCCAGCGAAGAAGGCAAAGGGTCAGTATTCAGCTTCCGTATAGCCTATGGTCACAGCCAGCGGGAAGAGCCCGGGGCCGTGGCGGCGGTAGCGACGGGCATGTCCGACCATAGTCAGCTGCTGGCAGGATGGAAATTCCTGGTGGCAGAGGATAATGAAGTTAACCAAAAGCTGGTGGAGTATGTGCTGACCAAGGCGGGTGGGATCGTACAGCTGGCCAACAACGGTTTGGAGGCGGTGAATCTTCTGCGGCAGGATGCAAGCTATGACCTTATCATAATGGACCTGCAGATGCCCGAGATGGATGGATATGGGGCGACAAAGATCATCCGGGATGAAATGCAGCTGCAGACACCCATCATTGCCATGACGGCGACAGCCCTTGTCGGGGAGCAGGTACGCTGCCTGGATGCGGGCATCGATGAGTATATGACAAAGCCCTTCGATTTCAAAGAGCTGTACAAGACGATCAATGCATTGCTCAGCGAGGATGAAAGAGGCAGGGAGGGCGTCATAAATATCGGGCAGGCCTATGACCTTGGACTGCTATTGCAGATGGACGACAGACAATATCTATGGGACAGGCTGAATGCCTTTCTTTCCGACACACCCATGCAGATAGAGGAGATGAGACGTGCGGAAGGCCATTATAAAAGAACACGTTACTGGGCCAGCAAGATCAAACGAGGCGCCAGGGTATTGCGATCCCAGGTACTGCTGGAAGTCTTGCAGCGGATCATACTCCATTGTGATAAAGAGGAAGAGGTGCATGAGCTGGTGCAGATGGCACAGGTGGTATACGAAGGATTAGAACCTTTACTACAGGAAGAAAAAGAAAAGATCGGTTTTGTTTTGGCTCCTGAGGGTGAATAAATGGCTTTTTTGTACCTTCACTCCAAGGGTATAAAAAATGAGCCAGTATCGCTATTGGCCCGGACTCCTAACCGGCCTTTCCCTTTTACTCCTTTCTACCGCCGTCGCCCAGTCCGTAAAGACCTCCGGGTCCGATCACGGCACTGAGAGAGCATCCGCATTGTCCCACCTGGACCAGGGGGATGCCTATTACAGGAAGCAGCAATGGCAGGCCATGAAGACAGAAGATTCAACAGGGCTGCAGATAGGCCTTCGGCTAAAAGATAGTTTTGTTATCGCCCTCGCCTATTATGGACTGGGGAAGCTGTCGCAGGAGACCAACAAAAAGGAGGACGCCGAAAAATATTTTCAGCAGGCGCTGACCCTACGATTTGAAAAAGAACAATCTTCTTACACGGCGGCTGTTTACAACGACATAGGGTATTTATATGGCCTCAAGGGCGAGCTCGACCGGCAGCGGGAATGGTATCTCAGATCCATGCGTCTTTATGATAAGGTAAATGACTCTTCCGGCATGGCCGAAACCTTGAGCAATCTCTCCGGCAGCAGCCTGGAATTGGGTAATAAGCAGGAAGCTATTATGTATGCCCGCCAGGCGCTGGCCATTCGCGAACAGGGACAGGATATGGATGTGTTGGCCCTGTCCTGTAACAACCTGTCCCAGATCTATCTTCAGACGGACAGTATGGATCAGGCCATTCATTATCAAAAGGAAGGGATGAGGTATGCCGAGGTCAGCGGGTCCAAGCGGCTGCTGGCGCAGAGCTATACCAGTATGTCGCTGCTGCTGAACAGACAGGGGAAGAATAAAGAGGCGCTGGAATACGAGAAAAAAGCTATTGCCCTATGCCGTGTGACGGGAGATTCAGCCATGCTGGCCCGTCGTTGTATTGCCGCGGGCATTATTTCAGGGACGTTAAAAGACGCCGCAGGCGCTGTGAAATATTTTGACGAAGCAGAAATCGTAGCAAAAGCCATTGGCGATAAATATAATCTCCGGGACTTGTATCTCTATCGTACTATATTTTATAAGGAGAGAAAGGATTTTTACAATGCGTATGAGAATATTAAGAAATACAATGTCTATAAGGACAGCATCCTGAATGAGGAGACGACCCGCAACATCGCCGAGATGCAGACGAAATACGAGACGGAGAAGAAGGATAAGGCCATCGGGGAACTGCAGGCCAGCGGGAAGATCCATGAATTGGAGATAGGCAAACAAAAAGCAACTATAACGATCATCATCGGCAGCGTCATCCTGCTGGCGCTGATAGCAGTTGGTGTCTTTAACCGGTACCAGCTGAAAAAGAAGCTGCAACAGCAGCAGGCCTTGCTGGAGATGCGGAACGACATTGCGCGCGATCTGCATGACGAGCTGGGATCTACGCTGACCAGCATTCACATCCTTTCACAGGTATCGCGTAATCACCTTCATTTGGACAAGGAGGGAAGGGCTTATTCTTTGCTGGAAAAGATCACCGAGCAATCCCGACAGATGCAGCAAAGCATGAGCGATATCGTGTGGGCCATCCGCAGCGATAATGATAAGATAGAAAATATGATGGTGCGGATGCGGGAGTACCTGGCGGAGACATTGGAAGCGAAGAATATCGCCATACGATTTGAGGCAGCGGAAGAGCTGCTGGGGTATTCCTTTTCCATGCAGCAGCGGAAGGATATCTTTCTTATTTTCAAAGAGGCCGTCAACAATGCCGCCAAATATGCCGCCTGTACGTTATTGGAAGTGTCTTTCCGGCTGTGTGATGGGCGTATCCTTTTGGAGGTAAAGGATAATGGAGTGGGTTTCGAGCCGGACAAATTGAGGTCGGGCAATGGGTTGAATAATATGCGGACCCGGTCTGCCTCGCTGTCGGGGGAATGCAGGATAGACGCCGCACCGGGGAAGGGGACCACCGTGCTGCTGGACCTGCCTACGGCTACATGATAATGTAGGCGGCCGCCTGGACGGGCCGCTGTATATTGAGAACATATGTCAGTGAGAGTATTATTATATGACGACAATGAAGCGCTGAGACAAAGCATGGAGACCCTGATCCGTGAGGAGAAAGACATGCAGGTCATCGCTGCTATGTCCAATGCCGAGACCGTGGAGACAGACATCCGGGAACTGAAGCCCGACGTGGTGTTGATGGATATAGACATGCCCGCCGTGAATGGGGTGTCAGCCGTAAAACGTATCCGGCAGGTGGATGCGGCCCTGCCCATCATCATGCTCACCGTATTTGACGACAACGAGAATATCTTCAACGCCGTATGTGCCGGGGCTTCCGGCTATATTTTGAAACGATGTGCTTCGGAAGAGATCCCGGGCGCCATCCGGAACGTGCTTAGCGGAGGCGCGCCGATGACAGGTGTGGTAGCGCGTAAGGTCCTGCAGATGGTACCGGCGGCCAGGGGACCCGAGACAGAGGATGTAAACCTTTCGCAACGGGAGGTGCAGATCCTGCAGCTGGTGGCGCGTGGGTTCAGCTATAAGATGATCGCCGCAGAAATAAAAGTAAGCATGGACACCGTACGATTTCATATCAAGAATATCTACGACAAGCTGCACGTGCATTCCGCCCCCGAGGCGGTGTCCAAGGGGCTCAAGGGCAAATTGATAAGTCTTTTGTTTTAAGGGAGTTGAATGGGGCCTACATGATGATGTAGTTGTGCTCCCCACCCCGGTAGGGTATTTTTAGGTACCATGAAAAAATACCTACTCCTCCTATGTGTAATGAGCGCCTTGTCTATGACTGCATGGACACAGGGGCTTGTAAAGCCTGTGGCTGGTACGAATGTCAAGCCTACGGCTTCCGGTAGCGTGAAACCGGCGGCTGCCAGCACCGTGAAACCTGTGCTGAATCCCTCCACAACTCCTGTTCTCAAGAACGCTCCCACCATGATCACCGGCGCGCAAAGCATCAGCGGCGTGATACCCGCGGAAGGCCCACGGGCTACCGCCATCACCATCAGCGGACAGAAGTTCGGAACGGTACAGTCGGATGTACAGGTAAAGATCAATGGCGTTTCGGCCATCATCACCGGCATGTCGGACAACCAGATCACTTGTGTCGTGCCGGACAGATGCGGCAGCGGCGCTATTTCCGTGGCGGTGAAGGGAAAATGGGTGTCGGGCGGCTATTTTCAGTATGACTGGGCCGCCAATTTCTCCACGTTTGCTCCTACGGCGGGGTCCTCCGTAGGAATGCAGTCTCCACATGGCATAGCCAGGGATGCGGCCGGATACTTGTATGTGGCGGATGCACAAGCTCAAAAAATTTTTAAGGTCAACAATTTTGGAGAGGTGTCGGTATTGGCTGGCAGCGGTGCATCTGGTTTTGCGGATGGTCAGGGCGCGGCTGCCCAGTTTTACAATCCCGCGGGTGTTGCCGTGGATGGGTCGGGGAATGTTTATGTCACGGACTACAGCAACTACCGGGTGCGTAAGATCACTCCCTCCGGGATGGTATCGACCCTGGCCGGCAGCAGTAAACAGGGTTATGTGGATGGCGCCGGTGTGACAGCCCAATTTGGCTACATCTATGGCATCTGTACGGATCCCTCCGGCAATATCTATGTCATAGATGGGAGCAGGATCAGGAAAATAACGCCGCAGGGATATGTGAGCACGGTGGCGGGTACAGACAGGTGGAACAGTCAGCTGACGGGTCCGGCCCTTTCCGTGAGCTTTCTTAATCCCACTGGTATCCTTGTCAGCAGCAGTCATGATATCTATGTGACAGACGGCACCAATCTTATTCGTAAAATTTCCGCCTCGGGTATGGTCACCACCGTGGCGGGCAGCGGTCAGCCTGGACTGTCCGATGGTTATGGCACTGATGTAAAGTTCCAGGGGCTGAGCGGTATCGCCATGGATGCCACCGGCAACCTCTATGTGACGGAAACCAACAGCGCCTATGATGTGGGCAATATGGCTTCCCGGATCCGTAAGATCGCCCGGGATGGCGCCGTCAGCACACCGACAGGACAAACCAATAACCTGAGCTCGGCCCATGGCCTCGTGATAGACCCATCGGGCGCGATCTATGTGGCCGATGCAATCAAACATTGTATACGAAAAATCACCTTACAATGAAAACACTATTGTTTATCCTGGCGATGCTGTGCTGTATAACATCGTTCGGGCAGGTAACGCCTAAATTGACAGGCAAGCCGCAGCCCGTGGGACCCAACATCCGCTACTATCAGCCCACCGACCTGACAGTTACCTATTTTGCCGTGCGCAGTGTTACGTTTGATCCCAACCGCGGCTCCTATTTTGTCACGGTAAATGTCACGGTGCGGAATGCCGGAGAGCTGCCATCCAACAATCTCACCGTTCTCAAATGTTTTTTCTCCAGCGCCGCGGGTACGGTCAAAGCCCCGGCGCACCTGCCTCCTGCCGCCAACGATCCCAATCACGGCAACCTGGGTCCCTGGAATTTTTGTCCCGAGGAGCCCAAGCTGCCTATCGTCAAGGGCGGGATGAGTTGGGGCGGGGACCTTACGTTTGAAGTGCTGGCAAATGATGTCCATGGTAAGTTCTACCTGATCATGCTGGCGGATTTTTACAATAATTCCAAAGAGTCCAACGAGAATAACAATTATTCCACACCGATACTGGTCACACCTCCTAACCATTAAAAATCATGCTATGAAAAGAACATGTCTTTTATTCGTGCTCTTATACCTCGGACTGGCTGTCCATGCACAAACCCTGGGTGATAGGGCGCAGGCCACCGCCAAACAAAAGACGGGCGATCGTATGGATCAGACCATCAACAACGGTATCGACAGCTCCGTGAACAAGGCGGGTAGGGCCATTGGCAACTTATTTAAGAAAAAGCCTAAGCCTACGCCACCACCAGCTTCTCCTGCCCCTGTGGCCGGCATGCCGGCCACAGGGGGGAGCGCCACCGCAGGTGGCGCTAGTAGTGGAGTAACTGCTTATGGGGATTTTGTACCGGGGGCGAATGTCTTAATGGACGAGCGTTTCGACAAGGACGCCTTGCTCGACTTCCCCGCACAGTGGAATACCAATGGCAGCGGTAAAGTAGTAAACATCGACGGCCAGCAAGGCAAGTGGCTGGACATCGCCCACAACTCCGTTGTCAACCCTGTCGTGAACAAGGCGCTGCCGGAGAATTGCACCATTGGGTTCGACCTGTTCCTGATGGCGCAGGGGGATCAGATCACGCCCACTATACAGTTCGGCCTCACCGCGGTGTCCGACATCCTGAAAGACGACATCGCCTATAAGGATAAGTTTTTTGTAAATATCAGCCGGTACAATGAGAATGACGGTCACTCGCTGGAATATGGGCTAAAGGATGTGGTCGGTAATAAGAACGACTTCCCCCTGGTGTCCTATGCCGGAAGGATATTACACATCGATATGGCCATTAACAAGACCCGGATCAGGGTATATGCTGACCAGGTGAAGCTGGTCGACCTGCCCCGTGCGCTGACGCCGGCCATGCGGAACAATTTTTATATCTCCAGCATGTCGATGGTGCCTGCTCCACAGATAGATGTGCTGGTAAGCAATATTCGTATAGCCTCCGCGGAGACAGATGCCCGCAGCCTGCTGGTAAAACAGCTGCTGGAGGATGGTAAGGCCGTGACCAATGACATCCTCTTCGATGTCAACAGCGATGTGATCAAGGCGTCTTCCTATTCCATCATTGACCAGGTGGGGACCGCCCTGCAGCAGAATCCTTCCGTACACATCCTCATTGTAGGACATACGGACAGCGATGGCGCCGCCGCGCATAATATGGATCTTTCCCAGAGAAGGGCCGCGGCTGTGAAGACCTATATCATGACCCATTTTTCCATCGACGACTCCCGTATCCAATCCGACGGCAAGGGCGCGACACAACCTGTAGCCCCCAATACCACCGATGCCGGCAAGGCGAAGAACAGACGCGTCGAATTCGTAAAACTCTGACCTATGAAATATATATTTTGTTGTCTGTTGCTGGGGATGGTGTGTACAGTGCAGGGGCAGGAGCCTCACAGGAGGGATACGGTGCCATTCGGGGAATGGAGAAATGAGATCACCCGCGCGCCTGTGCTGACAGGAGGGAGCCAGCCGATCATCATCGTCCCCAATCGCGGGCAATACTGTTTCGACAAGCTGCTGTACCTGAAGATGACCATTGGCCGGATGAGCTCCGAGCAATGCGTCTACCTGGACACTCATAACGGTCTCTCCGGAGCATTGCCTCCCTCACGCTCCGGCGGTGCAGTGACCGAGATAATGCCGGAACTGGATAATTTCAACTTCAACGTCACCAGCATGAAAGGGAATGCCTATATGTACAAGAACCAGAAGAGCAAGGACGGCATCCAACACTGGGTATTTACGGGCAATACCCAGACCTACCAGTACCAGACCCCTACATCGGCCAATCCGGGTGGGGGCACAGGGCTGGCCCGCAAGGCGGAGACAAGAGGTTATTGTGATAATAAGATCGCAGCCCATGCCTATCGCTATGATGGCGGCGCCACCACCTGGTACCTCTATGGCGACAGATACCCGGAGAAATTGCATCCGCAGAAATACCTGGGATCCTTTGGTGTGGGGTATATGCTTTGCCAGGAGGGTCTTTACCTTGTCATGGAAATGGAGTTCGGGTCCGGCAGCTATGTCCGCATCGGACAGATGGAAAATGTGCACAGCTGTTTTAACCCCAGCGAATTCAAGGTGATGGAGGATAAATTCCAGACCACACAGCAGGAACAGCTGCAGCATGATAAGACCAAGGTGGCTGAAGAGGAGTCGCGTGTCACCGGTGATTGCATATCGGAGAAACAGGCTGTCCTGAACTTTAAAAAAGCGATGAACCAAAAACACGAGGAGGTGCTGCGGAGGACACAGCATGGTAATAGCTACCAGGATACGGTGACGCAGCGGGCATATCTTAGCATGATGGATCCCCTGGACATGGTCCGGGAACAGATATTGAATATACAGCTGAGCATTTGTACCGCCGGGAAGGGTAAGGTGAAAGATCCCAGCCACTCCAACAGTTACCAGTCAAGGATCAACTGTCTAGGTCAACAGCTAGCCATATTACAGGGGGCCGAGTCGAAGATGATGGACATCGATCACCAGTATGCGACACAGCCCGCCATTGCCAATGCGCAGAAGGGGAAGGTATACCTGGATGCAACGAAGAATACGCCCCGCTGCGATTAGAGCGGTAGCACCGCCGTCATTTCCGTATCATCCACGTGCGCGCCTATCCTCTTATAGAACTCGATAGCATTGGTATTCCACCGGGAGACGAGCCAGCGCACCGTCCTGCAGTTATTTTCCCGCGCCAGACCGATGACCCCATCCAGCAGCTGCCGGCCAATACCGTATTTACGATGGCTGTTCGTTACATACAGGTCATCCAGGTAGATGCCCCGGCCAGTCCAGGAATAGTAGGCAAAAAACCAGGTGGCGAATCCCACGATCTGTCCGTCCACGACGGCCACCAGGCATTTGAAGTGTTCTGCATCCGCGACGAGCTCTTCGAGCGTAATGTATAATTTTTCGGGCGTCCTTTGGAAGACGGCAAACTCTTTGAATAAGGCGTATATGGCAGGAAGGTCGGCCCGCTCGACAGGTCTGATGATAACATTCATATGTCAAAGGAACGAAAAAACAGTTTAGGATCTGGTATGGAGGATCTTCTTTTTGGCCATGGAAAACGCGAATTTTGTGATCAAATTGAAGACTCCACGATTCAGGATGCTGTCCAGGGCTTGAAGGAATGTATCAACCTGCTCTTTGGTGACAATGAGCGGAGGCGCCAGACGCATGACATTGCGATTGTATTCCGTAAAAGCCACCAGGACATCGAAGTCTTTCAACAGCGCCTTCCCGATGAAGCCGCAAATACTGCCTTTCAGACGATGATCCAGGGTGGCTACCAGGTGCCGCAGACCCGGGGGCAGGCTCTTGCTGATGTTGTGGAACTCGATGCCTACCATAAGCCCCCTTCCACGAACTTCCTTGATCAGTACGGGATATTTTTTTTGCAGCGCTTCCAGACCCGT
>Ga0105239_10006113_pt1 | contig 14019 bp, 15 predicted proteins | sample KBSC44metaG_FD_92761 | JGI IMG/M metagenome (GOLD analysis project Ga0105239, IMG submission 92761) | Corn rhizosphere microbial communities from Kellogg Biological Station, Michigan, USA - KBS C4-4 metaG | ecosystem: Host-associated > Plants > Roots > Rhizosphere > Soil | place: Michigan, USA... | reverse complement strand
GACTGGCCGACACACACCGAAACGCAGCGCTGCGCGAACGCTCGTGTCGTCGGGAACGCCATCAACGGCAGGCTTGCCGCGACAGCTCCCGCGGCCATCCAGCTCCACCTTCGCTTGCGATTCCCATTCAATTGCCGTCGCTCCCGCAGCCGCGAAAGCCCGCGCGATACATTGGCCCGCCACTCACCATCCGGCCGCAGCGCTGCCAGGCGTTCTTCCACCCATTTGTCTCTATTGCGGTCCATATCGTTTGATGTACTCCTTTCGGAAAGTGTGCTCTGCACGACTGAGAAAAGTTCCAATCGACGCCGGGTTCAGGTTCAGCGCGGTCGCTAGTTCTTCGTAGCTGAGGCCATCGCTGCGGAGGATCAGCAACTCGGCTTGCCGTGATTGGACGGCTGCCAATACCGTGCGAACTCGGTCCTGGTCTTCTCGGGCCGCCCGCACGTCCTCGGGAGTCGGCGAAGGGCGGAAGAACCGGACCAGGCTCTCGCGCCGGGAGCGGCGGATTTCCCGGCGAAGCTCGTCCAAGCCCGCCCGTACGGCCACGCGATATAACCATGCCGAAGCTTTTTCACCCTGCGCCCCAGGGTTTCGCGACCATTTCAGAAGGACGTCGACGGCGAGCTCCTCCGCACGAGACGGATCTCTCAGCACGCGCGCGATCACCCGAGCGATTCGCTCGTAGTGGGCATGAAAGACGGTCTCGATATCCAGCCGGTCCTCGCACGCATTCATTTCGACGAGCGCTTCGCGTGATGCATCCACACCTCTACAACGCCGCTCGAGGCCGGTTTATGACAGGTTTTTTTCGAAAATCTTACCGGGCGGACAGGGGATTGATCCAGCGGAGATTCGGAAACCGGCTGAAGTCACGGTCGGTGGACGCTAGTGTGGCTCCGTGTTCTATAGCGAGAGCTGCCAGCGCCGCGCCCGTTACGCGAGGACCCGTCGCTCCGGCTTGCCGCACGAGTTGTTCCAGTATTTCGGCGTGGCGCGGTCCCGGCTCCACGATGGTCACTTGTGGATGACTCAGCAGTTCCTGGACCGCCTGAAACACGTCCTCAACTTCTAAAGCTACTCTTGTCAGCCTGGGATTTGTAGAAATCCTCAGGAAGCCCCAAAAGCTTACCCAGGGTATGCCGATCCGGCCCAATGCGGCGAGTTGTTGTTCGAGCCACCGCCGCGTGTCCAGGTGTTGGGATGCGTCAGCGTTATATGCATACAGGAGAATGTTCGCGTCGAGTATGGTCACCGGTGATACGGCCCTTCGCCGTACTCGAGTAGGCCTTCGATATCGTCATAGTCAAGGCCCGGAACCACGCCCATATGAAGCGGCTTGATCTGGAAAGGCTTCCTGGGCTTGGGCGCAATTTCAGCCCGAAGGCCGGTTCGGACAAGCTCATTGAGAGCTTCTCTAAACGGAATCCCCCTCGTCTTGCTGAAATCCTTAGCGCGATCATAAACATCCTGATCGAGCGTCACGGTGGTTCTGATGCTCATGATGCTTCTAGCATAGCATCAATGATGTCTAGCGATCTGGCAGAAACTTTTTAGCAACCTCAGGACATTACAAGGAGAGAGGAATCGTGATCAGCGACGAAGCTCTGATGCTGGATTTTCGACATGGATCCCGTCCGCCGTTCGAAGAACTATTCGCACGCTATCGCGAACCCTTGTCGGGATTCTTCCGGCGTCGCCTGACGAATCGGGAACGCGCCGAGGACCTGACCCAAGAGGCTTTCATCGCGGTTATCCGCGCCACCATACAGTACCAGCCAAAAGCGCTCTTCAGAACCTACCTGTATTCGATCGCCTTCAATCTGCTCGCAGCGGAGGGCTGTCAGGAGTGTCAGAGGCTCGCTGCGGATTTTCGCGGCCTTTCCCAGCAGCTTGCGCGTTGGCAAGTCGAGCAGCCGAGCCCGGTATTGACGAACAACATCGCGGCGGTGTTGGAGCAGCATTCAAGTCAGCCATGGGGCAAGTTCGCGTTCCTTACCCGTCGCCAGACTTGGGCGTGGGCTGGCAGTCTTACTATCGTCGCTCTAGTTGGCGTCTTCGTGATTCAGCCCCGGCCCAGCATGCAATATGCGAAGGTGTCCGCCCTTCGAGCTCCAGCTTCGTTTCAGATACGCGATTCAAATGCTTCCACGGTTGCCGAATTTGCGCGCGCGAAGAATCCGATGATAATGCGCACCTCTCAGCTCACCATCGCAGTTAAAGAGTTCGCGAAGACGCGGCCGATTTTGGACGAGATCTTGAAGCGGCACGGGGGCTACCTGGGACGGTCGAATATCAGTTCTCCCATTGACTCGGGGCCGGTGCTGGAGGCGATTTTGCGCGTACCTTCCGACCAGTTCGATGCGGCGATGGCGGAACTGAAAGCACTCGGACGCGTGGAATCGGAATCCCAGACCGGAGAAGAGATCACACAGCAATATGTGGATTTGGAGGCTCGACTCTTTAATGCACGGAACTCGGAGAAGCGGCTGACGGACCTCCTGCGCGAACGAACGGGAAAGCTGGCGGACGTTCTCGCGGTCGAAAAGGAAATCGAGCGGTGAGATCGAGCGCATGGAGGCAGAGAGGAAGAATTTCGCCAACCGTGTTGATTTTGCAACTCTCAACATCAAGCTCTTCGAGGAGTCCCGGGCTGGGCTTCAAATGCCTGGTTCCCTATCCTACCGGCTTCGCAATGCCGCAATCGACGGTTACAGAACCACGGCGGAGAGTGTAACCGCCGCGGCGACATTCGTGCTCGCATACGGTCCCAGCGTGCTGTTCTGGACCGCGGTTCTATTCTTTCCGGTTCGCCAGGTCTGGCGGCGATTCGGTCGGCGTTTGCTAAACTCGCTGTGAATGCCTCAAATACTGGACGGCACCGCCGTCCGCTACGAAATCCTGGAGCGGCTGAAGCCGCGCATCGCCCAACTTAAGCGCAAACCGGGGCTGGCAGTTGTCCTGGTGGGCCACAATCCGGCTTCTGAAGTTTACGTTCGCAGCAAGATCAAGACCTGCGGCGAAATTGGCATTTTCAGTGACAAGCTCACTCCTCCGGAAACCATCACCACCGATGAAATGCTGGCGCTGATCGACGATCTCAACCGCCGTCCCGATATCGATGGCATTTTGGTGCAGATGCCTTTGCCCAAGCATGTAGACACCCGGAGAGTATTGGAAAGCGTCGCGCCGGATAAGGACGCCGACGGGTTTCATCCCGTGAATGTCGGCCATCTGGTGGCCGGCCGCCCCGCGCCGCGAGCATGCACGCCCGCGGGCATCATGGAACTGCTCAAGTACTACAAGATTCCTGTCGATGGACGCCGCGCAGTGGTCCTGGGACGTAGCGATATCGTGGGTAAACCGATGGCGCTCATGTTGCTGCATGAAAACGCCACGGTGACCATCTGCCACTCCCGCACCTCGGAGCTGGCTGACGAATGCCATCGAGCCGATATCCTGGTGGCTGCGATTGGCCGAACCGGTATGGTGACCAGCGAATTCCTGGCTCCGGGAGCCACGGTCATCGACGTCGGCATGAATCGAGTTGCCGATCGCGCGACGGCGGAACGCCTGGGCAAGGTCGAGGAGTTCGATCGCAAAGGCTCCGTCCTGGTCGGCGACGTTCATCCCGTCGAAGTCGCTCGCGTGGCGTCGGCTTATACGCCGGTGCCGGGCGGCGTTGGTCCACTAACCATCGCGATGCTGATGGCCAATACCGTAGCACTCGCGGAGCAGCATCAGGCGGCAGCCGCGTCCCGAACGAATGCTTAAAGTCGGCCTCACCGGCGGCTTGGCCAGCGGGAAGAGCTTCGTCGGCCACGCCCTCGCCGATCTAGGCTGTTTCCTGATCCAGGCTGACGTGCTGGGCCGCCAGGTGCTCGAACAGGGCGGGGAAACCTACGAAGCCGTGGTGGCCACCTTCGGCAACCAGATCCTCGACCCTGACAGCAAAATAAATCGGCGGCTGCTGGCGCGGATTGTCTTCTCAGATCCCGAGCAACTTGCCAAGTTGAACGCTCTGGTGCATCCGCCGGTAAAGCTGCGGGAGCGCGACCTGGCCGACGAATTCGCCCGCACCTATCCCAATGGCATCGCCGTGACCGAAGCTGCGATACTGGTCGAGACAGGCAGTTATAGGGATTACGACCGCTTAGTTGTCGCCGTCTGCCGCCCCGAGCAGCAGATCGAGCGATCGATGCAACGGGATGGAGTCAGCCGCGAAGAAGTCTTGAAACGGTTGAGCCGTCAAATGCCGCTTGAAGAGAAGGTGAAGCATGCCGACTTCATCATCGATACCTCCGGAAGCAAGGAAAATACCCTTCAGCAAGTTCAAACTGTGTATGAAGCCCTGCGTAATCTGGTTAAGGGGCCGGGATTGAATCCATGAAGCTACGAACATTCTTAATCGCGCTGGCGCTGGTGGGCGCATTTGTGGTCCTTACGAGCCGCCAGAATTCGCCGGTGCGCAATCTCTGGACGGATCGGGGCGCCACATGGACCGGACCGTCCGTGGCTTACTCCGCCGGTCTCAGCCCCGATGAAACCAACAACATCGACATCTACAAGGCCTCGAAAGAAAGCGTGGTGTACATCACCAGCACCGTGTATCAGCGGGATTTTTTCTTCGGCGTGCAGGCCGTACAGGGACTGGGATCGGGCTTCCTGATTAACGCCGACGGGCAGATTCTCACCAACTTTCACGTCATCAGCGGAAGCTCCGACGTGGAGGTGACCATGCCTCCGGATCAGAGCCGCTACAAGGCAAAGATTCTGCATCGCGACCCAGCCCACGATCTGGCGCTGATTCAAATCGAGCCCAAGAAGAAGCTCACCTCCTTTCTCAAACTCGGCGATTCCGACGGCCTGCAGGTGGGGCAGAAGGTGCTGGCGATCGGCAATCCGTTCGGCCTCGCGGGAACTTTGACCACGGGCATCGTGAGTTCGCTGCACCGCAAAATCCAGAGCGAGGAACGCGGAGATCTCGAAGATATGATCCAGACGGATGCGGCCATTAATTCCGGCAACAGCGGTGGACCCCTGCTCGATTCCCAGGGCAACGTTATCGGGATCAACACCGCGATTTACGGCCCCAACGGCGGCAGTGTCGGCATCGGTTTCGCAATTCCCATCAACCGTGCCAAGGTCATGCTCGGCGATTTCAAATCCGGCAAGTTGCCAGCGTCGAGCACGATCGGTGTTTCCACCTATCTGGTTTCAGGCGATTGGGCGGAAGCGCTGAAGTTGCCTCGGAGCGGGGGACTCCTGATCGGCAGGGTGAACCGTGGAACACCGGCGAGTGCAGCCGGGCTACGTGGGGCGACGCAGCAGGCTCGACTCGGCAATTACCTGGTGCCCATCGGAGGCGATCTCATCACGGCCGTCGACGGAAAGAAAGTGGAAGAAGAGAATACGATCACTAAGGCCGTGACTCAGAAGCACGCCGGCGATACGCTCGACCTAACCATCTGGCGCGACGGCCGTAGCATGGATGTAAAAGTGATACTCGCGGCGCAAGGCGACGGCGTACTCTGATTCGGCAGAGCTGCTAATGCAGGTTCACTTTCCCGAACCGACCGCGGCCGCGTCCTCTAGCGGTGATCCTCTCGGTTCCTCCAGCTCGCGCCGTGCACTCGCCGGATTCTTCGTATCTGGAGTGCTGCTGTCGTTCCTCGGCACGATTCTGTTTTCCTGGCAGCATCACCTCACCTCGCAGTACGGCATCGTCGGACTGTACTATGCGGGCCTCATTACAGGATTGGTTGGATCTGCGCGCCTGTCGCCGGCTCTGCTTCGCCGGAAGGGTCTTGGCTGGACGCTGGCGCTCGCGTGTGGATTGGCAGGAGCGGCATTTCTCTACCTCGCCTTCGTCTCGCCGCCGTTTTCGCCGTGGTGGCGCGTCGGCGGCATGGTAATCGTGGGATTCTCCGCGGGCCTGCTGCACACGGCGATCTTCCACGCGATCTCGCCCATGTACCGCCACGATCCGGCGGCTACCGTGAACCTCGCCGGAATCTTGTTTGGCTCCGGATGTTTCGCGCTGGCGATCGTGATATCGGGGACGTTTTATCTCTACACGGCCGCAGCGGTTCAGGTCTGGATCGCAGTGATCCCGGCGATGTTCGGATGGATGTACCGAAGGACTACGTTCCCCGCGCAACCCCCCGAGCCCGCCGTCGATCCGCTCCCGCCGCATACCACGTTATCCGAACTTCGCAGCACGGGGGCCGTGCTCTTGAGCTTGCTGCTGTTCTTCCAGTTGGGGAATGAATGGGCGCTGGCTGGTTGGCTGCCGCTGTTCTTGAGCCAACGGCTCGGGATCAGCCCGCCTTCGGCACTTGGAATGCTGGCTCTCTACTGGCTCGCGTTGACATTAGGGCGAGCAGCTTCGCAATGGATCCTTCCGCGTGTGAGACACGGACGATTGCTGCTGACGACGGTCATGGCGGCGATGTTGGGCTGCGTCATCCTGGAAGCCACCGACAACAAGTTCGGAGCCATCACGGGAGTCCTGCTGGTGGGCCTGGCCTTCGCTCCAATTTATCCCCTCGTAGTCGAAAAAATCGGCCACCGTTTTCCGTATTATCACCCCGGTTTTTATAACGGAATCTTTTCTCTCGCCATGGCAGGGGGGCTTCTCACTCCAGGCGTAATGGGCTACATTGCGTCTGTGTACGGACTGCGCATGATCATGCTCATCCCTCTGATCGGATCGATTGTGGTGTTTATTCTGCTGCTGCTGATTTGGCTGGAGTCACGGCTGCGACCTTACAACTCACCGCCCCCATCCTCGGCCCAGTCGGCCTAGCACTAGGTTTTGCTGCTGACGAATGCCCGCCCGCGCTTCTCCGGCCCCAGGCCGACCGTAACCGCTGCGAGGAGCAGCACCAGTGCGGCCATCACCCCCATCGCTGTCGAGTAGCTGAAAGCCTGGGCGAAGCGGGCTTGGATATACGCGGAGCCCGACGCCACCAGCACGCCGATCTGGTATCCGAAGCCGGGGAAAAAACCTCGCGCCTCGGGCGGCGAAAGTTCGTTGATATGCGCGGGAATCGCCCCCCAGGCTCCTTGAACCGCGACTTGCATGAGGAATGCTCCTAACATCAGCAGCGGCTTCGTGGGAGCCAGAATCCACAGCGGTATCACCAGCAGTCCAGCTAAGGTCACGCCCGTGATGGTGCGCCTGCGACCCCAGGTGCTGGAAAAGTGTCCGAGGGTGACGCCGCCGATGATTGCCCCCAGAACGCCTATGAAGGTGACGATCGAGGTGTCCTGCGCGCTGAAGCCGCGCTGGCTTTGAAGGAAGGTTGGATACATGTCCTGCGTGCCATGCGAGATGAAATTCATGGCGGACATCATCAGGCACAGATACAGGAAGAGTTTCCAGTTGGAGAACAGAACCGCCCGGTAGGAGGCCGCGTCCGTTTTCGATTCATGCCAGGCGCGGGATTCCTCCACGCTCAGGCACAGCAGGATGGTGATCAGCGCCGGGATCGCGCCGACAAAGAACATCGCGCGCCAGCCGAAGTGAGGAAAGAGAGTGAAGTACGCGATTGCAGCCAGGCCATTGCCCACGGCGTAGCCTTCCTGCAGGATCCCGGAAGCGATGCCGCGCCACTTGACGGCCACCGATTCAAGCGCAAGCGAAGCTCCCACGCCCCAATTTCCGCCCATGCCTACGCCGTACAACAGGCGGAGAACGAGGAACACAGTGAAGCTGGGAGCGAGGCCGGACAGCACTTCCATCAGCGTGTAGAACGCGATATTGGCGATCAAAATGGGGCGGCGTCCATAGCGGTCGGCGAGCAGGCCGAAAACGAACGCGCCGATGGGCCGCGTCATCAGGCTGGCCGTGATAGTCAGCGCGATGTCGGGCACGGAGCGGCCGAAGTCCTTGGCTATCGCCGAGACGCAGAAGACCAAGACGAAGAAGTCGAAGGCATCAATGGTCCACCCGAGGAAACCAGAGGCGACCGCCTTACGCATGTTTCTGGATTCAGCAACGCTGGTCGCGGAAGGCATCTGGACCTGTGTAACACATCCAGCCCCGAGTGTGCTCTTCCAGGTGAATCGCGGGCTGATCGGACTACGCGGCGACTTCCACGTAGTCGACGGACGGGTGTGGGGAGTATCTCAATTCCCGAGGTCGTTTCACCTAGCCGTTTCATCGATTTGTCCTCCGCACCATTCCCATTCCCGATCCTCCTGGCGGCAAACTCTGAATTGGAGCCCGCTCCGGGTGAAACACTTTCCGACAGGATCGACCCACAAAAACACCCGTTCCTTTGCAATCAAACACTTCCTGGGTTCGTTTTGTCGCTGCGTCTTGCGCGCCCGAATGTGCGATTCTCGGAACATGGGACGACTCTGGCCCGCGCTACTGCTAGTCGCCATCCCCTGCGCCGCCGCAGACTTAGCGCATTCTATCGATGTCCTGATGGAAGCCGGTCCCGTGGCCCGCGCCTCCGTCGGCATTCAGGTTATCGATCTCAAGACCGGCGCCACGCTCTACTCCCATAACGCGGACCGCTTGTATCTGCCGGCGTCCAATATGAAGCTGTTCACCGCCGCGCTCGCGCTGGAACGCCTGGGTCCCGAGTACCGCATGACAACTCGCCTGGTTCGTGCGCTGTCGGGCGACCTGATTTTAATGGGTGGCGGCGATCCATCCGTGTCCGGCCGCGCCTATCCTTACCAGAAGGACGCTCGGGCAACCAATCCGCTGCAGGCGATCGAAGAACTGGCGGATCAGGCCGTCGCAGCGGGCATCTCGCGCGTCGACGGCGATATCGTGGGCGATGATCAACTGTATCCATGGGCGCCTTATCCACCCAGCTGGACCGTGGACGACTTGATGGGAGAAGACGGTGCACCCGTCAGCGCCCTCACGGTCAATGACAACGCCATCACCCTCGCCATCCATCCCGCGGCACGGGCGGGCGATCTGGCTTCGATCTCGTTCGAACCCGCGATCGAGTATTACGCCGTCGACAATCGCGTGCTCACCGTGGCCGGCGAGAAGGAAGCTCGCATTCGCTTCACTCGTACCCCAGGGTCGCGGCAGCTGCTGGTGTGGGGCACCATCCCCTTGGCTGGCGCCATCGCCCGCGAAACCGTAGCGGTGGACGACCCCGCAGTATTCGCGGCATGCGCTCTGTACGATGCTCTGGTGCTCCGCGGCGTGGTCATCCGCGGGCGTCCGGTAGCCCGGCATCGTTCGATCTCAGAGGATCCCTGGCCGATGGAGGGCGACGTGATCGCGACCCGCACATCTCCCCCGATGGTCGAAATGCTCCAGGTCATCGAAAAAGTAAGCCAGAACCTCCATGCGGAACTGATGCTGCGCGAAGTCGCACGCGTCACTCGCGGAGCCGGCACTCGCGAATCGGGCCTGCAGGAGCTGGCCCAATGGCTCACAAGTATCGGCATCAAGGCTGAGGAATGGCGCGCGGAAGACGGCTCGGGATTGTCGCGCAATGATCAGGTGTCCCCGCGGGCGCTAGCCAGGCTGCTGAGCCACATGGCTGCTTCAAAGAACGCAGTGGCATGGCTGTCGCTGCTTCCCGTGGGCGGCGAAGACGGAACCCTGGCGAATCGTCTGTGCTGCGTATCGGATGGCCGGAAGGTGCGCGCCAAAACGGGAACTCTGGCCAGGGCGGTCGCGCTTTCAGGCTACGCCGACAGCCGAACCCGTGGACGGCTGGCCTTTTCGATCCTGGTCAACAACTTTGCCGCGCCTCCGGCCGAGGTGCGGGCGTGGGTTGATAAAATAGCTTTGACGCTCGTGGAGTGAGCAAATCTATGCCTATTTTCGAATACCTGTGTGAAGACTGCGGTAACAAGTTCGAGAAACTTGTTCGCAATGGTGCCAACGGCATTCACTGCCCCTCGTGCGGCCAGGAGCACCTCAAACAGCAGTTCTCGACCTTCGCCGCGCATGCCAACGGTGCGTCGCATTCCCAGAACGCCATGCCCTCGTGTCCCTCGGGCATGTGCCGCACGCCGGATCTGTGCGGGCGGAACTAGGCCGGCCCCTTTAGGGCCCTCTCGACAGCATCCACCAGCATCTGCGGAAGGAAAGGTTTCTGCAGGAAACCGACGCCGGCCGCGCGCGGCACGTAGGCATAGCCGCTGGTAATGATAGCGGGGAGCCTGGGGCGTATCTGCCGTATGCGCTCGACCAGTTCTTCTCCGTTCATCGAGGGAAGCGAAAGATCTGTAATGACGATGGAGAATTGCTCCGGCGCTGCTTGGAATAGGGCCAGCGCATGCGCAGCATCGCCGGCGGTTTCAACTTGATATCCGAGCCGCCCCAGGTAACGGCTCATGAGCTCCAGAAGCTTCAGCTCGTCATCAACAATGAGCAACATCCGGCGCCTCGCTCAGAATTAGTGAAAGGCCAGTGGAATATCAGCCGGGCTGAAGGAAATCCCGATAGTGACGTGATTACTGTCCTGCTGAAACACGCCGTTGACGATTTCCTGGTGGCGCCGATCGTACTTTGCAACTAGGTGAAGGGGGCGGTTAATGCTGTAGGTGAACCCCGCGCCGCCCGAGATTTGGGAATACGGCTGCAAGTTTTGTCCGATTCCCTGCATTCGAGTGTATGATCCCAATGCGGAAAAGCTCCATTTGCGGGCGGCAGTATAGCTGAAACTCGCGTTTCCGGCATCCTGGCGAGATGTTAGATAAATGCCATTTCCGCCCGAGGATCCACTTGAATACCCAAAGGACAAATTGGCCCGCCGGAACTTCCGGCCGACAGAGGCGCTCCACTCGGGAAATACACTTTTCGCGTAGAACGTTTGCACCGTGCTGCTGACGCCGAGCAGTGCTGCGATCTCAGGTTCTACGGCGACTCGTTGAAGTCCTTCCACCTCGGCCAGATATACTCCTGCTCCCAAGCTCAAGGTCCAGGACGGCCCAAGCTGGGTGCTATAGCTTCCGGCGAATGAATTGATATCGGATTGGCCGAACGCCTTCGGAAAATCGTAGTGCACGTGTTGATAGTTCACTCCCAACGTGGTCCGTTGGGTCACGCGATGCTGAATCGAGCCCAGAAGCGTGTAGCCTTGCATGCCGATCAGACCTGTCGCTTTTCGCCAAACACCGAAACCGTTGCCTCCAACGGTAACAACAGTGCGCGCTGACAGCATATAGTTCACGTCCAGCGAGGACTGGAGGTAATTCACACGGTTATCGAACAACAACGAAGCTGGCGTCACGACGGCATCTGAGATGGTTGGAAGAACGCCAGCGAAAGAAGTGCCTTGCGAGACTGATCCGGCCATTTGACGCATATCGAAATATAGGCGTCGCGATTTCTGGTATGAGTATCCGAGCGCAAGTGTATGATCGCTGCCGTCGTAAAAGGTTTGCTGCGAGTAATGCCGGTAGGATCCGGTATAATCCAATCCCAGCCGCGCGTGGTGGAAATTATGAGTTCCGTATGCCCCTATGGAGAATTCGGTGCCATATACTCCGCCTACTGTTATCAGCTTGCCATTGCCATCTACTGAGTAGGGCGTAATTCCGTCGTCATAGATGCCGGTGGCGCTGGCAAAAAAGCGCAGGTCGACGTCTTGCCCGGCCCGCGTGCCGATATCCCCGGCGCCACGGCTAAGGACACCCGGTCCCAAATAATCGCCGACTTGCGCGGTCACGGTCGAGCAACAGGCCAGGACTATCGCTATCATTCGGGTTTTCAAGACGATTCCTCCGGTTCAGTCGGTTGGTAGACGCGGGCAGTGCTAATACCGAGTCTGACGCCGTCCAATTGGCTGTGTCAACCTGCGGACCTGCCTGCAAGGATCGACGCTTACGCGGCATTCCTATAGCGAAAGGATCTCCTCAATGCGCAAACTCCTTCTTTTGGTTCAGATAGGTCTGGCGGGCACGATAGTTGCCGCCGACCTGCCCATCCGGGAAGTCATTCTGTATAAGCATGGGGTGGGCTACTTTGAACGCGCCGGTGAACTGCGCTCGGGCGAGACGGTTCGCCTCGATTTCAAGGCCTCCGACATGAACGATGTGCTGAAATCGCTGACGATTGTGGACCGGAACGGCGGGGTCATCGGAGGTATCCGCTACGATGCCGCGGAAGCGCTGGATAAACGCTTGCAGGATTTCCCCTTTGCGATCGACCGGCAGGCATCGCTGGCGGCATTTTTGGACCAGATGAAGGGCGCCCGGCTGGAGCTGCGGCTGGGTTCCGATACGGTCGCCGGGATGATCGTCAGCGCACGGATGTCCAAGCCGGACGAAAAGTCCCCGGAGCGGGAGACCGTGGTCCTGCTGGTCGATTCAGGAGAAATCCGCAATTTCGACCTGGGCGCGGCCAGCTCCGTGAAGCTGTCGGATCCCAAGCTCCAGGGCTTGTTGAGGGACTATCTGACGGTCCTCAGCGGCGCTCGCTCGAAGGATCGCCGCAGCGTGTATGTCGACGCGCTCGGGACCGGGACGCGGCAACTAGCTGCCCGTTACATGACGCCCTCGGCGGTCTGGAAGTCGAGCTATCGCTTAATCTTCGGGTCGCAAGCCGAAGCGACGCTTGAAGGCTGGGCGATTGTCGATAACACCTCGGGCGAGGATTGGACCAATGTGAGGCTCTCGGTAGTCTCCGGGCGGCCCATTTCGTTCATCACGCAGTTGTACGAGCCGCGGTACGCGACCCGTCCCACGGCAGAGCTCGCTGAAAATCAGCCCGTGGCGCCGGTGGTACTGCAGGGGGCTTTTAGTCCTCCTCCGCCTGCCCCGAAGGCGGCGCAAGCCACAGGAGGCAATCGTTTCGCCCTACGGGAGGAGGAGCGTGCGAGGTTCGATGCCGTTCGTGAATCTTCCATCGCACCCACGACTGACACCCGCGAGTTAGGTGAACTATTCGAATACAGCTTCTCTTCACCCGCCTCCGTGAAGCAAGGCGAATCGGCCATGTTGCCGTTTCTGCAGCAGAAAATCGGCGCACGGAAGCTGCTGATCTACATGGAGAGCTTCGGCCTGCATCCGATGAATGCGGCGGAGATCGCCAATTCCACCGGCAAGACACTGGACGGCGGGCCCATTACCGTGTACGACGCTAACGCTTACGCGGGCGAAGCGCTGGTGGAGACGCTGAAGGCCGGCGACAAGCGCCTGATCACCTATGGAATCGACCTGGGAGCTCGGGTAACCACAGCGTTCGATTCGTCGAAAGCAAACGTACGGGAGATTCACTTCTCGCGCGGCATTCTGACTACCCGCAACGCGGTTGAGGAGACCAAAACCTACACCATCAAGAACGTGGATCCAAAGCGCAAGACTGTAATCATCGAACACAAACAGCGCCCGGGCTATAAGCTCCTGGACGGGAAGCCTTCCGAGACCACGGCCGATTCTTATCGCTTCGAAGTCAACGTCGGCGGGAATTCGACCGAGGCGTTCGTGGTGCGTGAGGAACGTGTGTATGACCAGACCATGAGCGTTTCGAGTATTACACCAGATCTGATCGCCACGTACCTTCAGAACAAGTCCCTCAGCGAGGTAGGTCGCCGCCAACTCGAGCAGATCGCACAAAAGAAGCGCGAGATCGTGGCCAATGACAGCCAGCTTCGCCAGGCGCAAGCCGACCTCAATAGCCTGACTCAGGATGAAGAGCGCCAGCGGAAGAATATAGAGAGTTTGCGGAATGTCGCGGGCCAGCAGAATCTGGTCCAGCAGTATGCGGGCCAGTTGGCGGCTTCAGAAGTGAAGCTGACCGGCCTGCGCGATCAGCAAAGCGACCTGCAGCGGAAGAAGACTATGCTTGACGCGGAGCTGATCGGATTAATCGAGAAAGCCGAGTTCTAGCGGAAACCGATTCCGGTGATGACCACTCCGAGATTACGCCGGTCGCCCGGCGCTGTGAAGGTCTTGTCGACAGCGATGGTTAACGTGGCAGTGGGGTTCGAAGAATGCAGCGGCACCGCCAGTTTGTAGCGTCCAGGATCGGGAAAAGTCTCCTCGGCGACCTGCTGGCCATCGACTAGCAACTGCAGATGCCGG
>Ga0105239_10006110_pt1 | contig 14024 bp, 15 predicted proteins | sample KBSC44metaG_FD_92761 | JGI IMG/M metagenome (GOLD analysis project Ga0105239, IMG submission 92761) | Corn rhizosphere microbial communities from Kellogg Biological Station, Michigan, USA - KBS C4-4 metaG | ecosystem: Host-associated > Plants > Roots > Rhizosphere > Soil | place: Michigan, USA... | reverse complement strand
TTTCGAAACCCATTCAGTCGTTGAGCGGTGGTTACCGCATGCGCATTAAGCTGACCGGTCTTCTTGGGATGGATCCAAACTTGATGCTACTCGATGAACCGACGAACTATTTGGATTTAGAAACGACGCTCTTGCTCGAACGATTTTTACAGAATTACGACGGTGCATTTTTGCTGATCTCCCACGATCGCGAATTCCTGCGCCGAACGACGGATCACATCTTAGAAGTCGAGTCGGGCGATATCACAAAGTATAACGGCAATATCGACGATTACTTCGAGCAAAAAGAGTTGTTGCGTTCGCAATTGCAAGCGCAAGCTCAGAATCAAGCCGATAAACGAAAAGCGATTCTGGATTTCGTCAACCGCTTCGGTGCCAAGGCGACCAAAGCGAAACAAGCACAAAGTCGTTTGAAACAGCTCGAGAAAATGGAAGCGATTGAATTCAAAGAAGTGCCGGTGACGGCCGTGATCCAAATTCCAAAGCCGCCTCACGTTGGCAAAACAGTTTTAAGTTTGAAGAGTGCGGACTTTGGCTATCCCGATAAAACCGTTCTTAAAAAAGTTTCGATCGAGATTCAGCGAGGCGATCATATTGCGGTCGTCGGTCTCAATGGTGCTGGCAAGTCGACATTGCTGAAAGGAATTGCTGGTCAGCTCGCACCTTTGAATGGACAACGCGAACTCGGTTATCAAGTGGAACTCGCACTGTTCAATCAGCACGTCGCAGAAGCACTTGATGAAAAGCATTCTGTTTACGATTCACTCGAAGCATCAGCCGGTCCCGAAGTGACGGGTCAAGAGGTTCGCAATATGGCGGGCTCGCTGTTGTTTTCTGCCGATCATATTCAAAAAAAGATTCGCGTTCTCTCGGGTGGTGAAAAATCCCGGGTGGCGCTTGGAAGAATTTTACTTCGAAAAGTTCCCTGCCTCTTGCTTGATGAGCCAACGAACCATTTGGATTTTCAAACCGTCGAAGCGTTGACGCAAGCGTTGAAGCGTTTCGAAGGAACGGTCATCGTTGTCAGTCACGATCGCGGTTTTATTAGACGGGTTGCGAATAAGATCCTGCTCGTTTCCGAAAACGGCGTCGAACTTTATCCCGGCACCTACGATGAATATGTTTGGAAACTACAGCGTGATTTGATGTCTGCTCCAGTCGTTGAGACGACGAAGACAGTGTCGTCGGGTGCGAAATCTGTTCCAAGCGGTGCCGTTCGCCGCGAGATGGATAAAAAACTTCGAGCACTTGATCGCAAGATCGAAAAGCTCGAAGAAGAAATTCAGAAACTCGAAGATGCGAATGCGAAAGCGAACGAATTGATTGCCAGCGGCGACGATGCAGAGGGCACGCATCTTAAACAATTGGGTGACAATTCCATTCAGCTCATGAAGCTTGAAGAGGAATGGCTTGAGATCAGCGCACAACGAGAAGCTTTGCGGACGGAGTTTCATTAAAATGTACGAAATAATTCTCTTGCTAACATCAGTGGGCGCCGGAATTCTTGGCGCGATTCTAGGTCTGGGGGGCGGTATCATTATCGTTCCGGCCCTGACTCTCGTCTACGGCGTGAACATTCGTTATGCGATTGCAGCAAGTCTCATTTCAATTGTTGCGACATCATCAGGAGCGGCTGCGAGTTATTTACGCGATTCACTCACGAACTTAAGAATCGGAGTTCTCCTGGAAGTCGGCACTGTCACCGGCGCAGTAACCGGATTCTTGCTTGCGACCTACGTGAAAACGCAGTTTTTGTTCTTAGGATTTGGCGGGTTTTTGCTTTTCTCCGCTGTCACAATGCTCAGAAAACGGCGCGAGCACATCTCGATACAAAATCATCCTTGGGCCGATAAACTTCGGTTGGATTCTTTCTATCCCGACGGAAAAGGCAATGACATCGCTTACAAAGTGGAGAACGTGCCCTTTGCATTGATCGCGATGTATGGCGCAGGAGTCACTTCTGCACTCCTCGGCATTGGCAGTGGAGCTTTAAAAGTGATCGCAATGGATGGAGCGATGAAATTGCCAATCAAGGTTTCGTCGGCCACATCCAACTTCATGATTGGTGTGACGGCGTCAGCGAGTGCAGGTGCTTATCTTCTTAGAGGTGATGTACGACCAGAAATCGCGGCACCAGTTGCGGTCGGAATCATCATCGGCTCATATTTGGGTGCGAAATGGATGGTGCGATTGCCAGCTCAGCTCATTCGCAAACTCTTCGTTGTCGTTTTGGTCGTCATTTCGTTCCAAATGATTTGGGAGGGTTTGAAATGAACCCGCACGATTTAGAATTAAGAGTCGCGAAACTACTCCGAACCGGCGTTATCCTCTCTGGAATTATTATTTCGATTGGTTGGTGTTGGTCGCTACTCACGAGCGGCAACGATTTGTTTCGCTTTAAAGATTATCACACGGTCGGCTTTTTCGAATCCGTGCACACGTGTTTACAAACTGGGGACTACGGCTCGCTTGTCGTCTATCTTGGTTTAGCCGTTCTCGTGATGTTACCTGCAACACGCGTGCTCTTAGCCGGAATTCTTTTCATCACGCAGAAGGAAAAAATTCTTGGTTGGTTGGGTGTTTTCGTCTTCCTCGTTCTCGTCACGAGCTTTTTGTTAGGCACCACTCTTTAAGCATGCTACGACGCTCGAAATCCTCTCGCCCAGGAGACTTGAAATGTTGAGAGCTATTTTGATCGTTTGCTGCTTTTTCTCTATGGCTGCAACTGCTGCTGAGCCCGATTTGGAAAAATCAATTAATGTAATCCGGCAGCATCGCGATTTGGCGATTCTCTACGCGATGAAAGGTTTCCATCTCTCATTTGAGCAAAAGCTTTTTCTCCCTCAAAACGGTGAGCCGATGACAACTAAGTTTATCAGCTCTGCTTTGAGCATCACTTATCCTCAGCGATAGCGAACAGATCATATTTACATTCGATTTCGCAGTTGCTAGATCGCTGGGCATTGCCAGTACGTTTGGATACGATCGCGACGGAAGCCCTGCCGAATTTGCGCGAGCAAAAGAATTTTTCCTTGAGACGAAAGCTTGGAACGAAAAGTTTTGGGATTACGCTTGCGCGCAGAAATTAGACGATCAGCCGTAGAGATTATATCGAGGAATCAGATCATCAAATAATCTTTTGCGTGAGCTGGTTGGCCAGTCATGTGGGGCGAATGGCGAGACGATTGTATCGAATTCTCTCAACGCTGCGATGAGCTCTTGTCTTTTTGAATTTCTTATTGTTGGCGCTGTTCCATTATCTGTTAGAGCGGCGACTTTCTCAACGGCGCGGGCCTTTCGTACGATTGAGTCAGCTGTAACAGATCCTTTGATGCAAATGCCATAAATCCCATCGAGAAAGTGTTCCCATTCTTCTTTTATTTTCGTTTCGGAATGAATCGCTGTTCCGGTTCTAACAATGTAAGCATGTTCGTACTTAAGTTTAAAATTTTGATAAAGCTGTTCAGACAGTTGAGGCGATGGTTCTTCATGATTAATTTCACGTAACCAATCCATCGTCGACGGTGAAAAGTAATCTTCGGTCGTCGTGTGGATCAATTCGGATTTGCGAGATAAATTCGAATAAACCTCCTCGTGCCGACGGATTCGGTAAGACGGATAGGGCGCGCATCGTTGATCAATGAACTCCCAAATTTGTTGGCTCGAGAGACCGCTCCCTTTTTCAAGATCACCCAAGGTGATAAAATTGTGAGTGAGATAATTTCTGATCAACACGGCATTGGACTCCATCGAACCTCCTGATGCGGATCTTGTACTTCAGGAATAGTTCGATTAGGGTCGAATCGTGAATGTAGGACCAAATTTATCTAAAATTGCCTCCATTATTGCTGATGCGTCTCGCGGTAAGATGCTGGCACTCCTCATGAATTTAGATGGCATGCCGGCCACCGAGCTCGCGGCGATTGCGGGCGTCACACCTCAGACGGCGAGCTCGCATTTAAGTAAAATGCTGTCGGTGGGACTCATCAAGCTCACCAAACAAGGTCGTCATAAGTACTATTCGATTGCTTCAGATGAAGTCGCGGATACGCTTGAGAAATTGGCGTTCCTAGCTCCGGCGCCCGTCGCTCAAACAACCGCCGAATCGGTCGAGCTGCGTGTGATAAAAATGGGACGCACATGTTACGGCCATCTCGCCGGAAAAATTGGAGTCGCGTTATACGATCGATTCATCGAGCAAGGACTTATAAAGAGGCACCACGAAGAGATCTTGCTGACCAAAAAGGGCGAAGAGTTTTTTGCCGACCTTGGGATTGAAGTTGAACCACTACGAACATTAAGACGAAAATTTGCCTGTCCTTGTCTCGATTGGACGGAGCGAAAACATCATTTGGCGGGCGCACTCGGAAAAGCCTTGGCCGATCACATGTTCCAAGAAAAATGGATTCGAAGAGTGCGTGATAGTCGCGCCATCGTCTTAACTGAAGCAGGAAAAAAGATCGTCGCTCAGAAATTTGCTGTCGATTTAACTTAATCAGAACTATTCATCGCGCGCATTCGATCGCGAAGTTCATCTATGGACAAAAGTTTTCCGCGCCGCTCGACATACCAAAATGTCCAGCCATTGCAGGCTGGCAGACCTTGCGCGATTGCACCCATTTTATGAATGGATCCAAAAGTTCTTCCGGAGCTGAGCGTGCCATCCGCGCGCACCAAGGCGGAGTGTTCTCGGGTGATATCAAAAAGTTCTTCGCCAGGTTTAATTAATTTTGCTTCGATCAAACTTGCGAAGGCTACTCGTGGTTCGCTTCTACGAGTGGCAACTCTTGCAACCGACTCTTCAGGCAATCGTCTCACGAGCCTGATGCGTTTTCTCGCAATCGACGCATACTTTCGATCACGTTCGATGCCGACATAAGAGCGTCGGAGAAGTCGCGCGACCGCGCCCGTTGTTCCTGAGCCAAAAAATGGATCGAGAACAAGATCGCCAATGTTGGTGGTGGCAAGAAGAATGCGTGCGATCAACGCCTCTGGCTTTTGCGTCGGATGAACTCTGCGTCCAGCGCGATCTTTCAAACGTTCTTTGCCCACACAAATCGGCAAGAGCCAATCGGAGCGGACCTGACAATCTTCATTGCCGGCTTTGAGTGCTTGATAATTGAAGGTGTATCTTGAATCAGGTCCACGCGCTGCCCAAATCATCGTTTCATGCGCATTGGTGAATCTGCGACCAAGAAAATTTGGCATCGGGTTGGTCTTTCGCCAAATGATGTCGTTGAGAATCCAAAAACCGAGATCCTGCATGATTGCACCGACACGAAAAATATTGTGATAGGTGCCGATGACAACAATTGTGGCGTCGGGCTTCATGGCTCGTCGAGCGGCACGCAGCCAAGCTCGAGTGAAGCGATCGTATTCCACAAAATCAGAGAATTTGTCCCACTTATCGTCAACGCTGGCGACGAGCGTTTGATAATCGGGGCGCGAGACGCCGCCCTCAAGCTGAAGATTGTAGGGCGGGTCCGCAAACACGAAGTCGACCGACCCTCGCGGCATCTTCTTCATCTCAACGATAGCGTCGCCAACAAGCACAACATCACGATCGAGCGAAAATTCGCATCGCTGGATCGACCAAGTAGGCAGGCTTATTAGAGTCAAAAAAACAAGAAGTGTCGCGCGCACCTTCGAACCTCGACCGTTGGCCGAGTGAAGTGCAAGCGATGTTCCAATGTGAATCTTTTGAGTGGCTTCGCACTGCCATTTTGGCAGTGCGAGCACGATTGGGATCCTTCGGCTGTCGCCTCAGGTGACTTCGTCAGTTCGATTTCGCGGCTTGTTTGCCTTTTTTAGCGGCTTTTTGCTCAGGTGAGAGGCCCCATGGTGATTCTTTTGGTCCACCGCCGCCTTTGCCACCTTTTCCGCCTTTTTTCTGGCCGCCGCGTGCCTCAGCTTTTTGCGTGACCGGCGCTTTAGGTGCGACTTTGAAATCAGGAACGTAGTGATGCTCTTCAACTTTTGTCGATTTTGGCGGTGCGTTTTCGCCTTCGTTCAATGTGACGACGAGAACACGGCTCAAGTTGTCCATGTTGTTAGAAGCGACTTCTAAAGCGTTGATGAAATGTTTAAGCTTATCGCCTTCTAATTTATGTTTTTCACCGATAGCAGCTTGGATTTCTTCTGGCGTTTTACCCTCAGCGACCAAAGCTTTCTTTGTTTCGATGCCTGGGACGAGTGCGAAGCTCCAAAATTCAGTTACGGATTTCATTTGTTCACCTTTTGAAAATTTGAGATCCGACAATACCGAATTTTATGAGAAAAGCTGCTTATTTTTCGTGGTTTTTCTGAAAACCATAACAGTAGCAGCCATACTGCGTGTCGCCGCGCTGTTTGGGACGGCATTTCACGCCGACAGTGACACCGTCATCGAACGAAAGCACGTAGCCCCAAATCGGTTGTTTTTCGTCATTGTTATAATTGACGGCAACGCCATGTGCCTCATTTTTGATTTCGTTAACGAAAGTGTAACGCGACCAAAATTCCGCGTCTTTAAGGCATTCTTGGCCCAGAAATGCGTGCGACACCATTGGCGTTAGCGCGAATAGAAAAATCAGGCTTTTCATTGCGACCCCCAGAGCACTAGGCTGCAACAAAGGTCAATGGGCAGCAACCGAAAACTTGGCACTTGTTCTGCACTCCTAAAAGAAAAGCGTTCTAACAACTCATGCAGAATTGGTTGCAATGAAATATTTCTCTGATCGTCTAGTTATTGCCGTTTTGACTCTCGTGACAAGCCTTTCGGCTTTCTCAGCGCACGCGAAAGACACGGATCTTTCGGATAACGCTTTTACGATGATTCTTTCATCGCAAACGGAAAATCGCTACGGCGGGCCGATCATGCTCGACTCGGGCAAGATGACGATCGATCAAATTCCTGAACTCATTGGCGGCCTTGAACCGGGTAAGGTGTTACCGAATCGCAACGAACCGATTCAGGTTGTGGTGATTGTGCCGCGAAATGCACCGGAGAATTACCGAAAAGTTTTTTTGCATCAGATTTCGGAAAGCATTCGCAAACATTATCCAGAAGCGCAATTTGAATTGGTCGAATCATTTGTTGATTTGAATTCAGATGCGCGTGAGTTGCTTGAGAAGAGAACCGAGCTGCAAAAACTCAAAGAAAATGCCACCGATAGTACCGATATCAAAATTCTCGAGAATGCTGACAAAGCCATCGATGAAGGTCTGAAAGCGGATCAAGAGCTCTGTGACAGTTGGTTTGGAAAAACTTGTCCAAGATTCTACCGTTATTTTAATAAAAGCTGGAAGGCCCTCAGGCATCCTTACAACACTGTCATTGCGGCCCGTGGTGTGGCGGCGACCAAAGCCGGGATTGCCGTGACCGTGACGATTTCCAAAATGGGAATCAATCCTGCGAGTCTTGCGATCGCGGCAATGCAAGGTGCGATGACAGCCGCTTTTGGTTACAACGCGAAAGCTTGGTCAGAGTTTTGTACATCGCACACATTTCCCTTCTTAAAAGATTTCGCACCGGTGGCTTGGTACAATAGAACGGGTTGGTTTAAGTCCGTCTCCGTTAACTTCACGCTCTCATTAGGCCTGAGTTATGTGTTTCGAATGATGGCGCACCTAAGCGGGCAGCATATCAATGGCGCGCCAGTTGAGACGGCGAATTCAGCCGAATTCCTTATCGACGGACTTGGGATCGTTATCCCCGAAATCATTTTGGATGGCGTCGTGGATGACGGGCTTCGCGGGCTTGAACTCAAAGGAAGAATTAACGATCAAGGTCGTAAATATCTTTTGTGGGCACTCTCGTCGGTCGACACGGCAATGCACACGAGCTTTCAAGCGGGCCAAATTCGTTTAGCGTTTACATTTGCCGGCTTGAGTTGGGGCGGAAAAGCCTTGTTGGGAGCGGCCAACTACCTCATGAAAGCTCGAACCAAACGCTTTATTGTCCTGTCAGATGAACTTGAACGCCGCGAAACTGGTCGTACCATTACCGCGAAAAACTTCTTGAGCTTTGTTCTCGGCGGCGGCATTGGCGATGCAATTTACAATCGTGTCACTGAGAATTTCTCTGTCAGCGATCGCACGATGGTTGAACAAAATTTGGCGCTCGACGAAATGTGGAACTTAAGTGTTTCGGATAAAGATCTTCACCGCATTCAAAATGATCCGAATCTGACCGCCAACGAGTTAAATGAAATGCTGAACCTCAAAGATTCGGATCCGATGATCTTACAAAGAATGATGGATTACCGAGCCAAAAATCTCGGCAAGCCATTCACACCACGCAATCTTTGTGAGGCGTCGTTGACTCAGCGGGCAGGTTAAGAGTTCTTCTGAGACTTTATAGACTGGCGTCTTTCTTCGAGGAGCTTTTTAAGATTCTCCATTGAACGGCAAATGACGCGAAGCTGTTCCAAATCATTACGATCTGAGGTAGGCCGGCTTTCCATGCTTTCGAGCATGGAATCGAGAAGTAGCATTGCCGTTCCAAGCGGTGAGGCGAGATCATGAAGGAATTTGTTTTCGTCGGTATCGTTCATATATGTTCTCCGGAAATCTCGACCATACGTTTGTTCCGCGTGCTTCATGTTGAGACAGTCTGATTATAGACTGACATGAAAAATACCGAAGTGAAATGAGAATGGAACGTTCACGAATATTAGTTGTTGAAGATTGTCCAAATGCACGCGAAGGCATGCAGCTTGTGTTGAATCGAGAGTACGATGTCGACACCGTTCCATCTGCCGAAAAGGCGATGCTGGCCCTTTCAGAAAGAGATTACGACCTCATTATTTTGGATGTCGGTCTTCCCGGTATTGATGGGTACAAGTTTTGCGCCGGATTAAGTGTTCAGGAAAAGTTTGCGAATATTCCGGTGATCATCTTAACGGGTCGAAGCGACATTGAAGATAAGCTGATTGGATTTTCTGTTGGCGCGAAAGATTTTCTGTCAAAGCCCGTGGATTTTCGTGAACTTAAGGCACGCATTTTGGTTCATGTGCAAAAGCGCCGCGCGGAAGCAAAGAATCGCACCCAGATTCAAGTCGGCCCATTTCGAGCCGACAGCATTCGGCAAACGGCGTCCTACGTGTTTGAGGGAAAAAACGTCGATATCAATTTAAGTCCTCTGGAATTCAAATTGCTCTATTTTTTTCTCACGCACATCGATCAAGCAATGAGCCGAGAACAGCTCCTCGACAACGTGTGGGGCCATTCGCGGAACGTGGCAGATCGTAGTGTCGATGCATTGACGTCCAAATTGAGACAAAAAATCGGACCATTTTCCCAGCTCATTCAAGCCGCTCCTGGCATCGGTTATAAATTCTTGCGGCCGCAAGAAAACCTCAACGATGCCCTTTCGTCTCAAAATGCGATTAAAAAGATCGCATAACGAAACGATGTTGCAATAGTTTAATAAGTTCATCGTCAGCCGCCAACGGCAGTAGTCGATACTGGTCATGTTCCTTTTACTTGCAAAGCTCGTATCAAAAGCATTTGGGGGAAAAGTAGTATGACGAATTTCACGTATGGCTGTCTTGCGGGATTGAGTTTCAATGTAGCGACACCTGCAAAAATTTTGGTCGTCGACAGTGATCCAATCTTTCTTCTCGAAGCATATGAAGCTTTATGCGAGAGAGGTTTTGCTGTGGACGTCTCCTCTCGTGGTTATGAAGCGTTTCAACTCTTGCGCGAGGATTATTACGATCTTTTGATTCTCGATTGGAAGCTGACAGATTGCACGGGAGATCTAATCTTGGAAGAGATCCTCGAGGATTATAGTGCCATCTCAATGCGAAACCAGCGTGTTCCGATGCCGGTCATCATCTATGCCGATCCGGATCCTGCGTCGATGCGGGCCCTTCTTTCGTGCTCGAAGTATTTTGATTTCATCAGCGTTTTGCCGAGAGCGAAGCGAATGGAAAATCTGAGTCAAAACGTGGCTCAGACGATTCTGGCGCGAGAGGAATAGGTCGGACGGGTAATAGGCGAAAATCGGCGTAGAACTCTGCCCGGGCAGAGTTCCTCGAAGCTCACTTCTTTATTTTTTCTTGGTCAGCCGATTTGAAATAACTAAGCCTTGGATTTTGATTTCGCCGGCGATAGCGTTATGTCATGAGATATATTCTTCTCGCAATTTTATTGATGCCCTCTTTGGTCGCTGCACGCGAAATCGCTCTGACCTTTGATGACTGTCCACGCAAGGCAGGACCAGTTTTAAAACCGATGGAGCGTGACCAAAATCTCGTCAGCGCATTGGAGAAGGCAAATATAACTGCTGCATTCTTCTGCAATTCACCGACTCGAGAACCTGATGGACTCCAGCGTCTGCGTTACTTTGCGGATCATGGTCATAGGATCGCCAATCATAGCGCCGATCATCCAGATCTGAATAAAATGTTGGTTGCCGAATACGTAAAAAACATTGATCAAGGCGACCTAGAATTGCGATCGCTGCCAAATTTTCGCAAATGGTTTCGATTTCCATATCTCCATGAAGGCAAAGATGCACACGACGTCGAGGCCGTGCGCCGACATCTAAAGCAAATCGGTTACACGAATGGATATGTGACCGTGGACACCGAGGATTGGTATGTCGATGAAGTTCTGCGACAGAAGGTCATGGCGGGCAAAAAGTTTGATCAAGATCGACTTTGTCAGAGTTACGCCAAAATGATGACTGAAGAAGCACAGTTCTTCGACGATATGTCAGTGAAAGCTTTGGGCCGCTCGGTGAAGCATGTGATCTTGCTGCATGAAACGGATTTAAATGCGCTTTGCCTAGAAAATCTTATCCAAAAATTCAAACAGGAAAACTGGAGCTTTATTTCGCCTGACCAAGCTTACCACGATCCCATTGCGACTCGAGAGCCACGAGCTTCGAGCAAACTCAATGATGGTCGCGTTCTAGCACTCGCCAAAGAAACTAAATACACAGGTCCATTTTCGCCTAAGTGGAGTCAGCCGAATGAAATTGAAAATGAATTGGAACGACAAAATGTTTGGAAGTAAATTAATTTGGATTTTAGTTTTATTATTGAATGGCACTCTTGCACATGCTGCAGGCGTGGATTGCTCAAGCGTCGTTTCTAAAGATGATTTGGCGTTTGCGGATCAGTATTTTGCTTGGTTAGGCGGCGGTGATTTTGACAAGGCGAGTGAAATGATCGAGCCAAAAATGAGACTAGAGATGGTTTCATTGAAAGACGGTTTCCAAAAATCCTTCGCGGAGATAAAGCCCTTTGAGAAAATAATGATCGGTTGCAACGTTAGCTATTTTAAAAGCTCCGACGTCCATACCAAAAACGTCAATCTTTCTTATGAATGGAGCTCCCCAGACAAATGGTACACGGGGAATTTGGCTTGGCAGGAAACAGGAAATTCAAAAGTCGTATACGGCTTGCACATCAATCCATTGCCGGCGCCGCTCGAGAAAATCCATGCCTTCACCTTTGAGAACAAGGGCCCGATTCATTGGTTCTTTTTGATTGTGGCAGTATTGAATCCGCTTTTAATTTTATGGGCATTGATCGTTTGTATAAAAACAAAGTCGCTGAAACGGAAATGGCTCTGGATTCTGTTTATCATCGTGGGCTTTTTCCAGACGAATTTGGATTGGACGAGCGGAGAAATCTCAGGGCTGATTTACAAGTCAGCTCATACATTTCAAATCAATCCGTTCTCGATTACGATTTTTGGCTCGGCATTTTCACGTCCGACCGAATATTCTCCGTGGATCATCATGATATCTGTTCCAATTGGCGCGATTATTTTTCTGCCGAAGCGAAAAAAACTGGCGGCTCAAAAGCAGGGCAAAATCGCATAAGAACTCTGCCCGGGCAGAGTTCTTTGGACGCGAGATCTACTTCGTTTCGCAAGAGATGCTTCTGAGATATGCCGAATGTTCGGAGACTTCGTTGATTTCTCCTGCGGCGTTGAAGGTCACCATATCAGTCTTGCCTCCGATGACGATGTCAAAAACCAAGGTTTTGCCGTAACCAAAGTATTTGCAAACGCCAATCTTGTTGCCTTGGTCGTTAGGGTTGCAACTGTAGTTCGAGCAGGTGTTCCCAGAAACGGCATAGTCTAAACCACCATACATAACGTGCGGATTGCGAATCGTGATCGTGCCATCGGCATTGGTGAATTTTTTGTTGATGTCATCACGACTGAGCAAGTCGGTGTAAGCCGATCTTAGAACATCTTCATCGATGGTGACCATATTGCCGCTGGCGTCGGCCACTTGGACAGTTGCCGCCATCGCTGAAAAGCCCAGCATTAAAAAACAAACCTCAAATAAAAGACGCGTGATCATTTGAATCCCCCATGTGGTTGTTAGATCAACCTCGGTGTCGTTTGTGCAAGAGGGAGGCCAGCGCGGACGGCGGTATGTTTTAGGCGCAGAAAATTTGTCTGACTTGCTGGAATGGATTCGTGGAAGATGAATTCCGTATTATGAATGGCGATCCCGCCATGATTCGAACATAGGACCTACTGCTTAGAAGGTTGCTGCCTTTGGCAGCAACTCTATCCAACTGAAACGGGAACGGTAAGGTAGCGATAGGTGTTCGTTTCGATACGAGCGGTGGGCGCAATGGTGGTCTTGAACTGGCGCGGTTCACCGGCTGCCTCTCGCTTGAATAAGGCATAGAACGTCGAAAGATTTTCGAAGCCTAAACCAAACGCGACATCAGTGACGGTCGTATGGCTCGCTTGCAATTCTGTTTTGGCCATTTCGAGACGGATGCGATTCAAATACTGAATGGGTGTCATTCCCATCCGCTGTTTGAATGCCCGGAGAAAATGAAATTTGCTCATGCCGACCTCTGCGGCGAGATCAGATAAACTCAATCGATTTTCATTAACTTGCTCGAGCATGACCTTCTGTGCTTTCGCGATCGCATTTGGGAACTGACCCGGGCCAATTGCGAGTTGAAGTTTCTCTGAGTGGCTATGAGGTTGTGTCGTTAGAACTTCGAACATGAGTTGCGAAAAAATAAGTTCTTCAAGAGCCGGTAAAAAGAAATTGGTGTGGCGAATTCGATTGAGCATATTGAGCTGGCCGAGAACGAATGGTGATGGGCTCCATTGTGTCTGATCAAAAATAATTTCGTTAAAGTTTAAATCGAGATCCGAAAGTAAGCCGTTTATGAAATCTTCTTCAACCACTAGAGTTCGCAACTTGATAGAAGATCGCTCGTGGATTTCGGTGTGATCTTCGCGCGCGTTGTAGAGCAAAAAATGGCGTGAGTGAACGAGGAGACGCTTTCGACGCAGAGTCATTGAAAGAGGCGAGTGCAAATCATAAAGGATTTCTAGGCCGGGGTGCGAGGCTGGCCGAATTTCCTCGTGGCAGTCAGTCGAGCAGATATAACTCGAACCAAAGCTTCCATGTTTAACTTCAGCCACTGTATAAGACATGGCGCGGACCTTAGCAGACGCAATAACGTATTGCAGCAAGTATTTAATTAAACATGGTTTTATTCGATTTGAGAATTCGGAACAGCAATATTTTGGAAGTTTCATCTCTTGGAATGGGGGAAAACCGTCCTCACTCTCTAGGAGATATTTATGAGAATTTTAATTCTGATCACCTGTCTGTTTATGTCCTTATCCGCGTCGGCGTCGGAAGATTTAGCAGAAGACCGGCCGGCGAGTCGTTTGCTTCGAGATTGTGCGGCTTTGCTGGACGGTAAAATATCGCGTTTGGACTTCGCCCAAAAAATATTGGGTATGGAGGATTTTGCTTCGCCAGCCCAAATGAGCGGTCATCCGACCGAACTCTCTTTCTTCAATGGAAAACTGCAGATGGCATTCGTTCCGATTCAGCGTGTTTATGTTTTTGATCGAGGAATGAGAAGTTATGAGCATCCAGGCCACAAAGTTCGTTTTCGGCTGATGTTGGAGCCTGAACAGATGCTGAGACTGAAAATTTATTTGCGGAAAGAATCGAAAACCGCAGATACCTCCGAAAAAACGAGAAACGAATTGCCAGCCCTTCTTTGGGTACCCGAAGTGTTGAAATCCTTAAG
>Ga0105239_10006109_pt1 | contig 14026 bp, 4 predicted proteins | sample KBSC44metaG_FD_92761 | JGI IMG/M metagenome (GOLD analysis project Ga0105239, IMG submission 92761) | Corn rhizosphere microbial communities from Kellogg Biological Station, Michigan, USA - KBS C4-4 metaG | ecosystem: Host-associated > Plants > Roots > Rhizosphere > Soil | place: Michigan, USA... | reverse complement strand
GGCTGGTGTCTAGCACCTGGTCGTAATAGGAGAAGTCGTTGCAGGGGATAAGGTCGATCCCCGCTGTCTTCTGCAGCTGCCAGTTCTGGAGGCGGATGTTCTTTCCCGTGGTGATCAGCTGGTCGGCGGGTATCTTGCCCGCCCAGTACAGCTCCTCAGCTTTTTTCAGCTCACGCCGGCTACCTATCCTCGGGTAGCCCAGGTTGTGTGTTTGCATGATTTTACTTTTTAAATGATGATTGATCAGATAAAAAGCTCCTGTTCAATTACTGAATGCAGAGTGGGGGAGAGAAAGAAATGCCAATGAAAGAGGAGCCCTTGCCGCGCAACCGGCGCAACCCACACGGGGATGCCGCGATACACGGACCATGTCTCCAATTCATCAGCCTGACGATCTGCTTCATTCCACGAAAGCATTGTCAATACGATAAAGGCAGGTCTCCTGGCTTTGTAGCGTTCTTGCCGTCCTTCCCATCCCGGAGGACAGTGGACATCGAGGGCAAAAACTCAGGTAGCTACATACAGTTGCGGGACAGCTTGTGATTTACACACAATTCCCTATTAACCCCGGTATCATCCGGGGACCTCAGTCGTTTGATGAAGAATTAAAAAAGAACTTTTATTGCGGTGCTAAGGTACTACATTTTTGAATAACTGTTCAAAAACTCCTCCCATGTGGTCTCACCCGCTCGATTCTCCGGTACAAGATTCACCCCCGACCGGAATAGGTCCCACCTCGGTCCCGCCACCGGCGATGTCTTCCATTGTCGGTCCGCCCCCGCCTTCCGCAGATAGCTTTCGAACATATCCTCGAACCTCAATACCTCCGGACCGCCGAATTCCGGCAGCAATCCGGCGGGTTTTGACTGGGATATCCGGCACAGTTGGTTCGCGACCTCACCCAGGTCGACCGACTGAAACCGCATTCCGTCGGGTACTAGCGCTACTTCGTCATTGCTGTCCAGTATCGATCGGATCAGGCTCAAAATAAAAGGATGGAATTGGGTGGTACGTAGTATCGTATGGGGCAGGTCGCTGGCTTCTATCATTTCCTCTACCTCGCGTTTCGCGACATAGTAGGGGTAGTCGGTCTTGTCGATCCCTGCTATCGAAATATAGATGAAGTGTATGGGCCAGTCCTCTACGGTCTTCAGGAGATTTGTCGTGCCCTTGATATCCGTATCATTAAAATCTCTGGGATTACTGGCGCAGTGGATGATGGTCTGCGCAAAGCCGGCTGCCGTCTCCAGCCCCTCGCCCGACTTCAGGTCTCCGTGGATCACCTCGACCCCTGCCTGAACTTTTGGGTCCTGTTGGGTGGTCAGAATACCAACTCTTAAATGTCGGGAAAGCAGCTGTCTTACGACCTCCGAGCCGAGCAGCCCTGTTCCGCCGGTTACCAAGATATTTTCCATTGATCCAACATTATGATTGATTAATTCATTCATGACAAAAATACGAACGGGGAAGCATTTCCTTATCTGCACGCCTATCAATAGATCCGACACGTTTATCTTTCTATTCAGCACGATTATATAGTATAGTCGCAAAAATTTGGAAAGCATCAGGAATTTGGTTACTATGAGTTTTGAGAACACTTCGATGATCGGTGCACGTCATGAAATCTCGCAAATTTTTTTTTTATTTATCCTCTTATTATTCAAGATGTTTGATTCGCTTTGCCGCAAACCCTGGGGAAACCCTTAAATTTTTTATAGGAAAATCGGAATAGTATTCTTTATTTCGTTCCTCGTAATCCTACCCCCTTTTACCATTACACCCCAATCTTAAACTCACAGCCCATGAATGAACGTGCTACCCGGATGCGTGGTCCCTCGCGCATTTGTACAGATAGTCTATCTGTCCGATATTTTAAATTCCCATATTGTTTTAGACTAACTATGGCCTCATAGGAGGATAAGGTTATTGCTGTATCAACTGACGTTCGTGTTAGGCACGGACCGGCCATTTTTTTGCCCATTGATCCATTTTATATCACACACCCCGTCTAACCTGGAATGATTATGAAAAAGGTTCTGTTTCTATTACTGCCGTTAATCACAGTATTATTTAGTCTGCAAAGTACAGCGCAGATCGCAAGCTTTAGCTTTTCGCTGAATTCGACATCGGCGTCGTATGGCTGGAATGATCCGGGGTGGACCAATGTCTATGGCGACCCTTATACTGGGGTACGGACTGCCACGGCTGGAGGAATAACCATTACGTCGATCAACGTGCTCAATTGGTCAACGAATACCAATAATACCTGCGCCTCGGACTTAATGGGGGCTTCGGGCGGCACTTATTTCCCGGCAAACGTTCTGCGCAATTACTGGTATCAGGCCGGCGCTACGTCTGCCTTTAACCAGGCCTATCCGCAATTGCGGCTCAGCGGTCTCAATAAAGACAGCTCTTATATCATCAGGATGTCCACCAGCTCGCTTTATAATGTCGGGGATCCCATGTTGTACACGGTGTCGGGCCGTACCCTTTATCCAAGCCAGAGTATTTACGCGTATAACAATACGGCTACCGGTATTACTTTTCAACAGATCTATCCTGACGCCAACGGTGTGATCAGCGTTTATATCAATACGACATCCGGAAAGATATTTGCCGCTCTCAGCGGTCTACAGGTATTTCCCGGCAGCGCGAACGTCGGAGTACCGGTAGTGGCCATCACGAGTCCGGATAACAACGATGTATTGGCCGAAGAGAGCTCCGTGACGATAAATGCGACTGCTTCTGAATTAGGGTCCACTATTTCGAAAGTGGAATTCTTTGTCGATACCACCAGGGTCGGGCAGTCGACGACGCCGCCCTTTCAATGCACCTGGACTAACCCTGACGCCGGGATACATACACTGACCGCAAGGGCCACCGACGCAACAGGGACCGCCGGCAGTGCGGCAATTACGGTCAGTATAGAATCGCTGTCCTCTTTCTGGTCGATGACCGGCAATATCAGAGCGAATGCGGACAGCAATTTCCTGGGAACAGTAGATACCAACCGGCTTGCTTTTCGGACCAACAACGTTGAACGGATGAGCATTACAAAAGACGGTAATGTAGCGATCGGCACGAGCCGGGTGCCGACCGGCTATATGCTGGCAGTAAAAGGATCCGGTATTTTCACCCACCTGCAGGTGAAGTCGGTCGCCAACTGGCCGGACTATGTCTTTGAAAAGAAATACCAGTTGATGACGCTCGAGGACCTGGAGGCCTATATCGACAAGTACAAACACCTGCCCGATGTACTATCTGTCGCAAACGTCAATGCGGAAGGCGTCGACCTGGGCGCCAACCAGGCCGCGATCCTGAAGAATGTGGAGGAGCTAACCCTTCACCTGATTCAGGAGAACAAGCAGCTGAAGGCCCAATCCGGCAAAACGGCGGAACTCGAGAATAAGATCGCGGACCAGGACAGGCAGATCAGTGAGCAAAACACGCATTTCGCCGACCTGCAGCGGCAGATAGACGCGCTGAAAGGGTTGTTGAATAAAACAAATAACTAGCATATGTGCCAGAAGACGGTTGTATGTGGGCTGGCCCTGCTTTGCCTGCTAAGCCCCGGTCTCAAGGCCCAGACGGGTTCGGATGGTGCAGGGGTTGACTCCCTCGCCTCCAGGGCGATCGGTTTCCCGTCCCGGCTCCTCGGCAGGCTGCAGGCCCGGACCAACAAGCTGAACAGTCAGCTGACGCAGCAGTCCACCCGCTGGCTGGAGAAAATGCAACGGCGGGAGGCCAGGCTACAGAAGAAGCTGAGCGCGACCGATAGCGCGGGCGCGCAGCGGCTGTTTGGCAGTTCCCAGCAACAATATTCCGCACTGATCCAACGGCTTAAGACGCATACAGGGAGTGCCGTCGCCGGTCTAAAGGGATCCTATATGCCTTATATGGACTCCTTGCAGGGGATGATGAAATACCTGAAGACCCCCGGTCAGGTGCTGGCACTGCAGGCAAAGATGGCCGATGCGGATGTCGCCCAGGCCTTTGTCCAGCAGCGCAAGCAGCAGATCAGCCAGTATATCAGCCAGCACACCGATGTTCAGGGTCTGTTGAACAAACAACTCGCCGGTCTCAACCAGGACGTCTATTATTATTCGCAGCAGCTGCGGCAGTACCGGGAAATGTGGGACCACCCTGACCAAATGGAGCAAAAGGCGCTGACGGTATTGAACAAGTTGCCTGCTTTCCAGCAGTTCATGAAGAACAACTCCCAGCTGGGCGGGCTTTTCCACCTGCCGGCCAACTACGCTTCGCCAGAATCACTAGCGGGGCTGCAAACCAAAGACCAGGTGGCTCAGCAGGTCCAGAGCCAGGTGTCGGCTGCCGGACCGGATGGCGCGGCCGCCTTGCAATCGAACCTGCAATCGGCGGAATCGCAGCTTGATGGCTATAAGGACAAGCTGTCAAAGCTGGGCCAGGGCAACGGCAATGCCGACATGCCCAATTTCAAACCCAATGACCAGAAGACAAAGACCTTCTTGCGACGGCTGGAATACGGGTTCAACTTCCAGACGACTCATAACAATTACTATTTCCCGACAGTCACAGACTTCGGACTCTCGCTTGGTTACCGCCTGGGACATTCGAACGTGGTTGGTGTCGGCGCGAGCTATAAGATAGGGTGGGGGAATGGGATCCAGCACATTGCCGTAACAAGCCAGGGCGCCGGGTTGCGGTCCTTCCTGGAGATCAAGCTGAAGAAGACCTGGTCGGCGGCCGGCGGATTTGAATACAACTATACGACACCATTCACGTCATTTCAGGACCTGAGGGCGATAGAGAGGTGGACAAAGAGCGGGTTGATTGGCATCAGCAAGCAGGTGTCGATGAAGGGGCGTTTTTTTAAACAAACTAAGCTGCAGTTGTTGTGGGATTTCTTAAGCTATCAGCAGGTGCCTAAGACGCAGCCGTTATTATTTAGAGTAGCATATATTTTTTAGTACTTACACAATATTCATCAATGAAGAGTCAGCTCAAATGGACGAGTAGAATTTCTATGGTCATTATATGGCTGGTTGGGTCTATTTTGGTCTACAGTCAATCCAACCCTTCAACAGATCTGAAGAAAATTGTTCTGCCATCACCGACGGCCTCGGCGCTGGGCCAATACGGCAATACGCCGGTTGGACTTTATACAGGAAGTACCCAGATAAATATTCCGATTTACGAGATACATGAAGGGGCGCTCAAACTACCAGTTTCTCTTGGCTATCACGCTGGTGGGTTCAAGTTGGCGGAAATGGCTTCCTGGGTGGGACTTGGATGGTCATTAAATGCAGGGGGCGCCATCACCCGTACTGTTTATGGACAGGCGGATGAAAATAGTATAAATAGCTACTTTACTTTAACAAACAACGCGCCTTCGCGTACAGACATAAAAAAGGCTCTGCTCGGACAAATAGACACGCAGCCGGACGTGTTTTATTTCAATTTTAATGGAAAATCTGGCAAATTTTTCATCGGCAAGACCGGTATAATACCGGTTTCTCCCCATCAAAATTTAAAGATCCAGGCCTATCAAGGTAGTAATGACTACATCATGAACCCGCCCTTTATTGGGTTGGGGGCACCCCTGCAATTCAGAATAACTGATGAAGAAGGGATCGTTTACGAGTTCAGGGATTACGAAACGAACAGGACGATATCCTTTGCGGGAAATGGAAACGAGCCGGACGTTAATCAGCCCAGTAATCCACAGGCCAGTATTACGGCCTGGTACCTGACCCGGATGTATTCCCCTAGCGGCGATACCATTCGGTTCGTCTATACAGACTACCAACTGTACTACGATATGGCCAGTTCGGAGCAGCGTTATATTCATTTGGATGAAAGTAGCGTTGATGATAATTGGCCTAGGCTTGTTATTAATATAACCAAGAATCAAAATCGGAATAAACGGCTTTCCCAGATACTTTTTTCCAACGGTTCACTGAAGTTCATGGTAAATTCACCCCGTTTGGACTTGGTTGGCGACTCGGTACTCGACGAGGTTAGACTCCTCGATCAAAACGGAGCTCCGATCAAACGCTATGATCTGCATTATAATGAAACCGGGCAACCGGCGGGGACCGACGACAATGATTACAATACATATACGGCAGGAGTTTCATCGGCTTCTACTCACCGGTTGATGCTGTCAGGTGTTGATGAAATGGATGGCGCCAGCGTGGCATTTGGTAAGAGGTACAAGTTTGACTACAATACACCCGGGGGAGCACCTTCGAGATTCTCAAGAGCAAGAGACTATTGGGGATACTGGAATGGAGGTCCGGACGATATCGATCATATACTTGACTATCAGATCATCGGGTCGGATCTTGAAAACCTTAGTAATTACCAATTGACAAACAAAGAGCCTAAACTGGATTATTGTCAGGCATATTCCCTTTCTAAGATAACCTGGCCCACTGGCGGATATACGCAGTTCAACTATGAATTGCATGATGCTTATGTTGGAAGGTTTGTCCTCCCCCCGCAATTGATTCCTCAGAGCGTCTCAATGACCATGAACTTTTTGGACTATGGCACCCTTGGCTATGTTGACACCGTCATCGGAGGGCGGGATTGCAAGTACAAGCCCTTTACGGTACATACAACTTCCGGCGCGACGCCGACGATAACAATCGCCGGTATGCTTTACCAGCCTACTCAAATTGTCATGAAGTTCGATATTTACACTTCAGACAATCAGCTGGTCCTTTCTATGAGGGACATCAGGGATGACCAATTAACCCAAACTACGATCAATCAAACCAATCAAACGGTTCAGTATATGCTTGCTCATTTTCTCCCTGACGGTGATTACAAGATATTGTTTACTCCTATTGCGTCGTTTATCGGCAGTAGCAATTATCTGAATCAGTTCGGGGCCTTTCCAAGCTGCACGCTGTCGTCCTGGAGCAATGTCATTTTTCACACAGATTCTACAGATATTTCAAGAAGCATCGGAGGGTTACGCATAAAGTCAACGGTCGACTATGACCCCGTGACGAATAAGACTCTTGAGAGTGACTATAGCTACAAGCTTCAGGGAAGCTCGCTTTCATCTGGCAATATAGTGTGGGCCCCAAGTTATATCTATCCGAAGACGATTTTAAAGACGACGGGTTTTAGCTACACAGTGATCAACGGCGAGTCAAACGTTCCGCTTAGCACGACACAGGAGAGTAATGTGGGCTATTCCCGCGTGACTGTCACCAAAGTGGACGCTTCTACAGGAAGGTCCAACGGCATGTCCGAGTATTTTTATTCTACTGCAAAGACTTTTCCTGATTCATATGGTTTAACGGGGTATCCACCTACGATATATCCGCCGACAGAACCGCCAGCAGCAGAAGTTAGAATATATGGAGGTGCGACTCGTGGCGCCGTCGACCCCTATCCCTATGTACCGGCTGACGATAGAGATTGGCAAAGAGGGCTGCTGCTCCAACAAGTGGATTATAAATCCTCCGCAGACGGATTTTTGCCAGTTCGATATGAAACGCACACTTACTATCCTCCCGTCTATTTGGATACGGTAATTGGATTGACCACACGATATAATCAGGAGGTGATTCCAACAATTACAGATACATCAAATATTGAATCTGTTGGCGCTACTTCGATTGCCGGAACGCAGGAAGTATATGCTATAGCTCCATACGGCTATACCGCGGGTTATATGTTGCCTGCAACAAAAACAGAAACCCTTATCGGAGACAACGGAGTGAACACTACGACAACTGAAACATACGCCTATAGCGACGCTCCGGGAAATCTTTTGCCGACTTCGACAACGGTAACCAACAGCAAAGGAGAAGTTACCACAACTCATATTACCTATCCCTTTGACTATTCGGTGGGCTCAAGCCCGGTCGCTATTCACGCACAAGGGATCGCAGATCTTCAGCAACGGCACATTATCTCTCCGCCCGTCGAAAACTTCGTTCAACGTAGCAAGGCTGACGGCACATCCCTTCGAACGATTGCCGGAACATATTTGTCGTATAAGCCCGACAAACCACTGTTGGACTCGGTATTCCGACTCGATATAAGCCAACCGCTGTCAACTTATACTCCGGTAAGCATTACTACCTCAGGAGCCACGATGAATTCCGGTTTCGAGCCCCGTCTTGCATTTGGCAGTTACGACTCGAGGGGGAATCTACTCCAGCAAAATAAGGTCAATGACATGCTGCATTCCTATATCTGGGATTACAACGGCTACTATCCGATAGCGGAGGCAATAAATGCCAGCGTAGCGGATATTTCCTATACCAGCTTTGAAGCCGACGGTTCTGGTGGATGGAACTTCAATTTCCCCAACCGGAATACCTCGGAAGGTGTTACTGGTGCCTGTTCCTACAGTTTGTCGAATGATATCAGCCGCAATGGTTTGTCGCCTTCCATGACGTATGTGGTATCTTATTGGTCTAAAAACAGTTCGAGTCCTTATGTCGTTCCTGGAACGGTTTCCGGATATCCTTTGAAAGGAAAGACGGTGACCATCAATGGGAGCAGCTGGACCTATTACGAGCACAAGCTCACCGGCCAGTCGAGCATTACGATCAACGGGACAGGTAGTATCGACGAGTTGCGGCTTTATCCGGTAAAGGCTACCATGACCACTTCCTGTTTTACTCCGCTGATCGGGATGACCAGTCAGTGTGATATCAACAACCGGATCACCTACTTCCAATATGATGCGTTGAGTCGCCTGCAGGCGGTCAAAGACCAGGACGGCAACGTCATCAAAACCATCGACTACCATTATAAAGGACAATAATGAAGAAATTCTTATCCCTGTTAGCCGGATTATTGATCTTGTTCGGGACAGCACAAGCCGGGAACCATCGCCCATGCCTAATTTGCGCCATTGGCGGGGTCTCCAACGTGCAGCCGGGAGCAATAGATACTTTTACGGTCAGCCAGCCCAGCGCATGTAATGTTACCAGCTGGGGAGTGAGCTGCGGAACCGTACAGATCTCCACCTCCGGGTATGCTGTGATCTACTTCAATGCGCTCAGCTGTACAAGCGCAGTGGTCACGGCTTACAGTAACGGATCGCCGGTTGCGACCAAAACGGTGACGATCAGCAGTCCTCCTCCTATGGACCCCGGCACTATTAGCAATACGTCCCAATACATCAACTATAACTCAATTCCTGCACAGATAAACGCATCGGCGGCGACCAACGGGAATTGCGGAGGAGCCTATTCCTATCAGTGGGCGTCGTCGACTGTCAACACTTCTGACTATAGTCTTTTTAATCCGATTGCCGGGGCGAATGGGCAGAACTACCAGCCGCCGGCCCTAAACACAACGACTTACTTCACACGGTATACGAGCTGCGGATCCGAAGGTTACTACACCTGGAATACTGCAGTTGTAAATGTCTATCCACAAGTCGTCGCGGGTGCTATTTCTCCAGGTAACCAAACCATCAATTATAATACCACGCCAGCTGGCCTTTCCCTATCCGGAACGACCGGAGGCAACGGTTCTTATACGATTACCTGGCAGAGTTCACCGGATGCCGGATTCGCGAGCCCTTCGGACGTGGGAAGCGGCACAACGTATTCGCCCATTCAACTGATGACTACCACATGGTTTCGGGCAAAAGTGAACAGCAATGGCGCAATAGCCTATACTTCGGCGGTGCAGGTAAACGTACTGCCTCAGCTGACATCCGGCGCCGTCACTCCTTCAAGCCAATGGGTCAACTACCAGGCGAGTGCTATTCTTGGCCTGTCTGGCACTTCGGGCGGTGACGGCTATTACAGCTACCAATGGTATTCAGATGCTTCGGGCAGTTTTCAGCCGGTGACCGGTGCCAACGGGAGTAGCTTTTCTTCCGGTCCTCTGACAGCTGTTACTCACTTCTACGTCGTCACTGGCAGTAATGGTGTCTACGTGACCTCCAGCCAGGCAACCGTAAATGTGTATCCACAGCTGATTATCGGGACGATCAATCCGGCCAGCCAGGCGATCGACTACAATACAGCTCCTGCAACAATCAGCATATCAGGCGTCAGCGGTGGAGATGGAACTTACACTTTTCAATGGTATTCGGATGCCAGTGGCAGCTTTCAACCTGTCAGCGGGGCGACGAATACCTCTTATACGCCAGGAGCATTGACTGCTACGACACATTTTTACGTAGTAGTCATTAGCAATGGGGCGAATATTACTTCACCAACGGTGACTGTGAATGTCGGTCCGGCACCGATACCCGGTGTGATAACACCGGCAAATATCACTATTGCTCCCGGGACCAGTCCAGGCACTTTTACCTGCACACCTGCCCAAAACGGTGCCGGTGGGTTTATCTATCACTGGCAATATTCCAGTGACAGGACGAACTGGAACTATTTTTCTCCCGATATAAGCGGACTTAGCCTGCCCACGGGTATCCTCACATCCTCGATCTATTACCGTGTCGAGGTTAACTCGGGTGCGACCCAGATGTATACTGCGCCGGCCCACGTGATCGTCGGGGCAGTGGATGAGGACCTGAACTATATCAAGACCCGGGCAATAAGCAAGCCGGGCGTTACGGACAAGACCAGTGCCGATGTGCTAACCGACCCTTTTGACGTGCAGCAGGCGACAACCTATTTCGATGGTCTCGGTCGCCCTGTTCAGACAGTGTCAATGAAGCAGACCCCGCAGGGCTATGACCTGGTTGCAGTACAGGAATATGATGGCTTTGGCCGCGAAGCGAATCACTATTTGCCATACGTATCTACGGCGACCAACGGGCTTTACAAGCCCTACGCGCTCGCCGAGCAAAATGCTTTCAACAATAGCCAATATTCGGGGGAGAAATACTATTATGGCCAGACATCCTTCGAATCCTCTCCTTTGAATCGCACGCTGGCAACATACAGTCCAGGCGCCAGTTGGATAGGAGGGGACAGGGGAGTTGCCACAGGTTACCTTGTCAATACGGCGGACGACAGCGTCTATATGTGGAATATCGGGTTTACTTCCGGCAGCTTGCCGGTAAACGCCGGCACCTACCCGGAAGGCGAACTTTATAAAACCATCACTACTGACGAGCAGGGGCACCAGGTGGTCGAGTATAAAGATAAAGAGGGCCATGTTGTATTGAAAAAAGTCCAGTCGTGGAATGTCCCGGCAGTTGGTCACAGCGGCTGGCTTTGCACCTATTATGTCTATGACGATTTGAGCAACCTGCGCTTTGTGGTTCCTCCGAAAGGAGTACAGTGGCTGGCCAATGGATGGAGCTTTGGCGCATCTGGTGGCGACCAGGTGGCTTCCGAGTTGTGTTTCCGTTATGAATACGATGCCCGTAACCGGATGGTGGTAAAGAAAATACCGGGTAAAGGCGAAGACTGGATGGTCTATGACGTACAGGACCGTCAGGTATTTAGTCAGGACGCCAATCAACGGACCCTCCATCAATGGATAAATACACAGTATGACGAGTTGAACCGCGCTGTGCTGGTGGGGCAAATGAACTACGTAGCTGGTCGTGACGATCTGCAGCAGACCATAACCTCGATGTCGACGACGGGGACGATCTCTCCGCTGGTGGCAGCTGATCTATATCTTTCCTTGCCAAACCTGCGAGGCGACACTGTCGCTACGGACGCCATTGACATGTGGGACGGGTTCTCGACGCTGGTGGATGGAGATTTCTCTGCGTCGATCGTGCCGGCCGGCTCTATTGCTGCGGGCTATCCCTCAGGCGCCTTGCCTATTATCCTAAATCCGGTTCCGACAGGCGCTCAGGTCCAACCTTTGATCATCAACTATTACGATAATTATGACTGGGTGGCGGCCTCGGGTGCAGGGCTTGGTACCACGCTTGCGGCTGACAAGACGGGGAGTTCCAACTACTTCATTACGGGATATAATACATTTCCGGAATATGCGGTACCGGTTACAGCATCGCCCGTAGTCAGGGGCCAGGTCACCGGCACCATGCACCTGGTCTTGAACGAGAACCGTCCGTTGTATGCAGTCAATTTCTATGATGATAGGGATAGGCTGATTCAGAGCCGGTCCATGAATTATACCGGAGCAGTAGATACCGTAACCAGCCAATACGATTTTAGTGGCAAGCCGCTTCGAAGCCTTCTCACGCACTATAAGACAGGTGCTACATCTCAGTACCACACAGTACTCACGAAGATGGATTATGATGCGGGTTTCCGTCTTTTGCATGTATGGAAGAACATCGACGGCGCGCTTGCCGATCAACTGATCAGCAATCAGCAATACAATGAGCTGGGTCAGCTGATCTCGAAAGGATTAGGCAATAACCTTGATAACATTAATTACAATTATAATATCCGGGGCTGGCTAAGTTCGATCAATCAAGACTATATCACCAGCACAAGTTCAACGCCATTACACTATTTTGGATTGCAGTTGGGTTATGACAAGAGTCAGGCAGGGCCAACAGGGACAAGTTTTAAGAACCTGCAATACAACGGGAATATCTCCGGTTGGATATGGAAGAGCGCCGGAGACGGAGTCAATCGGCAGTACGACTTTACCTACGACAATGTAAACCGACTAACGGGTGCCGATTTCAACCAGCAATTTGCCGGCGGATGGGGTAAATCCGATCCTTCCAATTCCCGAGCGGCGATGGATTATAGCGTGAGTATTCCGCAATATGACGCCAATGGCAATATCATGCAAATGGTGCAGAAGGGTTTCCGGATCGGTAAGCCGGTGGATCCGATTGACAACCTTACGTATCAATATCAGGCAAATAGTAATAAGCTGGCCGGTGTAGTCGATTTGGCAAACGACCCCGACTCGAAGCTAGGTGACTTCCACTACAACGCGGGTAATAAGGCGGCCACTGACTATACCTACGATGACAATGGCAACCTCATAACCGATCAGAACAAGAGCATCTCGGGAATTGTCTACAACTACCTTAACCTGCCGCAGCAAATCACCATTACCGGCAAAGGGACGATCAGCTATACTTATGACGCCTCCGGCAGCAAGCTGAAGAAAACCACTGTAGATAATACCGTCACGCCCGCCAAGACCACGGTTACAACCTATATTGGCGGTATCCAATATCAGAACGATAGTCTCCAGTTTATCGGCCACGAGGAAGGCCGGGCCAGGTGGGCATTGCATAATTATACCAATTGTACCTCGGGATATGGCTGGGAATATGACTTTTTTGAGAAAGACCACTTGGGCAACACGCGCGTCGTCCTAACCCAGCAGAAGGACACGGCCCAATACATGGCCACCATGAATGCTGCCTTCCGGGCCAAAGAGATGGCGCTTTTTTATAATATTGATTCCACCAGCTATCCTACAGCATCCGTTCCCGGCGGATTCCCAGATGATGGCCCCCCGACACCCAACGATTCGGTTGCGCGGGTCAGCGGTAGCGTTGGCAGCCATAAAATGGGTCCAGCAATCCTGCTCAAGGTCATGAGCGGCGACTCAGTGGCTTTTGGAACCAGGTACTTTTACCGGTCGAATGCGTCCCCGGGACCTGATCATTCCTCCCTTCAGGACATAATGACTTCCCTGGCGCAAGGCCTGCTGACGGTAGCCGGTGGCGGCCACGGGACGATGGCGGATTTAAATAACACTTCGGGTAGCCCGGTATATGCTGCACTGAACAGCTTTCTGCCGGCCAATGAACAGGATGCTACAGGTAAACCTAAAGCATATCTCAATTGGATGCTGCTCGACAATCAGTTCAATTTTGTTAGTGGCACCGGCCAGAGCGGAGCCCAGCAGGTAGGCGCGCCTGATATTCTCAACCCTCCTCTCGCCCAGGCTATTAGGCTAAATCACAGCGGATATTTGTATATTTGGGTCAGCAATGAGACCGAGAACTGGGACGTGTTCTTTGATAATTTAAGTGTAAGCCACTATGCGGGGCCAATGGTAGAAGAAAATCACTACTACCCATTTGGGTTGACCATGGCGGGGATATCGGATAAAGCACTTAAGGGCAATTACGCTGAAAATAAGTATCGGTTTAATGATGGGACAGAGTTGGCCAACAAAGAGTTCTCAG
>Ga0105239_10006108_pt1 | contig 14026 bp, 7 predicted proteins | sample KBSC44metaG_FD_92761 | JGI IMG/M metagenome (GOLD analysis project Ga0105239, IMG submission 92761) | Corn rhizosphere microbial communities from Kellogg Biological Station, Michigan, USA - KBS C4-4 metaG | ecosystem: Host-associated > Plants > Roots > Rhizosphere > Soil | place: Michigan, USA... | reverse complement strand
GCTGATGAGCAACGCCTACGACGCTCGCGATGCGGCGGATCAGCAGCAGCGAATCGCCAACATGGAGATGCTGCTGGCGCATGGCGCAAGCGTACGCACCCGCAACAAGGACGGCCAGACGCCGCTCATCGTGGCATGCTGGTCCAGCAAGGACCTGCCTCAACTGAAGTTTTTGATCGCCCATGGCGCCGATCCCAATGTCCGCGACTATCAGGGAGCGACCGGCCTCTACTACGCGGCGGCAGGAGGCGGAGGCGAGCCGACCGTGTCCTACCTGCTGGCGCACGGCGCAAATGCGCGCCTGACCTACTCCCAGGGATATACGGCGCTGATGGGAGCCGCGATCAATCAGGGAGATCCCAGGGTCGTCGCGCCTCTCGTCGCGGCAGGCTGCGATCTCCATGCAAAGGACAAAAAAGGCGCTACTGCCCTGATGCTGGCCCGTCAACATCACCATACGGCGTTTATTCAGGCGTTGCTCAAAGCAGGCGCGACCCACTGATAGACCACCTTCCTTTCACCTGGAGTAAAGATGAAGCAAGCAGTATTATCGATCGCCTCGAAAGCCTCCGGGATCCTTTCGCTCCTCGTGATTCTCTCCGCCTACCTCCTCTCAGGTCGGACTGTTGCGGAGGATTGGAACGCCTATGCACTGATTCCGGTCAGTGCGCCGGGGATGATGCTGGAGGCGGTCGGTTCAGGGACAAGCGATGGGACGATCGTCTCGATCGGTCGGCCGGGCGGCACGGCGAACCAGAAATGGCTCATCACTCCCAAAGGCAACAACCTCTATACGATCCGGCCAGCCTATAGCACAACGCTTGTGCTTGCCGCGGCAAAGGGTGGGAAGGCGAACGGCACGCAGGTGGTGCTGGAAGAGGATAAGGGGCAGCCCTGGCAGCGATGGAGTTTGAAGAAGACCGACAGCGGCACCTACAACCTCATCCCATCCCATGCTCCCGAGCAGGGGATGGACGATTTCGGGGGAAGGCAGAGTCCCGGAGCGAGGCAGGATCTGTGGACCAACACTCCGGGAGATCCGCATCTGCAATGGATCGTGAAGCCGCTTGCCGGTACCCTGGGCAGCGGCGCGAATGCTGCTGGTGATCACAACCAATCGACGTACGTCGCCCCGGAGATCAAACCGGAAGATATTCCGAGAGGCCGAATCCAATCCACGATCTTCACGCAGAGCCGGATCTTTCCCGGCACCGTGCGCCCGCTGACGGTATTTATTCCCGCGCAGTACGACGGTTCGAAGCCCGCCTGCGTCTATGTCAAAACGGACGGCTACAGTCCCGGCGAAAAGGACTTTTTGGAGACGCTGATGGCGGCCAAACAGATGCCGGTGACCATCGGCGTTTTTGTCGGGCCGGGAGACCTTCCTGCCCCGATGAAAGGCACGCTGGGCCGCAGAAACCGGGATTTCGAGTACGACGGCGTCGGGGATAACAACGCCCGCTTCTTATTGGAGGAGCTGCTGCCTTTCGTCGCGAAAGAGTTCCACCTGAAACTCTCCGACAGCGGCAACGATCGCTGTATATCGGGGGGCAGCAGCGGCGGCATTGCGGCGTTCAATGCCGCCTGGGAGCGCCCGGACGCCTTCAGTCGCGTCTATGTCGTCAGCGGCAGCTTTGTCGCCTTCCGGGGCGGGCATGAGTTCCCGACGCTCGTGCGCAAGTTCGAGGCGAAACCGATCCGTGCCTACCTCACCACCGGCACCAACGATATGGAGAACGTCGCGGGCGACTGGTTCCTGCTGGACCAGGAGATGGACAAAGCCCTGCGCTTCTCCGGCTACGACTACCTCTTTCGGATCATCCACGGAGGGCATGTCGCCGGATACGGGGAGAACTTTATGGAGGCGATGAGTTATCTCTGGAAAGGTTGGCCCGAGCCGGTCAAAGCCGGCCCCAGCGCCCCACGCGCGCGGGATGTGCTGGTTCCCGACCAGGGATGGCAGGAGCAGAAGGGGCCGGAACTTACGCGAGGTCGCCACGATTTCCGAGGAGCGGCGTGCAGCCCCGGCGGCGAGGTCTTCTTTATCGACACGACCGTCAACAAGGTCTATCGCATCGATCTCGCAGGCAGTGTGAAGGAGTTCCTGGCCGATGCGGGCCATGCGAATGGCCTCTCCTTCGGGCCGAAAGGCGAACTCTACACCGTTTCGAGCATTACCGGCAAGGTCATGCGTTACGATTCCACGGGCAACGGCACCCTGATCGCCTCCGGCGTGCCCGGCGACACCATTCTCGCCCTCCCCACCGGTGGCCTCTATGTCACCGTTAATGCCACCTCCTCCGGCAAGCCGACGGCAGAAGCACGAAAGCCCCAACTCACCTCAGACACCACCAGGTCTACGCCCGCATCCGGCGCCGTCTGGTACCTCAAAGATGGCAAGAAGACACAGGTCGCCTCCGGATTGAAATTCGCCTCCGGTCTGGCCTATCGCCCCGATCAGTGGCTGCTTTCGGTCGCCGACGGTCGTTCGAAGTGGGCCTACAGTTTCCAGATGAACCCCGACGGCACGCTCACCAACCAGGAGCGCTTCTTCTGGCTGCATGTCGCGGATTGGGACGACGATGCCGGAGCCGAAGCCGTCTGCTACGCCAGAGAGGGTCAGATGCTGGTGGCGACGCGTCAGGGCATTCAGATCTGTGCGGACGACGGCCCTACGCAGATCATCCTGCCGATGCCCGACCGCAGCCGCGTTTTCAGCCTCTGCCTGGGCGGATCGATGCAGGATACGCTCTACGCCTTCTGCGGTAACCATATCTGGAAACGCACCGTCAAAATACACGGCGTCGGCGCGTTCACTCCCTGGACCGCCGTCCACGGAACCCCACTATAACCAGGAGGTAGATTATGCGAAGAATGTATGCAGGAGGCCTGGCGTTGTTGCTGGCGTTGCCGTTGACAGCGGCGGCGCAGGACACGGTCAGTCAGACCGAACACCTGACCACGGTTCGGAACTTGAAGGATACGAGAGAGCGCCTCTATGCAGCGCAAGCCGCGCTGAGCGACGCCCACCTTCAGCAGATGGCGCTGCTGGTCCGTCTGGCGACCCAGGGGAAGGATCGCCTGCTGCTCGGCTCCGGCGTCAGCGCCAATCCGAAATTGGGCAAGATCCCGATTCGGGAGGGTCAGGGCAATGCGCCCTTTATCACCTTCTACCCGGTCACGAAGCCGGTCTCCGTGCCTCTGGCGGATGTCGGCGTCTGCGAGATCCTGGGCGTGGTCCGCCTCTCGGTCGGCGCGTATCGCTCCGAGAAGAATACCTGCGAGCCGGGCAGCTATCTGCTGACACGGAGAACGGACGCGAACGGAACCACCTTTCTCTCCCTGCTGGAGGCGCAGGCGGATGCGGACGGCCAGATTCACTACCAGGAGGCGTTGCAGATTCTCACCGAGCGCGTACAGGGAACCGTCGAAAAGTTCATGATGGCGTTCCCAGGGCGCGACGAAGTGTCGGCGCAGCATCCGGCCTGGGAGGTGCGTTTTGATCTCCCCGGCAAGGAGCAGCATGTGCGGGCCTTTCTGCGCATGGAAATCGAGATGTTATGAGGCTCTTCCAACCGCAGGTGTTTCAAGTGGCTCCCTCCATCTGGTGCGTTCGGCGCGTTTCGTACCTCACATGTTCCTACATCGTGAAGACGGCTGCCGGAATCGTTCTCGTGGATGCAGGGATGGATTCCGGCGGCCACGATATGCGCTACGCTCTGGAGAAGCTGAAACTCCCTGCGGAAGAGGTGCGCGCGGTGCTGCTCACCCACTGGCATAACGATCATGCGGCGGGTGGGCAGGCGCTGCACGAGCAGCTTGGCGCAGCAATCTACTATCATGCTGCCGACGCCCCTTTTCTGACCCGTGCGACGGCCCGGCGCGGGCTGCGCGGCTGGTTGAGCGATCTAATTCCGGAGTGGGGACTTTTTGTGCTTTTCAAAGGTCTGCTCGGGGAGGCGACGCCGGAAGCGGTGGCCGCCTCCGCGTTCGTGTCGGATGGAGAGATCCTGCTGGAAGACTTCGAGGTGGTGGCAACTCCCGGGCATACCCCCGGCCATGTCTCCTACTACTATCGTCCGGAACGTGCGCTCTTTGCCGGGGATGCGCTGGCGGTCGTGGGAGGGCGTGTCCATTTTATGGCCCGCCCCGTCACCCCGGATGTTCCGGAGGCCCGCCTCTCGATGCGCCGCCTGCTCTCCCTCGATATCGCGAACCTCTGCCCCGGCCACCGCAGCCCGTTGACCGAGAATGTCAATGCGCTCTGTCAAGAGATGGCGCAATCCATCGACCGGGGAGATCCCTGGCCTTTCCTCGGCTAGCGCATTTTGTTTTCCCTACAGAGAGACCGGGCTTTCCTGTCTTGTCCTGATGCCGCTGTTAATGGTTCGCGGCTGTAGTCGAATGCGAACGCCATGCAGGTGTCGTATCGGCACTGTCCGAGAACCAGATCTTCGCCGTGCCGTCATGACTTGTCGTGACGATACGTTTGCCGTCCGGAGAGAAGGCCGCTGAGTTGACTTTATCCGTATGTCCCCGTAGCATCAGGGTTTCCCTGCCTGTCTGCGCATCCCACAACCGGGCCGTATTGTCCCAACTGCCCGTGAGGATCCGCGTGCCATCCGGGGAGAAAGCGACGGAATGCACACTGGCATGATGTCCCCGCAATGTCAGGATCTCCTTGCCAGTCCGAACATCCCACACCCTCGCTGTGCTATCGAAATTTCCGGTAACAAGTCTGTTTCCATCCGAAGAGAAGGCGATCGAAACGACTGTTTGTGCCTGCCCGTCCAGTGTGACCGCTTCCTTCCCTGTCTGTGCATCCCACACTTTTGCGCCAGAGTAACTTGCCGTGCCGATGCGTTTGCCGTCAGGAGAGATAGCGACGGAGAAGATCTGCTCGCTGTGTCCCCGCAAGGTCAGGATCTCCTCGCCAGTCTGCGCATCCCACACTTTCGCCGTTGCGTCGTCACTCCCGGTGACGATGCGCGTAGCGTCCGGGGAGATCGCGATAGACCGAATTTTGCCCGTATGTCCCTTGAGCGTTCGGATCTTCTCCCCGGTCTGTGCATTCCATATTCTGGCCGTCTTGTCCCAACTTCCCGTGACGATATATTTGCCATCCAAGGAAAAAGCGGCCGAATAGACATAGTTCGTATGTCCTGCTAGTGTCAGATTTTCCCGGCTCGTCTGCGCGTCCCATATCTTTACCAGGCTCTCCGAGCCGTTGGTGATCACTCTTCTGCCATCAGAAGAGATAGCAATCGAGGTGACCATTTGCGTATTCCCTTTCAGCGTCAATATCTCTTTGCCGGTCTGGCCGTCCCATACCTGCGTTGTGGTGTCGAAGCCGCCTGTAACGATCTTGCTGCCATCGGAGGAGATCGCGACCGATATCAGTCCCTGCGTCCCCAAGTGGAACGTTGTAAGTTTCCGGTCTGTCTGTGTGTCCCACACCTGCAATACATTCCCTGGAACCTGGGTTACCACTCTCCTGCCATCTGAGGAGAATGCGAACGGCGAGAGAGGTGGTGTTTGCCCCATCTGCGTCCGGATCTCTTTGCCTGCCTGCACATCCCATACATTCAGGTACTTGAACACATTGTTCGGGACATTGCCGGAGGTCACAACAACTTTGTTGCCACCCGGATACAGGGCGACAGTGTTAACAGGAGCATTGATTTTCAGAGTCCGGATTACTTTGGCTGTCGTCGCATCCCAGACCTTCGCAGTTAGGTCGTAGCTTCCTGTGACCACGCGTTTGCCGTCCGGGGAGATAGCCACGGAGAGAATCTCTCCTGTGTGTCCCCGCAGAGTCAGGATCTCCTTATGTGTCTGCGCGTTCCATAGCTTTGCCGTGTTGTCGGAGCTTCCGGTGACAATGGTCTTACCATCCAAGGAGATCGCGACCGAAGTCACCGGCTGCGTATGCCCCTGGAGGGTAAACAACTCTCTCCCTGTCTGTGCATCCCATACCTTTGCCGTGTTGTCAGCGCTTCCAGTCACGATCGTCTTATCATCCGAGGAGATCACGATCGAACTGACGAAGTCGGTATGTCCTTTCAGCGTCAGGAGTTCCTGATGACAGAGACGATTCCAGTAGAACCACTCAAATCCCCGATCGTTGCAGTTCAGCGGCTCTTGCAGCAACTCCTGCACATGTTTAATCTGTATCGGTTTCGCTTCCCATGCCTGTTGGATGAGATTCATGTTGGCGAGATAGAGAAAGTGATTGGCGCGGTCGGTTTCACTTTTTGCATTCGTTTCTGCCTTTTGGGCATGGGATGCTTCGGCTTTCGCCATTCCATAATTGCGATAGGCAATCCATCCCAGGAGCCCTATCCCCAGGGCAATTGTCCCAAAAAGCGAGGCCGCCTGCAAAAACCCTTTGCGCCGAGCCGTATTCTGCCGCCGCTTCTCGGCATCGGGCATGTGCGCTTCCACCCACTCCCGGTCGAAAACATGCGCGTAGATCCGGTTACGCACCCCCAACTGTCCGTCCCTTACCTTCGCCACCCCCGACAGGCGCAGCACCGGACACAACGGATTGGTCTCGTCATACGTCACACGCTTGCCTGCCCGCATCTTCCCGTACAGATCCAGCAACGCCGCCAGATCCACCTCGCTCTTGAGGAGACGGTTGCGCACAAAGGCCAGATTGTCGTCGCTCTCCTTGGCCGTGTGCGTCAGAAACAACTCCGTACACAGGCGGTCTACCTCGACAGCGCTCCCCACCCCGCTCTCCGCCACCGAACGGCACAATCGCTGCGTCAGATACGGATGCCCGCCCGTCCAGTACAGCACTCTCTCCAGAAGCGTGTTGCCATTGCTTCCCAATCCCTGCGCCAGCGGAGATGCTTCCTCCGACATGAAGTCCCGCAACTCGATGCGCTTGCCGATATTGAACGGAGAGACCCGCGTGTCCTGGATCAGATCCGCAGGCGTTGCCGTGCCCAAAAGACAGAAACCCAGACGATTCAGAACAGGCTGCGTCGCCCGGCCCACATAACACTGGCGGATCGCGGCGAAGAACTCGTCGGTGGAGAAGGGCAGGCTGCGGGTGACATCGATCTCATCGATAAAGAAGACCAAGCGACCTTCCAATCGGCCGAGCGCGACCTCCTGAATGGCAATGAAGAAACGCTGCAGGGGACTCAACTCCACGTTGGCTTTCCAGTAGGCGAGGCATTCGGTGCGCAGATCGCATGCACGTCCGAACTCGGCGAGCATCCCGGCATACCACTGCTCGGCGGTGAGGTTGCTGCCTCCAAATCGGGTGAGATCGAGGAAGACCGTGGTGACCCCCTGCGCTTGCAGGCGCCCGATGGTGCGGACACAGAGGCTGGATTTGCCCATCTGCCTGCTGTTGAGGACGTAGCAATACTCTCCTGCTACCAGGCTGTCGAGGAGAAGGTGATCTGCCTGTCGGGCGACATAGGAGGCGGCATCGGGCGGAAGGGTGCCCCCGGTGACATAGAAGGGGGGTTCCGCAGAGGGGCTTTCCTCCGCCGGAATATTCTCTAAGGCCATGCAATACAACCTTTCGCAAGCAAAAGTGAGGAAAGAGAGTGAACAACGCCCCATTATAGCAGAGAGCAAGCGCTCTGACAAACAGTTCCTTCACATCAACTCTGTGGCAGATGTTACAAGGTCGGCGAGAGAGACTTGACATAGACGCGCGTGGGCGCGCCGTTACGCCATGCCGGATAGACGGTGCGCTCATGGCTCCAGCCCTCCCGCTCATAGAATCGGCACGCGCCATAGTTCACCTCGCCAGTATGCAGCCACAAAACCCATCTGCCACGCCGACGGACCTCTTCCTCCATCGCCGCAAGCAGTTCTCGCCCGATTCCCATGCTCCGGAAGGACGCCTTCACCTCCAGATTCTCCAGGTAGGCGTTCTCTCCACTAACAAACCACAACGCATCCGCATCCGGCTCCCAGCCCAGATCCTCCCGATACCGCGTCTGCACTACCGCCCACCCCACCACCTGCCCACTCCACTCCGCCACCAGAACGATACTATCCCCATCCTGAATCGCATAATGCGCCTGCTGCAAACGCTGCAATTCCGCCCCCTCCAGAAACGTGCCCAATGCCATCGTATCTCGCACAATGTCGATGTGCCGAATATATAGACCATGCGAACTATCCACTATTCCACTCCCTCATCAGATCTCGTGAATGGGCGTTTAGCGTTTCTCTACTGGTATCCTCTACAAGAAGAAAGACTCGTCTCATCTTTTCAGTTTCCAGCCGAAAAAGCGGCGGGTGCTCGGAGGCTTCGGCGCGGTTATCTCCTTTTCCAAACAACTCAGCACGCTCTCCGCGGCCTGCCGCAGTTCAGGATCCGAATTTGTCGCGAGGTCGCGGCAGAAAGTCACCGCGGTCGGCAGAGGATGATGCGCCTTTTCCAAAGCTTTTAGCGCGGCAGCTTTTTCGGCGGGTTCGACATCAGGCAGACGCAAAATACGTAAAGGTAGGTCACCATCCTCTTGTATCTCCTGCAGAGTTGACGCTGCTGTGATTCGCACGTTTTCAGTCGAGTGGACGAGCGCCTGTTCCAATAATGGGATAGATGCACTGCCTCTCGACACGAAAATCATTGATGCAATTTGTTGCACGCGGAAATTGGGATCTCCAAGCCTCTCGATCACATCAGGGAGGATCTCCATACCACCACATGTGCCCAGCGCAGAGAGGGCGCGCTCCCGTACCGCAGCGTGCCTGTCTCGGCAAGCCTCCCGTAGCGCAGGAACCGCAGAAGCATCTTTCAAAAGCCCCAAAGCATCCGCAGCTTTGTCCCGAACGCGACCGAACGTGCCGGTATCCCGGAGGGCTTCGAGGAACAGAGGCACGTCCGTCTCAAGGGCTATCGCGCTCAGCGCTTCCACAGCGCTTGCGCGCCGAAACTCGTACGGATCCTGCAATGCCTCCAGCAGGACAGGACGCGCTCCCTGGCCGATCTTCTGAAATGCCTTCCAGTATTCCCAGGTGCGTTCCGGATTGGCGGTCTGCATGGCTTGCAGAAGAGCCGGCGCCGCGGAAGCATCGCCGATACCACCCAGTGCCTTCACCGCCGCCAGACGACTGCGCTCATCGCGCAGTTCTTCGATAACCGCCGGAACTGCTGGCGAGCCGTAACGAGTCAGGGCATGGACCGCACAGTCCTGCACCCACACCTTGCGATCTCTCAGGAGGCTTACGAGCGCAGGAATGGCGACAGGATCACCTATTCTCCCCAGTGCCGATGCGGCGCCACGACGGACATTGTCCTCACCATGCATCAGCGCTTTCAACAGATCCGGCACGACAGGGCTGCCGATCTTGGCGAGGGCGCAGTCGACGCATCGCCAGATATACGTCTCCGAGTTTCCGAGCGCCTGAAGAAAGAAAGAAGCGCAAGGAGGCGCAGACATCTCCTCCGAATGACGCTCCCGTTCCTCCACGAATACCGCCACGTCTCTTAACGCCTGCTTGAACTCCGGATGCCATAGTGCGACAAGCGCCTCAGCGACCGCATCTTTTACTTCCTCGACCTGGTGACCGAATACGCGTCGTAGAAAATAGATCGCGCTGGTATCTTCCGTGTGAAGCGACGCACCAATCCTCTGGATCACCTCTATCTTTAACGCGATTTCAGAATCCATGGCTTTCACTCCTGTGATTTCATCTCACCACGATCGCTAAGACACCTTATCGTTAGAGACGCAAAGCGTGCGAGGTGGTTTCAGGGGCCGTTCGTGTAAAATGGACCGTAGAAGCAAAAGTATGAGGAGAGCCACAAAATCTGATCCAACCTGAACCACATTCGATGCGGTTTCGGAACAATCGTCAAATCGGTCACGTCCTAACGCCATATTCGATCCACAAATTCCTGTCGATCAGGGGAACGTAAAGGGGGCGACAAAATGAACAAGATTCGAGTGGGATTTATAATGGGCGCCATCGTCCTTTTTCTGGGTGTGCTGCTCGCATTCAGAGCCGACGACTTGGCGACAAACTGGCAGATGATCGGCGCGAACGCCTGGGGCGGAACGACCGACCCGGCTAAGAGCCATCTCTACCAGACAATGGGTCTGCTGACCGCAATGTTCGGCCTGTTCTTGACAGGCTCGACTTTCTACCGGTGGTTGTCTTCTCCGAAAGCCGACCTTCCAGAAAGCACCCCGGAACGATCTTTCTTCGCTCATCGCTGAGAACCCATTTGCTCCCGCCGAACTTTGGTATCGCAAACTCGCGGTAGTATTATGGTGCCAATCGGATGGAGCCCTCTTGAACGATCAGTTCGCCGGCCTCCGTCATGGTTTCCAGGAGGGATTGGCCGCGTTCGAGAGCTTCTTCGGAGGGACGGCGAAATCCCAGGAGGCGAAACGCTTCTCGCACAGCTTCCTCGGGGGCAATACCGAAGGAGGACTTGATGACGCAGCGCAGGGCGGCGGCGAGTTCAAGCTGAGGAAGGAAATCGTATTTCCTGTCGGCTTCCGGACAGTCGGACCAGTCGCGGGGCGTCTCACAGTCGGTTCCCGGCATAATGTAAGCGTCTTCCATTTCCTGGAAGTATCCTGCCGCCACAGCCGCTTCGATCACCTCATCCAGCGCCCTTCGGACATTCTTGCTGGTCTTGCCGAATCCGGAGACGGCGCGCAGGCGCTGAAGCAACAGTTCGTGCATAATGGGGCCTTCGTATCGGACCACGTCGCACATATAGGCGTCGAAGCCGTTTCCGACCGGCGGAGTTGTCGGTACGGCGGCCATCGTATAGGGCCGGGTGACATTGGCAGGGCGATTCCCGCCGACAATCTCGTCCAGTTCGACAACGGCTTCCGCCGCTTCCTCGATGGGTGTCTCTTCCAGAGGCAAAATCTCTTCCGAGCGGGCCGCTTCGATTGCCGCGATCAGGCGCTGAACCTCGCCGTCGCGATCTTTCCACCAGTCCGGGGACCAGATGCGGTGCAGGGTCCAGCCGCGATCTTCGAGGATGCGCTGGCGAAGTTTGTCCCGATCCCGTGCGCTGTGGGCGCTGTGGTAGGTGGCTCCATCGCACTCAATCCCCAGGAGATAGCGACCGGGCTGCGCCGAGTCGAGCACCGCAAGGTCGATACGATAGCCTTCGCAGCCGACCTGGGTATGCACCTCATAACCCCGTCGGCGCAGAAGGGCGCTGACCTCCTCTTCGAACGGCGACTCCTCGGCCCCTCCCGTGGGAGCAGCGATGTCCAGACGCCCCGTCTGCGCATACTGAAGATAGCTCTTCAGTGCGGAGATGCCGCTGCCCGGCTTGTCCAGACGCAGGTCGTCCGCGGTGAGGTTGCTGAACACTTCGCAGCGTTTGCGGGAGCGTGAGATCAAGACGTTCAGGCGCCGCTCCCCGCCCTCTTTGAGCAGGGGGCCGAACTGCTGCCTGATCACGCCGCTCGCATCGCGGCCATAGGTGACGCTGATGAAAACGACATCGCGTTCGTCGCCCTGCACGTTTTCCAGGTTCTTGACGTCGAGCGGTTCGAAGGGATGCGCTTCACGGAAGCGCTGGAAGGGGACCGGATCTTCCCGCTCCAACCTGGAGACTTCGTCGAAGATCAGGTCGGCCTGCGGCTTGTTCATCGCCGCGATCATCAGGCTCTCCGCGCGGCACTCCCTCACATGCCGATGCACGGCCTCCGCAACGATCTCGGCCTCACGGCGGTTGTAGCGTTTGCGTTCGCCCGATTCGTACACGGTCTCGGGGTGATGATGGAACACGATGCCGACCCGATGCCCGCCGAGATCAACGTAGGCGCAGGGGAAGACGATCAGCCGATTGTCGTAGAACAGCTCGTTCGAGGGCTGAATGAGGGAGGGATGCAGGCTGCGGTAGTGCCAGCGCAGGTCGGGGCGACGGGTGCGTCCCGAAACCGCCGCGCTCATCAGGCTCAGCACGCTCTCCAACTTGCGCGCCTCCTGGCCCAGCCCTCCCTCTTCGGGATCGTCTTCTTCCTCATAGTCGTCATCGTCCGCGATACGATCGAAGAAACTGGAGGGCGGCATCTGTTTGGTGTCGCCGACGACGATGGTCTGCTTGCCGCGGATCACCGCGCACAGCGCGTCTTCCGGTTTGATCTGCGAGGCTTCGTCGAAGATCACCATGTCGAACGACGGCAGTTCGGGCGGAAGATGGACGGCCACGGAGAGCGGACTCATCATGAAGACCGGCTTGGCGCGCTGGATCGCCTCTCCGGCGCGTCCCATGATCCAGCGGATCGGTTTGTGGCGGCGCTGCAGTTCGCACTGCACCTTCAGCACCTGGAGATTGCCGGCGGCCAGATCGAAGCCGGGCAGATTGCGATGATGGGCGAGCCGGACACAGGCCCGATTGTACTTGAGTTTGAAATCGTCGAGGGTCTGAAACTCCGCGATCGCCTGCTCATGGGCGACACGGTCGAAGCTGCGCAGGGGCGACCGCTGACGCATCGCCTCCCGCACGACCCCGGTATAGTAGCTGCGCAGAAAGGTTTCGACCAGCCGCTCGGACGCGAGTTCCCACCGATCCGCGATCTCCACGACGGCTTGCAGTCCCTGCTTCAACGCGGCGCGTCGACTCTCCACATACGCGACGTAGTGCGGGAGTTCCGGCAGCGCGCTCTGCCAGCGCATCAGACGCTCCTGCAACGTACTCCAGGTCTCTTGCCGCACGGTATCGTCCGGAAACTCCAGCAGTTTCGTCACGGCATGGTATTTCCGGATCGCGTCTTCGGAGTCCCGCGCCGCCTGCTCGATCTCGCGCAGGAGACCGGCGTTGGTATGCTCCCCCGAAAGGAAGTCGATCAGCCCGGCAGGAATCCGGCCCGAGTTTACGTCGGCGGAGAGGCTCAGCATCCAGACCAGCACCCTTTCGAGCACCTGGGGATCTGTCTTTAAGTCCTGCCACTGCACGCCAAAAAGCAGACGCATATACGTCGCATAGGATCGGATCGTATCCTCATGCTTCTGAACACTGGCGACACTGCGCAGGATTTCGTATTCGGCGCCAGGATCGTTCGACGCGCCGGCTTTAAGGTGCTTCCGCAAGGTACGTCGCACCGCAAGGAAGCGAGGGACGAACAGGCGAACCCAAGAGGACGCATACTTTTCGTAGGTCCGCAACTCCTCCGACCAGTCGATGCGCCAGATACTGTCTTGAACACTGCCCTGACAACGCTGCATGATCTCGCGCCGAGCGGTCAGGGCAGCGATCACTTCCCGAATGTTGACGGCCGCAGACTTCCAGGTCTCTATTTTCATGGCGATGCCGTCCAGAGGCGGCGCGGTCAGGGCGCGCTCGGCGCAGATCCGCAGCACGCGGACATTCTCCGCGGTCGGCGGAACCTGGATATGCAGGATCTCCGCAGCGTGCTGAAGCGACTTTGCGGCCAGGGCGCAAGCGTCGATCGCGCTCTGGAGGTCGGCCTCCAGGTCCAGTCGGATCGCCGCATCCAGGTAGGGAATCTCCGCGCCCCAGAACGCATTTTGCAGGGGCACTCCTGTAGGGCCGAGGCGCGCTTGCAGCGATCGCACCATCGGCAGGCCGGCGGTGATCTGCGCCTGAGAGAGGCCGCGCAGTCTCTCGAAGGGAATGCGGCCGTCGCGGTCTTCCGGCGTCTCCGGGTTCAGGCGCGCCAGGGAGGCCATCGCCGCAAAGGGCGTCAGGCTGCCGCCGAACTCCGTAAGCGGCTCGTTGGCGGCGCGGCTATGCGCGGTAAGCGAGGTGCGGAGCTCTTGCAACCGCGCAACCCTCTCCTCCTCATCCCGCAGGGTCAGCGAGCGATTGAGCGTGGACTTGATCTCCGCATAGAACTCGCGGCGATTGGTGAGTTTGTCGTGCAGATCCAGGCACATCCCGCCCAGCCCCGCGTCCGTGAGACGCCGCTTGACGACATCGACAGCGGCGCGCTTCGCGGCCACAAAGAGCACCGTCTTACCGCTCGCGCCCGCCTCCGCGATGATGTTAGTGATCGTCTGCGATTTGCCGGTGCCGGGAGGGCCTTCGACGACGATGGAGAGGCCGCTC
>Ga0105239_10006107_pt1 | contig 14027 bp, 16 predicted proteins | sample KBSC44metaG_FD_92761 | JGI IMG/M metagenome (GOLD analysis project Ga0105239, IMG submission 92761) | Corn rhizosphere microbial communities from Kellogg Biological Station, Michigan, USA - KBS C4-4 metaG | ecosystem: Host-associated > Plants > Roots > Rhizosphere > Soil | place: Michigan, USA... | reverse complement strand
TCCCCGTCTCCTGGACAGAATCAAGCAAAGAATCGGCAGGATTGTGCAAGCCTTCCGGCATCTCCATTACGCAAGATGAACTGGAGGCCGTTCTGCGCGCTCTTTTCAGAGTCGGCTTCGTAAACGAGGGTACGTGAAATTTCCGATGGAAATAAAGCGGCGCGAGGTGTTGAAGGTCAGTTTGGCCGGCCTTGCAACCATGTTCTCTCGCAAGCTGGGCTTTGCCCAGAACTTGGAAACAGCCCCGATGGATTCGGACCGGAAGGAGATAAGGATGGAGATTAAGAGAGTCGGCTCGCAACCATCAGGCAAGGGGCCGTCAGATTGGTTCACAGGGACGGTGCGCATCGATCCGCTATTTACAGCGCCGGATCCGGCGTTGGTCGCCGGTGCAAGCGTCACATTTGAACCAGGAGCGCGCACGGCCTGGCACACGCATCCGCTCGGACAGACGCTCATTGTCACTGCCGGCTGCGGGTGGGCACAGCGCCAAAGCGGTCCTGTGGAAGAAATTCATCCGGGTGATGTCATCTGGATTGCGCCCAATGAGAAGCACTGGCACGGAGCGACACCGACTACAGCGATGACACACATTGCTATTCAAGAGAGAAAGGATGGCAAGATGGTCGACTGGATGGAGCACGTCACCAATGAACAGTACCGAAAGTAAATACGAAGGAACCGCGGTTGATTGCGCTCGCGGCAAGTCGTCCTGCTCCGCAAGTGCGAATTCCAGGATGTTCAAAAACGAGATCTGACGGGTCCGGAGGCTTCTTTGGGCAAAGCAGCGCTATTTTCGTTGGTACTTGGACAAGGAATCTTTTTTTGCATGCTATCCGGCGCTCAAGTGATGACCACCGATCTCGGCAAGGTGAAAGGCGAGATGTCTGACGGGGTCACTTCCTTCAAAGGCATACCATTCGCCGCACCTCCTGTTGGCGATTTGCGCTGGCTTCCGCCTCAACCGGCACCGATTTGGAAGGGCGTTCGCGACGCATCCCAATACGGCCACGATTGTATGCAAAAGCCGTTTCCCAGTGACGCGGCTCCGCTTGGGACAACACCTTCTGAAGACTGCCTAGTGGGCAATGTCTGGATACCTACACGACAGTTGGGGAAGCTGCCCATTCTGATCTGGATTTACGGCGGAGGATGGGTAAACGGAGGAAGTTCTCCTACCGTGTACGACGGAAGCCAGTTCGCAAAGCAAGGCCTTCTGTTCTATAGCTTTAATTACCGCGTCGGTCGCTTTGGTTTCTTCGCACATCCCGCTCTTACTGCCGAGAGCAAAGACGGCACGCTCGGCAACTACGGATTCATGGATCAGATTGCCGCCATCAAATGGATTCGGAAAAACGCGGAAGCATTCGGCGGCGATCCCAACAATGTGACAGTGTTCGGAGAATCAGCGGGCGGCTGGTCGGTAAACATGTTGATGACGTCGCCCCTCACTGCTGGCCTCTTTAAGCGCGCTATGGCCCAGTCCGGTGGGGGGCGCGTGATTGTGAACGCAACCGGATTGCACGATGGTTTGAATGGACGGCCGTCGGCAGAACAGATCGGCATCGCATTCGCCGGCAGCAACGGCATCACCGGCACCGATGCGAATACCCTCAAAGCGTTGCGAGCCCTCTCGGCCGAAGCCATCGTCAGCGATTTGAACATGGCTACCACGCAGGCACAAGCATCCACCTTTTCTGGACCCATGATCGACGGCAAAATCGTGCCGGAGCAGTTCGAAGTCGCGTACTCTGAGGGAAAAAATCACAAGGTGTCGATGCTTGCAGGGGCAAACAGCATGGATATCGGTTTCGCTTTCGGAAAGACGCCTGACGAATTATTTGCAGCCTTCGGCCCGAATGCTGAAGCAGCGCGCGAGGCATATGATCCTGCCGGATCCACCAATGTAGGTTCCCTGCGCATAGCCATCGGTGCGGACGCTCTGATGCTCGAGCCTGCCCGCTTCTCTTTGCGGATGGTGGCAGCGCAGGGGCAGCCTGTCTGGGAGTATCGCTTCAGCTATGTAGGGAACTCAATGCGCCCCCAATGGCCAGGCGCGCCGCATGCGACAGAGATTCCATATGTCTTCAATACCGTCAAGACGAAGTATGGTTCTGCACTCACTGCGGAAGACGCGCAGATCGCAAAACAGGTGAACACGTATTGGAGCAACTTCGCCAAGAATGGGGATCCGAATGGGCCTGGGCTGCCGGAATGGCCTAGATTCGAGCCATCCTCAGACATACTGATGGAGTTCACTTTGAGCGGCCCGAAAGCGGAACCGGATACACGCAGGAAACAGTTGGATCTTGCAGAGGGCTTGGCACGGCCGAAGCCGCTCTAGTGGATGCCATTGCGCCGCAATTCCGAACACGAATGTCCTCGTACCGCAGGTCATTCTCGTTTAAGTGTTCACTGAAGGTTCGCTTCGTGCCAGCCATTTGTTCGGACGGGTCTTCCTTCCTTGAAGCAAATGGCGACGTAGCCCAGTCTTGGCGTCTGCGCCTGCCGTCTCAGCCAACTTTTCTTTTTCGCAAATCAAAGGCAAAAAACAATTCCTGGCGCAGGCGAGCGTGTTACGCAATACAAGTCGCTGCCTAAATAGAATCTGCATGCGAGACAGGAGTAGGCAATGAATCGGCAGGATCGGGAAAGTAATTCGAGGCTGATCTTCGGTAAGTTGAAGGCAAGCAATAGAGGCTGGTTCTTGCGGGGATTGGCTCAAGCTTCGGGCATGGCGATGCCGGTTGCGGACTTCGGTCTGAGAAGGAATGTAAATGCACGTACCATTACAGAGAACTTCCTCTTTCACTATGCAGTGCATTAATGACGATGACGATGAGAGACCTGTCAAACAGGAAATCGTGACAGTGTGGTGCGTATTGCTCGCGATTGCTTGGCTTCTCACAGCTGGGTTATGCGCATTTGTTTAGGAACTTCGGCGACATGATTGTGTCGTGGCGGGATTCGCAGTACCCCTCGCTCCTCCGACTCGGAACGGGTTGCGTCTTATTATGCAAAAGTGAAGCCGCTGTGTTTAATCGGAAGTGTTCGAATCCTCTTTCCGGTGGCGGCAAAAATTGCATTCGCCACTGCAGGAATGGCTGGCGGCAAGGTTGGTTCGCCTAGGCCAGTTGGAGGATAGTCCGTCTTCAGAAAATGCGCATGGATTTTTGGTGCCTGACGCATGCGCATCATCGGGTGCTGATGATAGTTGGTCTGCTGCACCCGGCCTGATTCGAGCGTAATCTCCTGCTGCATGTGGCTAAGCCCCTCAATGATGCCGCCATAGCATTGCTGCTCGGCGCCTGAGGGGTTGACGATTTGGCTGCCGACATCGCCTGCAGCCCAGACTTGGTTAACGGAGACGCGGTTCTGAGAATCGACCGACACCTCAGCTACTCCGCAAAGTAGCCAGCGTGGCAGAAGGTAGTCGCAATGCCGTAGCCGTGGCCCTTCGTGGACTTGAGTTGTCGCCAATTTGACTTCTCAGCAACCAGTTCGAGGACACCTTTCAATCGCGCAGGGTTCAGGGGCGGAGGGCCAAAACGTCGCTGCGATTGGCCTGAGTCGTTGTGGGGTATCGTTGCACTAAGAATTTCAAGCTGCAAATCGAGTGGGTCGCGGCCGGCGGCTGCAGCGCATTCATCGAGGAACGATTGCACAACCCAACAAAGTGCGTTGCTACCCGGCGCCCGTAGCCAACCAGTGCGCAGCCGGAGTGGCATGGCCGTGAAATACAGCCCGTAGTTCGCTACGAAGTTCGAAGGAAAATCTTCCCCGGCTTCCGCTGCGGTAGAAAACCTTCTCCCTTCGCCGAATGTCACAAAATGCTGCCGCCATCCGACAAGGTGTCCCTGAGCATCGATGGCGGCCTTCAAGTGGTGGAAGCCGCCAGGACGATAGGAGTCGTGAGTGAAATCATCTTCGCGCGACCAAAGCAGCTTGACCGGAACCCCGACCTTTTTGGTCAGATAAGCCGCCTCGAGTAAATAGTCATTCATGAGGCGACGACCGAATCCACCACCGGCCCGAATCAAATGAACGGTGATGACGTCGGCGGAAATGCCAAGATGTTGTGCGACAAGTCCCGACCCGCCTCCGGGTTGCTGGCTTGTCGTCCAGATTTCAAGCTTACCGTCTTTCCACGATGCCGTTGAGCCCTGGGGTTCAAGTGTTCCGTGGGCAAGAAACGGGTACACGTACTCCGCTTCGATGACTTTTGATGCAGATTTGAAAGCGGCATCCAAATCTCCATAGGCATGTCCCATATTTGCCGGATCCTGCTTGAACATCTCCTGAGCACGTTTTAGGAAAGCGTCGGTGTTCTGCGATGCTCCAGTTCCATTGTCCCATTCAACTTTGAGCGATTTGCGCGCGTTCTGTGCGTGCCACCATGTTTCGGCAATGATCGCAATGCCGGGTTCCAGACCTGGTTCGCCGGGAACAACGCTTTCTTTTGAGAGACTGCTTTCAATCTCAAAGGCATGTCGAACACCTGGAAGTTTTCGGACTTCATCCAGATTGGCCACTTTAACGGTTCCGCCGAACACGGGGCATTTTTGGATCACAGCGTGCAGCAGCCCCGGCAGCTCAACATCAATTCCGAATACTTGTTTGCCAGTGACGATGTCATGGTTGTCGCAATTAGGCTGCGGCTTGCCCATGATCCTGTAGTCCCTTGGGTCCTTAAGTGGAACTTTATCGGGCGTCGCTGGAGTTTGCCGGGAAGCAGCTTCTGCCAGCTCTCCGTACGTGGCGGATCTTCCCGACGCTTTGTGGACGACGCGCGAAAGCTCAGTCGAGCATTCTGATATCGGGACGCCCCACTTCTGCGCAGCTGCTGCAATCAGAAGTTGGCGCCCGGCAGCTCCCATTCGCCTTAACGGCTCCCACGCCATCGGAGTGGAAAAGCTTCCACCTGACATTTGCATCCCGAACTTTGCCGGGTTCAAATCTGCCTGCTCAATCTTTACCCTTGACCAGTCGGCATCAAGTTCTTCCGCGATCATCATTGGTAGAGACGTACGGACTCCCTGCCCGATCTCGGGATTGCGGGCCATGATCGTTATCGTGTTATCGGGATGAATGCGGATGAACGATTCGGGAACCAGCGGAGCTTGCTGCGGAAAACCCTGAGCCAAGGTCCGGATCGGCTTGTCGAGAGCAATCATCAAGCCTCCGCCAGCGACGGCAGAGACGCGGATGAAAGAGCGCCGTGAAATCTGCATCGATGTCCTCTACTTTCTCGCGGCCATCTTGTCCGCAGCCTGATGAATAGCAGCGCGAATGCGCGGATAGGTGCCGCAGCGGCAAAGGTTGCTGCTCATCTGAGAATCGATATCAGCGTCGGTAGGGTTGGGCGTGTGAGCCAGAAGCGCTGTCGCTGCCATGATCTGGCCAGGCTGGCAGTACCCGCACTGCGGCACATCAATCTCTTGCCACGCTTCTTGAACGGGATGAACCTCGGTGTCCGCTAAGCCTTCGATAGTGGTGACGGCCTGGTTGCCGACTGTACCGACGCGCGTCATGCACGAGCGCACGGCTTTTCCGTCGAGCAAAACCGTACAGGCTCCGCAAACACCAATACCGCAGCCGTACTTCGTTCCCTTGAGCCCGACGACATCTCGAAGTGCCCACAACAGGGGCATGTCCTCCGGCGCTTCCACTTCCTGAACCTTGTTATTGATATTCATCCGAGACGGCATGACTTTCACCTCTGAAACAAATCGGCGCTGTCCTGATGCGACCCAAGCATCAGAATTGAGCTACTTCACCGGTATAGTCTCAGGACGCGATGCTCTTAACAAAAGTCACCGCGATACACGCGCCGTATAGGATCAGGCAAAAGATTGGCAGGATTGTGCAAAGAGTAGTCTCTCGGCTAACTTGTCTGGGGATTTTCCAAAGTGTTTAGCGAACTGCTCAACGGCTTGTGATAGACACGGATCGTGGGCGGCGAGTAGCTGCGCCGCTGGAGTTCTTCCAGCATCCCCTTGCGTAAGTTGGTCACAAAGAGTCCCAATCCGGCTAGATTTCGATGAAGATCCGGCGGCCTGCTCGCAACAGTGGCCAAATCGGGAGTGCTTAGCGCTGCTCGACCTCCTTACCTCTATCACTCTTCTTCGAATGCACTGGGGCAGTGTTGAAAGTGATCTTCTGCAGTTCTGCCTCAACGTGCTTCGCAGCAGCCTCAAGGGTCTTCTCTTCTCCGAGAAACCATGTGCCGATCGTTACATTCATCATGGCCAACGTAAGGGACTTCTGTCATCCAAGGACCGCGTGCTCTTGTTCAATACAGGATCGGGCCTCAAATATACAGACGTCATTGCAGAAGCGATGGGCTTGAAGAGGCCCGCTCCCGAATCTCAGCAGGTGTTCGAGATGCTCACATGACTTCCACCTAATGTTGCAAATTCGGGAACATTGTTCGATTCAGGCGCCGGTGGCGATGTGGCTAACGCGCAGGTCTGCAAAACCTGCACTCGCGGGTTCGATTCGCGCTCGGCGCTCCAATACCTTGTCTGCGCGGGTTTTCATTCCCAAGTCAACAATCCCGCCCCGGACTCTTCCTTCCGAACCTGAATAGGTACTTATGTGGCTAACAATCCACTTTGACGAAGAGTCGCCTATGGTTCCCGGTGCAGACACGCTCCGAACCGGATTCGTCAGCGAGTGGTTTGGCCGTTAACTGTCAACTTGGCCGTTCGGAACCAAGGCGTCCGGCCTCATATCGTCGCCGGTCATCTAAATGGCGGCCTGAACTTCCGTTAGGTGATCACAGACCCAACGGGGAGCCAATTGCGCCGGGCATCGCAAATTACTGTTGCTTAGCTGCTTTGAACCGGGGCAGCAGCGTCAACGCGTTATCCTGGTCGATCCGCGCCAGATCGTCACGCGAAAGGCTGAGTTGCCTAATGCCCTCAGCCGTGTCAGAGAGGGGGACGAACGGGTTGTCACTGCCGAACAGAATCTGTGTGGCGGGGACCAAGGTTGTGAGCGCAGCGATTGCTGGTCGATAGGCGGTGCCGGCAACATCGTAATAAAGCCGCTTGAGCTCGTACTCGATGCCGTTGGGCGCCTTCTCTGCGATGTCCTTGGGACCGTATTGGTGCATACGACCAAGCAACATCGGTACGTTTCCGCCCGCGTGGGGGAAGATGAAACGAATGTTTTTGAATTTTACAAATGTGCCGGTAAAGAGCAGGTTCGTGACTGCCCGAGCGGTCTCTTGCGGAACTTCAATTAGCATCGGCGAAACGTCAGGCAGCAATGTTCGACAACACGATGACGTTGCGGGATGCACAAATACCACGGACTTGCGGCGATCGAGCTCCTCAAAAACCGGCTGGTAGTCAGGGTGGCCCAACCACTTGTCGTCGTAATTGGTCGCCAATCCGATTCCGTCCGCCTTAAGTACGCTATATGCGTACTCGATCTCGCGCAGGCTGGCCTCGGTATCGGGAAGCGGGATTATGGCAAACAGGCCGAAGCGACCTGAGTGAGTTCGCATCAGATCGGCGCCATATTCGTTCACTTGGCGTGCCGTGCGCGCTGCGGCCTCCCGATCTCCAGACCAGAAGCCCCCGGGTGAGAGGGATAGAACCGCAGTTGCTACGCCGTTCTTTTCCATCGCGGCGAGCGCCTGCTCCGGTGTCCACGTCAAGTAGGCAGGATTCATTCGCCCACCACCCGCAGCGACAATTCGATCGCGATTCTCCGTCAGATAAAAAGGCGGAATCATGTGATGATGCACATCAATTATTCCGTGCTTCACTTTGAGGGCACCTGTCTGCGCGGTTAATGTCCGGGCGGGCGTAACCGCGGTCATACCCAATGCCGCAAGCGTTGCAAGAAATTCTCGTCGGGAGTGACCGCATGTATCCGATCGCGGGTCGCTTATCGACCCACCATCCGCATCCTTTGTGGGCAAGTAGGAATGTCTGTGTGTCATCTTGCCTCCACCATTCCGGTGGCTAAGTGTAGCAGCGAAATGCCTAAGCGTTGTCGCCGAACTCTGGTTGGATCAGGGCAATCCAGAAGTTTCACCTCAATTGGTGACTTCAGGGGCTCACCGCTCATTCAGCTTGGCTCTGTCCCCTCAACCAGCGATTCAGTGCTCTACCTGCCGTATCGTCGCCAAACCGCCCTTGTCGATTAGGAAGCCTGCCGCGACATTCACCGGCGCGAGTAGGCCGTTTTACGGCCAAGTGGCAATTCATGAACCCTAGCTGACTTCTCAGTACTGATCGAGACGCCGAGCCGCATCTTCGAATTACTTCCGAGTAGGCGGTGACTCGGCCCGAACCGAGGAGTACGTAACCCTCCTCATCATTCCGGGGGATTCGCGAGGCGAACAGAGATCACGCTACGGCAGAGGCGGGTGTCACCCGTACCCTTTAGCGGTTCCGGTTCTGCCAACTTTCCCGAGGTCACTAATTCAGCGAGTATGGCATACGCAGTCTCATGCTGTATGGCGAGCCAGAGTTCCGCAACCGGAATTCTGTACTCCTTGCTAAGGCGATCGTAGTCATAAGCGTTCGTCACTACCGCCGCGTAGTCGTCGGTTAGCCGATCGAGAAGCGTATCCAGAGCGTCGCCACGGTGATAAGCGAATCCCGTGAATGTCCCAGCCTTGTCGAATATTCCAACACTCTGGAGGGCCTTAAGGTTCGCGACCGAGACTCGCTGCCCCCAAGCGCCTTTGAGAATGTCGGATTGGAATTCTGATGGATGGAACGAGCCGCAGATTGATTGATGACTCCATGATTTGGCATTGCTTCCCCCGCCGATCACTCCGTCGTATGAAACTGTCCCAACCATAAAAGGGTGTGCCGGGAAAATTATCCATCGAGCGAAAGGAGGGCCCTTACCGGGACGTCCTTCGCGCTGCCAGGTCCGATACCACATTCTGTCCATTGCCCTCGACCAAAGGAGATGAAACGCCATCTCTTGATCGCCAGGTATCGCCGCCCGAATTTGATCTAGCATTATTGCGACGCCAGGAGCCATGCGCTTCGCAGCGCGTGATACCTCATGCGAGAGTTCCAACCGATTTTTGCCCGCAATCACGGGGATGGTTAGAACGTAGACTTCCTGTTGGGTGGATAGCAAATTTCCCGTTTGCATTTTCTGCAGTCGCGAATCCAGATCCGGAATGTTGAGCCGTGTAAGTTCGCCGTGCGAAGCGCCGTTTAGGCATGCGTTGGCGATTCTGTTGTTCTCCGGATCGAAGAGCAGTCCGTCGTCTACTTGTTGACGTGCGTTTGGCTCGCCGCTAAACGCATAAAGGTTTTGCCCGAGGTTGATTTCACGTTGCCCTAGGCATGTCAAACTCGCGGTGACAACGGTGATCAGAATTGCAGCTTTGAACATTGTGGCCGTCATCGCTAGACTTCTACAACGCCACCTTATACAGCTGGTTGGCTTGTTTGTCAGTGATCCCAGCGCGAATTCTCGATTCCGATCGGGTGGTCCCCCAACCGGAAGTAATCAAGAAATTGACCGAGATCGAGAATACGTCCGGGTGCGCGGTTACCCGTCCGAACTTCGGAAATCTACTATGAACCGTACGTGTTCAAAGCGAAGAACACACCCCAATACAGCGAGAACAGCGTCGCACCGACCGAAGACATCGCTAGCTTTCCTCGCCTAAAAGGATCACCAAACTAATCCGCTTTCGAAAGCGAAAAGTAATAGAGAAGGAAAGCGCCACAAGATGGCAACAGCAGCCAAACGACGGTAGACCACTCATTCAAAGTAGGCAGCAGTCTTCTTCCGTACACGGTAAATAGAACACCAACATGGAAGCTAGCGATAAAGAGTACTTCAAGCAGCAGCTTTAGCTTCGTCGCCCGTCGCATTGTGTTGCTCTCCATCGAGCTACAGATGAGTAAGTCGCACCAACTGTAGGGTATCCGATCAAGCGTTCCGGGCGAGTAGTCGCCAATCCGGAAGTAATCACGAATTTGGCCGCTGCAGGTTTTACTTCCGAGTAGCGGTCACTCGACCAGAACTAGAGCGAAGATGAGTATTCTGTCATCGTGCCCATTCGCTACAGGCTCGACGCTCGCGACAGACCGAATTTGTTATTCGCCATGATGCGCACTTTTGCTTCGGAACAGAGCCGCATTGCATTCGAGGGCAGTCTGGCGAACACCGAATTGTATAGGCTCGGAGGCGGGTCTTTCGACGAGACAGAAGTACTAAAGCGAGCCACGACCGCCCCGCAGATCGACTTCGTCGTCCTGCCTCTCACTCCGACTCGCGTCCCTGAAATTGAAAAGGCCATCCGCTCAAAGATCGCATTTGCCGGGTACAGAGGCATCATCCACGTTCAGATTGAGGCCGAGGGCGAGATTGTGTTCGGCGCATATGACAATTTCGGTAAAGACTGCGTTGTTGTGAATGGAACCATCTCGACGGATGTGTTGGATGATCTTGTAAAAGGGCGAGCGTTGAGGAGCTACTCGCCAGTTGTCGTCGCCTATCCGGAAGTAATTCCAAAGAATTGACCCAAATCGGCATTATTTCCGAGTAAGCGGTCACTCGCCCGCGATTGACTATAGAAACGACGAATTCAGTTCCAAGCAATCGGCAAGAATTGTCAAACGCGTCAGTCGCATCGAGAGGCTTGCATTCGTTGCCGAATGAGTTCCAATTCCGCGCCGTTGTTCCGAAGCAAATCAGCAGCGCGGCAGTCTTCGCGCAATATTCCGATTAGCAGATGCCCATGTTGGACAGTCCTGATCCCCACGTCGGAAATTTCCTCTACTGCGCATCGAAAAACGCACCCGAGTTCCTTTGACACGGACATATCTACGCTTAGGGGTACCGGCTTGGCGTGTGGCACGCTTCCCTCGATGTCTCTCCGGAATTCCTCGCAGGAATCAACTTCGATGCCGATCAGACGGCTGATTTCCGGGGCGTTCTCGTGCAACATGCCGAGGAGAAGAAGTTCGGGCGTTACCTTTTCTGTTCCGAACGCACTCGCTTCACGCCTTGCAAAGAAGATCGCTCGTCGTGCACTCTCGCTGAATTTCTCGAACATGGCTGATACGTCCCAGAATAGTACCTGACCGCGACATCCCAACAGGACGACCAGTTCGTCACACCGTCGTGAGCATTGCCCCGTATAAGACACGCTTTGCGATGCCTTTGCTGCTGGTTAGTCGCCTAACCGGAAGTAATCCTGAAACCCCTCCAGAAACATCATGACTAATGGCGCGGAGGCCATCAGCCATGAAACAGAACTCCCGATCCAGCCGATCTAAGCACCGGGCAAAGCCTAAGAGCAGGTTGCGTTTACCTGACCTTGAGTTTTCTAAAACCGCTGTTCTGAGCAGTATGTCTAGTCGGGACGGGCAGCGCGGATACGCCCACGCAATCGACGAATTCGTTCAATGGTACTGCTCGGAACCTCGGCTGACCCTGAACCGGACGGTCGTCTTGCGCTACAGAGGAAACCTTGAGAGCCGAAGCCTCGCGCCGGGAACGATCAATCTTCGCCTGGCAGCAGTCCGACGACTCGTCTCCGAAGCAGTAGACAATGGCCTTTTAAGTGCCGACCTGGCAGCCGGGATACGACGCGTCAAGGGAGTACGAAATCTGGGTGTGCGGATGGGCAACTGGCTCACCGCCGAACAGAGTTTGGCCCTTTGGCAGACGCCAGATTGCTCCCGGCTAAAAGGCCGACGGGACAGAGCTCTCCTTGCGCTACTCCTGGCTTGTGGCCTGCGTCGCCATGAGGCTGTCGGGCTGAGGATCGAGCATCTGGAACAGCGGGAACAACACTGGGCCATCGTCGACCTCAAGGGAAAGGCAGGTCATGTTCGCACGGTGCCAATTCCAGCCTGGGTCATGGAGGAGATCAGGAAATGGCTCAACTCCTCAGGTATCGATCGAGGCAAGATCTTTCGTCGAGTCTCAAAAGGGGGAAAGGCTCTCGGGGAAGGAATCTCTGAAAGAGCTGTGTGGCATATCGTGAAGCAATCGGCGAGGCGGATCGGTCTGGAAAAGCTCGCTCCTCACGATCTGCGCCGAACCTGCGCCCGGCTATGTCACGCCTCGGGAGGAGAACTGGAACAGATCCAGTTTCTCCTGGGACATGTGTCAATCCAGACGACAGAGCGCTATCTGGGCTGCAAGCAGCGTATTCAATCTGCAGTAAACGATCGGATTGGGATAGAACCGGAGCCGACGGGTTCGCAACCAGATCGGGAATTCGCGACCGGTAGTACGATTACGGTCATGGCCGGAGGCAATCGGGATGGATTACGACAAGGACAAGGTGGACGAGGTTGTTCTGGCCCTCCTGTGGCTCACGAGTTTCAAAGATCCAGCGGGAACGAGAGCCTGGAAGGGACAGGACTGGGGCACGATGGAGCGACTCCACGCAAAGGGACTCCTCTCTGATCCAAAGAGAAAAACCAACTCGGTTCTACTGAGCGAAGAGGGCGAGAAGCGGTCACGAGAACTGTTTGCAAAACACTTCTCTCGCTAGATGTGCCCTGTCGGCAGAGCGTTTCTAGGATTACATCCGGATAGGCGACAAACCGCCCCCGACCCGTTCGTTTGGCGCATTTCACGCCGTAACAGGCGCTGTATTACTCCTCCCTCAATTACGATGAACGCAATGAAAGAGAGCTATATTCCGTCAGCCCTGATCGTGTACCTGGCTGTTAATGGTTTGCTCCATGCAACCGCGAACGCAAGGGCAAAACGGGAGATGGACGACCTGATATTCGGGTCAACCAAGACCATTCGGCTGATCCTGATCTCGCTCATACTCGGTTTCACATGCGGAGCCGTGTACGTTTCTTTGACTCAGCCTCCGATACTGATCGGCGCAGTGATATTTGGTCTCATCGCGGCCGCAGGAACGTTCGCTTTCCCATCGAAGATTGTTGCGAGTCGTATCTCAGTCTGCGAAATAAAATGGTGGGGAAGTAGGACTGAGATTCGCTGGAACGACGTCGACCGTATCGAATACCACCAAGGACCGTCTACAACTGTTGTGCGCAGCAAGAGCGGCGGGAGAGTAGTTCACTCAGGTTGGAATCGCGATACGAAAGGGTTTCTCACACTGTGCGAACAGAGGACAGGTCTTTCGGCAACAATCAGCGAAATGTAACGTCATGTTTAGGTTCCTATCCAATCACCGCCTAACCTTCCCTAGCCCGTCCAGGAAAGAAATCGACCACAAGTCTCTCCGAAATCTCAGGAGCGAGACTGAGCGAGGAGACGAGCAACAGTGCAATACAAAGCAGTCGTGGAACGAAGCCGCTCAGATATCGAGATGCTCCTTCGTAGCGGCGATAGCACTGATGTCGTCGACGCGCTTCTAAGCGCCGAACTATGACCCGGATTGGAGATGGGTCCAGGGACAATGCATGAACTTCTCCCGCCACGAGGATCAAGACGTGCGGTGGGTCTCTGCAACCTGTTTCGGACATCTCGCTCGAATCCATCGGCAATTAGATTTAGAGTTGGTGCTCCAAAGGCTGGTTGAAATGAAGTCCGATCCTCTGGTCGCGGCCGCGGCAGAAGATGCGCTCGAAGACATCAGATTCTTCCTGAAATTTCAGTAGTGATTGGATCACCGCGTAACCGGAAACAATTCAGCAAAAGGCGAAGGGTTGACATCCTTCCGAGTGGGCGACCACAATCCTCGGACCACAGTTGCGAAGGCACACCCTGTTACCGACGGCATCTGTCCCCAAATCGGCTCTCAGTGAACAATTGACATCCGGAGGTCCTTCGATCATGAAAGCGACTGTCCCTCTCATATTCCTCTTGGGGCTCACCTCTGCTTCTGCTAAGCAGCCGCACCACTATCAGACCGGCAAACTCATGCAAATGTCGTCTGTTCCTTGCGGGATGGCGGAGAAAGATGCCAAAACTCTTACAGGTGAACTCCTCGGCACCGACAGTTCGCACAAGAAGACCGAGGAGGTTCTTTGCCAAGAGTACCTGCTCGAGAGCGATACAGTATCGTACAGAATTCGACCGAAAGACGAGAAACACCC
>Ga0105239_10006106_pt1 | contig 14028 bp, 12 predicted proteins | sample KBSC44metaG_FD_92761 | JGI IMG/M metagenome (GOLD analysis project Ga0105239, IMG submission 92761) | Corn rhizosphere microbial communities from Kellogg Biological Station, Michigan, USA - KBS C4-4 metaG | ecosystem: Host-associated > Plants > Roots > Rhizosphere > Soil | place: Michigan, USA... | reverse complement strand
TCCCTACTTAGTTAGCTCTAACTAGATAGGAATCCTTTCCCCCATTTTCTCTAGAGAAGGGGGTCAAGCAATTTGTTTCGCATACAACTAATAAAAGGCAAACTGAGTGAAAGTCATAAGAATAACATGCAAGTTGAGGCTCAATTTCCAAGTAGAGCCAATACGCCACGCTTTGGGTCTTATCGTGCCCTTCTGGAGCCGTCACCTTATGACTGAAAACTACGTGACAGGGACAGTAGGTGGCAGGTCGATTGACTTCTGAGTGCCGACTTTTTCGGATAACAAGCGTCATATTAAAGTGCCTGCCCAACTGGGACATGGTTGAATTAGAGGGAAAACCAGCTATCAACGGAGACGTTCCAGTTTCTAGCCATGCATGCCGGTGCCGGGGAGGCGTTGTTGATGGCCACTGGTTAGATCGCCTGGCACTTATCATAGGCCCGCTTGGGGCGAGAGGTTATAGCTCGAGACACGTTCCTGTGGCTGTAGACGAGGTACTCCTTGCATGGGACCCCCTTGAAGCTTCCAACTTGGAATGATAAGACTCAAGACATTTGAAGCATCAACGGATCATTGTTTGCTAATCCTGGAGATTTTGGTTCACTGGTCACTCTGGCCCCTGGCACTGAACAGGGAGTCAGAGTCTCTAAGAGCACTTCACGTTTTGCACATAGCAGATGCCTCTCAAATCGCCAAATCCCAAACAGTATCCACTGTTGGGCTTCCTTGTGGCTGTGGGGACTTCGAAAGATCGACCACTCATGTCTTTCCGCTTCGCATGCCTCCCCTCCTCGCAAAAAGATGTTAGTTGCATTTAGGCTGGAACCCCTAGCAACTTGCTTTTGATTACAGACATCCCTTGACTTGATAGTGGCGCCATCAGGCCCACGGAATTCTCCGCCAGCAACTGAACGGTTGCCGACCCCGTACTAGGACCAAGGAATAAAAAGCGCGCTCTTGAAATCAAACCCAAAGCCCATGTCCGTACTCCGTACTTATGATACGGAGCATCGAGTGTTCAGTCGTGACCGCTTGGTACCAGTACTCCGTACAGCATACGAGGACTCCGTCTCTAGTAGACCTTTCGCTAGTCTCCACTCGGATATACGCGACCCATCCTGCTGTCGGTAGTTGCTTATTCGAAGCGCTACCCTTGGTCGCTAGTTTAGGGTATCATTTCCTTCAGAATTCACCTCTGGCCCGTCACTTCCCCGTGCCATGTGGGCCCCACGGAAAATCATCCTCTCCAGCACGGAGTAAGCTGGCTTCGAACCGAGGGGTTGGCGACAAGGGAGTCTCGTTGGGACCACGCGCCACAACGTGCCCAAAGCAAGTTTCTTATGTGACTTGAAGGCTCACCCTCCAGGTTCGTAGCAAGACCTACTAAGTAGGACGCCTTGGGTTTTCCTTTTGTCTCAATCATTTTTACTCAGTGCTCACTAAGGAAACCCCGGAAACCATGTCAACACCCGGGGCCCTTGCTGGTCTCGAGACGTTCGATTCGCTCAACATTGACTACGAGCAGGCATATCACAACAACCCCTATAAAATTGCCTGCATACAAAGAGCAGCAGCACTGATCCAACCAGGGTCTCGAGTCTTGGATGTTGGCTGTGGAACTGGAATCCCCGTCTCAGACACTCTGTCCAAAATCGGCCTAGATGTAACTGGGTTCGACATCTCGCCAAAGATGGTGGCCCTTGCACAGAGTCGCGTCAGAGGGAAGTTCATGGTTTCTGACATGCTCAGTTTCCAGCCGGAAGGCACCTATGCAGCGGTGTTTATGATCTTCTCTACGCTGCAACTTTCATATCAGGATTTCCATTCGGCTGTTTACAAATTTGCAAATGTGTTGCAACCAGGTGGTATCCTGGCCCTCGGCCAGATGCCTGGTGATAACTATGTGAAGGACGAGTCCCGTTGGGACGAGACCAGGACGTATGTTGAGGACCACGACGCCCCTTTCATGGGCGAACCTCTCCCTACCTTCATGTTGAGTGCGCAAGGACAACGAGATTTCCTGACCTCCATGGGCCTGGAAATCATCAGCGAAACTATTGACTCGTTTCAGCCCGACAACCCAAAATGTGATCCTGAGGACCAGCAGTATATCATTGTTAGGCGTCCAGCCGAAGAAGCATTAGCAATACCAAAGCCACTTCCCCGGGATAGGGAGTGAAGGATATCCAACGGAAGATCACGCATCACGGCTAGGATCTGGAGGATCTGGAGACTTTGTACTCGTACGAAATCTCAGAAGTGTTCGAATAAATGTGGAGAAGCTCCCTTCACAAGGCCCCAGAGGAGAAGAGAATGGTCGGAGCTGCTTCGGCAGTATCACACGCCGGCACATATTAGTATGTTCCTCATCAAAACCGTCACCAGACCGCAAGGAGGCTTGGAGGCCGTGGCGTCCATCAGAGAAATATCGTCGGGATATCTTGCAGCTGCATTCCGTGTCTCCGTCCTTACTGGGTTCCTTTCTAGATTGCTAGTTAGATGGGTCTTATACAAGGTACAGGGGGGACAACCAACCAACCAACCGCAAGACCTGCCCCATAAATGCAAACTGAAACCCTGTATCTTTGGCATTCAATATATTAGCCAAGCTGTTCTGGAGTCTGCAGCATCATATCTTTGCGCCTGAGGCTCGTAGCGTTGTGACAGAGGCTGGAAAGGGTAGCTGTTGGCTCGCCTGGCAGCCTGACAGGAGAATGTTGTAACCGAGGGCTCAATATGGGCTGGGGATGTTTCAATCCGGTGCAAGGCTGGCGAAACGCTGTGTACGTGTTAGGTATGTAGGTATGTACTTAGAATAATGAACACTGCATCATTGGCAGTCTCTGTCACCAAGCGACACCTCCACTCCCTTCTTCCTCACGGCCCCTTTCCAACGCCGCCAAGGACGTGCTTCGTTCCTCCTCTGCCTCCTCCGTCTCGATGTCGACGCCACCATTGATCAGCGCCCACATGCCGTCCGTCAACCGTTGTCTGGATGATGCCGCCCATTCGCGCAGCGAGAGTCCCCAATTGTTCTTGGAGTCGGCATCGAAACCCTTTTCGAGGAGGAGTCGAACTATGTCTTCCCACCCGGAGTCGACCGTCTGCCACAGCAGTGTCCTGCCATCCTTGTATTTCTTTGCCTCGAGGTGTGCACCGTGATCAAGAAGGAGCCGGAACAGCTCTTCACGCTTCTCGTGCGCTGCCCACAATAGCGGCGTCCACCCATCTTCCTCATCTTTCGACTCGATGTCGGCGCCCTTCTCGAGCAGAAGCTTAATCGTCGCTGCCTCTCCCCTCTCGGCTGCCCACGACAGCGGCGTGCGACCGCTAGATCTATCTTTCGACTCAATGTCAGCGCCTTTCTCCAGTAACAGCTCCACCAGCGAATGGCGACGTTCGATAACCGCCCATATTAGCGGACTCCAGCCATACCTCCCATCCCTCGACTCGACATCGACGCCTTTGTCGAGTAACAACTTCGCCGCCGCCGTGTTGCCCTTTGCTATTGCCCATATCAGTGGTGTCCGCTCATATCTTCCGTGGTCTCTAGACTCCACATCCACGCCCTTATCGACTAATAACTCCACGACCGCCTTAAAGGACCCCCAAATTGCCCACGATAGTGGCTTCAAGCCGTGAATGTCGTCTACGAACTCTAGATCAGCGCCCTTGTCAGCCAAGACCCTGATGGTAGCCTCGTCCCCAAACCTTGCCGCCACCGACAACTGAACGTTGTCATACTTTTTATTCTTAGAGTCTCGGCTCACGCCCTCTTTGAGAAGCATCTTCACCACTTCCTTATGCCCTACCCACTCTGACCCTGCAGAGTCATTTGCTCGCTCTACTGCCCACAACAGTGCTGACCTATCTTCTTCTTCGTCCTGCGGTTCCAAATCTGCTCCCTTCTCGAGAAGCATCTTCACAACCGCCGCGTTTCCCTCTGATGCTGCCCATATTAATGGTGTCATGCCGCTTGCGTCTGATGCCTCTAAGTTGGCGCCTTTTTCGAGTAGCATCTGGACTATTGCGTCCTCTCCCTTTACCACTGCGTCAATCAGCGGGGTCCTCCCGGTTTTGATCACCACCTCTACATCGACCCCCTTCTCGAGAAGTAATTGGACTACCCCTCTCTGCCGATGAAGAATTGCGAGTGACAGCGGCGTATAACGACCCTTCTTCTCACAGCTAGCCCCATGTTCAAGAAGCAGTTTAACCATGGCCTCTTCTCCGTCCCGTGCCGCATAGAACAGAGCAGGTAGGGAGTCTTCATCATCTGGGTTGGGGTCAGCGCCCATGTCAAGGAGTACCTTGACCACATTTGTATGCCCATTCATCGCCGCAAGTGACAGCGGTTTGTTGCTGTCCACGTCTTTCAAATTCAGGTCGGCGCCGTTTTCGACCAATACCTTTGTAATTGCCTCCCTGCCTTCTCTCGCGGCTAAAATCAAGGGCGTTCTTGCATATTCATCCCTGGTGTCCGGATGGAAACCTTCCCCGAGTAGCCGTTCCACAATTTGGCTGTGGCCTTCTTCTGCGGCAATATGGAGTAAAAGGAGCTCGTCACCGCCCAACACAAGCTGCTTCAAGATATCCTGTGAAACATTGACTAGTTCTTCCATCAAAGAAAAAAGCCCAAAAGCGGACGCTGCACGGAGGGGTGTTGGTGGCCGCAGCGCCGCAGACCATATCCGATAGCCCAGACGATCTCGTCGTTTCGAATCTAAGGCGCTGGAAATGTCATCGCCGTCCGCATATTTTGAGTTGATCTCTCTTGCCCATGTCGTATACGCTAGTGATGTCGTTTTCTCCTCCCAGAAGAATGGCAATATCCTCTCCTTCAGCGTGGCAGACATGGCTCCTTCGGCAGCTTGATAGTGCGTGGGCCAGTATAAGCGTGCGTACGGCCTGAGGAGATCCTCCCTAGGACCTACGGTTGAGATTATGGGAGATTTCGATACGGCCCCCGTCAAATAAACGCGGAGGCACCTCTTGAGGGCCAGTGCATGCGATTCCGCGGCGACATAATCATTCCGATGTTGGAGATACTCTCGCACCGACTGGTGCGAGAAGCGGAAGACGTCTAGCTCTAAATCAATTATCACCAGGTTATGGCACAAGCGGATGATATCGGCTGGGGATACCGAACCGGACTCCCCTTCTGATTCTGTGTCTGACGACGAGTCTCGATCGCTGTCTGAATCGACATCGGTATTGGACACGGGCGGAATCTCGTCTTCTTCAACATCGAGAGAGACCGCTGCAATGAGCTCCCCAGTAGAGAGTAAACGCTGGGCACAAAGAAGCCAACTCAAAGTCGCCACTGCCACTCTGCGCCCGTTAGTCTCGGTTTTCTCGATCCGCTCGTGGATTTTGTCGTAAAGGGCGGAAAGTGACTGGGGCAATTGGCCCAGCGCTTTTTCAAAATCTGGCTTGAACTTGATTCGCCGCAACATGTCGAGTGATAGGGCGACCCACTGAAACATCCCATGGGCGCCCTTGTTCAAAACTTTGGTGATCTTCCCTCTAAGCCTGGTGGATACCTTGCCATCCAGCAAGAGCTTTTTGGCAATCAACTTGTCAATTTCTGACCGGATATACCGTTCGATATCTTGTCCGTTCTTGTCGGCACTGATCGAAATATTTTTCGACTGCCGTAGACGAAGATCCTACCAAGCGCAAAATTGGGTCTTGTTAGAGACCATCTCCCTCCATTTTCCAGAAGCTTGCGCGAAGAAAGGGAAGAGGCTTACAATATCGACATCATCCCGACTTGAGACAAATACCTTGACCACTTGCGAAGATTTGCTTACTATCTCATCCAGCGCTTCAAGAAGCTCGTGGCGCAAGAATTCGTCGCATTCATCAAGGGCGTCGATGATTATCGTTGCCGGACTCTGGTTCGTAAGTGCAAGAATCAGTCTTGTGCAATCATCAACCGTCAACTTGCGGATTTTGGAGTAATCCTCTTCGGCCTTCTTCTTGCGACTTTCATACTCCTTCACAACCGGTTCCTTGATTGGCTGATCCGGCTGCGTGCCGGAAAGTTGTCTTAATATGGCTCGCATGATCTCGACTGGCAATGCCCGTTCCCTCTCAGCGTCGTTTCTGACGCAGTAAAAGAAGGCAATCGGAGGTGCAATCATATTTGAGTGGGCCTCAAAGACATTGTTGATGACGGTCGATCTGATCCGGCATTTAAATATCAGCAAAGATTGTTCTCATGCACACCTTTTCCTATTCTCGGGGCCTGTTTCTGTGAAAGTGTCCTACAGAACAGCGTCCCCTTCTCTTCAGCCAACTTACACGAGCTTTGTTTTTCCCGATCCAGCTGTATTTACGGTTAGCATAAGGCCAAATATGGATGGTATGAAGATCACCCACGTATACCATGAAGCCAGAGTATGGAAGACACGCTCGACTGTCCCCACTCGATGTATTCGCGGCTGTTCAACAACCATTGCCCTGAGTTGGGCAATACGTCCTTGGATAGATCCTGATGATGTTCTCTGTACTCGATTTCCGACATCCATAAAAAAACTTCCTTCCTCTCTTCACCTGAGAAATATGGTTGATTTTGGACAATTAGATAGCAGAGCATGGGTGACTTACTCTCGAATTTATCTTGGATAACAGATAGCGAGTCAGCTAGCTGCATAATCGGCCGGTCAAGCTTGTGCAGCATTCCTTTTAGAGTCTTATAGTACGCCGCTGAGTCTTTGGCCATCTTTCGCTGAACTACCAAATGCTTAGCTTGATTCAACAGCACAAAAATGGGAACGACGACCTACGCTCGGCGTCGACCAGTCCTGCCCATTTGTCCACTTCGACCTCGGTGATCTTCGACCACAGTTCGTCGTATTGTTTGCGGAGCATTTCCACAAGGCCCCGACCGAATCTTTCTGGAGATGATCGTGAGTATCTGAGGACTGACTTCAATAGCCCGATAAGACGCACTGATCGAATTACCGTCAAAGTATCGCTTTGAATTTGCAAGATATCGGAGTATTGCGGCGTAGAGCTCCCGGAGAGCCTCATGAAGCTGCGGGACAGATTCGCAGTCTTCATGCAAGTAAAGCTTTTCGAAGATTGTATATCGCGCTATCAGACGGGAGACCGTTTCAATTGATTCACTCATATTGCTGAATACTGCGACATCGTTGGTACCGACCTATATGCACCCAGACATGAGAGTCCGGCGTCGCGGAATACATGACAAGAATCCGCCTTGACATAACTTACCGTGACGAGGAACTTGATGACCGCCCAAGGCAATGCTGCATGGCCACTCGGATCGAATGAGACCGGCACGTCGACGATGTTGACGATTTCTGTCACCCAGGCCGAGATTTTCTCGAGGACATGCCGTAGCTTGACGTCTTCGCCTTTCTTATTGCGATACACCGTCCATCCCTTTTCAAGGCAACGAGCTTTATTCTCCTCCGTACTTGCCTGGATCTAAACAAAAGACAGGAATGTATCAGATTGAGTTTGCCAGCCCCAGCGGCTACTAATCGTCAAATAACGTAGCTCAGCCTACATTCACTCACCTGCCGTAGAATGCCCAAGAGATTGGTGTCATCCTTTTTGAATTGGCTCTTTATCTCGATGTCTAGAGTGTCAAAAGCTTCCGCCCAAGGATCTTTCGAAGAAACAATGGGTTGGTCCTTAGTCTGTGGCGGCACGGCGGCCCCTGTGGCACCCGTACCGCCTGTTGAGCTGGATGTAGGCAGGGACATACTGTAACGCTGGTATAGACCTACCACCGCTCCAACTGGGTGCCTAAAGGCAGCAAGAGTAACAATCCTAACGAAGGGTGCTTCGACAATCTGAAGCCAGATTAAAAACGTACATTCAGTTCGTTCAACGTCGAATTGAAGAATCAACCCCACCAGCCTCACCACGTGGCGTAACGGAGTTGACTTGTCACGCCCTAATTGGACCGCTTCGGCGCCATCCCTTCCAACGTTGTGGGGGATGTACTGGACGCGCGTAAACATCAGATTTCGTGGCGATGCGGAACTGCTGCCACGAACAGGTCCAGAGATGGAATGGAATCTCCTTGCGTCGAGATTCCAATCTCGAAAGCGCTGTTTCCTACAGCACAAAGGTTCATGCTAGGCTCTAGATGAGTAGAACCCAGCCATCCACCGTTGAGAAGACTGGAGACAAAACTTTTGAGAAAAACTCCAAGTACGGAGTACAATTTACTATCTCCGCCGCAAGCATGTTTGTCTCGCTGGAGCGATACCGAGGAGTTTGTAAGAGACGGCAACCAACACTTGTGTATCTCCTGTTCAACATGAAGGACGATATCTAGGCTAGTCAGTAGAGCAATTTCAACCAGATCTTTCGAACAAAAGGTATTCGACCCTGCTGCTCGTGGTCGGGTTAGTCCAAAGCCTATACAACGTTCAGCACCTTGGAGAGCAGCAAGAAAGTTACGAACAAGGGTTAGGACACAGTTTTCGCAATCACAATGCCAAGTACCTCTCATTATATCCTCGGAACTCTTCTAGTGATGGTCCAAAAGACTTCAGGATCATGGGCAGAGCTTCTAGTTTCGTCGTCGCGCAATTGACGAGTGGATTGTCACCTGTCAACGCATTGCAGACAATTCTGCAGCTGTCTTCACAAAGAAGTTAGCTATCTGGTATGTCCCTCAGGGACGATCTTCCGCCTGTGGTGTCCGCGGTCGACTCCCCCTTTACAGTCGAGTCATCCCGAGGTGGAATATGTGAGGTCCTTCTCAAAGCATCGACCTCGTCAGCACCGATATCCCTCTACTTGCTGTAGGAGTTGCATAACGTCTGACCAGCGGTGATATCAGCCTAGCCAAAGAAAGATCGAATTTGGGCGAGAGGCAGACAATCTGAGCCGCTGCTGTAGTGATCATTCACGAATCTGACTCGCGTATCATTGTGCTTACAAGATGTAGCGCTCACCTTAATGACATGGTGGTCAACTGTTTCAGCTCAAGACCAACGAGCCGTCAAAGGCCATTATCAGCATCATTAAGAATAAAGAAGTAGATTACAAGTGTTCAGGTAGTAGTAAATGGATTGGAGTAATTTTGAAAGCATGGGTCGATGCTGTGCATCTGGCTTTCCCGAATGCAACAAGATGCCTACCTAGCTGGAATAACATTGATCCGCATCTTTAGTCTACTTTAGGATGGTCTATCCACTATTATACGAGTGGTAGACGAAATACTCGTATTCTTGCTTTAGTCGCCTGACCTAGAGTCCGGGGTTCTGGCACATCTGTGGAGGGAGGCGTTTTCCGAATGGGCTGCCTTCTACTGAAAGTTGGTGCTGGCCAGAAGTATGATATTTCTCCTTTGAAGCCTTGATTACGAGCATCCGGAATAGCCCCAGACCGGGCTGAGTGAATCTCATTGCTCGCACTGGCAGAAAGCAAGGCCGGTGTATCCATAGCCCATCTAGACGCTGAGAGGTCTTCTGTTTACTTGGCACCTTCTCTTAGACCTGGCATCGTCAACGATTCCCTATTAGCTAAGGTAGGGCACGTATTGCGATCAAACACCGGCACCATACTGGGAGATACCTTGGTGTTGATTCTGGGATACCCTTCAGAGAACACCCGGCAAATGTCCACGTGGCGATAGACGCAAGCCCTACGCGGAGCCTCGTTATGGCCCTGAACCAGCTCGATGGGAAGGTGGATATCGTACAGTAGCGCGCCCAAGCCCTACACACCCACGTAAAAGGATAAATCTTGGTTGGCTGTTCAGTATTATGTTTGCTACCTTCCGAAGGATCTAGATCCAAGGGACTCAATCCCGCGGAACTACCAGCATTGAGAGATGCGGTCGTTGAGAGCGATCCTCCCAGCCTGCCACCGATCTTTGTTATTCCAGATACTGGGCATGATTGATGTTTACAGTCCGTCGTACAGGGTAGTGTAGATTGAATAGAAAAGGATAATGGTGACGACAGTTTTGGAGGACGACAACCCTTCTCCAGAAGGACTCTGCGTCCATCAACGATGATCATAAACCCTCAGCAGGTCGCAAAGAAACCAATGTGCAAATATGCCAAGTATGTTCGGTTCTCTGGGAGGCTAGTCCATCTGTCTCCCAACATGCCATCCCCAAGGCGCCTCAAGGACTGGGCCAATGTCTTCAACTATCTTATCTTGATTTCCCCGCACCTTGGTTCGTATCAAGAATGGATAAGTGCAAATCTTGATTTTGGCCCTCACTCGTCCTATCAGAGTGGGGCATCTCATCGCCATGATGGCTCCAGATGGGCCTCGAGCTCCTCGCTGAATCTCTTCCATCTTGAAGGTTTGCCCAGCTTGCCACTGTGACGTATTCCAAAACAGAGAGCTGCAAAGATTTCTCCTCGCTTGCATGAGTCCTGGGCCGGACGAGCAGTTGCGGCTGGGTGATATTCGCCTGCTTCCATTCCGGTACTCGTTGTCCGCTCCCAGCTATTGAACACTCCATGCGGCAATAATTCGCAGAATGGACTGTCTCCCAGAGATATCCTGCTCCGTAAGTCCTAGGTAGTGGTCGCATGAGCTTTCTGTTTCGATCGATCAACCCATCCCCCATCAGGACAAGTCCCCCACAAAGTCGGTAGCGCATCCGTAGCTTTTGCGAGATAGTGGCCGCTCCCCACCTTTGGCACGCCACCAGTCGAGCCCGAGCGACTGTAGATCGGTAGTGTTTCCGTAGCTCAGCCTAGCCACTCGTGGTTCAAAGGTTGTAGATTTATCTTGGCCAAGAAAATGCTGGTGATAAGCGAAACGAGCGATCAGGGATGTGATCTGGGATCATTAGGACGTGAAGGGGGCCCATGATGCGCGTGCGCCTCGACCATAGGGAGCTCGAAGCCGAACCCTTTTATCTCAGAATTGCCGTTTTTTTCTTCTCCCCTTCACCCTCTCTCATCCTAAGCTCACTATACATACCTCTAATATTGTAGACCCAATCAACGATGGCCGAGAAAGACATGAAATATGTCGACGCCGACCAGGTCGAACCCCACGATAACGGTGGCATAGGGCCTCCTGACGGCGTGACCAAAGAAGACGGCCGATACATCGAGATCGAAGCAGGCGACATCTCCGACAACGCCGACCAGCTCCAGCGCCGCCTCAACAACCGACAGATCCAGCTCATCGCCATCGGCGGGTCCATCGGCACTGCCATCTTCGTCAGCGTTGGCGGAGCTTTGGCAAAAGGTGGTCCCATCAGTCTGCTGCTCGCATATCTGATCTATGCCTGTTTCCTAGGTATGGTCAACAATGGAGTCGCTGAGATGACCATCTTGCACCCTGTCTCCGGCGGGTTCGTGCGCATGGCGGGAAAATGGGTCGATGATGCATTTGGCTTCGCCGCTGGGTGGAACTTCTTCTTCTACGAGGCCCTCATCATTCCGTTCGAAATCACGGCGCTGACCCTCGTCATCTCCTTTTGGAGCGACAACGTCCCTGCTGCGGCCGTTTGCGCTGGCTGTATCGTATGTTACGCGTACGTCATCTAACCTACCTCTATAGTCGGCGCTGCTACTGACACCACACTTTAGTGCGATTAATGTTCTTGCGGTCAGAGCCTATGGCGAGGCTGAGTTCTGGCTATCTGGCGGCAAGGTCATTCTAATTTTCATGCTTTTCGCATTTACCTTTATCACTATGGTGGGAGGAAATCCCAAGCACGACGCATATGGCTTTCGTTATTGGAAAAACCCAGGCCCATTTGCAGAGTACCACACTACTGGCTCCCTTGGACGCTTCGAGGGTTTCCTGGCTTGCCTCTGGAGCGCTTCGTTCACCATCGTAGGGCCCGAGTACGTGAATATGGTCTCTGCCGAGGCTAAACGCCCTCGCGTTTATATCAAGGCTGCCTTCAAGACGATGTATATCCGATTCGCCCTCTTCTTCGTCGGAGGAGCTCTATGTGTTGGTATCGTGGTCGCCTATAATGACCCTACCCTTGTGGCGATCGTTAGCGGCACGTCGACTGGTGGAGGCACTGCCGCCGCCTCTCCCTACGTTATTGCCATGGACAACCTTGGAATCGGCGTGTTGCCTCACATTACCAACGCCCTGTTATGCACCAGTATCTTCTCGGCCGGAAATACCTATACGTATTGCGCCACGCGGAGCCTCTACGGGCTCGCTCTCGAAGGCCGCGCCCCCAAATTTCTCCGGAAATGCACCAAGGGCGGAGTTCCCATTTGGTGCTTCCTCATCACCATGCTGTTCCCCTTCTTGTCGTTCCTCCAACTCTCCAACAGTTCGGCCACGGTTCTGAATTGGCTTATCGCCCTGGTCACCGCAGGTGGCGTCCTCAATTATGTCTTTATGTCCATCACATACCTGCGGTTCTTCTACGCCTGCAAGGCTCAAGAAGTCGACCGCAAGCTGTTCCCTTACTATGGCTACTTCCAGCCCTACTGCGCCTGGGCGGGGCTGTGCTGGATGATCATGATCGTCCTTTTCTTCGGCTATTCCAGCTTCACTCCTCCGGGTGTCGACAAGTTCTTCAGCAACTACACCATGCTTATCGTTGCGCCGATCCTTGGGATATTCTGGAAGGTGTTCAAGCGCACAAAGATCGTGAAGTCAACCGAATGCGATCTCGTCTGGGAACGGCCAATTGTCGACGCCTACGAGGCTTCTTTCGTTTCGCCACCCATTGGATTCTGGATGGAGATGCTTCAAATGGTGGGCATCAAGCGGTCCAAGAAGGACGATAGACGAGGCTCAATCCAGGCTGTTGTCAACCGTCGTGGTTCCGTCATATCCACAAAAGGGGTGGAGACCTTCTAGGCGTGTTGTGGGACGACAGCCCGTTCGAGCAAATGGTGTTGAAAATGCAAGGCTCGGGGACATGGAAATCGGGTAGTATGCATGGGCACAAATTATACCACATTACTCATGTTCAGGATCGCCTTAGTATCTCTGGAATTGACGAGCACAATCAAATACTGATTTGAGGGTCATATGCGTACCGGAGCAGCCCGAAGGCCGTAGTACATGGAAACAAATTTATTGATGACTATTAGCCGTCGGCTTCTGTAACATTTTGCATAATCCGAATGTCGGTTCAGGCTAATATTGAGCACTTTGACGCTTTGCTCTCCCCTAGGACCATGAATAGCATTTTTGAAGAACCATGGTGTGATGGTAAGATTTGAAGTAGGCCTCTGCCTGAATATCAACTTACATCTCAGCCAAGTACGCTGCTGCTCGAGCTCACCAAATATTCGAAAGGGCTTCTCGCCCATCGCATCATCCCATTTGTCATAAGTTTTAGTATGCGAGTTCAAGCCAACTTACGTACAAAACGAAGACAGTTCTCGGCCTTGAGCAAAGCACAAGCAGCGGAGTTGACGTCTCGCAACATCGACCAACCATCAGCGATCGTTCCTGGTCCGGCATCCTACAATCAGCGGCTCCCCAGTTCTGCATTACCACTCCTGTCAGTATTTCTTCTTGGTCTGATATTTGTGTACATGAATGTCGAAAGGTTCTGAAAGAAAAGAGGGGGTGATCCGAGTGTCCGCAAAGTTCGGCTCCGCACCAAGCACCAATCATCTCGCCGCGGTGGTGTGAGTCTTGCGGAGCCTGACATGTAAATCATGTAATTCCCTCTCGATTGAGCCTTGTTGTTGCTGCATACACGAGAAAGAAGTGGTTTCAAGATCACCGGATCCGGAGATACACGCATGCCCTGGAAACCCCTCTCGCTTGATGTTCATCGCCGCCTTTTATAAATGCCGAGTGCTCGGTAGCCATGGCGTCTCTCGCATCCTTCCCTGCCTGCAGATGTCAGAGACCACATTCTTGGAAAGAAGATACTATCATTAGAAAGTACTGAAAGCAAGTCGCAAACTTGATCCACTAGTTCCCAAAACATGAAAGCTCTTGTATACCAGGGTAACGGCAAGTGTGCCCTGGAGGACCGACCAGTGCCCAAGATTCAGGATCCGACGGACGCCATTGTGAAAGGTAAGCTATTGGAGAATTGCTCATCGTTTTCTGAAAGTCGGACAC
>Ga0105239_10006102_pt1 | contig 14034 bp, 8 predicted proteins | sample KBSC44metaG_FD_92761 | JGI IMG/M metagenome (GOLD analysis project Ga0105239, IMG submission 92761) | Corn rhizosphere microbial communities from Kellogg Biological Station, Michigan, USA - KBS C4-4 metaG | ecosystem: Host-associated > Plants > Roots > Rhizosphere > Soil | place: Michigan, USA... | reverse complement strand
GGAACGCAACAGATTAGAAAATGGGGTATAATAAGATTGGGAGTCATTATTCCGTAGATGCTTGCCTCCGGAGCAAGAAGCCGTTGGTTCGAATCCAACCAGGCGTACTAACCTATAAGTAATGACTCCTTAACACTTGTTGAGAGGTGTTGCACAAACCCTCCCAACCTGATGAAGAGGAGAAAGCAAGTGGTCACCGATTACACCCCTCCACCCTGGGACGAAGCCCTCTACAGCTTCGTCCAGCACCTCAAGGGCACCTCGCGCGCCCAGAAGACCGTAGAGTTCTACCAGTACCTCCTCAGCATCGTCGTACACTATGCCGAAGATGCGAACATTCCCCTGGACAAGTTCGGAAAGCGTTCCCTCGACGAGTACCTCGTCTGGCGGCAAGAGAACGGCCATACCGTCAGCGGCAAGCAGCTCTCCCTGACGACCCTGCACAGCAGCGCGCGGGTCGTGAAGGTCTTCATGAAGTACTGCTCCCGCTACGACCTCATCCCCCGCAACCTGCTTGCCGACTACGAGTTGCGCAAGGTCGCCAACCCGCACAAGTACATGCCGATCGACAACGATATGGTGTCGCTTCTGGAAGCCATCCAGGACTACTGGAATCCGCTCAAGAACAAGAGCATCAAGGCATTCTCAGCAGCCCGGCGTGGATACCACCGGGACCGTAACTACGCCATCGTCCTGACCCTCCTGGACAGCGCCTGCCGCATCGGGGAAGCGCTCTCCCTGAAGACCAGCGACCTCCAGCAGACGACCGTAAAGGTGAAGGACAGGGACAAGGTCATCTGGCAGATCACCGTTCGAGAGAGCGGCAGCAGCGAGACGACCAAGGGCCGATCCTCCCGCTACATTCCCTTGAGTGACGAGTGCGTGGACGCGATCCAGGCATGGCTGAAGATACGGGCGCGCACCATGAGGGACGCTCCGAAGGACAGCGACGAAGGGTGGCTGTTCATCTCGGAAACGGGCGGGCGCTGCGATGAGAGCAGGTTCCTGAAGTCGATCCGGCGCATCACCAACTGGGCAGAGCTGCCTTCCTCTATTACCCTGCATAGCCTCCGGCGCTTCAGCATCAACAAGCTCTCCAAGATCGATGTGCTAGGGGCGCAGCGTATTGCCGGCCACAAGGACACCAAAACAACCCTCATCTATACCGAACTGGACGCCGGGCACGTCGCGGATGTCCATGAACGGGCGGGGGTCGTGAAGGGAATTGTTGCGGGCAGGAAAACAGCCAGGAAGCGTCTCGTAGGATAATCTAAACGAACAAGGGAAAGCTCTGGGGCTTTCCCTTGTTCGTTATTGACAGGTGTAATGCCTATTCTCGCTCGTTCACGAGATGCTCCCGGAGTGGAGGCGTTTGTCTTCTGCTCTGTCTGATACAGACTGGCCCGCGTACACCCTTCGATCCACTTGCCTAAATTTGCGGCGGTAGATCACATATTAGAAGGTTACGAATTAAGGCTTTTCGGGGATAACTGTACCGTACCCCACGTATATACGATCAAGTCAATCAGCATTCACCTTCATAGTCTGTCCATGTTCGAGGGACCCCTCGGGCATAAGGGGTTAAGTCCATTGATTCCTTTACTGAAAAATGAAAGTAGTTTTCGTGACTGGCTATCCGCCAATCTGAATCGGATAGAGGAAGGGTTACGCTTGGTCGGTACTGAGATTGGGCTGTCGCATCCAGGCCTTTCTCGCGGCTCAATCGATATTCTTGCCCGTGATCGCTACGGACTCTTTGTCATAATCGAGATCAAGAAGAGCAACGCGACCGCACGTGAAGCAGTCCATGAATTGGTCAAATACACACGTCTATTACGGGAAACTCATGGGTTGGGAGACGAAGATGTGCGGTGCATGCTCCTATCGACAGATTGGCGGGAGCTTGACGGAGTCATAACGGACTTTCAGGCAATGACCAATTTTCATGTTGGCTGTTATGAAATCCACGTTGCGCCCGACGGCAACAGTTTGGAAATCTCACGGCACACTCCTATAGCAATAGGAAACCGGCTCGAAGTCTTTTTTCTTCGGGTTGTATGCCTGACTACATCCGAAGAAAAAAGACTGATACTCCTGGAGCGCTTGCGGGGTGCTGTAGACAAGGTAGGCATCACCTCCGCAGCCATACTTTCCCTCAGGTATAAGGGCGATAACCCAAATGTCTATATAGGTTATGGACTCTATCTCGCCGTCGCTGAGGTATCTGCGGAAACGCACACACGCCTAAAAGGCAACATTTGCGCTGACCTTGAGATCACTCCAGAGGAAATCGAGATCACAACCTACGAAGACCATGTATATGCTGAGGTCACTAAGCATTGTTTCGGATTGATCGACGAGATTGGGTTCAGCACAGGTGACGAACTTCCACATCTTTTAGATAGCTGGGAAGTTGACGCAGTCCATCGAATCGGACGGCTCGGATCAAATCGTAGGGTTAACAGCGATACTGAGCTTATAGAGATGCTATATCAGAAGAGCGCAGTCGTCCAGACCCAGTTCTCGGCCATCACGTCGCCCAAACTTAAGTCTTCCTGGCGTGATGTTAGTGACAAAGTACTGCAGTGTGTCCAGGGCATCAAAGTGTGGGAAGTTGCTGTTAGCGCACTCCTCAATACTATCGAGCAGGATGCTCCGGAAGCGGATGTTGCAATCAGAGTCTACTGCCCATGCGATTTTATGATGTCGATGTTTCAGTTGGTAAGGCATGATGATGCCCACTATATGCCAAGTATCGAGATCGTATACAAGTCGAATGAAATTACCCATGTACTTAATGGGATCATTGTCTGGGATGGAGTGACCTATCCTGAGAACCCCGAAGGGATCATACGAGATCTCGGTGGCTCAGATTGGTGGGCATATTATTTGATGCGCAACGTTCCGGAGTACGAAGAACAGATTGTCAGCAAGCATGGTCTCTCATATGCCGCGACTGAGTGGTCGTTAGGAAACAGCGCTCAGGGACATTGGTTAGAAATAAGTGACGACGCATTACGGCGAATACCGATAGACGACGTCCGTTATAAACCATTTCAGGAATTCTTGAATCAGAATCGAGAATATCTGCAGCATCTGGTTGAATGCTTCGAGACTACGGCTTATTTCGCATAGGTTTACGTCGAGCTAATCGAGCGAAGAGACAAAGACCTGAGCATGCTGCTCAATATATTCAGGAAGACGTGAATGAATCAATGGCTATTTTTCGAATTTCATTTTGTTCGTCGCCTGCGCGAGAAGGATGTTGAGCGCGGAAACCGTATCATCATCGGTAAAGCCGCCTTCCGCGGTAACCAATACATTGAAACTGAGTTTGAGGGTTGGTGCGGTACTCGTAATCTTCTCGACCAGCTCGCCAAGCCGTTGCATCTCATAAGGAGATAACATCGCTTCAGCCGTCAACGTGGCTGGACCCTCCTTTATCTTTGGTGGCTCATTCTTTACTTTACTTATTAGGCGTAAAGTCACCAAAGGCGTATCGTTCGGCGACCAACTGAATGCTTTCCCCTCCGTAACCTCGAAAAGCTTCTGGCTGATACCAATCGTTACTGCCTGTATGAACAGCGACCACGGAAGCGTATAATCTAACTTGCTTGACAAATCCTCGTATAGCCGAACCAGAAATGCCTTATTATCGGTCCACGAATTAGGAAGCACAACCGGCAGAAGGTCGCGAGGTGACAAAGCTGCTGGCGGGGCAAGAAGATCTAGAGTATCTGTAAGTTCTTCTGGCGGAAGTAGCTCCTTGAAATAGGCGCGTTTGGATGTTCTTGCGCATAGAAGCCCTTGCTGGACGACTTGCTGAATAGCAGATTCTAAAACGCCTTCTGCGATCGCAGGTTGCTTTACTCCATCAAAATAGTTGCGTAGGCGGGTAAGCGAAACAGACTCGCTGTCATCCTCCCAAATATCTGGCGATTGCTCTGGCGTGATGAGATAGATGTCTAACTCCATTAATGTGGCGTGTGGGGCGGGCCATACCTCCAACTCGCTACGGGCCATCTCTTCGTTAGTGGGACGGACACGCCAGTAGGTACGTGCAGTACCGTCGGGGCGTGGCAGACGAAGTACCATTACTCCATCAGAACAACCGCGCGCCAATGCTTCCCGAAATATATGCACGCTCAGAAATCGGGGTAAACGCGGGAACTGGGCAAAGGAAGCCAGTAAGTCTTTTGCCGTCTTCATCTTCTCATCAGGCTGCCAAAGTTCATAGTAACTGCCCGGTAACAGTAACTCGGGGGTGAGGTTACCTGTAATTAGGCGCTCTTCTATGGAAAGCATGGCTTTGATGCGGGCAAAAGGACGTGGATCAACAATGCCTAACGAGTCTGCGGATTTCAACGTCTGCGCACGTACATTGCCATTCTCACCCATATCTAGCATGATACTGTAGGTAGCGAGGACAGTACTTGGCATATGGATTTGCGCCATTCGCTTGCGCTCAATCAACGTTTGCTTCTGGGCTGCAGAGAATATCCGCGCATCTTCACTATTCTCGACCATCTGCCAACCCAGATAATCCATGACGCTGCGTTTCAATCCGCCCATTCGGGCAAAGTCGGGCGCCAGCGCAATGATTGTGTTGCGGTATGTGCGTGGGTTCTGCTGAGATCCGCTTGTTGTAGTAAAGTATTGCAGCACCTTGTCTGGTATTGGCGGTGTCGGATACAAAGCGCATTCCGGCCCCAGAACAAGATAGTGAAGGTCGGTATTGTCGGTTACATCTTTTGGACCATCGGGCAAAAAATGGGGTTGAACTCCCCGTTCTACTCCGTCGGTCTCCACTGCAGCAAGAGCACGAACCTGCTTGATCTGTGTCCGTATCTCCTCCATGATACGTGCGTCTGATAATGATCGCACTTGATTAACGTGCATGCTAGTGAGATTAGGTGTTGTGATCAGGCGCCAATATGAACTCTCTTCCAGAAACCAAGAGAGTGTACGCCACTCGTCCAACCCAGCTTCGAGAGATGCTATGTCAATGCCTGGATGCAAAAGCATAGCGTATAATTCTGAGTTGTCGGCCTTGAAACGTTGCGGCTGCGAGTGGAGGAAGACTGCAAGCACAGCCTGCTCAATCTCCCGTTGGGTCAGCGATTTCGTCTTTTCTTGGACTTCTCTTGCGCGTTCGATCTCGCCATTGAGTTTTGGCGTCCATACATCATCCTTATCCGAACAAATCCGTGTTAACTCCATCATCGCCGGGGAAAGAGTATTATCTGGGCCGAGGATTGTACTCACGCCAACGAATGGCGCGAAGTCACGCCCAACACTATGCTTCAGGGCGAGTGCAAACAGGCGTAACGCACCGCGCGTGCGCTGGAATTTCGGCAACTCTGTCCACTTCTCGTAAAAAACGTCGAGTATATCCGGGTGGAACGGATAGGATTTGAGAAGCCGCTGCCGAGCGGTGTCGTCTTTCTGTCCATCGCGCAACTGTTTGCAGTCGCGATAGTTGCCCAGGATTGCCTCCACAATTGGACGCTTCTCTGCATCAGAAGGGAGATGCTCGAACAGGCGCCGACTTAGTACAGTGGCAAGATCATCGCGTCCTACGGGCTCACTCGTTGATTGGAGGCGCCCGAACACATCCTCAAGAGCGCTCAACACTTGAGCTCCCAGCAGATCATCAGGTTCAGTCTGTGCGGCAATCAAGGATGCGACAATACAGGCACGTGGCGTGGCGGCGACGGCCTGTGTCAACATCTGGAAGAAATCCTTGAGAACTCCCAAATTGTTGGGATTTAGGGCCGAGGCGCTACGTCCGTATATAACAGCCTCATCCAATAGAATCAGCGCGCCTTTGCCTTCGGAAAGAGGTACTCGGAGCAATTCCTCCAGGATGGGCTGTGCCGGGGCCGTATACGTGATTTCGTGTTGCTGGACACGGGCAAAGCCGTAATCCCCCGCCAACTGATAAGCTAGCGCGCCCCATGGAGTCATCACGATACGACGTGAACCATCGGGGCCGATAACTTCGAGACCATGATGCACGTCTAGTTTGTCGAAAGGTAAAAGAGCGACTCGAGCCTGCGGCGGTACGGTCATGCCCGCATAATTAAGAAATTCCTGAACGGTCTGGTTGGAGGCAACGTGAACACCGTGCTCTACCAGATGCAGAAGGGTAATGAGGCTATGCGTCTTGCCACCACCATAGGCCACCTGAAGACGCAAAATCGGGTTGCCACCAATTCCTCCCAGGCGCTGCAATACTTCACGTACCAACTCCTTCATCGGGTGCGTGGCAAATGTGCGTGAGAAGAACTGTTCAGGGTTACAGTATACGTCAGGAGCGTCGCCTGTACGGACCTTATATAGATCAGCCGCGAACTCGGACTCATTTAGTGTTCCGTTCTTGACGTCGTCGCGCAGAGTGCAAAGGGTGTGCCAGGCAGGTACGATCATAGTGTCTCCAAGCATGTCATATAGCGAAGGGTACATTTCTTGCCCCTGTCACAGGAGGTCGCAGGTTAATCTGGTCTTCGCATTCATTGCGTCCAGATGCCTTATCCTACAAATCTAATGTCAATGTAGCGGGCTTAGATTTTTGCGGCGGTGGGGGAGGCATTGCAGTCGCGACCCGACCCCTTCCCCAGCTGATAAGTGCTTCCAGCAAGGCGCGTTCACGTGAGTTTAAAGGCGACATTTCGATAAATGCTTGCGTGACGCGCCAGAATAGCTCGTTCTGCCCCAAGCCTTGCCCGTCGGCATAGAACGCAACATTAGTGATGTCACCGGATGCCCATTCGCGCATCATACGATGCATAACATCGATGTAAGAAAGACTACCAGACGCATGGGGCTCGCCAAGATCGTCACGCTTGCGCTCTTCCCAGTTGAGCAGGCGCAGTTCGGAACCACCAGCAACACCCGCATCTATCTCAGTATTGTCTTCTTGATCTTCGTCGCCGTTACTGCGTTTCGATGCCAGGCCCTTACCCTTTGTCAGAATTCCCCGTGGCCCAGTTAGAATGTTCAGGTCAAGGCCATAGGCTCCCGCCAGCAGAATGCACTCGCCTACAGGTGCTCCGCCCACGCTGAAGTTCTGATAGTGCATGAGCGCATAGCGCGTCAGTTCGTCCAAGCCTTCTGTTCCACCATGAAGAATCTGACCAAGAGCGAAATCAGTCGTAAGGCGGCGTATCTCCTTGATGAATTCTGAAACCGAAAACGGCGTGCCGTCCATTTTTCGTACTTCGTCGTAAGCACTGAAGGCTTCCAACCCAGGCCCAACTGCAGCCCAGAGAAAGTCAGGTCCGCGCACGTTCATGTCCCAGAAGTACCGTAGACGCTCTGTGATACGTTCTTTCATGCGCGGCTGAACGACTTTATACCAGCCTTTACCTGCGTCAGTGGGTCGCTTACGACAAACGAGCCAGACAGAAGAGGAGAGGCGTGCCTGGCCAATGCCTGCAGCTTTGTTTGTCATTTCCGTATCAATAGGCCAAGAGGCGGTCACCACAAAGCCCGCCCGTATCATGGCACCGACTAGCGTTTCCCATGCATCCGGGTTTTTATGGGCAAAGACAATGACCATACATCCATCAGGCCGGAGTGCCATACAGGCAGCGCGAAAGGCTGCTGCCATGCCGTCTTCGTATATCTTTCTGGCAACAGAGACATTAGCATGACGGTTGGCGTGTTGTATGAGCTCGCCAGACTTGGGCGTAAGTTCTGTGCTAAATGCCTCAGGGTATGTATCGCCGATGGTACGACGCAACCAGACATAGAAGAAATCGGACAGATCACTGTAGGGAATCGCATCGTAATAAGGTGGATCTGTCACGATGCAGTCGTATAGATTGTCGCCCAGAGGATCAACTGCAGAGCCTTGAAGAACATGGACAGCCCCCCCATTTAAGACGCGGACATTCTCGCTTGTCGCTGCGTTACAGGTGTGTTTTACTACTTTCCAGACCCACTCCAACGCACCAGGATAACCTCCGGATAGTTCAGATGCGGGATTGATCTCGGCAAAGTCCCAATTTATGGGCAAAGCGTAACGCTGAAAAGTATTTACAATCCCTTCCCGCCCTATATCGAAGTGGCATATAGTACTGTTGCGATCTGCAAGACGATCCACGGTAACTGCGAGATACGCCGTGATAGCTTCTATGAATGTGTCCTTTTCAAGAGCAGGTAACTCTCGATAGGTATCGTGCATGGCACGTTTTGCCTGCCGCGTGAACTTTGCAAATGTTCCGACCGCAAGCATTTGACGAGGAGTAAAGATTTTAGCCCAAGTGTTCAGACCGTAACGTGTGAGACCGGAGGCTCCTCGCGTATTTGGCGATGGGCGCGTCGAGTCAATCGGTTCATTCGGAAGACCAAGTGGTAGTTCGGTATCAAGTTCAGAAAGAGCGTCCGCAGCCCTGCGAGCACCTATTAATTCTGCTTCTGTCGGAGATCGATACTCCTTGCGCGGTGGTTGCTTACTGGAATGGCGCTTTGGCGGAATGCCAACGACAACAGCAGTGCAGACTTCCGCCATTAGTCCCTCTTGACCACAATGCTGGATATAGTCGGAGCGCATAAAGACGCCGCTCTCACCGTCTGCAGTCGGCGGGCAGAGAACACCCGTACGAGTCATTGTCCCAGTACCCACCTCATTCTCGTTCGTTGGAGTGAAAACCTCGAACTCATAACGGTTGGCGTTCGCATTGTATTTTATGCGGAGTGCACGCTTCTTTCCCTTTTTCGTTTTGCAGAGCCAAAGGGTTTTCAGAAGAGGGACCTGCAAACCTTTCTTGGCGGGGTCAGGGTGCGGCACCGTGCGTGCCCACAGATAAGCAACTGTCGAGCAGAGCGGATTGTCTTCACTGACAGGCATATCAGGAACAAGTGGGAGTGTAGGGTAATAATCGTTCAGTTGTTCGCTTGCCCGTACCAACACCCAATTCCCCCAGTAGCGGACGTGTGTAGCGAGATCATCATCGTCTTCTGAAGAAATTTGTAAGCCGCTAGCATCGCCAGGTAGTTTGAATCTCTTTTCGGCAAATCGGTTCGGATACTCGAGGGTGCATTTCAATATAAAGTAGGCGACAGGATTATAGTCAATCGCGGTGACTTCACAGCCAAGCCGCATTGCTTCCAGAGGTATGGCTCCCCCTCCCGCGAACATATCTAGCACCTTCGGTGCACGTCCGCCGAATTCCGCCCGTATTTGTTTGCGAAATACTGCGACTTCTTTGTTCTGTTCACGTCCCCAGTGTAGAATACCGCCCTCAGTCTCTGTTCTTCCTTCACGCTCGATCAATTCCCCGCCTATGCGTGTAAGCAGTTCCAGGCGCTTTTTCGCATTGCCGGGATCAGGAAGCAGAGCTGCAATTAGGGCTGCACGGCATGCGGCCAAAGGGCGTCGCGCAGGCCAGATATGGAGCGTACTGATATGACCATGTCGAACGTTTTTCTCATGGACGCTGTCTAGGCTGGCTTGTTTTAACGGAAAGGTTTCTTCTATGAGGCGCTTCGTGTCCAATGTTTGTTCTACTCAAGATCCGCTATCCGCTGAATCAGCGGCAGCAATTATGTCACCAGCAGTGATAATAACACCACCATTATGTGCCAGCAGGTTGCCAAACGGATCGGAAATTCGATGGAGTTGGGGTGAGGCAGTATCACAGTAGTATACCGTGTAAAGCCAATATTTATCGCGATGGTTCGCTGCCTGCCGCCACTCGTTCTCTGTGAGTTGTATCACATTCAGGGCAGCCCGACCTTTCACCTCGATATAGCGCACAGTACCGTCGGATTGATGAGACCGTAGATCATAGCCATTTGCTAGATTTGGGTCGGAGACGTCTTCAACGACGGCACCGTGGCTTTCCTCATACTCTCGGACAATTCGTAGGGCAATCTGTTCCACTCGTGTATCACGGCGGCGCTGCGCTTCTTCAGGCGGTAAAGGTAACACAAGCACACGAGCGTAAATAGTTACGGGACTGAATTCTATTCGCTCAATGTCTCCGTGAAGAGCCGCAATGGCAGCTTCTCGGTCATCATCCACGCTAGCGAGTTCAGTCTCCAGTCGCTCCAGTTTGCTTTTCGCTGCGGGTATGCCTTTGGCTACATCATCGCGTAATCTGCGACGTTGCATCATGCCCTCTGCACTTCGTAGGTTGTAGGCCTGCATAAGTTGGTTTTTCCGCTCCGGTAGCCGCTCCTGCATTTCCTTTCGCAACCGTTCAAATAAAGAGATCCCTTTGCTCTCCAGCACGAAGGTTTCAATACGGGGTAAATCCTCATTGATTGTCAAAAGTGCTGGCGGGAATGAGGACACTGTATGGCTCGGAGTATTGGCGTCAGGGATGTCCAGTGTGAGGAGGAGGTGTCCAGGCACTACACGTGCGTTGCCTAATGCATCGACAATTACTCCTGTCATCTCTTCGCCCAATGTCTCGCGTGCCTCAGCAATATTGCCCTGTTGATCGATAACAGGGCGCACAACCGCAATTTTTGCAAGCACGAACAGGTATGGATCGGCGGTATTAGGGTCGTAAAACACGGCTCCTCGCTCAGCTTCATTCTCATAATAGCCCAAGAATAAGTTCATCACCGTCTCGAAGACGGCTTCACCTGGGTGTAGATAGATGGCTTCGGGACTCCGCGCTGAAGCCGGGAGGGCCAGGTTACGGTCGAAGGTCAGGCAGTCGTGGAGTTCTGATGGGTAGGTAGCAAGAGCACGACTTACTACCTCCGGGGCTTTAACTAAGCGGAACTTACCGTTCAAATCGCCATCACATTGAATGCCAAGATGCATGGTTGCTCCCTTGAAGAAGCCGCACACGTACGCAGGCATCATCCGTCGCTCCTCGGCTAATTCTTGCCCCTGCTTTAGTGTCTCCAGTAAGGCCCGTACTTCGCTGACTTCAACCCGCTGTTTCTGCTCATGCAACCTTTGGGCAACGACGTCTATATCTAAAGCACCGTTCAATACCGCGACAGCATCCTGTTCTTGTCCTTCGACCGTGGCACGGAATAGCAATTCGGACAAAGATATTCCGCCCAACTGCTCGCCAATAATGTCGAATACCTTGTCACTGCCAAGTCGCAATCGAATCATTTCGAGTTTGTCTAACAGGGTTTTCAGGACGGCTCCCTCTCGCGTGTTCTCTGCGACTAAGGATAAAAGAAGCACGTCATGCGTCTGCTTATAGCGGTGGACGCGTCCCATTCTCTGTTCCAACCTAGCCGGGTTCCAGGGGATGTCATAATTAATGAGTAGCCAGCAGAATTGGAGGTTGATGCCCTCACCAGCCGCGTCTGTGGCGATCATATAGGGACATACAGTTGATCGAAATCGTTCGGCCTGGTTCTCTCGCTCCCGGTAGTCCATTCCGCCGTGTATAGTGGCGATGCTATTGGTATATCCTAGTCCCTCCATCCTACTTACGAGGAAAGCCAGGGTATCACGGTGCTCAGTAAAGATGAGAATCTTAGTGTCCGGATGGTCATCTAGCAGTTCTCTTAGTCGTTCGAATTTGCTCTCGCTCTTCTTTTCATAAGTTGCTCGGGCGAGGATCACGAGCGCCTGAACCTGCGCTAACTCGGCGGCCAATTCATCCGCATTACGCGCACAGGTGGCTCCAGTCACTATTTCATCGAAGCGTTCTGCCTCTTCATAGCCATCTTCGTTCTCTTCTTCATCGCCAGTCTTCTCCTCACGTAAGTCTTTAACCGGCAGGTGTGATTGCTCCACCGCAAACTGCTCGGTGGACAAAATGCCTTGTTGCAAACGTTTGAGATCGTCTGCGAGTTTGTCCTTGCGTCGTTCCAATGATCTGAGTAGCGCCCATGTAGAGGAAGCAAGCCGACGCTGGATTACCGTTAGCGCGAGGCCGACCGATGAACGGTTGCCTGAAGTTGTCCTGCGATAGTTGTCTTCCACATAGGCTGTGACCGCCTCGTACAGCGTCGCCTCATCGATGTTGAGCGGATATGATACTGTCTTACTGGCACGTGGTGGGTAAAGGGGCTTTCCTTTAAAGGTAACCATCTCCTCCTTCATCCGACGCAATAAGTGGTTACGCCGTACTTCGGGGCGGATACGAATGAGTGCTTCCGGCGTAGAAAACTGATCAGGATCAAGCAACCGCCAGAGAAAGAAATATGGATCGTCCTTGCCCATGTGTGGGGTAGCCGTCAGAAGAAGCAGATGCTGACAACGCGCCGCGATCTCTTCAACCGTTTCATATCGCTTCGATTTGTCAACGCTCAGATCGGGGTTTCGCCTCGCCGATATTTTGTGGGCCTCGTCGCATACTACCAGATCGAAGGCTGGCGCCGCATTCAGTGCGGCACGAACTCGGTCCTGTCTGGCAGTATCCAGGGAGAGAATGGCAAGATTGTTACGCTGCTCGACAAATGGGTTCTCATCCTCCCTAACATCCGTTGAGTCAAGAATACGAAAGCGTAATCGAAACAGCTGGCGTAGTTCGCGTTCCCAGTTTCCAACCAATCCTGCAGGCGGGATGATGAGGACACGCCGCACGAGACGTCGCAGGAGCATCTCTCGAATATATAGACCCGCCATGATCGTTTTCCCTGCGCCAGCATCATCGGCAAGAAGAAAACGAAGGTTTGGATGTGTTAGCAGGCCCGGAATACCGTGTGGGTACTGGTTGTCTGGCGGAAGACCGTACACGGCGACTAATTGATGTGGTACTGGATCAATCAGGGACGTTTCGGTGGCAAATATTGGATTAAACAGATAAGCGTGGTTTAGACGATGTGCCTCGGCTACTAAACGGACAAGAATCGAATTGCCTTGAAATGCAACATCTCCAGCGGAAAGCACGTCAAAGCGCTCTCCCAAGCTGGACAACATAAAAGGTAGACGCTCTACGTCACCAGTTTTCGGGTCACGAAGGCTTAGATAGACAATACTGCTATGCAATTCTACTGCGTGGATAATACGCTCCTTGCCCCTCCGCCTATCGTATAGACGCACATTGGGGACAAGTTGTTTGATAATATCGTGCATAGTGGCTGACAGCTCCGTAACTGCATAGATGATTGTTCGTCTATTCCACATTTCAGATAAAAGTCCTGCATCTACTAACTCGCAACGTACGCAACGTGATTAAAGCCGTTCCGAGAGGATCCGAACTGAGCGGGTGTAGGAGCGAAAAATCTCAGATCAATGGGACTCTGATTGGTTCATCCACTAGGGCTCATAAATGTACAACCTCCCGACCTCGATGATGTGCTGAAGGGCCATCCTTGGGCAACTATTCTTTTACAGACCTTAAGAATCTATCTCAAACCAGCGTAAAACAGGATTTTACGGCGCTTCTGCGAGATCGTAAATCTGCCTTTTCGGCATTTTGAGATAGATGCTAAACGGTTCTCCTTAGCATCAGGTCAGGCTGGCTGTGCGCAGACAGGCAGTAATTGACATTGCGCCCGCATACAGGACTGTTCCATCCCCGGCCCGCAGGAGGGGTGTCGCTATGGAATTGATCGGGTTTTGGATGCTCATTGTGGCTCCTTTCCGTAAGAAAAAGCCCTGTCGGAGGCCAGGATGGCGACCGACAGGGCAGGATATGGCTGACGTTCCAGAGCCGGATGGTTGTCTGGCCCCAGCATTTCCCGTTCCTTCACTCCGACGGACCGGCGGGGGGCGCTACCCGGCGCACCACCTCCTCGGCCCCTTTTCGGTAGACGCACACGCAGACCAGTATGCCGTCCGCGTCGTATGCCGCCCAGTGGCGGCGCTTGTACTTCTCCACTCGTGCGCCCGTTTCGCTTGCGTCAGGAACGGGAGGCGGGGATTGGGCCGACACCTTCTTCCTTCGGGCCGGGCGCGGATGACCGGTGATATCCGTCTCCCGCGCGGTCTCTTCCAGCGCCTTGTAGAGCACCGTTTCCTCTCCTTTCATTCCGCATCGCGTTCCCTCGCCTGCAGGCGCCAGATGACTTCCCACAGCACGGTATTGAAGAGGGGCGAGGCGATCTTTCCCCGCAGCCACTCCGCTGCACATCCTGGCAGACGCGCAGAACCTCTACCTC
>Ga0105239_10006101_pt1 | contig 14034 bp, 14 predicted proteins | sample KBSC44metaG_FD_92761 | JGI IMG/M metagenome (GOLD analysis project Ga0105239, IMG submission 92761) | Corn rhizosphere microbial communities from Kellogg Biological Station, Michigan, USA - KBS C4-4 metaG | ecosystem: Host-associated > Plants > Roots > Rhizosphere > Soil | place: Michigan, USA... | reverse complement strand
GAAGAAGAAGAAGAAGAAGAAGAAGAAGAAGAAGAAGAAGAAGAAGAAGAAGAAGAAGAAGAAGAAGAAGAAGAAGAAGAAGAAGAAGAAGAAGAAGAAGAAGAAGAAGAAGAAGAAGAAGATAAAACAAACCCAACAAGGGTATCTGCTTTAGCCGCGTAGTGCTCTATCCATCCCATATCCAAATATCGAAACACACCCTTGGCTTTAGACACAGTCATCCAGATCAACTTATTCATACGTAATGATGCCCCGATACCCGCCTCAGGTCTTTTAAGAGCCCTCCAGTCCACAAGATCTCCCGTCCATTCATTCACACACTTTGTACGTCTTCAGGTGCTGGAATTACAGAGTAGCACAGAGCAAGGGGATGACAGACAGGAGTTGTGGCGGTGCTGGCGGACGCATGCACTCGCAACGAAGGAGGAAGCCTGGTGCTCACTGGCATATCATATCGACAGATAGATAGATATAAGTACCTAAGACCGCCTTGAACTACCTAGGTACATAGAATACTACCTGGTACCCGAGCAAAAGTACAATCCGCCAGTCCAGATCCACGTAATATATGATCACCCTGGCTCCTTTCTTCCCCCCCTCCCGTCCTGAGTTTGACTGAACAGGCTAATAGATGGCCGATAAATGACCCATACAACGAGGAAATCCTAGGCAAGGAATCCCCTTTGCGAATGCGATCTCGAAAACAGTGGACTTCCTGGATCCTGGAAGAGGAAGGGACTGGAGCACCACGAACGCAATGTATTAGGTGGATCAGGGCCGGGGGAGAAAATTACTGCCAGACCAGGAGAGCAACAGGCAAACAGACAGGTATCCCCATGGCGTAAGGGCAATAACCAGGTACCGTACACACAACCCCATAAATAAACAAGCACGCAAGCGTGGGCGGAGAAACACAACCAATGAAAGTCCCTCTGGGTAAGGTCAGGTTACGGACACTGTATATACCTTTTTGGATTTTTCTTCTTCATTTACCACACCCATCCGTGATTCATCATGTACCATTTCCGTGTTGCTTTTCGACGAATCAGTGGGATTAGGTCGGCTCCCTACTCTCGGGAGACGTCGCGGCCAAAGAACTTGGCCTTGACCCAATCGAAGGCAACCAGGACGCGGTTCCTGGCTGTTTGGGTGTGAGAAAGTCCGAGTCAGTAAATGTTGCAAATTCATTTTGAATGAAATAGAGGATAACTTACTGCTGAAGCACATGCTCAAATAGGCACTTTTCCAGAAGAGATAGGTCATGGTACCGCCGGAGGCGATGTTGCCACTGAACCAACTGACATCGGCGACGGCCTTCTCAGCTCCAATATAGGCCAGGGAGCCCTGGTGGGAGTACTGGAAGGGGCCGATTTGCTTGACGCGTCGAAGCTGTTTCTGGCGCTCGGTGATCTCGGCGAGGATGACCTTACGATCATCTGGGTTGGCGGTGGCCTGTTTAGCAGAGAGATCCTTCAGTTCGGCTTCAAATGCGTCCGTCTTGGCCATGGTGTTGAACAAGCGGGCGAGGAATGCTCCCTCTTGGGCAGCCACCTGCGCGGTAGGTGCATAGTTGGCGACGGCGCAGTCGCCTACGGCCCAGATGTTCTCAGTGCCGTTGACAACGAGGTATTCGTTGACTTCCAGACCTCGACGGGCTTTGGCTTGTGCGGGGATCTGGGACATGAGATCCTTGACAACGGGGCGGAGAGCGTTACCAGTGGCCCACACGAGGAGCCCGTAAGGAATTTTCTCCAAATATTTGGTTCCATCTGGCTTGTTGATTTCGGCCTCGATGTATTTGTCAGTGACATTCTTGACCATGGTCTTTGTGCGAATCTCAATGTGTTCTTCCTTGAAGCTGGACTCCGTATACTCGATCAATTGCTTGCTGAACATGGGGAGAACATTGGGGAGAGCTTCGACGAGGGTGACGTGGAAATCATCCTTGATCTGAGGCACCCACTTCAGCAAATCTTCCTGGAAGAAATCCTGGAGCTCGCCAGCGAATTCAACGCCAGTGGGGCCACCTCCGACGACAACCATGTGCAGAAGCCGTTTGATCTCTTCGGGAGATTGGTCCTTGAAAGTGGCAGTCTCGACACAGTCCATAATCTGTTTCCGAATCCGCTGAGCATCGCCAACTTCCTTTAAGAAGCAGGCATGTTCTCGAACTCCGGGGATACCAAAGGTAGCGTTCTCTGCACCGACACCAACGACAAGCATATCAAAAGGAATCTGAGTCTCCATCGAATCGCCTTTGATGTCAGAGTCGTCTTGCGCATAAATGATCTTCTTCTCGTAGTCAATTTTGGTGCAAGCAGCTTCATAGAACTTCACAGTGGCTTTCTTGTGTCTCAGGATATTTCGAATAGGCTCCATGATGGATCGATGCTCGATAGTGCCGGTTGTACAGGAGGGGAGCAGAGGGGTGAAGAGGAAAAAGTTTCGAGGAGAGACGACGATGACATTGTAATTTTCGGTGTCGAGATTCTTCAAGAGAGAGACAGAGCCCCAGCCAGTACCTGCAGAGTGCTTCGGATTAGTCCATGGCCGGTACAAAGGTCAGAGTATATGTGCAAAGTTCAGGTCGGGGACATGACGGAGTACATACCGAGCACAACCAGTGTTTTCTTGTTCGGATCGGGTTCGAACTGTTCATTCGGGTTGCGCAATTCATAAATGCTATAGCCAATCCAACCAATGAAGGCGGCAGTAGACAGATATGTCACGCGCCATAGGAAGCGGAAGAATCTGAATCGCTTCTTTGGTTTTGGTGGTGGAGAGAGCTCAACTTTGGGAGCTTGGTCAGCGAACGAACGACGCAAGGACTGTTGGAAAGTCGGTCGTGAGAGAAGGGTGGACTGCTTGGATATCAGGGTCGAAGGGCGAATTCTGAGAGTCGAAGTTGTTGACAGTGATCGCGAAGCTGCCAGACAAGAAAAAGACCGATGTGACGCCGTGGTGGTCAAGCGCAGGGGAAGCTTGCCCGCCATGGTGATTGTGATGATGACGGCAGCAGAGGACTCAGGAAGAGGAATAGAGAAGATGGAAAGCTTATGGCGAGATCATGAGTGCAGAGTTTGGAGGTGGAGAGAGGGTTGGCGGAGGAAAAAGAAATGATTGTTGGGTGTTGATAGGTTGTGATGAGTGAGATAGATACGGACAGTACGCAGTAGAGAGGTCTGTTTGTAACTCGCAGGAGTCAGAACTCAGAAACTCAGCTGGACCCTGACCTCGCTTTCTTTTTCGCCTTTTCCAACAAGAATCTTTTGGAGGAACTTTTATTTTATGGAGCTGGTGGTGGATCCGGCGAGGGCGAGGGACTTCGAAAAGATCAGGAACTTGGATTCAAGCTTCTTTCGGACATGGATACTGCACTTAGTCTGAGATAGATTCTGATAAGCGGTTCAGAGATGGCAAAAACCTTACGGAGTACTGGAATGAGGATACCGAAGATAGTGGCTCCACGGGCGGCGGGCTTGTGCAGGAGTCAGTCCTTGAAGAAGGTTGTGAGGGAGCTCGGATTGAATTGATCAATGAGCTGAATAAGTGGGGGTCACTCCATGGTCTCACGGGAGGACTAAGACAGTAGCCCAGACTACGACGGACTAGTGTACTAGGGCCGATGATAACGTGCTGTGGTGGCGGCACTAGTGGCGGCTAGTATCGACCCTAACAGATGCTTAAAGATAACCCGGCCGACGAAAAAGCCGGGTCGGTGGATAGAAGGAGTAATGGAAGTTGAACAGTGCCAGGATGGAAGGACTGGACATACGGGAGGAATGGGCAACGGCTAATACACGGTACCGTAGGTACCTACCTATGTAGGCGCTGGAACTTAGTTTAACTCTATCTTGAATGTTCGGTGGCCGTTTTGGTTCGGGTACCTAGGAACCCTCACACTATACTCCCTATAGCATAGTACTATATGGCATTCCGTGAATCTGATGCTGATGCCAACGCTGATTCTCAGAGCCTGATATTCCCCATGTAGGTACCAAGGCAGCCATTGAGCCTTCAGGGCTATTTCACCGATTTTCTACTCTGCACTCAAGTGCTAAACGACGTCACATCCCATACCTCCTACCTGTGCTCATAATTGCGATTTATAGCTCGAGTATCTAAGATGAGTCAAACACACACAAACTGAAGAGTCGAAACCCTTTCTCAATTCAAGTTGCTCGTCCCTTCAGCGTCGTCTGGCACTGCTGGCTCACTAACAGCCTGCTGCTCCTGTTGATGTTGCGGTCATCATCGCCTGTTCTACTCCAGACCCTCCCATGGTCTGTGTGGCCACCCATCCATCCCCGCTCGGATCTATCCAAGATCGATCGCTTGCATCAATACCAGAACATCCAACCTGGCACCAACTGGCGGTACTGCTGTACTCTCATACAAAAATCCCACAGGTACTGCTTTCCCACACTCCTCGGACGTCAGAACGCAGAGCTTAGTTCCTCCCAACCTTGATCATCATCCCGTACTAACGCCATCGCTAGCTCTCATTGTCTTTTTCCTTTTCCAGCTTTTCCGATAAGACCTTTTCTGCCTCTTGTTGTCCCTCGGGTGTGAGTTCGGGCCCAGGTTCTTGGTCCTCGTCTTCCTGTTCTTGTATCACGTTCTGTTTCACTTCTCCCGAGTCTTGGTCCGAAACGCCACCGGCTTGGGCTATCCCGGAGTGACGACGTGCTTCCGCCACAATCATTTCCACCTCGCTGATTGCCCCCGCGTCTTTGTTGCTGTCCGTCTCCACACCAATATCGATCTTGGTGTTGCTCTGTAGTTTCTGAGAGTCAAATCGCACAATCATCACCGACAGATTGTCAGTGGAAAATCGTTGCAATGCATGGTCCACCAGGATCTTCGAGGCCTCCTGCGGATCCTGCACTTGGCGAACCAAATCTACCGCTTCTTGATCAGAGCAGACGTCCCATAGCTAGTATACTTGTTAGCGTCTTCTCGTCCCACTGCTCAGTATCTACGGGATCAAACAGGGTCACACTCACTCCATCACACGCAAGTATCAGAAACTCATCCTGATCCGGCTGGATCACGGTTTCTGTTGTATACGGATGACCGGTGACAAGGTCCTTTAGGTACGCATCGCCCAAAGCACGAGTGACAGCCAGCACTCCGTTCACACGATTGTTCAAGATCAGACCACCGGCTTTTGAAACCCGTCGGCCTTCATTCTCATCCATACCTTTGTGGTCGTATGAGAGTCGAAGAGCCTTCCCATTGCGACATAGCACGATGCGCGCGTCACCAACATTAGCCGTATATAGCACTCTTTGTCGAGTGGCTTTCTGTTTGGCTTCTTGAATGGCTGCCGCTGCTGCTTCCGCATTTGAGTTCGACCGAGGTGTCGCATCCTTGGGCTCGTTCTTCTCCGCCTCTTTTGCGGCTGCGGCTGCCAACGGTGCAATGGCCTGCGACCCCGTAGCTGAATGACGGGTAGGAACGCGATCTTCCCATCTTAGCACCGCCGTGACTGCTGTACATCCACTATTTTTCAACGGTAACTTCTCCAGTTGGTTGTCCGCCGAGGTGTATGTCTGATCCAGCAATTCGGGCACGGCAGTGTTGGGAAATCTTCGCATCAAATCCTCCAGAATGACGTGGAGTTTCTTTCCACACCATTCAGCGGCAAATGTGCCCGCATGCCCATCAAAGATGGCAAAGTATCCATTGTCCGTCTCGGCCACATGTTGGCTACCTTCTGAAGGTACAGTCGTGAGGCTGGCCCGTTCTTCTGTCGAGGGCTTTTTGGTCAAGGCCGCATCTGAGGGAACCATTGGGGCTGGAGTGCCGAGGAAGTTGTAGAGGTATGAGTGGGTATCTTCCATTGTTCGACGGCATTTCTTGTTCTTGTCCTCGGTCACTCCTACACGAAATGAGGAGTTGGGGGTGGGCTGCGACTCGCCAGCCGAGTTATTCAAGGAGCCCTGGGGCACGCTCAAGGCGGCATCAGTTTTTGATAGTTTCTGCATGGGTGTCTGAGGGCCGTCTCGGTCACCGTGAATAAGAGAGTTTTTGGCCTGGGTAAATATTTCCTTCGCTTTTGCACTACTGCTCCTTCGCTTCTTATTGTCGGCGGTTGGGGAAGGAGTGCTGGCTTCCTCGGAAGATTGTCGAGCCAAAGACTCGGATTTAGGACTGGTAGGTTGGTCGGACGACTTGAGGTTGTTGGCGGGGGAGGCGTTACTGCTGTCAATGGTGATTTTGGCGGCAGGGTTGGCCGAGTCTACATCCTTGTCCTTTTTATTGCCAAAGACACGATTGAGAAAGCCCCCATGCGTGGAGGTTCTCCGATCGGTTGTGCCCGCCAGTTTGAGAGACTTGAATAAAGGCGCAGTGGTGACTGAGACCAGATGCGACGGGGTGGGGTCAAGTTCTGGACAAGGTGGTGAAGGTGGAAGCCGGTGAGGTTGAGGTGTGAAGAGCTGTCAATTCACGTGATGGGAAGGATGTTGAAGTCGAGGAGGTTGAACAAGATGCAAGTCCAACTGTAGGACAAGATTGCGAGCGGGTAGGCAGTGACAATGGTGATCAAGGTAACAAAGAGGGTGTGAAACGGCGATGGGGATGCAAATGCAGATGCAGAGGGGGATGAGCGCGGACGAGGACGAGGGCGAGGACAAGGCGGAGATGCAAGCAACAAAGAACTGGCGTTGAGATTGGCAAGAGAGCAGGCAGCCTGCTGTGAGGTTGAAGTCTGGGGTATGATGTACGAGGCGTGTAGAGAGCAAGTGACCACTGACGAGGGACGAGTGCCGAGCTCTATCTTAGGTGAGGTCTGGCCGGAGGAGATGTGAGGAAAGTCTGAGTAGTAGCGAGGTCGTCAGTCGAGTGGAGGTGGGAGGTCTGAGGTACGGAATCCAGTTCCTCGTAGTATGATGTATGAGGTTCACCTTGTCGGCTAACCAGGTGAAGGAGGAGAGGAGAGGAGGCACCGAGTAAGAGTCCTCCGTCCGGAGTACCTGATCGCTACTACGAGGAAGTGAGGGGAGGCGGGACCTGGAGTGGGAGCAGCAGGGGAGTTTGTCAGAAGAGATATGGGCTGGATCAATGGAAGTGTTGGCCTAGTGGGGTTTGAGAGCATACCTAATAATACTTTGTTAATAGTCCCTCGCCAACTGGACAATGGATTGCCCACCTATGATGCCAGAGCGTTGGAGCCTGGAGGTTGATTGAGGCTGTGCACTTTGCAAAGGTTTGGTGGACGGAGTACTGATCCTCCGTATTTGGTGTTTCGACAGGCGTTGGAATTCAGCCTGAGTAACCTGTGCTCGTAAGTTCGAGTTTGTCAATCCAGCCTGATGGGAGCTGGACAAGCAGGGCAGTTTGTTGGCGGGTGGGCGACTGGTTGCGGGTGCTTGCTACCAGTGCCTTGGGTTGTGGGGGAGGGGAAATCGTGACATAACTCAATCGCAGGGCCCTCGGGCGTGCTTTACCAGGTCCAGAGTATGGTGCACCCAGCACTCGCTAAGAATGAGCTGGCACTTTAGCTAAGCCTTCAATGAACTTTAACTACAGCCCGAGGCGCGACAGTTACCGGCCTCCCTAGAACGACGAGGCACTTTACTCGTACGTATGTACCCCTAAGTACTCCCCTTTAGGACGGTAACTAGGCATCCACGATAGGCGGTGTGAGCTACCTACTTACATACTGTAGGTACATAAGTAGTGCCTTCGTAGTAACCTCCATCGCCTCGAGCGCTCCCACAACAATCGGTCCCCTCGCACAGACACGTTCCCGCTATGCCCAGGCCCCAAATGCATGTTAGTGAGTACTATAGTCCCTTCTCCACGAGATTCTATGCACGACCTACACATTGGAGGCCTGAGGTTTGCCCCCGATGCACATGTGCACAAGTCCACGGCAAGATAATACATTTTCATTTCCGAGTAAGTATAGACACTCTTAGCCTGTGTTTTTGATATTACAAATCCTTGGTCCAGGGAGAGGGGGTATAGTTAAAATCAGGAGCAGTAGATTCATTTCTCTTTTCCTCTTTTTCCTCTTCTCGTTTGTGTGGCTCTGCTCTTCTCGTCGTCATGGGCAAACGTGGAGACCGGCGAAGGGGTGCAAGGTCCAAAAGTGCGCTCAATCTCACCATCATAACCGTCAGTCAATGTTGCTCACTCCCATCCTTCATGTGTGCTGCCCCTTCCGGCCCTTCCTCAAGACACATAGGCCGCTGCGGGCCCAGGGATCGGGCTTTCCAGGTCAATCGCCGAAACCCGTCTCCGAGTCTCGCTAGAGTCTCTGACAAGGTTGCCAAAGTATTTTCGGGCAACTTCACTCTCCTTTTTGACCTTCGTGACATCCTCTTTCTTCTTCCTCAGTTCCTCTACGCCGCTTTGTAGATCTCCAGTCAGCCTCTGAACAGGGAAACGTAACACTCGTCGAACTTCTGCAGAGATCCGTGCCGAGTTGCTGTGTGTGTAGTCCATCTGGGACAGCGTTGCTGATAATTTAGCTGCTAGCCTGGGCGGAAGGGTTTGTGGGATAGTCGATAAGATGTAGGCAACAGCCACGATTGCTAGAAGTCCAAGTCAGTCCTAATATACCACCCGAACCAAGCTCCACAAATGCAGCAAGTAAAGAACACTTACCAGCTGCCACAACACCCGGCACAAACAATCTCCGTAGATTTCGACTTCCAATCACCTTGGCCGCCCCAAATGCGCCATCAACCCAGCCGAGTCCACCGACAGCACGAGATCCAAAAGTCCCCACTACCGTGAGCGCAAGTCCTGTGCCCACCGTCTTTTCCTGTCGTTCCCACAGTCCAGCCACATCGAAGAAGTCCCAGAGCTCCACATCAGTGTCGACAGTCCGTACGAGGGCATCTCTTCGACGTTGGAACATTCTGTCTGCTTGGAATGTTAGATTTTCGTAGCTGTCCCCGACGTGCAACAGGCCAAGCGATTTGACCATGTCAACCCCTTTCACCGTCTGAGAGCGGCCATATGCCTCGCACTGTGTCACTGCTGCCGAGATCTGATCAAGCATTGCTATCCTCAGATCCTCTGCGTATTGGAAGGCCGATAATAGCCCAGGATATTCAACTCCGTGATCGCCACTGCCCACGTTGGCAATCGTGCTAGATAACGTTGACCGGGTGTGGTTGTAGACATCGTTTGCGGTGGCGTCTACGTCCTTCTCTAGCTGCTCAGTGATAAGTCCCCGTTGTTTTGTGCGCTCCTCATATTCAGGTTCAATCTCAGACAGTTCTTTGGAGACTCTTTCCAACTCCGAGCCTGCCACATCTCTGTTGACCGTAGCCAACACGTTCATATCACCCAAGCAGTTCATCAGATATGTTTTGGCAGGTGCCAGCTTGGAACGAGCCCGTTTTTCAAGAACGAATCTGCGGAGCGCACTTTCCAGCATCTCAAAGTCTTGGATCTTCTCCTTGTCCTTACCCTTGCCTTTACTTGAATCGTCGTTGTCATCATCGTCGGGTGGCGAAGGTCCAGATCCACCTCCACCATCACCATCACCGCCACCCTCGAGTGGTGGCGCTGGTTGAGTAGGAACAGCATTACTGGAGACAAAGTGAACGAGTTCCTTGGCCTCTTTAAATGTCTGAGGGCTGAGATGCCCTAATTGTTCGAGAATGAGTTTTTGACACCGTTCTTTGTCTCGGATATTGTCAAACCCATTCACCACCATGAAAATATAGGCTTTCTCATGAGCTGCTTGCCATATGAATTCCTTGGCAGAAAGGGTGAAATGGTTAGCAGCTGAGACAACGAAGACAACGACATCAATTTCCTCCTGCCTGGCAAACACCGCTGTAGTCTTGACTGAATCAGAGTTGAGACCTGGTGCATCAATCAGGGCGATGTCAACAACCCCGTTGTTGAGTAATGACTGATCAATGCTTCGGACATCCTTGACGTAAACCTTGCACTGCATGTAGCGGTCGTTGTCCACTACAATCTTCTCTAATTCGTGAAGGGGAAAGACGTCATAGGTGCTCTCATCATTTCGATCATAGATAGCTTCCCTGTGAACAGCATGAACTTCTTCTAGTCCACCGTTCTCTTTGGCGTCCAACACCTCACAGAAGATGCTCGTGCAAGGTTGCTGGTCTTCAGGCAGGATCTTCCTGCGTAGCAGAGCATTGCAGAAGGTCGACTTTCCGGCGTTGAGATCGCCCGTCACCAGAACCTTGCTGGATGTATCCTCTATCCGATCGCGCAAAGCAAGTAGGTGACGGACACTTTGCGCGATTTTCCCATCAAGGAGAGAAGCAATGGATTTCTTTTCCAGTGAATGCACCAACTCGGTCTGCAATAGCGCTCCGACCTTGAGATCTAACTTGAGGATGGAAAACTCCTGGGCAATCTGCGGGGTGATGAGCCTAGGTTCAGGGGTCGCCTGGCGTAGTACTTGCTGACTAGATTCAGCAAAGGAAGACTCCTCTCCTATCGAAGTCCCATATCTTCTAGGTCCGCCAGGTCTGCCTAATTTCTTCAAGGCGAGATCATGGGGAAAGTCGGAGGTTTCGCGCGTAGACTGGGTCTGTGTCAGAGAGGGTCGGCTCGTTCGATTCTCAATCTCAGATCTCTGAACAGAAGGGTAATGCGCGGGCCATTTGGCATTCATCTCTTGGAGTTGTTTGAGAAGTTCAACGGTCTGGCCAATTGCTTTTGCGAGGGCCACCCGGTTTTGATTGTAGTAGAGCTGGTGTACATGGCCGGCTAGGGCTCTCTTCTCCGTGTCCGACATATGGGAAGGCTGGCCATTGATCTGAGGTGTATGGGCGGGAGTGGGACGGTCGACTAGCAGTTGGTCCTCCCATGAGCGCATCTCGCCACCGATGTGTTGGTTGTCTCCAGGCATGCTTCCGTATCCTGAATCTCGTTCTAATTGTTCCATCAAAGCAGCAGCATGCGAAGGCTGTGTCCCAGAGCCTACAGTCATATATTCAGGTTGGTAAGAAGCAGGGTGGATAGGTTGGGGTGAGGTCATTTGGTCGGCTTTGTCTTGATCCTCGTCCCGGGCTTGGTTTTTGCCTTTCTCAGGCGACTTGGGCTGGTCCATAACAATGTTGGAGTTTAATAATGAATGAAGGAGAATGGCGGATGACGGTCAAGAGGACAAGCCATCAGAAAGTCGTTTGTAGGGTGGTCGAACGGTACTGAAGTGGGAGTTGTATGGAGTATTGCACGCGGGATGCTGGCACTCAAAACAATGATGAATCAATTATCAATCCAGCCGGAACGTGACTTGACTAGATCCAAAAGTTGAAGCAAGCAAATGCATGGGATCACCTGATTCATCCTGATCCTTATCCTTATCCATGGGCGCCTGGGCGCTTGTTCCCGAGGCGAATAAATACTTTATCCGGCTGCTAACTGTTTGGTTAATAGTGGCTAGTCTCTGGCTGACCGAACATAGGGTCCCCCCACCCACGTCACTCGTTGCAGGGTCGCGCAGGCTGTCCTGTACCGTTCGTTTCCTAGTTATATCCAGCAACATTGACTGTAACTGAAGACCTTCTAACCACCCACATCAAGTTCAACACCATACTGTTACCACTCTCTCAACTCCCATTCTTTCTCCTTCTCTAGGACGCCTTCACGGAGCCTCTTCTTCCAACCATCCACCATGAATGTAAGCTCACCAGTCCACCGTCCACCCCAAAGCCCCCGCTGACCCAACGTTCCTCTCCCACCACAACAGATCATAGAATGGGCATTTGGCAAGCGCATGACGCCAGCGGAGCGACTCCGGAAGCACCAGCGAGCGCTCGAGAAGACCCAGCGGGAACTGGACCGCGAGCGGGTCAAATTGGAGAACCAAGAGAAGAAACTAGTCGCCGACATCAAGAAGAGCGCAAAGAACGGCCAGATTGGTGCCTGTAAGATCCAGGCCAAGGATCTCGTCCGCACGAGGAGGTATATCCAGAAGTTCTACCAGATGAGGACCCAGTTGCAAGCCATCTCGTTGAGGATTCAGGTACGGATTTGTTCCTCCCCGACAAAGTCCAGTATTCGTTAGCAAGTAAGGCTGATCAGAGTTCAACTACCCCTCCCCGTTGACAGACAGTACGGAGCAACGAACAAATGATGCAATCGATGAAAGGCGCGACAATGCTACTGGGCAGTATGAACCGACAGATGAACCTCCCGGCGCTGCAGCGGATAGCCATGGAGTTTGAACGAGAGAACGACATCATGGACCAGCGCCAGGAGATGATGGACGACGCCATCGACGACGTCACCGGCCTGGAAGACGAGGAGGAAGGCGAGGAGGTCGTCAATCAGGTCCTGGACGAAATTGGTGTCGATTTGAACAATGCTGTGAGTTCACAACCCACTCGCCCTTGTTCTGTTGAGTGCTGGTGCTCTTGTTGCTTTCTTCTTCCATGGATGGTCTATCTAACGCAAATTCCACTTCCCAGCTTGGCGAGACTCCAACAGGCATTCAAAAAGCAGCTGTGCCTGAAGGCCGGGTTGCCCAGGCCATAGGAGGCGGTGAGGATGATGATTTACAGGCCAGACTTGACAGTCTGAGGCGGTAGTAGTCATGTCACATTTACCGGCTGGTCTTCATCATCATGAGACACATCTACTGTACCCCACAAGAACGCATTGAAATATATCATCAGCACGGCGTTCGGGAGTTACAAATCGCGAGCCACGAGGACCTCTTTCATTAAATCTGCCTGAACCTCATCACAGACAACTTGAGAAGAGTGAAACGAGTATCTTCCTCCGGACCAAATTGCGTCAAATAAACTGGTAATGGTATTGGTATGGCCCTATAGAAAGTACAGAAAGTAGTATTATTTACCTGAAGCCGGAAACCCCTCTTACTCCCTGGCCCATTCTCATCCTCGTTGTCCTCTGCCCTACCGTTCATTCCGAAATACCGCATCCGCACCCAAACTTCGAAGTCCCCATCAAGCCCCGGGACACTCCCAACTTGCAACAGCATAATCTCTGTCATGCCAAACTTTCAGCCACTTCTCAATTATACTCATCGCTCAACCCCTGCCCAATCTCAGCTTCCATGTAAATTCCTTGGGTCGTATATGTGAATTGCACCGAGTTAGTCTAGTGTACGACTAACTCAGTTTGGATTTGCAAGCACGACATGAATGGGGCCACCGAGCGGAGCACCGACGTTCGAGTATTGACCGACAAAGTTTCCAGCCGGATAGTAGTTGCAGACGGTAAACCAGGGGGTGAAGCTGGCACCCTGGAGACCACCGGGGCAGTTGACGGTTGCGCAGCCGACAAGCGTGGTACTCTTCCACACGATCTGGGTGAAATGACCAAAGCTATTAAAGTTGCTCAAGTCGATGTTGTCCTGGCCGTATGGGCCCGGGTAGTTGCTGAACTCGCCGTTGTACATGTCATTGGTGATCATCACGCCTACTTGGTTGGGTGTGTAGCCTGCGCCGATGTTCTGGCCGTAGCCGCCACCGTCAACAGCACTAGAATTAAAAAGCTTGTTAGTCACTAGTTCTTTTGTGTTTACGTTTTCCCTTGAAGGGATTTACTGGGGAGGGGTGAAGTGGAGACATACGTGTTGTGTTGGTAAATGCAAGACTGAGCAATTGTTTGAGCAGTAGTAGCCAATTGAGCGGACCAGGTGAGGTCAACAGCGGAATGGTTGCGACGATGAACGTTGTGTTCTAGCAGAATGGCATCAATGTAACTTAAACCACGCACGTCGTCGACAACAACCGAGCCTGTGCCAGCGGTAGTGGAGGTGGTGGCGGCGGTGGTAGTAGTGCTTGTAGTTGGTAGAACCGGAGCACTTGTGGTAGTGGTAGATGTTGTTTGGACACCAGACAACGAACTGCTCGTGCTCAGGCTTGAGGTGGAGCTGGTACTCGGTTGAATTGGTCCAACGCTGACGCTGCTAGACGAGCTAGATGACGAGCTGCTAGAAGAACTCGAGGTGCTCGGGTTAACTGGTCCGATGCTAACGCTGCTAGAGCTGCTAGAGGTTGCGCTGGTGGAAGTGCTGGTGGAAGTGCTAGTGGAAGCGCTGGTGGAAGTGCT
>Ga0105239_10006099_pt1 | contig 14036 bp, 17 predicted proteins | sample KBSC44metaG_FD_92761 | JGI IMG/M metagenome (GOLD analysis project Ga0105239, IMG submission 92761) | Corn rhizosphere microbial communities from Kellogg Biological Station, Michigan, USA - KBS C4-4 metaG | ecosystem: Host-associated > Plants > Roots > Rhizosphere > Soil | place: Michigan, USA... | reverse complement strand
CGACAGCCGGGGACCGGCTCGCCCCGCGCGTCGGCCGACTCGGGTTTCTGGCCCGCGAGTTGCTCGATGAGCTGCCGGCCATTCTGACCGAAGTGGAGGCCGCCTGATGGGCGGCGCAGGAGCACCCGAGTCACCGACAGACATCTCGAGAGGCTGCTCGCCGTGGTGATGTGGCTGGTCGCGTCGGGAGCGTTAGCGCTCCACGTGTCGTTCGCCGGGTCGTATAACAAGACGTACGGCTCGCTCGCCACGATCGTCGTCTTCCTGCTGTGGCTATGGATCACCAACATCACGATCCTGCTCGGCGGGGAGCTCAGCGTCGAGACCGAGCATCAGCGAGCCATCCAAGCCGGCGTTCGCGAAGAGGTCGAGCCGTTCGTCGACGTGCGGGACGACCGCAAACTCGACGACGACGAAAAGAAAGACGAAAAGAAACCGGTCGCTGACGCGGCCCGGGTCCGCCGGCCGCGAGGCAACGCCAGATGATCGGCGACACCATAGGGGTGGAGGAGGAGTATCACCTCGTCGATCCCGAGACGGCGGCATTGAAGAACTGTCCGCAACTGTCGGCCCGGGCACTCGCCGGCTCACTGGGCGACCGGCTGAGGCCGGAGATGTTGAACAGTCAACTGGAAGCGGCGACACCGGTGTGCGCCGACCTCGATCAACTGCGGCGCGCAATAGTCGACATGCGCCGCCAAGCATCGTCCGCCGCCGCGGAGGCGGGCGCTGCGATCCTGGCAACCAGCACCCATCCGTTCGCCCGGCTGGGCGAGATCGAGATCATGTCGCGACCGCGCTACGACCTGCTTCGGCGTCGATTCCGGGCTCTTCTCGGGGAATTCAACCTGTGCGGATGCCACGTTCACGTGTCGGTTCCCAGTCTCGACGTCGCGGTGCGCGTGATGAGCCTGGCCCGTCCCTACCTGCCGACCTTGAGCGCCCTCACGGGCAGTTCGCCCTTTCACGAAAGCCTCGACACCGGCTACGAGAGCTTTCGATTGATGTGGCTGGCGCTGTGGCCTCAGGGCGGGGCGCCGCCACCGCTCGACTCGGCGCAGACCTACCGGCAGACCGTGAAGACCATGATCGAGGTCGGTGTGATCGGCGATCCGAGCGAAGTGCTGTGGGACATCAGACCGTCCGAGAAGTATCCGACCTTGGAGTTCCGGGCCGCCGACGTGTGTACGGACCTCGATGACGTCGTCGTCTACGCCGCGCTGGTGCGCTCACTGGCTCGCGTGTTGGGCGAACGAGCCGCCGCCGACCCCGTACGGCCCGGAGTCGCCGATCCGGTGCTGCGCGCGGCGCGCTGGAGAGCGGCTCGGCACGGCTTGTCGGAAATGTTGTGGAGTCCGAGCCGGAATCAGCTCGTTCCGGCCTCCATCGCGGTTCGAGACCTGCTGGCGGAGCTACGGGTCGATCTCGAACGCCGTGACGAATATGTCATGGTGGACGAGCTGCTGACCCAACTGCTGACCCGCGGCACGTCCGCTAGTCGGCAACGGCGAGATTTTGCCGCCACCCATGATCTGACGGTGGCGACCCGGCGGTCTGTTGAGCTTAGCGGCGCGCTCTCTTGACAATCAAGGTTATGACCCGTTCTTCGTCGACGACGTCGACAGCCCGATGCGCGAGGTTCCAGTGTGGGTGACTGTTGAGTTCGACCTGAACCTGATGGTCTTGACCGGGCCCGGCGAGCTGCAACAGCAGTTGGCCCTCGTCCTCTAGGTGGAGGGCGGCCAGCTCGAGGCAGACGCGTACGAGGTTCAAACCGTCCACGCCGCCGTCTATGGCCAACGGCGGATCATCGGGCCAGGAGGCGACCTGCGCCGATCGGAGGTAGGGCGGATCAGCAATGATCACCGGGAACCGCTCCCCGGCCGTCAGCGCGTCGAGCAGCGGCGCCCGGCGAAGATCGACCCGATCCGACCACCCGGCCCGGCCGGCGTTGAGGCGGGCGAACTCGGCCGCGACCGGATCGACTTCGACTTGAACCAGGTTGCGACCAGCCAGCACGGCGGCAGCCAAGCCGATGTGGCCCACGCCCGCGCAAAGCTCGAGGATCGGGCCGACCGGCGCCCTCTCGCACAGCTCAGCCGCCCACTCGCTCTGCCGCAACGTCCACGCGCGAGGGACCAACGCCCGGGCGTCGAACGAGACGAGCAAAGGGCCGAAGTGGCATGAAGTCTGAACAGGACAGGTCAACGCCGGCCTCCGAATTGGCTGACGTCCGCTCGGGCTCGGCGCCGCGCCAGTGCCACCAGAATAGGCCACGTTTCGCGCTCGGGTCTTTGGGTAATAGTCAACGGAGCCAAGCCGCGGCACACCTACACGACACCGACGTCCGATCTCAGATAGGTGCCCCCCGTCATGCTGCTTCCCTCCCCTCGTGGTCCGTTCAGCGAGTCGGTCATCGCCGCGCTCGCCCAACGCGACCCGCAGCGGTTGATCCCCATGGAGCCCGGCGACGTGTCCGACCCGGTCGCCGACGACGATCTGCAGCTCGCACTGTGGGTCTGCTACGAGCTCCATTACCAAGGATTCGACGATGCGGATCCGACCTGGGAGTGGCAGCCGGAGTTGATATCGGTCCGCCGGTCTTTCGAGGCCGCACTGCTCGACGCGCTGCGCGAGCAAGCCGTGTTCCCCGTGTCTGGTCGACCCGTGCATCACCGCTTGACGGATCTGGTGGACAGCGCAGACGGCCCCTCCCTGTCGCGCCATATCCAGCGGCACGCGGACCTCGCTCAGCTCCGCGAAGTCGTCATCCATCGCTCCGCGTACCAGCTCAAGGAAGCCGACCCCCACACCTGGGCGATTCCTCGGTTGACCGGCCGCGCGAAGGCGGCCCTGGTCGAGGTCCAGGCCGACGAATACGGCGGCGGGGATCCCGATCGCATGCACTCGGAGCTGTACCGAGGGCTCATGAGAGGCCTGGGGCTCGACGACAGCTACGGCGCCTACATCGATGTCGTCGCCGGCACCGGCCTCGCGGTGAGCAACGTGATGTCGATGTTCGGTTTGCGACGCGACCTGCGCGGCGCGTTAGTCGGTCACCTTGCCGCATACGAGATGACCTCATCGCAACCATGCCGGCGCTACGCCAAAGCGCTTCGCCGCCTAGGCGGGAACGACGACACCTGCCGTTTCTACGACGAGCACGTTGTCGCCGATGCGCTGCACGAGCAACTGGCAATGCACGATTTGTGCGGCAATCTCGTCGAACAAGAGCCCGATCAGACCGAGATGATCATGTTCGGCGCCGCGACCAGCCTCTACGTCGACTCCCGCTTCGCCGAACAGGTCCTCGCCAGTTGGGAGTGCGGTCGGAGTTCGCTCTTTCGGTGGCAGACGGCCGGCCGAGTGGTGGCATGACGCCTCGACGTCAACTACCGGATCAACCCGTGGATGCACACCGACGAGCCGGTGAACACCAGGCGGGCTTCCCGACATGGTGTCCGCGGCCAACGTGGCATGGTCATCGACCACTGGGCGCTCGTCCGGCGATTCCGGCGCCGCGAACGCCGAAACGAGTCGGCGAGGTTCGCGCAGCCTTACGCGGCTAGGGATCGCGCACATCGAGCAAGCGCGGCATATCCACGAGGGCGACGGTGATTTCCAGCCAAATGCTCCGTGCGCGAACACCATCGAATCAAGACCACGTGAGGAGAGACATGGGTAGTCGGCTCCAAGGAAAACGCGTCTTCGTCGTCGCCAACGGGGCGGCGGAACAGGTGGAACTGACCGAGCCGTGGGAGGCCGTACGGTCCGAGGGAGTCACGCCCATGCTGCTCGCGCTGGATCAGGCGACGGTCCAGGCGGTCAACCACGACATCGAGAAGGGCAACGTTGCCGCGATCTGCCGCACGGATATCGCGAACGCGGGTGGCCGGTGGGTCGACGAGCGGATCTTCGTCTGGCGGAGGCAGGGGTTTGCGCTCGTCACCAGCCGCAAACCCGACGGCCGGGCCACCTTTGGCGCGGCGTTGATCGACACCTTCCGCTGAGGTGGGTCAGATCGATCGAACGCCCGGCAAGCCCACGATCACCGTCTATCCGGACGGGCCCCTGGTCGTTCGCGGTGACTTCTCGGTGGTGACCGTCGACGGTGACGCAGTTCCGACCGGGCGCATCGCGGCTTTGTGTCGCTGCGGCCGCTCGGCCCGTAAGCCGCTGTGCGACGGTAGCCACAGACGCGGAATCAGCCGGCCTGCGTGACGACCGAAGTTGTCACCGCGAGCGACCCAGGTCAACGTCACCGCTCTTGCGGCAATCAGCCTTCACGCCTACGTTGGAGTGAGAGGCGGCACTCGATCCGCCGGGGTTGAGCCATCAGCCCAGCAGCTCCGAGCTCGGTTCGAGCGCACGCTGCAGTGCAGTACTCGGCGTAAACCGCACGCACATCATCGAAACGCCCGGGTGGCGGCAAACCGCGCCGGCCGTTGACAACGCTGCACACGGCCCGGACCCGCGCAGACGCTCCACACGCCACCCCCGTCCGCGCCGAGAGCGCAGCGGCCGACATCCAAGGATTCGCATGACGCAAGCAAACTACGACCTTTCCCGCGACCTCGCCGGTCGCACCGTGGTCGACTCCACCGGCGCCGAGATCGGCACGGTCCGGCAGATTTTCTTCAACGATCAAAGCACCCAACCCGAATGGGTGACCGTCTCCGGCGGTAGCTCAGGAACCTCGACCGACGAGGAAAGCTTCGTGCCGTTGCGCGGCGCTGACCTCAGCGGTACGCGCATCGTCGTCCAGGCCACCAAGGATTCCGTGGCCGGCGCCCCGCGCCCCGCCAACAACGGCCACCTGGCAGTCGCCCAGGAGCAGGAGCTCTACCGCTACTACGCGGCCCAGCTGGGGACTGGATTCGGCACCGACCCAACCGCCGGACGGGGGGACCGGCAGGCCGCTGCGCCAACCTCGCCGGAGCCGAGCGGCGCCGTAGACATGGCGAAGGACCAGGCCGCCGCGGTTGGCAAGACTGCGACCGACGCCGGTCAGCACGTCGCCACCGTCGCCCAGGATCAAGCTAAGAACGTCGTCTCCGAGGCAGGTGCCCAGGCCAAGGAACTACTGGCGCAGACGAAGAGCGAGTTGAGCGAGCAGGCCGGCGCGCAACAGCAGCGCCTGGCCGGCGGCTTGCACGCTCTAGGCGACGAACTGCACGCGATGACCCAGCATTCCGAACCGGTCGGCGTCGCGACAGATCTGGCCCGACAGGGCGCGAGCAGGTCGCACGACATCGCCTCATGGCTGGAGGATCGTGAACCAGGCGACCTCGTGCGCGAGCTGCAGTCCTTCGCTCGGCAGCGCCCAGGGGCGTTCCTGCTGGCAGCGGCCGGAGCGGGTCTGCTGGCCGGACGGTTGACCCGAGGCGTCCAAGATGGCGGCGCCGGGGAGACTTCCGCCGAAGGCACTACCCAGTGAGTGCCAGCGCCGATGGGACGTCCTTGACACCGCCCGATTCGCGCGCGACCGCTGACCGGCCGTCGATCGGGCAACTCCTTTCCGAGGTCAGCCAGGATCTGAGTAGCCTGCTGCGCCAAGAAGTCGAACTGGCCAAGGCCGAAGTCAAGCAGTCCGCCACCCGCGCGGGCAAGGGCGCCGGCATGTTCGCCGGCGCCGGCGTCGCCGGACACATGGTGCTGCTGTTCGCGTCGATCGCGGCATGGTGGGGGCTGGGCGATTCGATCGGCCACGGCTGGTCGGCGCTCGTCGTCGCGGGCGCGTGGCTGGTCGTCGCCGCCGTGCTCGCGGTCATGGGCCGCGGCGAACTCATGGCGATCGGGGGCGTCCAGCAGACCGCGGACACCGTCAAGAAGATTCCGGACGCCGTCAAGGGCAAGAGCGTCGACGGGGACCACACCGCAGGCAATCACGCCGCCAACCACCGCAACGAGGAGATCCAGTGACCGACCCCGACCAGATACGCGCACGAATCGAAGAGACCCGCGCCGACTTGAGCACCAACGTCAACACCCTGGCCGACACCGTCAACCCGGCGCACGCCGCGCGACGTCAGGTCGGCAAGGTGAAGGGCGCAGTCTTCGGCGTCAAGGACAAGGTCATGGGTTCTGCGGAGAGCGCTGGAGAGACGTTGAGCTCCGCTCAATCCTCGATCGGCGAGACCGTCACCGGCGCACCGGGCCAGGTTCGCGCGAGCGCCGCCGGCAATCCGCTGGCCGCCGGGCTGATCGCTTTCGGAGCCGGTTGGCTCACCGCGTCGCTGTTGCCCTCCTCACGCGCGGAACAGCAGGCCGCGACGAAGGTCAAGGACACGGCGGCGCCCATGATCGCCGACGCCGCGAAGGAGATGGCGGGACATCTCAAGGAACCGACTCAAGAGGCGATGGAGTCCGTGAAGGACACCGCGACCGACGCCGCGATCACCGTCAAGGATGAGGGCACGTCGGCGGCCGCCGACGTCAAAGATAAGGCTCAGGACGCGCCCTCTGAGTTCTGACCGCGCCCTTCTCGGGTATAGCCCCCTCATGACAGCCGGCCCAAGACCCCGATCCACAGGACACGCCCGGCGGGTCCATGTCGCGGATCCTAAGTCGTCCAACCACCCACGGGGAACGCCCAGGCCACAGGCCAGTCGGCTGACATGGCGGATCAGCCCAGCAGGCGACGGCACGCCAGGCGCATTCGCCGGTTCGGGACCGCTGCGCGAGCGATCACCCGACCGGCGAGACGCAGGCCGCCATAAGTCGGGAGGACGATCCTCCAGCGTGATCCAGCCTTCAGCTGATCGCGCGCTTGACGGCGGTGGCGGAGGGGGCGAAGGTCACCTCAGGCGTACCCCGGCTACAAAACGAGGACGAGCAGAGCAGGCTTGGGGCACCCCGTAGCCAACTCGAGGGCCCACCCCACACAAATCCGAGACGATCTGGGACTGTCTCGCAGGTGCGAAAGGATCGAAAATGTCTGAGGGGCACTTCGAAGACTCGAAGCAGCTTCTGCGGCACGCAATCGGCTCCAGCGGAGACGTCATCGAGCCGGGCTTGGCTCAGCAGCTCGGTGAGCTCGCCCGCGAGTGGCAGGCAGAGAACAAGCGACCGGACATGCTCAAGCGCATCACGCAGGCCGCCCTGGTCGAGATCGACTCAGCCGACCACGCGTGCATCAGCCTGGTCTCGAATAGCCGCGTGCAAACGGCGGCTGCCACCGACGAGTTCGTGCAGCGAGTGGACGAGCACCAGAACGAACTCGACGAAGGCCCGTGCCTGGATTCGCTGCGCGAACAGGTGACAATCCGCTCTGATGACATGGCGAAAGATCTCCGGTGGCCGCAGTTCGCGAAGTTCACCGTCGAGAACGGCATCCGCTCGATGCTTTCCGTCCAACTCTTCGTCCAAGATGACAGCCTGGGCGCGTTGAACCTGTACGCGCAGGCCCCGGACGCGTTCACCGCCCACGACGAGAGTGTTGCCATGCTGCTGGCAGTACACGCCGCGTTGGCCATAGCGAGCGACGCGCACGAGTCCAACCTGAAGGTGGCATTGGAATCGCGCGACATAATCGGACAGGCGAAAGGAATCCTGATGGAACGATTCAAGATCGACGCCGTGGGAGCCTTCGACCTTCTCGTGGTCGCCTCCCAGACCACCCACCGCAAGCTGCGTGAGGTCGCTGGAGAACTCGCTGATACCGGCGAATGGGTTTCGTAGCCCGCAAGATAATCTGACCATCGGCCGCCACAAAGGCCCCTCACCGCTCGTCACCAGTACCTCGTTGCTCGTCGGCGGACGGCCCGCGGCGAAGGCCGTCCAAGACGAGCCGCGCCGCGTGACGCACGTCGCCGCCGTCGAGTTCCGCGAGACGGTGCAGTTCTGCGCTCGCGCTGTCGGGGTCGAAGCCTCGGTCGATGAGTACTCCGATGGCTTGGTTGACGAGACGCTGGTTGTCCAGATCGGTCGCTCCCGATGCCGGAAGTACAGGACGAAGGTGCGCGTCCAGCACGCAATCTGCAAGAGGTAACCCCAGGGCGCGGCTGACGTCGGCGGCGAGGTCCACGAACGCGCCCGGGGTCGACGCGTAGAACACGACGCTAGTTCGGTTCGCGTCGTCTGGCTGACCGATCGGGATGAAGATCGAGGCGAGCGCCGAGGCCGGGTCTTCAGCCGGGTCGAAGATAGTGAACGAAATTGGGTCGGCGTTGACCGTGACGGCGATGCTCAGGCCGAGAAAGCTGGGCACAGCCAGCCGCGTGTCTCGGGCGAGCGCGGTCAATGACTCGGCCAGATCGGCTTCCGGCAAATCAAGAGCTGCGGTGAGAGCGGCAAAGTCGGCCGCCAACGAATGGGGCAGGTCCATTGGGGTGGTCCGGCGTCCCGAACGCGTGGTCGTCGTGCCAGGTCAGGCTCGGCGATCGCGCGAGCCGTTATCCAAGGCCGGATTCAGGTCGGGTCCCACATCCACTGCTCAGGGCACCCACGCTACCCCTAGTTTCGGCTATAGATCGCCACCGGCGGCATAGCGGGCGCGGGCGCGACGGACGGCGTCGGTCACGATCCGTTCGGCGACGTCGCGGACCTTGGCGTTCTCGGTCTGACTCATTCTCCGCAAGCGGTCGAACGCTTCCTGTTCTGAGCATCCGGCCCGGCTCATCACGATGCCGAGGGCTTGATCGATAATCGCCCGGTGGGGCAACGCGGCTTGCAGCTGGGCGGTGAGGCGATGCGCCTGGGCAAGCACCTGCGCGTTATGCACGGCGATCGCGGCGGGCACCGCGAACAGTTCCCCGAGGACAGCGGCTCGATCGTCGAAGGCGCCCTTCGAGTGGGCGTAAACGTTCATCGCGCCCAGCACATTTTGGCCACTTGTCAGTGGCAGAGACAGCACGCTATGCACACCGAGGCGGCCCACCCGAGGTCCGAAGTCCGGCCACTGCTTGTCGGTCGCCAAGTCAGCTGAGCGCACCGTCTGCCCGACGGCGGCGGCCGTGATGCACGGGCCCTGCCCGATGCCGTACTGGATGGCGTCGACCTCGACGACAAACGGCGCGGTGGCGACGATCATGTCCTGCCGCCTTTCCTCCGTCAGAGTCAGTCCAGCGCCGTCCGCGCCGGGAATCGCGCGAACCGCGAACTCTGCCACCCGGGTCAACATGTCGCTGAGTTCGAGACGGCCGGTGGCCAACAGCGACAGTCCCGCCAACGCTGCTCGCAGATCGGCGTCGTCATCCTCGGCCTGCGCCCGCACCGCGGACTCGTCCGCGGTTTTGTGGACCGGGCCCTGGGATGTCGCCCCGTCCATCGCCTCGGTCCCCGTCCGTGAGGTGGTCAATACGCTGCTAGCCACGCTACCGCTGCTCTCGCGACGCCAGCGCTCTTTCGAGACATTTCCTCGGGAAGGCTTGACCGGAACGAACCCCGGCGAGGTACGCTAATCGTGGTTGGTCACCACAGCCAGTCCGGGACGAAGCTCAACCCAGAGTTTGAGCAATCAGCTCGCAGCCGGACACACCGGGAACGCCGCTCCGATCGCGGTGACACGTGTTAACTAATCCCGAGCCCTCGCTCGACCTGTCCGCCTTTTGGGCCCGCTTCGACGCCACTGGCGCCCACGCGACAGTGCTGGAGATCGGCGGCGAACTCGACATCGCCGCTAGGCGCACACTGCTGGCAGTCGCGGCGCTTCCGCGGCTGCCCGAACGGCCGTGGACCGCCTGCGACCTCTCTTCCGTGACCTTCATCGACGCGGCTGGCGTCGGCGCGCTGGTCGCCATCGACAACGACATGCGAGCTCAAGGACTACGGCTTTGCCTAATCAATCCAAGCCCGGCGGTATGCCGTGTCTTCGCGCTCGTCGGCCTCCAGCAGCTGCTGATCAGCGCGCCTGACTCGGGAAGTTCGCCGGATCAAGCGACGCCGCCGAGTGATCAGGGATTGTTGGGCACCGCGCGACCGCCACCGGGGTGGGGCCGCGCCGCGTTCGTCACTCCCCTCGCGCCGGCCCGCGCGTGCCCGGCCGTCGTCCGCAGCCGGTCGCGCTGCGCCGCTCGCCGATATTCCGCGGTCCTGCACCGTCGAGTCCGTTGTCAGAAACTCGACCACCACAGCGGGTCGCACCTCCACACGACCTTCGACGAATCCGTCGTCTGGCCATGACCGACGCCCTCTCTCCCGCCGATCCCTACTTGGCGTCCTTGCTGGTCGACCTCGACGACCGCGAACGCGCTTGCGTCCAGCTTCGGTACTCCGCCGGCCTCACCGACCGTGAGATCTCCGAGGTGCTCTGCCTGTCCGCGGCCGGGCTGTCGCACGTCCTCGCCAAAGCCCTGCGCAAGGTCGCACGCGTGGTCGAAGCTTCCGCACCTGGCCTCCACGCCGGCGACTACCCAGCCGACATGAACCACCACCTGACAAACGGAGTACGCAGATGACCACGACCAACGCGCCCGGGCGCCAAGTGATCGCGCCGGCGCAATGGGGACCGGCGCCCAGATCGGACGTCAGCTCGGCCAGCGCTGTGACCGCGATGTTCAGGATGCTGGGTTCCTACGCGGCGGCCGACCCTAGCCCGCTCGGCGCGCTGCGCGCCGTGTCAACGGTCGCGGCGCATGCACTGCCCGGGGTCGACTGCGCCAGTATCACCCGGCTCCGCAACACGACGTTCGAGACAATCGCGAGCACCGACGAAGCGGCGGTCCGTGCCGACGCTCTGCAGTACGCGCGCCGGCAGGGCCCCTGCGTCGACGCCGTCGGGCCCCGACGCCTCGCCCGAACCCACGACCTGGCCAGCGACCCTCGTTGGCCGCAGTTCGGCCCCGCGGCTGTTTCGCTGGGAATGCGCAGCGTCCTGTCGTTGCGCGTCACCGACGACGACGACGTCGTCGTCGGACTCAACCTCTACTCACACCGGATCGGGACGTTCGAAGATCACACCAGAGACGCCGCGCAGCTGCTGGCCATCCACGCCGCCATGATCGTCGCGGCCCGCGTCGCGCGCGCCCAGGCCGACAACCTCCACGTCGCATTGGCCAGCAGCCGAGAGATCGGAATCGCCGTTGGGGTGCTGATGACCACCGGCAAGGTCACCCGTGACGACGCCTTCGACCTGCTGCGTGGCGCCAGTCAGCATGCTCATCGCAAGTTACGTGACATCGCCGCCGAGGTCGCCGAAACCGGCGCCCTCGAGTTCGTTGATCGACGGTAAGTCTCTGTTTCACTCCTTGAGATCAATCCGGTCCCGCACGCGCCAGCGCGAAGCGGAGGAGTCCCAATCGATCACGCCGAGGCGCTCGAACGCGTTCAACCAGTCGGTCATCGGCCACTGTCCCCAGGTGTCGTGGAAGAGCTGTGCGTTGCGAACGATGTCGCGCACGTGCCGGACCGGGGGGTCCTCGATATCGTGATGCTGGTGGAACGCCCAGGCCCCGCCGACCCAGGCCAGACCGACGTCAGCCCGCCGGGCCCGCTGCCCAAAGTCGGTGTCCTCGCCGCCGTAACCGACGTAACGCTCGTCGAAACCACCGATGCGCCCCCACGTGGAGGCGGTGACGGCAAAGGAGAGCGACCAGAACAGCGCGTGGTCGCCCGGGCGGACGATCGAACCATCCGGTGGAACCGGACGCGCCGGATGGCCGACTGGCTGGATCGGCAGCTCATCGATCTGATATCCGTCAGGTGACTCTGGCAAGTAGTGCACCGGGCCGCACAAAAGCTCGGTTGGCGCGGCCTGGGCGGCGGCTCGATACCGGCCGATGAGATCAACGCGAGGCAGGCAGTCGACGTCGAGGAAGATCAACACTTCGGCGCCGACGTCGAGAGCCGATTGGGCGCCGACGTTTCGAGCCCGGGCCAACGGAAGACCGCCGCCCGGGGGCACCTCCACCACGATGCCGGGCGAGGCCGACCCGCACGACGAGGCCGATCCCATCGAGACAACAACGCGGTGATCGGCACGCGGCTCACATCGCTGCAGGGCTGACTGCTGCCGACGAAGGTGGTCTTCGCGCCCAGCCACCGGGGTGATCACCGCCGTTCGGAGCGGCGTCACGCCAGCGCCCGCTCATAGATCACCCGATGCGCGGCAGCGATCTCCGCGCGCTCCTGGCGGCGTCGGCCTGCTTCGGCGCGCCAACCCGGCCGCCGCTCCCACGCGTGCCGCACCGCTGCCTCGAGCGACGCCGAGTCCATGCCGTTCTCGTCATGCGAGTACTGCAGACATGGGTGCTGCTCCGCGAAATAGCCGCAATCCGGAGCCAGGACCGCGGTGCCCAAATCGAAGCACGCCTCTAGCCACCCAGAGTGTGTGCCGAATCGGTAGGGCAGGACGGACAGATCGAGGCCTTCGAGGTAGTCCCACAGCTCGTCGTCGGAGTAACAGTCGTGCACGTGAAGCTCGATCTCGTGGTCGTCCGCCGCGCGGCATAGATAGCCGGTGAGTTCAGCGTCGTGCCGGGACCCTTCTGGGTCGAACACGTCGTGGTGCACGTCGACGACGAGCCGGGCGTCCGGAAGGTCGCGAATGGCTCGCCGCACTCCCTGGATGACCGGCAACGGCGCCATGCTCGCCCGCAGGCTCTTGACGTGCACGCCGACGACGAATCCGTCGTGCGAGGGCCTCGTCCGTGCGATCCGGGCCAGGTCAAGCACGTGCGGGTGCGGCACGACAACCGGACGCCGGCCCCAGGCCCGCCCGATCACTTCAGCGGCGCCGGGCGTCAACGTGATCAACTCGTCGGCGCGCTGGACCAGCACGTCCAAGTGGGCGTCGTGAGCCGCCGGCGACAGGTGATGGGGGTTGCGCAGGTCGTGCACGGTGTACACCAGCGGCTTGTGCAGCCGAGCCAACTCGTCCGCGATCGACGCCAGATTGGCGGGATCTTGGGCGTCGAAGCCGAACTGGACGTGAAAGACGTCGAACTCCTCGGCGTGGGCGTCGATCCAGTCGAGTGAGAGCATGGCCGGCGGCCACCATTGTCCGACCAGCGGCGCCGAGTCTTGCGGCGGCGGATCCGAGAGCCGCGCCACAGCGTCCGCGCCGTCAGGATCGCTCAGGTGCCGCACGTAGACGTGCTGAGCCGGAACGGACGCGACGCGGATGGTAGGCAGCACGCCTACCGCCGTACCCGGCTGGTTGGCCGGCCAATCCGGTTTGAGACCGATCCGCGCGGGTACATCATCGGCGACCCGCCAAGCTGAGCAACGAGCGCCGACGGATCTCGCGTCGTCAGGTTGGAGATCTCCAGATTTCCCCCAGTCAACTCGGGCGGGGCCGTGCCGTCAGGTGGGATGCGTCGCCTTTGCGCGTCGCGTTGGTCGCGTCCTGCAACTACCCGATCCGGCAACCCTTCGCGGGCGGGCTCGAAGCTCACACGTGGACCCTGGCTAGGGGCCTACGCCAGCGAGGGCACCGCGTCACTGTGTTCGCCGCCGCCGGTAGCGATCCCGGACTCGACGTGGTCGAGCTGACGCCGGCCCGAGCTGAGATCAGTCCGGCCGCCCGTCGCGACGTCAGCATGGCTCCCGAACAATGGCTTCAAGATCACCACGCTTATTTGCAGCTCATGCTCGAGCTCGCTCGGCCAGACGCTCCCTACGAGGTGGTGCACAACAACTCGCTGCACTACTTGCCGGTGGCGACCGCAGGCCTGCTGTCGGTGCCAATGGTCGCCACCCTGCACACGCCACCCACGCCGTGGCTCGAGTCGGCCGTTCAGCTCGGCGCGTCGCCGATCCACTTCGTCGCGGTGAGCAAGCACACCGCTGGCGCGTGGAGCCACCGGATCGCGGCAGCGCAGGTAATCAACAACGGAGTCGACGCGTCGCTCTGGCCGCCCGGCGACGGTGGCGGTCGAGCGATCTGGTCGGGGCGCATCGTGCCCGAGAAAGGGCCGCACCTGGCCATCCAAGCCGCGGAACTCGCCGGCTGGGAGCTTGACCTCGTCGGCCCGGTCGGCGACCGCCCCTACTTCGACGAAGAGATCCGGCCTCGTCTCGGCGCCCGAGCTCGCTACCTCGGCCATCTGAATCAAACGGAGCTGTCGGCGCTCGTTCGGGCCGCGAGCGTCTGCTTG
>Ga0105239_10006098_pt1 | contig 14036 bp, 10 predicted proteins | sample KBSC44metaG_FD_92761 | JGI IMG/M metagenome (GOLD analysis project Ga0105239, IMG submission 92761) | Corn rhizosphere microbial communities from Kellogg Biological Station, Michigan, USA - KBS C4-4 metaG | ecosystem: Host-associated > Plants > Roots > Rhizosphere > Soil | place: Michigan, USA... | reverse complement strand
TCGGGCTGTGCCGAAGGCGCGCGGGTTGTGGTGGAAAAGCCGTTTGGCCGCGACCTAGTGTCCGCCCAAGAACTGAATGCAATCGTGAGCTCCGTTTTCCCAGAGGATTCCATCTTTCGCATCGATCATTTTTTGGGCAAAGAGGCGGTGGAAAATCTTCTGTTTTTCCGCTTCGCCAACACGTTTCTGGAGCCGATCTGGGACCGCCGCTACATTCACAGCGTTCAAATCACCATGGCGGAAAAATTCGGCATCCAGGGGCGGGGCAAGTTCTACGACGAAGTGGGCGCCATTCGGGATGTAGTGCAGAACCATTTGCTGCAGGTGGTCGGGTTTCTCGCAATGGCGGCGCCTACCAGCTTGTATCCAAATGCCTTGCGCGATGAAGAGGCCAAAGTCTTCCGCACGATTGTTCCGCTGAAGCCGCCTATGGTGGTGCGCGGGCAATTCGCCGGATATCATCAGGAGCCGGGCGTAGCGCCGGATTCGCGGGCCGAAACCTACGCCGCAGTGCGCCTCGAACTGGATTCCTGGCGCTGGTCGGGGGTCCCGTTCCTGATTCGTACGGGGAAATGCCTGCCGGTGACGGCGACCGAGGTGGTTGTCAGGTTGCGGGAGTCCCCGCTCTGGAGGGTGCCGTTCGGGGCCAACTATGTGCGCTTCCAGTTGAACCCGGAGTTCGGTGTCAGCATGGGAATCCGCGTGAAGCGTCCGGGATTCGACCTGGTACCGGCACCGAGCGAGTTGTCGGTCCTGAAGCTGGAACTTGGCGGAGCCGTGAGCCCTTATGAGCGATTATTGACGGATGCAATGCGCGGCGACGGAATGCTGTTTGTCCGCGAGGACGCGGTGGAAACGGCTTGGTCCGCCGTAGATGGCGTGACGGACCGGAGTTTGCCCTTGCATGTCTACGATCCCGGAACTTGGGGCCCCCCCGAAGCGGAGCGGCTGGCGGACGATATCGGGGGCTGGCAAAATCCGGAATAAAATGAGCCGGACGTGATCCACAGCGGCCTGGAACCGGGCAAAAAACTAAAGGTTAACCTTAGAAGTACTAAGGTCAATTTCCAATGGTGATTCTACCGGGGAAAAGGCACCATGGGATAGGTGGATGAAATAAAGTCGGCCAATTTCCGTTCGTTGTCGTCCAAGTTCTCTCGCTTCACCGTTCTGTTGTTCCTATGGATGGTGGGGCTGATCGTGCTTTGGGACGTGCGGAGCCACACTTTTGACCTGCCTAAGGCGCTTCTGATGTGCGCCATTGTAGTGCTGCTGGGCGGTTTGATCTCGCAATTCACGATGCGCGCCCTGGGACGTCCGCTTTCGCTTCTGCAGCAGGGTATTACGTCTGTGCGGGAGGGAAAATTCGAGCCTATTCAGATCAGTTCCACGCACGATGAGATCCAAGATCTGGGCGAAAGCTTCAACCAGATGATTGCGGAAATCAATGCGTCGCAGGCCGAGATCCGGCAGCACCGCGATCTTCTCGAAGAGCGGATCCGGCAGCGCACTGAAGACCTGGAAAAAGCCATGCGCGCGGCGCTCGCCGCCAGTCAGGCCAAGAGCGAGTTTCTGGCGAACATGTCGCATGAATTGCGCACTCCGATGAACGGGCTTCTGGGCATGCTGGAAGTGGTGCTGGATAGCGCGCTCAGCGCTGAGCAGCGCGAGGAACTCGCCATCGCCCAGCGTTCGGCCTATGCCCTGCTGGCTTTGCTCAACGACATTCTGGACCTGTCCAAGATCGAAGCCGGTAAGATGATGATCGAGAGCATCCCCTACAATGTGCGCACAGTGCTCGAAGATTGCGTGAAGTCTTTCCAGGCGCGAGCCACCCAGAAGAAGATCGCGCTGCACTTGGAGATCGATGACGGCGCGCCGTGGGATGTGATCGGCGATCCGCTTCGCGTGCGCCAGATCGCCGCCAATCTTCTATCCAACGCTCTCAAGTTCACCGAACGCGGTTGGGTATGCCTGCGCCTCTCCGTTGCGGAGAGCGCCGACGGACCGGCCCAAATGAAGATTGCCGTCAGCGACACTGGCGCGGGCATCGAAACCGCCAAACTCACGGCGATCTTCGAAAAATTCACGCAGGCCGACGGCAGTATTACCCGCAAGTACGGCGGCACCGGACTAGGCCTTGCCATCACCAAACGCCTGGTTGAGATGCAGGAGGGGAAGGTCAACGTGGAGAGTCAAGTAGGGAAAGGAAGCACTTTTACCGTCACCCTGCCATGGACGCCGCTGGCCAAATCCGCAGCCTCACCGCTGGAGCCGCAAGCTGGCTTCGAACTGAAAAAAGTCACGCCCTCGGATATTCGCGTCCTTCTGGTTGAGGATAATCTGGTCAATCAGAAAGTCGTGCTCGCGATCCTGCGCAAAAAAGGCTATCGTATCGACGTGGCTGGCGATGGCCGGGAGGCTCTGTCAAAGCTCGACGCGAGCCTGGCAACGCCGGATCAAGCTTACAATCTTGTCCTCATGGATGTTCAGATGCCGGTGCTGGACGGCCTGGAAACCACGCGCATCGTCCGCCTGAATTCGCGTTGGGACCGCCTGCCGATTATCGCCATGACTGCGCACGCGATGAACGGCGACCGCGAGCGTTGCCTGCAGGCAGGGATGAATTCGTATGTATCCAAACCCATCCAGCCGGCGCATCTGCTATCCATCATTGAAAAGCAGCTGCAGGAGCAAACCATCGAGACGCCTCCTCCGCAGGCGGCCGTTGCCGACAATAGTGTGACCACCAGATTGCTCCTGGAAGACTCGGCGATGGCAAACGATCTGCTTGAAGTGTTCCTCCAACTGGCGCCCGAGCGCATTGAGCGTTTGGAACTGGCCGCGGCCGAAGCGGACGGCACCACGCTTGGCAGCGAGTCCCGCAAAATATCCGAAGCCGCGGAGCAACTGGCTTCACGCGCGCTCAGCGAGTGCGCTCAGCGCATCGAACTGGCGGCCGGCAGCCGCGACTTTGGGGCGGCCCTTCACGAACTCCAAATACTGCGGCGTGAAATCGCCGAACTCCAGGCGCTGACAGCCTAGCGGACATTAATCCAGAAAAGACATCAGAAAATCCGGCGCGTCAGACGCCCCACGCTGAATTTAGCGGTATCGGCCACCGCCATCACAGTCATCACGCCAGCTTGCACCGGATCGGTCACCACCAGGTCGGCCGCATCCGGAACGCTGCCTGCCATGTTGAGGCTCACCACCAGCAATCCCTGCGCACGCACTTCGCGAACGGCGTTCTCGATATCGCCGCCCATGAGAGATCCCGCCATCACGATGGCTTTCACGCGCGGCAGCCGGCCGGCGGCGCGAACCGCGGCGGCCAATGGCTGCTCCCCCACCAGTGGAATCGTATCGATCGAAATGTGCTCGCCGCGAATGTTGTGGCGATCGGCTTCGAGAATGGCTCCAATGGCCACCTGCCCTACCTGGGCGCCGCCGCCCACGATGATGATCCGCTTGCCGTAAATCTTTTCCATGGTCTCCACCTGGTCCGCGTGGCGCACAATGGGAAGCTTCCGCAGATCCTCCAGCATGGGCCCGGGATCGCCCTTTGCCTCGATTTCGAAATACGTGTGGTCGGTGCCGCTTTCGCCTCCTTCGATGATCTCCACGCTGATGATGTTACCGTTGTGCCGCGCGATCACGCCGGTAGTGGCGTGCAGAATCCCAGGGCCGGAGGCGGAAAGAATCTCAATGCCGATCTTTGGATTCGCCACTCATTCCACCTCGTATTTTTTGAGCAGCCCGTCCCAGTGGCCTTGGGCCTGGAGCAGGATCTCCGCGATTTCGCGGACCGCGCCGTCGCCGCCGGCCGCCGTGGTCACATGATGTACGCAGCGCTTGACTTCGGGCCGGGCATTGGCGGGAGCGAACGCCAGCCCGACGCGCCGGAGGATGGGAACGTCGGTCAAGTCGTCCCCCACATATGCGACCCGGTCCAGAGCAAACCCGCTTCGCTGAACGATTTCTTCCAGGATCGGCGCCTTCTCGATGTGGCCCTGGTAGACATACGTCATTCCCACTTGTTTAGCGCGCACCTCCAGCGCTGGCGATTCGCGACCGGTGATTACGCCCGTCTGGAAGCCGTTCCATATGAGCCATTGCAATGCGATCCCATCTTGTGAGTTAAAGCCCTTGGTCTCGACCAGGTGGTCCTGGGCACCCGGCACGTTATAAATCAGGCCGTTGGTAATCACTCCATCGACATCCATAAGCAGCAAACGAATTTTCGCCGCGCGTTGCTGAAGCTGGGGGTCCATCCTTAAACACTACAATAGTGAAAGAGTTGGCCGTGCTGGAGCGGGTCCGCAAAACCATTACTCGTTATAACATGCTGCCTCGCGGGAGCCGCGTGGCGGTCGCGGTATCCGGCGGTCCGGATTCTGTTTGCTTGTTGCATGCGCTGCTGGAACTGGCGCCGGACTTCGACATTTCTCTCTCCGTCGCGCACCTGAATCACCGGCTGCGCGGGGCTGAATCCAATGGAGACGAACGTTTCGTGGCCGAACTGGCTGCCCGCCTGGGTCTTCCGTTCCATAGTTCTGGGGCGGATATCGCCGCCGCGAAGGACAATCTGGAGCAAGCCGGAAGGCGCGCGCGCCGAGCTTTCTTTGCGGGATTGGAGGCGGACCGGGTTGCGTTGGGGCACACCCGTGACGATCAAGCCGAGAGCGTGCTTTTTCGGCTGTTACGCGGCTCCGGCCTGCGCGGTCTCGCGGGAATTTATCCGCTTACGGCGGGCGCCAGCGGCCGCCCATGCTGCGTCCGCCCTCTCATCGACGTCACCCGCGCCGAAGTGGTCGAGTTCCTGCGCGGCCGCGGGATCCCCTGGCGCGAGGATTCGAGCAACGTCGATCCCCGTTTCGCGCGGAACCGGATTCGGGGTTCGCTGCTGCCGCAACTCGCAGACGACTGGAATCCCCGGATCGGAGAATCGCTCGCGCAACTGGCGAGCCTGGCCCATGACGAAGAGCGCTGGTGGCGGTCTTACATCGACGATCTATCGGAAAGCCTTCTGTTTCCGCGCGCCGGAGGAATCGAACTGCGCGCATCCTCCCTGGCTGCGCTGCCGCCGGCGGTAGGCCGGCGTCTGATCCGCAAGGCGATCTCGCAAGTGAAAGGCGACCTCCGGCGTCTGGAATATGACCACGTTGAAAGGGTTCTGGAACTGGCGGCGCAAGGTGAGGGCCACGGCCGCTTGCGGCTTCCCGATCTCGAAATCCGCCGATCGTTTGATTGGATTCGGGTGGCGGGAGAGGGGCCGAGACCGGATATGCCGTTGACGGCTCTAGCGGTTCCGGGGATCTATGCTGTCCCCGGCGGCACTTGCCTCCATCTGGAGTTCGCGCCGCAATCTTCAGCCTCAAAAAAGGGTGCTACGCTAAAAGCAGCCGAGTTAAGTCTGCGGCGCCTCCCCCAGGTTTTGGAATTGCGGGGGTGGAAACCGGGAGATCATTACCGTCCATACGGGCAGGACCGGGATCTAAAGATCAAGGAAATGTTCCAGGTGGAGCGCGTGCCCTCCTGGTTAAGGGCATCGTGGCCGATTGTCGGTAGTGGAGACACGATCTTGTGGGCCAGAACGTTCGGAGCCGCCGCGGAGTTTGCCGCGAATCGCGAGTCCGGTCCGGTTCTGCGAGTCTGGGAAGCGAAACCGCCGAACAGTTGAACCTTTTGGTGCGGTTATCTCGTCTGTAAAATAGAGGGCAGTTTCTGCCGGAATTATTTGGGAGAACGCATGAATTCGAGCGTGAGAAATCTGGTGTTGTGGGTGGTGGTGCTGGGTTTGGTGGGCTTGGTCTTTGCAGTGATCAAGAATACCAAGCCGACCGGAGCTCACCCTGACTTTTCAGTCCTGGTGAGCGATGTCAAGGCCGGTAAGGTCGAGAAGATCACGCTCAATAGCGTGACCGGCGACGTCCACGGGAAATACAAGAACGGCGACGAGTTCACGTCCACCGTTCCGCACACCTATAACGACTTCACGACGCTGCTGATCGACAAAGGTGTCGCGGTGAACGTGGAAAAGGATGCGGGCGGGAACTGGGTATCTCTGCTCATGAATGCCATCCCTTTCGTCCTGCTGGTGGGTTTCTGGGTGTTTATGATGCGCCAGATGCAGAGCGGCGGCAACAAGGCGTTGAGCTTCGGGAAATCGCGCGCGCGGCTGCACTCCTCGCAGCAGAAGAAGGTGACGTTTAAAGACGTGGCCGGGGTCGAGGAAGCCAAGGAAGAATTGCAGGAGATCATCGAGTTCCTGCGGGAACCGCAAAAGTTCCAGAAACTGGGCGGGCGCATTCCCAAGGGCGTGCTCCTGGTCGGCTCGCCGGGCACCGGGAAGACGCTGCTGGCCCGTGCGATCGCCGGCGAGGCTAACGTACCGTTCTTCTCGATCTCGGGCTCGGATTTCGTCGAAATGTTTGTGGGAGTCGGCGCCAGCCGCGTCCGCGATCTGTTCGAGCAAGGCAAGAAGAACGCACCCTGCATCATTTTTATCGATGAAATCGACGCCGTAGGACGCCATCGCGGAGCCGGATTGGGCGGCGGGCACGACGAGCGTGAACAGACCCTCAACCAGTTGCTGGTCGAGATGGACGGTTTTGAATCCAACGAAGGCGTCATCCTGGTGGCGGCAACCAATCGCCCGGACGTGCTGGATCCCGCATTGCTGCGGCCGGGCCGTTTCGACCGCCGGGTAGTGGTGGGGCGGCCGGATTTGAAGGGCCGGGAACAGATTCTCAAAGTTCACACTAAGAAAGTTCCGCTGGGCGACGATGTAAACCTGATGACCTTCGCGCGTGGCACGCCAGGATTCGTGGGCGCGGATCTGGCCAACCTGGTGAATGAGGCTGCGCTGGTCGCAGCCCGCCAGAACCGCAAGGTCGTCATGCAGTTCGATTTCGAGCTGGCCAAGGACAAGGTGATCATGGGTGTCGAGCGCCGCAGCTTGATTCTGAGCGATGAAGAGAAGAAAAATACCGCCTATCACGAGGCTGGACATGCATTGGTGGCGGCTCTAACACCCAACGCCGATCCGCTGCATAAGGTGACCATCATCCCGCGCGGCATGGCGCTGGGCCTGACCATGCAATTGCCGCTGGACGACAAGCACAGCTACGACAAGGATTATCTGGAAGCGCAGATGGCCATTCTGATGGGCGGCCGCATCGCGGAAGAGATTTTCATGCATCACGTGACCACCGGCGCCGGCAACGACATCGAACGCGCCACCGATATGGCGCGCAAGATGGTGTGCGAGTGGGGCATGAGCGAGCTCGGCCCGCTTAGCTTCGGGAAGCGCGAAGAGCAGATCTTCCTGGGCCGGGAGATCGCCCAGCATCGGGATTACAGTGAGGCCACCGCCATCCGCATCGACGAGCAGGTGAAGAAGCTGGTGCAGGAAGGCTATGATCGCGCCCGCAAGATCATCGAAGATCGGTCGGACGCCCTTGACCGCATCGCCCGCGCGCTGCTGGAGCGGGAAGTGCTGGACGGCAGCGAAGTCCGGCAATTGATCGACGGCCAGACCCTCGAAGCCATGCCGGCTCCGCCACCGCCGTCTTCAAGTGACGACGGCACGCAACAGGTGATCAAGCCGGAGCCGCCGCGGCGTCTCCCCGGCATGCTCGAAGGCGGCCCGCAGCCGGCTTAAGGAAGCGACTCAACGCATCGTGATCCCGGCGTTTCCGGTTTACGTCTTCGACGTTGACGGCACCCTTGTCGACTCGCAGGCCGATATCTGCGGAGTGGTGACGGAAGTCCTGGCCTCGCGCGGGCGCACCGACGTTACGCACGACGTTTTACGCCGCTACATCGGGCGTCATTTGATCGAGGAATTCCTGGAATTCGGGTTCGAACTTCCCGAAGCCGAACAGATGATGATCGAGTACCGCGGCATTTACGCGGCTCGTAAACATGCGGCAACCACAGTCTATCCGGGCATCGCAGCAGCACTGGCGCGGTTAGGCGGCAGGAAGTCCACAGCTACCACCAAAGGCACGCCCACAACACGCATCGTGCTCGAACAGTTCTCACTGCTCCAGCACTTCGATCATGTCCAGGGAACCGACGGTTTTCCGGCCAAGCCCGAGCCCGACGTGCTGTTTAAGTCTCTGGAAGTCCTGGGCGCCCGCCCTGCAGATTGCCTGTTCATCGGGGACTCCGCCGCCGACATGGAAGCGGGCCGGCGGGCGGGGATAGCAACTTGCGCGGTCACCTGGGGCTACGGGGAACACGAGGAACTCGCGCGCTGGACGCCCGACTTCTGGATCGACGCCCCTCACCAGCTCTTGCCCGATTACTAGGCATCCGGATGAACCTGATAGGCGCTCGGAACGGTCACTTCGACGACAACGGGTCGCGGTTCAAAATCGTAGGCGCCAACAATTACTATGCAGCGTTCGCTACGCACGCGATGCGCAGGGCCGTGCTGGACGCGGCGAAGCAGATGGGTCTTGATGTACTGCGCTGTCCAGCGTTTCTGGATGCCACCTGGCGCGGCGTCTATTTCCAATCCTGGAATCCCACAACCAATTGCCTAGAAGTGAACACACGTGAAAACGGGCTCCAGCGTCTGGACCACCTCATCGCCGACGCGGAACAAGCGGGGATCCGCCTTATTCTTCCACTGGTGAACCATTGGCCTGACTTCGGCGGAATGGATCGCTACGTCGAGTGGTTCCAGGCGACGTCACGCGATGATTTCTATACCGACCCTGCCATTCGCGGAGCCTACCGGTTTTACCTCGAACAAGTTCTCACCCGCACCAACACCGTGACCGGCCGTCCCTATAAAGATGAGCCATCGATCCTGGCCTGGGAGCTGGCGAATGAGCCGCGCTGCAATACCGCTGGCGGTGGCGCGCTCCTGCTCAAATGGGTGCGCGACATGAGCCGCTGGATTAAGCAGAACGATCCGAATCACCTGCTCGGAGTCGGCGACGAAGGCTTCTTTGGGAAACATGGCGTCGATTGCGAAGCGTTTCTTAAGGTGGCCGATATAGACTTCGGCACGTTCCACCTCTATCCGCAGGCCTGGAAGCAGCGCGATCCTCTCAGCTTCGGACTGCGCTGGATCGAACAGCATCTTGCTGCTGGAAGAAGCGCCGGGAAACCCATGCTGCTTGAAGAGTACGGCATAACAATCGGAGGCGGCCGCGGTTTTTCATCGCCCAGCGAACGGGATGATATTTACCGCGCATGGCTGCGCTCCATTCTGGAACAAGAGGGCGCGGGCGACTTGGCGTGGATGCTTGCATCCACCGACGATGAAACCGGCGAACCATACCCGGACTACGACCGTTTCACGTTCTATAGCGATAGCGATGTTCCTTCCATCTGTGCGCATGCTCTTGAGATGACTTCGGTGCGGTAGAATCGGTCAAACTCCATGGCTCTCACCGAAGGGGCTCGTCTAGGACCTTACGAAATCCTTGCGCCTGTTGGCGCGGGCGGCATGGGCGAGGTCTATCGCGGCCGCGATACTAAGCTCGATCGTGAAATCGCGATCAAGGTTCTGCCCGCGACGCTGGCGCGCGATCCCGAAAGACTTGCGCGGTTCGAGCGCGAAGCGAAGGTGCTGGCGTCGCTCACCATCCCAACATTGCGCAGATTTATGGCGGTGAGGAATCCGATGGTGTCCGCGCGATGCTGCATCCAACTCAATCGTGTATACTCCTTTTATTCTCATCATCTGGAGGTATCCATGAAGACCTGCAATCGGCTCAGCCGCCGGGTGTTGGCGTTCGCTATCGTCGCTGCGTTCACGACTCACGCCGCCGCCCAAAGTCAAAATGAACACTGGGTAGCGACTTGGGCTACCGCGCATCGTGCCGCGCCGGCCTCGGTTTCAGCGGCAGTCGGAGAACTATTCACTGCCGCGCAACAGGCTCAGCTTGGCTTCAAGAATCAAACCATTCGCATGATCGCTCCAGTCAGCATTGGCGGCCGCCGCGTGCGCGTGCAGCTTTCAAACGCCTATGGAACGACGCCTCTGAAGTTGGGCGCAGTCCACTTGGCCCTTCGCGCGAAGGACTCCGCGATCGCCGCCGGTTCAGATCGAGCGCTCACCTTTAGCGGGCAACCCAGCTTTACGATCCCGCCGGGGGCGTCCGCCCTTAGCGATCCTGTGGATCTGGACGTTCCGCCGCTGGGCGAGCTTGCCGTCAGCGTCTACGTGCCGGAGGCCACCGGGCCGCCCACCATCCATACGGCCGCGTTTCACACTACTTATATCTCGAAAACGGGCGACGCCACCGCGCAGCCTTCGATTGAGGATGACGCCACAACCCAGTCCTGGTATTGGCTGGCGAGCATAGAAGTCTTGGCGCCGGCGGATTCCTCGGCTATTGTGGCATTTGGCGATTCCATTACCGACGGAGCCCGGTCGACGCCAGAAGCCGACCGCAGCTGGCCCAGCCGCGTGGCGCGCCGTCTCGCCGCCAATCGGGGCACCGCGCGCATTGCGATTTTAAATCAGGGCATCGGCGGGAACCGCATTCTGCGCGACAACACCGGTGTGAACGCGCTGGCGCGATTTGACGAAGATGTTTTGAGCCCTGCGGGCGTGAAGTGGCTGATTGTGCTCGAAGGGATTAATGACATCGGCCAGGGGGCGCGCGCGAATGCCCTTCCCGAAAATGCCGTCACGGCAGCAGAACTCATCGCGGCTGACCGCCAGATGATCGAACGCGCGCACTTGCGCGGGATCAAAGTGATGGGAGCCACTCTGACGCCCTATGGCGGCGCGGCTTATTCCAGCGAAAAAGGCGAGGCGATGCGCGAAGCACTCAATACCTGGATTCGCACTGGCGGCGCATTCGATGCCGTAGTAGATTTCGAAGCCGCCACACGCGACCCTAACAGTCCCAAGCAATTCCGTCCTGAATTCGATTCAGGAGACCACCTTCATCCGAGTGACGCGGGCTACCAGGCCATGGCCGACGCCATCGATCTGGCGGTTTTCAGCGCGAAACCGGTTTCCTCGGCACGGAACCGCTAGCCTAAATTCCGATATGAGGTGATCGCGGCATTCAGTCCTATTCGCGGACTGGACAATACCGGAATCGGCAGGTCGCTGAGCAGGTCCGCCGCCCCGGCCATGGATGCTTGAGCCAGGACGATGCAGTCGAAAGCCGAGGCTCGTTTGCGCAGACGCTCGGCGATATTCTGCCAATAGACCATGTGTTCGCCGATCTGAAAGTGCGGCCACAAGTCGTCCATCAAATAGGTTTCGATCTCGGGCACCTCCGTCCTTCCGTGAGGGGCGGACTCGCGCAATAACCTTATCGTGGGTTCGAGCGTGCTCGCCACGCACGCAGCCACCAGCAGGCGCCTTCCCTGCGCAACCGCGCTCTGCGCCATGGCCCGATCAACACGCAAGACCCGCGAATCGTTCATTTCATCCGCGCATGTGCCCAGGGTCGAGCACGTGCACAGCAATATTTGCGCACTATCGTCGAGAGCGGCTCGCATTCGTTCCTTCACATCGGAGGCAATGTCGGCGGTGACGCGGCCTTGGGCGGTGGCACGGTCGAGAAGATCGGCAGCCAGCACATGGCGAGCAGGAATCTCCGGACCCATCTCCGCCAGCAACCCGCGGAACAGAGTTTCGTTGGACGCAGTTGTGTGAAAGAGAGTCAGCATCTACCACAGCACGCGTTCGAGCGCCTCGCAGAAGAAATATTCTCCCCAGATAACGGATTCATCCACTCCCAAACCTTTGTGAACGTGGTAGACGCCGCCTTTGAGGACGCCTTCCCACTTGGGGTCGGGCTTGCCCAGATGCTTCTCGCACAGCGAGCGCATGATGCGGACGGCGGTAGACCAATACAAGTGTCCCTTCATCGAATCCGGCACCAGGCGGCACAGCCGCAGCAGCCCCGCCGCGTAAATGGCGGCGGCCGAGGTGTCGAGCAGGGTCCGATTCTCGGCGGGCGCATTGAAATCCCACGGCGGCACGCCATCAGAGGGCGAGTGAGTGATATAGAAGTCGGCGCAGGCTTGGGCGGTCTCGAGGAAATGCGGGTCACGGCTATATTCGTACACTGTGGTGAAACCGTACATCGCCCAGCTCAAACCACGCGACCAGCATGAATCGCCGCGATAGCCTTGGTGCGTGGTCTGGTGCAGGAACTCGCCGGTATCCGTGTCAAAAATTCCTTCATGCGCGGTCGATCCATCGCCGCGAACTAACACGCGCCGGATGGTCCGGGCGTGGCGCAAGGCGATGTCCCGCAGCTTACGGTCCCCGCTCTCGCGCGCGGAGTAAAGAATGATCCCCACGTTCATCATGCTGTCTATAAATACTGAATTATCCGCCACGAAGGAACGCAGGTAGCCACCCTTCTCTTTGAAGCGCATCGCCAGCGTGCGGCCGGCCTCGATCAGCACTTCCCGTTGGGCCGCATCCGGGTGCAGACGGTTCCAGCGGTAGTACGTGGACAGGAACAGGAAACCCAGGTCATGCGCGTCCCGGTCTTTCTTGCGCGGCTCGATGGGTTCGGTGTAGCGCACCGCATTTTCGTACCAGAACTTGGCCTCCGCAGAATCCGGCTCGGCATGGCGGTAGAAAATCCACATCATCCCCGGCAGAAAACCATCCGACCAGTGTGTCCACATCTGGCCCTCGTGCTTCCACTCTCCGTCCTTGGTGTGCAACGGGTACAGCATGGGATGCTTTTCGATCAGCTTCCGCAGCTGGCGCTGCGCGAATTGGTAAGAGTGGGCGAACAGCTCGCCAGTTTCGCTCGAAAGATGAATCATGTGGTGCCTCTCATTATAGGCTCGCTCGGACGCGAGTTCAGTGCACAGCAAGCAGTTCGCGGCGCTGACGTACAACTGCGATCTGCTAGTATGAGAAAAATGCCAACGAAAATTACTATCCGCGACAACGGCTCGATTCGCGTCGAAGGGGACTTCGCGATTTACGACGTGAACGGCAATGTTTTCGACCTCGCGGGCCGCGAAACCATCGGCTTATGCCGCTGCGGACACTCGGAGAACAAACCCTTCTGCGACGGAACGCATGGCAGGGTGGGATTTAAGTCAGCGTGCCCGGCGCGGGCCTTACCTCCGCCGGTAGCCAAAGCATAAGCTGCGAATCCTGGACCCGTATCTTTGCCTAGCGAGCTTTAACACGTGAGGCTCGCGCGCCCGTTTCGGGGCGATTGCGCCGTAGACGTCTCGCGATAAAGGCGCGGCGCTTTCTCCCATGTGTTCTTTGGTATGGACTAAGGACACATCCTAGTGCCCCATGCGGAGAGAATCGGTCTCCTTTAGGAACCATATAGCAACATGAATTCCAAATCGGCGAACCGGAGCGGTTACCGGCCCGTAGGTGGGTTCATTTTGCATCACTGGAGAGCCCGAAATGACATTAATGGTCCGAACATTCCCCAAAGTAATCTTTCTGCTCGGCCTGGCGGCAGCAGCGCAGCCGGCCTCCGCCACAATCAGCTATACGTCGTGCTCGAGTGGGTGCGGGAGCAGTACCGGCACGTACGCGTTGTGGCAAAACGGGTCCGGTTCGGCCGGCCTGACATTTTCGATGTCACCGGCGACGTTTTCCGGAGGCAACCTGGTGAGCGGGGTATATAGCGACCCCACCGGGACGGTCTTGACCGGCTATAACGGCGTCCCGAACAATCTGGCCCTAAGTGGAACGGCGCTGCTGCAGACGGTGGGCGGTGGCGGAAGCGGAATTGAAATTGCGCTTCCGGCGAATACATACGCGTTTGCGATGGAGATCACTACGCCGGCCGGTTCCGTGTTTACGAATCCCTGGGTCGCCATCGGCGATCACAACTTAGGGGCCACTAACTACGACATCATTATTCCGTCCGGCGGAAACGTTCAGTTCTTCGGAATCATCAGCGATACGCCGCTAACCCAGTTATTCGTGGGGTCTCTCAGTGGCGGCTCGCCTCTTCAGATCAATGACTTTGAGTTGGGCCAATCCACTCCTACGCCGGAAGGCTCGAGCGCGGCTCTGATCGGCGGCGGACTGGTTTTAGTGGGCATCC
>Ga0105239_10006097_pt1 | contig 14036 bp, 9 predicted proteins | sample KBSC44metaG_FD_92761 | JGI IMG/M metagenome (GOLD analysis project Ga0105239, IMG submission 92761) | Corn rhizosphere microbial communities from Kellogg Biological Station, Michigan, USA - KBS C4-4 metaG | ecosystem: Host-associated > Plants > Roots > Rhizosphere > Soil | place: Michigan, USA... | reverse complement strand
TTGTACCCCCGCTGGAATATATCTAATCCGTTTCCCTTTTGATTACTTAAAAAAATTGAAAACTCTAAGCCCCAGTGGGCCGGAAAAAAGGGAAGCTTACAGTTTATCGTCTCGTTCTGCAAATACTCTATACGATCTTCTTTAGCGGTTATAACAGCGTTCAAAGAGTCGATTTTAGTCGCTTGATCTCTAGCTTTCTTTTGACCCGTGACGCCAATAAAGTATGTGAATATCGCACTTAGTGCATAGATCATGAAAGCAAGACTCGGGAAGAGTCATTTCCTTCTTTTCCCTTCTTCGGGTTTGGGTAGAACTTTTTCCAGATAGCTGATCAGACCGCCAACAAGTGCTATAGTTACAACCAACCAGAGGGGATTTGAAAAAAAGTCGGTCAAGGGGCTAAATTTAGCTAAAGTTAGCTCTTTTGCGTCTCTTCATTACTGGGTCTTAACAAGAAAAAAGGCCGCATTTCTGCGACCTTTAAAGCGTGGTGTGGGGCGGGATCGAACCGCCGACACAAGGATTTTCAGTCCTTTGCTCTACCGACTGAGCTACCGCACCAACTACCCAAGTTTTGCATTGGGTTTGCGAAGATAGGGCTTTTTGGGTATAAATTCGAAATAATTCAGGGGGAAATCCTCAAAAATTTCGGGGTCGCGACGTGAACCCGTGCGATCGACGACGTGAACCGCGCAACTAATCCGCGTGAGTCGCGGGGTGTCCGTGAACCGTGGGCGCGTCGCCATAAATTACATTCCATACTCGCTCAAAAACTTTATCCGCATCAGCTTTAGTTGCTCCCAGGTAAAATTACCCTCGGAGAGTTCCTGCTGCGCCACCTGGAGGCTCGAAGTTTCACAGCTCTTGAAATAGTCGATAATCTCGTCCTGTTCATATTCGTCGAGCATCTCGTCGACGGCATAGTCCAGGTTGAGCTTGGTGCCGCTGGCCGCAATGGTCTCCATGTCTTCCAGGAGGGCGTCGAGGCGGAGGTCCTTGTTCTTGGCGATGGTTTCCAACGGGATCTTCTTGTCGACCTGCTGGATGATATAGACCTTGTTGACACTTTTATTGACGACGCTCTTCATAATGAAGTCGTCGGGTTTTTGGATATCGTGCTCGTCGACATATTTGGCGATGAGCTCGATAAAGGGTTTGCCATAGCGGAGGGCCTTGCCCTTGCTGACGCCCTGGCATTTTTCCAGCTCGAGGGTCGTAGTGGGATAAAGGGTGGCCATGTCCTGGAGCGAGGTCTCTAAAAAGATGACGAAGGGAGGCAGGGCCTTTTTCTTCGCCTCTTTCTGCCGGAGGTCCTTTAGCAGCTCGAACAGCTTTTCATCGGTCGCCGTCGTGCTGGCCGCCTCCGTATTCTCTTCTTCGTCGTCGGCATTGGCCTCTTCAAAAAGATTATTGAGAACGATCTTGAACGACTTGGGCTTGCGCAGGAAGTCCTCGCCCTTTTTGGTGATCTTGAGGACGCCGTATTCTTCAATATCCTTTTTCAGCATGTCTTCGAGGAGCAGCTGGCGCACCAGGGAGTTCCAGACGTGTTCCGGCTCGTCCTTGCCGATGCCGAACTCGGGAATGCCTTCGTGGCGGAACATCTGTATCTGCGGGGTCAGCCTTCCCATGAGGATGCTGAGCACGTAGCCCGTGGCGAAACGTTCGTCGAGGGCCTTGACGGTCCTAAGCACTTTTACCGCGTTGTCTTTGGCCTCTATCTGCTCTTTGGGGTGGAGACAGTTGTCGCAGTTGCCGCAGTTCTCCGTCGTATACTCCTCGCCGAAATAACTCATCAGCACTTTCCGCCGGCAGACGCCGCTTTCCGCATAGCCGACCATTTCATTGATCAGCTGGGCGCCGACCTCTCTTTCGCTGAGGGGCTTGTCCTTCATAAGATGCTCGAGCTTGGCGACGTCCTTGTGCGAATAGTACAGGATACAGTTGCCTTCGAGGCCGTCGCGGCCGGCGCGACCCGTCTCCTGATAGTAGTTCTCGATGGACTTGGGAATATTGAAGTGGATGACGAACCGGATGTCGGGTTTGTCGATGCCCATCCCGAAGGCGATGGTGGCGACGATGACCTGTACGTCCTCATTGAGGAACAGATCCTGCCTTTCCGCCCGCAGCTTGCTGTCCAGACCGGCGTGGTAGGCTACCGCCTTGATGCCGTTGGCAACGAGCATGTCCGCCAGCTCTTCGGTCGTCTTCCGGTTCAGCGTATAGATGATCCCGCTCTTACCTTTTTGCTGTACGATGTAGCGTACGATGCTTTTTATCGTTTGATCCTTCTTGATCTTGGGCTGGATCTCATAGTAGAGATTGGGCCGGTTGAAGGAGGATATAAATATATTGGGCTCGCGCAGGCCTAAGTTCTTGACGATATCGCTCTTTACCTTGGGTGTGGCCGTCGCGGTCAGCGCGATGACGGGGATGTCCGGGCTGATCTGGTCCATCATCTCGCGGAGGCGCCGGTATTCGGGCCGGAAATCGTGTCCCCATTCCGAGATACAGTGGGCTTCGTCAACGGCGAAGAAGGATATCTTCAGATCGCTGAAAAACTCCATATTCTCCTGCTTGGTCAGGGTTTCCGGCGCAACATAGAGCATCTTCGTATGCCCGTTGAGCAGGTCTTCGTGTACTTCGCGGATCTGTTTTTTGCTGAGTGTAGAGTTGAGGAAGTGCGCAACGCTATCCTTACTGCTATAGCTGCGGACCAGGTCGACCTGGTTCTTCATCAGGGCGATCAGCGGACTGACGATGATCGCGACGCCTTCGCTGATGATGGCGGGCAGCTGGTAACAAAGACTTTTACCCCCACCGGTCGGCATGATAACAAAAGTATCCTTGCCCGAGAGTAAGCTCTGGATGATAGCGTCCTGGTTGTCTTTAAATGCGTCGAAACCAAAGTGCTCCTGTAGATGAGCGAGCAGAGAGCTAGACGGTTTAGGTTTTACTTTGACAGTTGAAGTTTTGCTACTAACGGTCGTTGCCTTGGTTTTTCTGGTGGTGGTTTTTTTTGTTTCGGTTGTTGCCATGCTCAAAAGTTTTCTTCCTCACTAATTACCAAAACTGGAAAACTTCGTCGGAGCTGATTTGACAGGCTCCTCCTCGTTTGTTCCCTTCGCGTGCTCGCGAATCCAGTTTGTACACCAGCCAGGGGCAAAGTGTACTATCGAAAGAACCCCTGCAGAATATTGATATTTCTGTTCCGGACGACGTCCGGATTAGGATAAGGTAGGGCTGTTCTTGGTTTTTTAAGGGATGGCGAAGTTACGCAAAAAGGGGGACAGCTGGTAGCGGAATGTGTTAAAATTGGGTTGCGAATCTCTGCTTTATATGAAAATTTCATATGCGTGGTGCAGCCGCTAAAATCCTAATTCATTGTCTTTCAATTTTTCATCCAGCCGTTTAGCAAATGTTCTATAAGGATCCTACAGGAAGAACAGTTATTCCCAAGAGCAGGGCCGGAGGGAAGCCGACCGGGACGCAGACCGCCCCACGCTTCGGGCAATCCAACCGGGGCGCCGAGGGTCGCCCCAACCGGGGTCAGCCGGCGCCGCCAGGCACTCAATCCAGCACACGGCCAAATCACCACCCCCCGGCCGGCGGAGTTTAGTCAATTTGACGTAGGTTTGCGACTCTAAACCGGACACCGCCGGTTCAATAGACTATGACCAGGGGCAAAAACATCATCGAGATAGGAAAGAATACAGTCCGGATGGAGGCCGCTGCCATCGCAGCCCTTGAGCAGCTGATGGACGACCAATTCAAAAAAGCGGTAGAGCTCATCCATTCCTGTAATGGACGGGTCATTGTCAGCGGCATTGGAAAAAGCGCCATCATCGCCCAAAAGATTGTCGCTACTTTCAACTCAACCGGAACTCCGGCAGTCTTTTTGCATGCAGCAGATGCGATACACGGAGATCTGGGTATGGTGCAGGAACAGGACGTGGTCATGATACTGAGCAAAAGTGGCGAAAGCCCCGAGGTCAAGGTCCTGCTCTCCCTGATCCGCGGATTTGGTAATCCCTTGATAGCCATAGTTGGAAATGTACACTCAGTGCTCGCACGACAGTCTGATATTGTGCTAAATACTCACGTTTCGGAGGAAGCCTGTTTGAACAATCTGGCCCCCACCAGCAGCACGACCGCGCAGCTGGTAATGGGAGACGCGCTTGCCGTCGCCCTGATGGAGCTACGGGGATTTGGCAGCGAGGAGTTTGCCCGCTTTCATCCTGGTGGGACCCTGGGGAAAAAACTCTACTTGCGGGTGTCGGATATATATATCCACAATAAAAAGCCCCGGGTAAGCCTGACGACGGCGCTTCGCGAGGTCATCATCGAGATCACCTCCAGCCGCCTGGGCGCGACTGCTGTCACCGACGAAAGCGGACAGCTGCTGGGAGTCATTACCGACGGTGACCTCCGCCGGATGCTGGAGAAGAAGGGAATGCCGGAAGGCCTGCTGGCGAAGGATATCATGACCGTGCAGCCCAAAACGATAGATGCAGAGGCTCTTGCCATCGAAGCGCTCGACCTGATGCGGGTCCATGATATAACCCGGCTTGTCGTGACGAGCGGCGATCAATATCTTGGATTTGTTGATCTGAATAACCTTATAAGCGAAGGGATCCTGTAAGCGCAAATCGCGCAAGTGCGACCGCAAAGGAATCCCGCCGCCGGAATAGTTGAACAACAGAAGACTAATAAAAAATGAACAAACATCATTACGTGGTCATCATGGCCGGAGGCATTGGCAGCCGGTTCTGGCCAATGAGCCGTCAGGATTTTCCGAAACAGTTCCTGGACATCCTGAACACAGGGAAAACGCTTATCCAATGGACATTTGACCGTTTCGCCAGCTTTATTCCGCTGGAAAACATCTATGTGGTAACCTCCCAGGAATATTCGGCAATTGTAAAGGAACAGCTGCCCGATCTGCCCGTCGCGAATATCCTCGGCGAGCCTTCCCGGAAGAACACGGCCCCCTGTATAGCTTATATCTCTTTCAAGCTGCAGCAGAAGGACCCCCAGGCCTCCCTCATCGTGGCGCCAGCCGACCACCTGATCCTCGACAAGACCGGCTTTGTCAAGGTCTGCCTCGAAGCGCTGAGCTTCGTCAACAAGCACAACGCATTTATCACCCTCGGCATAAAACCCACCTACCCCAACACGGGATACGGGTATATCCAGTACGAGCAGCACGCCGTTTCGGACAACGTTTTCAAAGTAAAAACCTTCACCGAAAAGCCGAACCTCGAGCTGGCCAAGACCTTTCTCGCCAGCGGGGACTTCCTCTGGAATGCCGGCATCTTCGTCTGGCAGGTAAAGAACATCATCCAGGCCTTCGAAAAATATCTGCCAGAGATGTACGACGTCTTTTCGGCAGACAAGGACAAGTTCAATACGCCCGCTGAAAAAGAAGCTCTTCAGTCCATCTATCCTCTCTGCACGAATATCTCCATCGACTTTGGCATCATGGAAAAGGCGGATAATGTTTATGTTATCCCGTCGTCCTTTGGATGGAGCGACCTGGGCACCTGGAACAGCGCCTATGAAAATCTGCAGAAGGACTACCTGGAGAATGCCGTTGCCGGAGACAATGTCATCGTCATCGATGCCAGCAGGTGTATGGTACACGCGCCCAATAACAAGCTGGTGCTCCTCCAGGGCCTGGACAACTTTATAGTCGTAGACACGAATGACGTGCTGCTTATCTGCCGACGGGATAAAGAACAGGAGATCAAAGAATATGTAGCCGAAGTAAGACGGAATAAAGGAGATCAGTATCTTTAGGTGAGAACCCAAAGATATGGCCTCTCCCTATCCCCTGCATACCATACTATTCCTCGACATCGAAACGGTGTCCCAGCATCCGGCGTTCGGAGACCTTCCCCCCGAATGGCAGGACCTATGGCGGCATAAGGCCGAGGCCCTGAACAGGGACAAGCTGCCGGTCACACCGGAAGAGGTCTACGGCCGATCGGCTATCTATGCCGAATTCGGCAAGGTCATCTGCATCAGCTGTGGGGTCCTGTCCGGGCCCCCCGCCGACAGGAAGCTCTCGATCAAGTCCTTTTATGGCGATGACGAGAAGGAGCTGCTCACGCGTTTCTACGACCTGCTTCACAAATGGGGGTCCGAGGGACAGAAATATCTCTGCGCCCACAACGGGAAGGAGTTTGACTTCCCCTATCTCTGCCGCCGGATGATCATCCACGGGATGAAGCTGCCGTCTGTCCTCAACCTCTCGGGCAAAAAACCCTGGGAGATACCCCATATCGATACGATGGAGCTCTGGAAGTTCGGAGAGTACAAGAGCTTTATCTCGCTGAACCTGCTCGCCCATGCTCTGGGGGTTCCGACACCGAAAGACGATATCAACGGCAGCCAGGTCGGAGAGGTCTACTGGACGCAACGCGATCTGCCGCGGATCGTGACCTACTGTCAAAAGGATGTGGTGACCGTGGCGCAGGTCTATCTCCGGCTGCAGGGCGAGACCCAGATACGTCCCGAAAATATAGAAATCAAATCATGAGCACTTCCATTCCAGGAATAGAAAGCAAGCTTCCCGATGTAGGCACTACGATCTTTACCGTTATGAGCTCGCTGGCCGCAGAGCTGGGAGCCGTCAACCTGGGACAGGGTTTTCCCGACTTCCCGATGAGCGAAGAGCTGGTTGCACTTGTCGACCAGGCCATGCGGGACGGCTACAACCAATACGCGCATATGAACGGGCTGGCGTCGTTGCGCGAAGTCCTGGCGGAGAAGATCGCCGGCCTGTACGGTACCGTCGTGAACCCCGACACACAGATCACGATAACGCCGGGCGGCACCTATGCCATTTATACCGCGCTGACGACGATACTGCGACCTGGTGACGAGGTCATCGTCTTTGAGCCGGCTTACGACAGCTATATTCCCAATGTTATTATCAACGGTGCGGTGCCGATCCGCATCGGGTTGAGCTTTCCAGACTATCGCATCGACTGGGAGGAAGTGAGACGAAAGATCGAGCCCCGCACCCGGCTGATCATGCTCAATACCCCACACAATCCGACCGGTTCGATTTTGCGGCCGGAGGATATGGAACAGCTCCGGAACATCGTGGCGGGAACGGGGATCTTCATTCACTCGGATGAGGTATACGAGCACCTGATCTTTGACGGCATCCCCCACTGTTCGATACTTCGCTATCCCGACCTGCTCGAAAGAAGCTTTGTCTCCTTTTCTTTTGGCAAGGTCTATCACTGTACGGGCTGGAAACTGGGGTATAGCATTTCGTCTCCGGCGCTAATGCGCGAATTCCGGAAGGTACACCAGTTCAACTGTTTCAGCTGTCATACACCGTCTCAGGTCGGGCTGGCGAAATATTTGACTAACAGGGACACCTATCTGTCGTTGAGCGGCTTTCTGCAGAAGAAGAGAGACCTCTTCGCCGGGCTGATGACCGCGACGAAGTTCACGGCCCTCCCCTCTTACGGCAGCTATTTCCAGTTGTATAAATACGATCGTATCAGCGACGAGCCTGATACGGCGTTCTCCATCCGCATTACAAAGGAATACGGCGTGGCGACGATTCCCGTTAGCGTTTTTTATACTGCGGGCAAAGACGACCGGGTTGTCCGTTTCTGCTTTGCGAAGAAGGACGAGACGCTGGAGAAGGCGGCGGAGCGGCTGATCAAAATTTAGACCAATGAAATATGGCTTTTTTCTTATGGGCGCGTTGACCCTGGCAGCCTGCGGCACGGCTCCTGAGACACCGTCCCACCTGGCTCCCCAAACCAGGTCTCACGCGGCTGACCCGGCTGTTTTTTCTGAGCCAGATACAGAACGGGTCGCGACGACCCAGGTCTATGACCACGACGCCGCGATCGAGCTCGAGCCGCATCCTATCCATTTACAAAAAGGCGTCGACCTGAGCCTGAGCGTCCCGAAGGGATACGGGATCAACGTCGCCTTCGAAGGCCTGCGCCGGCTGCGGTTCCTGACAAAAAGCCCGGACGGACGGCTGTTTGCGACGGATATGTTCAACACCAGCGACAACAGGAGAGGGCGGGTGTATATATTCGAGGACTGGGACAGCGCCGGCGGACAATTCCGAAGGGTCATCATGTACAAGGATAGTCTGCATAACCCCAACCAGGTGGCTTTCTACAAGGATGAAGGCCAGGATTATATTTATGTTGCCGAGACGGGTGTGCTCACGCGCTGGCGCTATCACGCCGGTGACACGACCGCCAGTGGCAAGCCGGACACCGTCGCGACCTTCCCGGACTATGGCCTGAGCTATAAATACGGCGGCTGGCACCTTACCCGGAGTCTTGCCTTTCACAACGAGAAGCTCTACGTGAGTGTCGGCAGCAGCTGTAACGCCTGTATAGAAAAGGAAGACGTGCGGGCGTCGATCGTGGAAATGAACCCCGACGGCAGCGGCAAGCAGCTGCTGTATGCCACGGGGCTGAGGAACTCTGTCGGGATACAGTGGGTCGGCGATAAGCTCTGGGTAACGAGCATGGGCCGCGACCTGCTGGGGCCGGATAAACCGGAAGACCTGTTTCAGGAAGTGCGTCGCGGCGAGTACTATGGGTGGCCCTATTATTTTCAGTACCAGGACAGCGTCTATGCCGATACGGCCATGCAGAGAATGGCGCGGGACCAGCAGGTGAGGATACCCGCAAAGCCGCCGGTGGCCTGGTGTGGCTTTAGGGCGCACTCGGCGCCGCTGGGGTTTGCCTGGTTCAGGGGGTTCGGCGATTCGCTGTTGAACGACCATGCGCTGGTCTGCCTGCATGGGTCGACAACCGTCGCTCGTCAGCGCGGCAACGCCATTGTTCGGATAACCCGGCAGGGCAGCTATGCGCCGGTTGTGGACGGATTTTTGGATGGGAGAACGAGCGCCGACCGAAAAGGGCGACCTTGTGATGTGCTACAGGCCGACAGCCGGTCGTTCTTTTTTACGGATGACCTAAATGGAGTCTTATATTATGTCTGGAAAGAAAAATAATTGATATGCAAACATTCGATACACTGGTTTTTGATCTGGGTGGCGTGCTCGTCGACTGGAACCCGGATTATCTCTATCGGAACATCTTTCCGAGTGAAGAAGAGCGGAAGTGGTTTTTGGCTAATATCTGTACGCTGGACTGGAATGAGGAGCAGGACGCGGGCAGGAGCCTGCAGGAGGGGACGGATCACCTCGTGCAAAAATTTCCCGAGCACGAGGCTGCCATACGTGCCTACTATGACCGCTGGAAGGAGATGCTGGGCGGGCCTATCCACGAGACGGTGGAAATATTCCGCGAATTGAAGCTGCATACTTCGTTGCGGCTGTACGCGCTCACCAACTGGAGCGCCGAGACCTTTCCCGTCGCGCTGGAGCTCTATGAGTTCCTCCACTGGTTCGACGGGCGCCTGGTCTCGGGCGAGGAGAAGATCCGGAAGCCTTCGCCGGCCATCTATCAGCGGCTGGCTGAGCGGTTTGGCTTCGAGCCTTCGCGGGCTATCTATGTCGACGACAATCTCCGCAATGTCCTGCCCGCGCGCGAGCTGGGCTTTTATGGGATACATTTCCGCACGCCGCGGCAGTTTAGGGAAGAGTTGGTGGAGTTGGGGGTGCTGAAGGCGTAACGGGCCGCGGGGCCGTAAACCGCCTGGTGCACAGTTGGCGGCTGCCGCCGATGCGGTGGTGAGAATTTGATTATAAGAAAATCTTAAGGGCGGAGAAGCTGCGGGGGTATTTAATTACTAACTTTACAGTCTGCTTATTCGTACTGTTCACTTTTAAATACTGTGTTATGCTGGAAGACATTCGCCCTGCTGCCCGGCCAATCAGAAAAGTGACAATGCTTGCCACTACAAAAGGCAGTATAGATGAAAGGGTCCACTTTGACAGTAAAATTTCCTTCCTTCCCTTTGTCAATTATTTAAAAGACAAATTAACAGGCAGTTCCAATACGACCTCAAAAATTTATAATTACCTGATTGAAAGATTGGAAGCAGAAGCGGCTTTGCTGCAGCCAATGGACGACATTTGCCTACTGAATGAGAACCAGGACCTCCTCGAATTGCTGGGCACTGCGCTTTTTCCTGTAGTAAGCGAACAGGGAAAAAATATATTCGCTATGGCAGTCCCTTATCAATTTACCTTTTTCAATTATTCGACGCCTTTCAGAAGATTATTTTTAGACGAAGAGGAAGAGCATTTTCTATCACCAGCGGACGCATCAGCAGAATATATAAAGCAGGTACAATGTTTTCTCATTTACGAGCATGTACTCGAGAAATTTTATGGCATAAAATTGAATGGGAGCTCCGACCTTATATACCCGGTGGTGGATAAGGATACAGGGATGCGGAGATATTACAAACTCCGTTATGACCGAAGGTTCATTGACATATACCTGAAAGGAGAATTGCCGATCATACAGGATTGCTCGGTTTGCTTAAATACGTTTAGGATAATGGACCTTGAGCAGCAGTTGAAAAAAATGCCATTGGACCTGTTTGCCGCGGTGGGCTTTGCCGTATGGATCGCGGAGGATGTTACTGCACAGGAGTCTCTGGATGCTATTAAGAAAATATTGCTAAGGAAGGAAAGCTGTGATACCGGGATTATTAATGACCTGAAGAAATGCGTTCACGCATTGGTTGGTTTGAATGAGGTGGAGGTAGGGCTGACGCCTTTCATGAAGCTCAACGGCCGGTTCGTACTGGATGAGACCTGCGTTCAACATGGGTTGATGGGGAAAAAATGGAAACTGACCGATGACAAAAGTATGTCGGCCTACCAGATGTATGTCGGTTTTCTTACTGAACATCCCGAGCCTATTCCCATTTCCATACTGGATGAACAAATGCTTGAGATAGCCCCATTTTTGAAAGGCTTGTGGGAGGATGGGGCGAGGAGCTATATTAGTTACCCTATCCAGGATAATGACGGATTATTGGGTGTATTGGAACTAGCATCCCCCATATCCAATCAACTTAACCTGGAAGTGATGAGAAGGATTGAGCCCGCCATGCCCTTGCTATCGTTGGCCCTTTTAAAGAACAAGGATACTTTTAACAACAGTATTGAAAAGCTCATCAAAGAGAAATTTACTGCCTTGCAACCTTCTGTAGAATGGAAGTTTGCAGAAGTAGCATGGGAATTCATGTATAATAATAATAATAATAACAATTGTCCGCAACCAGTGACCGGGAATGTTGTATTTAACCAGGTGTATCCATTGTATGGAGCGATCGATATTCGCAATTCGTCATCCGAAAGAAGCCATGCTATTCAAAAAGACCTGAAAGCGCATTTAGACCTGGTCGATGCGATCCTGGATAAGTTACAATCCCAAATACAGCTACCATTGCTGGAGGGGCTGAAATTTAAAAACCTGAATTTCCGGCAATCTATAGATAATGGGCTTCCTGCCGAAGAGGAAATACGGATCAATGATTTTATGGAAAAAGAAGTTACCCCGGTTTTTAAACGCCTGCAAAAGATCAATGCGCAAACACAGGGAATTATAGAAGAATATTTTGTCCAGGTGAACGATTGCAGCGGGAATCTTTATCTCTTTCGAAATGAGTATGAAGCCTCGATGGAAGCCATCAATAATACGGTACTTCGCTGTATTGAACAGGAGGAAGAGGTCGTCCAACGATCGTACCCGCATTATTTTGAAAAATATAAAACTGATGGGGTAGAATATACTATCTATATCGGCCAGTCCATTTCTCCAGACAACCAATTTGATCTGTTGTATCTGAAGAACATCCGGTTATGGCAATTGAGATCGATGGCTGAGATTGCGGGCCTCACCCATCGTTTATTGCCGTCATTGCAAGTGCCTTTACAAACCACACAATTGATCTTGATCCACAGTCAACCAATTTCTATCAGTTTCCGGAAAGAAGAAAGACGATTTGATGTTGAAGGCTCATACAACATCCGCTATGAGGTCATGAAAAAACGGCTGGATAAAGTACACATCCGGGGTACCATGGAAAGGCTTACACAACCGGGGAAAATAGCAATGGTGTATTCCAATCCAAAAGAGGCGGAGGAGTACCAGGAGTATATCATGTTCCTCCAAAGCAAAAATTTACTACTGCCTGGTGTTGAATATCTTGAACTGGAAGAATTGCAGGGGGTCGTGGGTTTGAAAGCATTGCGGGTAAATATTAACCTGGAAGGTCGGCTTTGTTAGGTCGGCTGAAGTTTAGTGCGGGCTTGGCGATTTTCGGCTGCAGGAGCAATAAAGCGTTATTGCCGCACGTTTTGCTGCATCAACCATATTTTATGAAATCCCACAAACTATCGTCTTTTGTCCTCTCTGTTGGCTTGTCCGGTTTAATGTTGCTAATCTCGTGCAAAAAGGATAATAATTCAAACAGCAATGCGAATAACAATGCCATTAGTGCAACCTGGACATTAAAGCAAGGTACCCTGTTCTATGACAATAGTCAGTACGGCAGGGCAAATGAATACGATACCGTCAATTTTCTGGCTCCGCACCAGGATACCCTGATATTTACCCAGGATGGACGTGTAATCGACATTACTTATATCATTTCGTATATAGGTGCGACACCAGCAGACAATCGCTACAACAGGTTCAGCGATACGATTACATATAAGTTTTCAAATGATAGTACACTGAAGTTTAATGGATTTACACCAACGATCAGCTATATCGATACAGCCCCAACCGTCACGGTGCTAAAGTTGTCCGCCAGCAATCTGACGTTTCGCAATAGAACGGACACGACAGACGCCAGCTCACAAACGCTGTTCTTTACAAAATAAATTGTCTTACTTTCCGTGTCGGACAAGGCCTTCAGTTCAAACAGAACCGGAGGCTTTTCCTTTTCTTCCTAATATGTTTTTTGGTGAAATCGGAATGTCCTTTTTCCGCTTTTACTATTAATGGATCTGGCTTAGGCAGAGTCTCCTTTACATTTAAATCAATGGAAGTATCCATCTCTATCTCTTTCTATAGGCTCATTTGAGAAGACAAACCATCATTAGAGCCGTCTCGCCCTTCAATCCTCAATGACAGACGAATGTCCTGATCACCACTGTCAGACTGAGGCAACGGCTTTATCTTAATTTTTTGCCCGGCTTTTACCTTGTTCCAATGACCAGCATCAGGTAATGGTATGTTCATCCTTATGCAGGCCTTCCGTAAGCCGACATCTGAAATATTATATTTCCTGGATGAAGGGATATGAAGAGGTTAAAAAAGGTTGGAAAAGTTCGAACAAAGAAAGCCCATGTATAATGCTTGAGGGCTTATCATGAATTTCTGCAGGGGGAGAAGACAAATTTCGAACATTTCGAGCACGGGTTGGTCTTTTTCTACTCCGATCTGAGGCTTCGCACCGGGTTAGCTAATGCCGCCGCAATCGATTTATAGGAAATGGTAATGGCTGCTATCAGGAACGATGTTCCCCCTGCAACCATAAAGGTACCCCACCCTATGTCGATGCGATAGGCAAAATTGGCGAGCCAGGAATGCATGGCCAGCCATGCCAGGGGCGCAGAGACAATAAAGGCAAGCAGGATAAGTCCGATGAATTCCCGCCCAAAAAGGAGAAGAATACTCGGGATTGAGGCGCCCAATACCTTACGAATACCCACCTCGCGCGTGCGTTGCAGGGTGGCGAAAGCGATCAGCCCGTACAACCCGATGCAACCGATAAAGAGTGCTATGCACGAGAACATTCTGAACGCGGTATAGATCTTTTGCTCCTGCCGGTAAAAGGCTGCGATATGGTCGTCGATATATTCGTATTCGAAAAGCTGGTCGGGATACAAGGCTGACCATAGCTTTCCGATATGGGCGATAGTGGCATCCATATTGCGTGGGCTGATCCGGACGCTGGCCGTCCGAAAATTATTCTCGGCATAGACCATGACTACTGGTCGTCTTTTCTTGTGTTTGCTCTCTTCCTGGAAATCCCGGACCACGCCCGTGATGTTGCAGCGAAATTTTCCGAAGAAGATGCTCTGGCCGATCGCTTTACCGGGGTCCTGG
>Ga0105239_10006094_pt1 | contig 14040 bp, 21 predicted proteins | sample KBSC44metaG_FD_92761 | JGI IMG/M metagenome (GOLD analysis project Ga0105239, IMG submission 92761) | Corn rhizosphere microbial communities from Kellogg Biological Station, Michigan, USA - KBS C4-4 metaG | ecosystem: Host-associated > Plants > Roots > Rhizosphere > Soil | place: Michigan, USA... | reverse complement strand
TTGGCTCCCATTACTGGTAAAGGCACTTGCTAAAACGACGTAAAACTGATGAGTGATCAACAAGAAACGAATGAGCCGGATTCTCCCCTGGGATATGCTCGTGAAGTGAGCCGGTTAATGAAAATGCCGCAACACCTGTGTAAGCAGCGGGGGACTTGCTGCCGGGTCGCCACGTTCAAGGGTTCTTTGAGCATGCAGGAAATTCAGGCCTTGGCCGCCGATCCCAATGCGCAGGGAAGTGAGTCTGCTCGGGATTTCGCCTCAGTTTTTACACCCTATCCCAGCCAGTCGGCCGTGCGAGAAATTGCCGATGAATTTGTGAATCGGGTGCGGGATTTTGCGGTGCAAAAAGGTCAGAATCCGGATCAGGTGACTTTCTTTAAATGTAAATACGTGTTGGAAGACGGTCGATGCGGTGTGCACGAAGATCGCCCGGTCGGGTGCCGGGTTTATCCATTTCCACATAAGAATACGATTTATCATCCCGGTTGCGGCTTTGAGCAACAAGGCACATTGAACTGGGCTCGGATTGCCGCTATTTTGCAAGAGCTGGGCATGAATCCCGAGAGTATTTAAAGATTTAGTGGTTCAAACTGAAGCTATTTAACCCATCAGTTTGAAAGAAGACTCTATATTTTTAGAAATCACCTTGGCGACGGCATCGATTTCAGTTTGTACCGATTGGTGCTGAGTATCGATCCGCTTGCTTTCCATCTCAAATTGTTTGTCCCGAGATTGAATCGAGGCAATCTGGGCATTCAGCCGTTGGGTATAGGGGCTGTCCGGCTCCAGGTTGGCTTGCTGGTTAAACAGGCCCGAGGTCATATTAGCCAGCTGCATCCGGGCCTGGTTAATAAATTGCAGCGATAGCTCCAAATTACTTTTTCGCGCGGTCAGCATGAGTATCCGCGCCTGACTGGCTGCTAATCCCATCTTGTCTACTCCCTAACTACCACTTCTTCCACAACTTCCAATGAACTGTTTTACTCTATTGGAGAAAACCCAGATTTCAGAAAACCCAAGTTTCCTAGCCTGTCCTTAACTCCTCATCATCAAACTACTTCGAACTACGACTATCCCATTCCATACACTTCACACAAGTAAATTAAAACAATTAAACAGACAAGATTGCGCACATCAGTCACTCTCTAACAGTTCCGTTACAAATGCAGATAACCCGGTACCTATTCAGGTACAGGGAAATGTCAGTCTATTGCAGTGTGAAACTGCCTAGATAGCGTTTTTAAGAAGGTGAAACCTGGCTAAATCTAGCCCATCAACTTGAAGGAAGATTCAATGTTTTTGGAGATGACCTTGCTGACCGCATCCATTTCGGTTTGTACGGCCTGATGTTGTGTATCAATCCGTCGGCTCTCCATTTCAAGTTGTTTGTCTCGTTCCTGAATAGAAGCGATCTGAGCTTGCAAGCGCTGGCTGTCCTTGCTATCCGGCTCCAGGTTAGCTTGTCTGCTAAACAGGGCGGATGTCATGTTGGCGAGCTGCATTCTGGCTTGCTGAATAAACTGCAGATTCAGCTCCAAATTGCTTTTTCGCGAGGTGAGCATGAGCACCCTCGCCTGACTGGCACCTAATCCCATGTGATGTTATCCCCTATGCGTATATCTTGAACCTTGATAGTGTGTGTTGTACCCACTCCAGCGGCGTCTGTCGCCATTGCATAAAATAAACGCGAAAGCCCTTAGGCCACCGTTTCTCGTGAATATCCCTATCCCATGTACCCTATGTCAAACTTCCTGCGAGAAGGTTTGGCTCATGGACCACCCTTCTGAATGTAGAAAAACAAACTTACCCATTTTTGTGCTAGCTGAGCTTAAAAAAAGTGAGTGTTTAACGCATCCTGGCGTTGCCATGTCCAGCAACATCGTAATCAAAGACAAACTGGACGGCGATATCATTGCCATGAAAGTTAGGTGGCAACGCCTTGAACGGCGCAGATGCACGAACGGCCGCCAATGCTGCCTGATCCGCAGGGGGTGAGCCGGAAGACTGTTGAATCTGGGGATTTAAGAGGCGGCCGTCACGGGCAATGCGGAACAGAACAACAACACGCTTGCTGCGATCTTCGACTGGAGGCGCCCAATTTCGACGAATGCGGCGCTGCAATTCGGCCACATAAGGCCCGAAATCCGGTTCTTCTTCGGCGTCAACTCCATTACGTCCGCCACCTCCGCCAGGTGAACCCGACTGATTGTAAGAGCCAGTGCCTCCACTACCACCGCCTCGTGGCCCGCCACCGCCTGGACCTCCTCCGCTATAGCCGCCTCGACTGGGGCTGCCGGAAATCAAACTGGAACTGGGGCTTCCACCTCCACTGCTACCGGACGCGCCTGGCGTGTTGCCGGGGGATTTTACCACAGGCCCACCGCCAGATAGTGAAGGGTTGCGTGGAGCCGGTGTACGGATGGTGGGAGCAACAGGGCTAGGCGGCAAACTTGGCGCGGTACTGGCTATTTTAGTGGGCCGAGGTAATTTTGGCGCCGGTGGCGCGGGGGCCTGAGAAGGAGTCGGTGTAGGCGTAGCGGCCGCTCTGGGTTGTGGCTGAGGACTAGGCCTGGTGGCCTGACGACTCGGCTGAGGTGCTGGATGGGGTTTCGGTTGAGGCTGAGCTGCAGGGTGAGACACGGCTTTTGGCGCAGGACGCCCGGCCGCGCGCTGAGAGAGTTGTGTCGGCAGATTCGCAATTTTCTGTCCACCAGAGCGGCTGGCATGAGCCGCCCGATTACGAGTTGGATGCCGAGGTGGCTGCCGGGGAGAATCATCCACCAGCACAAATTCCACATCCCGAGGTTTGGTCGCCATGTCAAACACGGGAATCTTGAAACCGAAAAATTGCATTAGGAGCACGATTATCCACAGCAGAGTGAGAAAGGCGATATGCGCGCCCATTGACACCATGAGCCAGAAGAGCAGACTGCTCTGCGGGCCGCGCCCCGTATAAAACCCAACACTGGCCGGAGAAGACGAGGCGCTGGGTAAAGCAGGTTGTTGTGAGACTGGCATTTTCACTGAGGACGCTGTTTCCCGTGACGCAAATTTTAACGGTGGCTAGCCTATTCCCCTGATTTTCGATTTCGGAGCTTTAATCGGAGGCTTGGCTTTCGTCTTTGGAGAATGACAATATTGTACTGTCTGTAGTTTCTATTCTAAAATACATGTCCTTATAAATGCATTCTGGATTACAAGCCATACTTTTATAACAACATGTACCCAGTATGTATTAAGCTGGACAGAAATATCTTCACTATGCCTCTTTCGTCTTCATCCCACAATCAGATTCTTGTCGTTGCGAACCGATTTCAGACCGACAGCGCTGGAAACGTACATCCGGAGTACAAGACACTTGTCGAAAATCGTCATGTAGGCTGGCTGGTCACCACCAATCGTCAGGGTGATATCCTGTATTCTACACCAGGTGCAGAGGACACTGCCACTTTTTTTCGTTCTTCGGGCAAGCCTTTTCAGGCATATCCCTTGGTGGAGAGCGGGATTTACCGGGAACTTAGCGAAGAGCAATTAGCACTGGCCTGCGCTTCCCATACCAGTTCCGAGCGTCATATGAGGATTGCCGCTTCTATATTGACTCAAGCGGGTTTGCAGGAATCCGATCTGCAATGCGGCCCTCATGCTCCATCGGATGCGACCATGGTGCTCCGGCTGCAACAGTCCGGAAAAGCGCCTACCCCATTGTTCAATAATTGCTCCGGTAAACATGCGGGGTTACTGTTTTATTGCCATAAGCTGGGACTGGACACCAAGACTTACCTCCAGCCTCAGCATCCTTTACAACAGAAGATTCTTACAGCGGTCACGCGATGGGGCAGAGTTGATGAGGATATCCCTTTGGCAATCGATGGTTGTGGCGCACCTATCTTTTATTTGCCGTTGACAACCATGGCCAGCTTATATGCCCACTTAGGAACATCAGAGGAATTTCTCCCCTTGCGAGCAGCCATGCTCCGGCATCCGGAATTGATCGGTGGGGAAGGTCGGGTGGACACTGTGATTATGCAAGCCAGCCAAGGCCGTTTACTGGCTAAAGTTGGCGCTGATGGCGTTCTGTGCGTAGCTAAAGTCGGCAAGGACGAAGGCTTGGCTTTAAAGCTTTCGGACGGCTCGGCCGAGGTTCGCGATATGACGCTGGTGCAAATCCTGATACAACTTGGCTGGCTGACTGAACACGCACTTACGGATAAGCGGCTACAACCCTATCTGGAAAAACGGTGGCGAAAAAATTCTCAAAAAAAAATAGTGGGCAGCTATGAAATCCTCCTTCCATAAAAATGAACGTTAGAATAGAAGCATGAACATTCAAACCAAAGGATGAGTCTGCTTTGACCCATTGGGAAACATTGTTAGAGCGGCAATGGCCTCAAAACGCTTGCGATCGTTCCGGTGAATGCTGCCGGGGCGCTGCCCAATATTTGCCCTGGAAAAATCTGCTGCCTCTGGCCGCACAAGGAGATATCACCGCACGCGCTTTCCTTAACCAGTATATTCCCTATCCCGATTCTAAAACTGCGATGACGCATGCCCCCCATGGGGTGGAAGCCTCATTGTCCGTAGCGCGTGCGAAAGGTTATGCAGAGGACGATTTGGTCTATTACCATTGCCGCTTTCTGAAAGGAAAGAGCGAATGCCAAATTTATGAAGATCGTCCTAAATTTTGCCGCACATACCCTGAAAGCCCTTTTGGGGCGATCCCAAGCTGTTGTGGCTATTTCTCGGAATCCCAAAGCTGTCTGTCCCAAATTGAAACGATGAGAGCCGAATTGACGACTTTAAAGCAGCAAATGGCTCTACCCTAATCGCTCTCAATCTTGAAGCCTATTTCTTGGCGGTTGACAGCCTCCCTTGAAAGTTTATGATTATTTAACTCGGAGTAGCCCCCGTGATACTATTTGACCCCTGAACTTAAGCCGAGCCGGTGTAGCTCAATGGTAGAGCAACGGTTTTGTAAACCGTAGGTTGCGGGTTCGATTCCCATCACCGGCTATTTCAGTTCCCCGTATTCAATACCTGGGTAGGTGCCCGAGGGGTTAAAGGGGGCGGTCTGTAAAACCGTTGCGCAAGCTACGTTGGTTCAAATCCAACCCTACCCATACCAAAACCGCTTCCTTCGTTTCGAAAGAGGCGGTTTTGTTTTTAAGGCCAGAGCCAGATAACCAGAGCCAGATAAAATATAGCGCCACTTCTCACGAAAAATGCTAGACAGAACCAATCGGTTTGTGATTTTCTATATATCCAAAGTCTTCTCCTCGTAAGTTGTGCAAGGCATTTTTAACAACTCCTGCTGACCGCAACTCATCATGCCCATGTGGCGCAGGGGTAGCGCATCCCCTTGGTAAGGGGAAGGTCACGAGTTCGAATCTCGTCATGGGCTTTTCTATTTTTTTTATTTGTGGTTATCTGATATCCACATGTCCTTTCAACTGAAAATAGTGGAGGCGACAAGAAGGGTATCCACACCGGACGTCCGCGTCCCCAGAGAAAACCCGGCAAATCAATTCTGTTATTAGCCTGACTGGCCGAAATTCCGTTTTGAGATAGTCAACACGTAAAGGAGTAAACAGGAAACATGGCTCGCGAAAAGTTTCAGAGGAATAAACCTCACGTCAACATCGGTACTATTGGCCACGTTGACCATGGTAAAACCACATTGACTGCAGCAATTACAACCGTACTGGCCGGTCAAGGTAAAGCCAAAGCCAAAAAGTTCGATGAAATTGATGCGGCTCCTGAAGAAAAAGCACGTGGTATTACTATTTCTACGGCTCACGTTGAATACGAAACCGATCAACGTCACTACGCTCACGTTGATTGCCCGGGACACGCTGATTACGTAAAAAACATGATTACCGGCGCAGCTCAAATGGATGGCGCTATTCTGGTTATCGCCGCAACCGATGGTCCAATGCCTCAGACTCGCGAGCACATTCTATTGGCTCGTCAGGTCGGCGTGCCTCAGCTCGTCGTTTTCTTGAACAAGTGCGACATGGTTGACGATCCAGAATTGCTCGACCTGGTTGAAATGGAAGCGCGTGAATTGCTGAGCAAATACGAATTTGATGGCGACAATCTGCCGATCGTTCGTGGTTCCGCCTTAAAAGCACTGGAAGGAGATGCTCAGTGGGTGGGCTGCATCCAGGAATTGATGGATGCAGTTGACTCCGCTATTCCTACTCCGGAACGCCCCATCGATCAGCCTTTCCTGATGCCGATTGAAGACGTATTCACCATTACCGGTCGCGGTACTGTGGCTACAGGCCGTATCGAGCGTGGTAAAGTCAATGTAGGCGATGAGGTTGAAATCATCGGCTTGGGGGATACCCGCAAAACCATCGTCACCGGGATTGAAATGTTCCGCAAGAGCTTGGATGAAGGTCTGGCTGGTGATAACGTGGGCGCTCTCCTTCGTGGTATCGATAAAACCGCTATCGAGCGCGGAATGGTCTTGGCGAAACCGGGTTCCATTAAAGCGCACGCTAAATTCAAAGCCAACGTTTACGTCCTGAGCAAAGACGAAGGCGGCCGTCACACCCCATTCTTCAGCAACTACCGTCCTCAGTTCTACGTCCGTACCACCGATGTAACCGGTACGATCAAATTGCCTGAGAACGTCGAGATGGTGATGCCAGGTGACAACATTATTATGGAAGTGGAACTTCATACCCCTGTTGCTATCGAGCAAGGGATGCGTTTCGCAATCCGCGAAGGTGGCCGTACAGTCGGCGCCGGCGTGGTAGATTCCATTATTAGCTAACAGTTAAGACTACAAAGTAGGAAGAAGGAATATGGCTACAACGGCGCAAAAGAAAAAAAAGTCCCTAAACAGGGTTCGCATTCGTTTAAAATCTTACGACAGCCGATTAATTGATGCTTCGGCGCAAAAGATTGCAGATGTTGCTAAAAATTCCCAGGGCAAAGTTGTTGGGCCTATTCCTCTTCCCACTCGTCGAAAAGTTTTTTGTGTGCTCCGCTCCCCTCACGTGGATAAAAAGTCTCGTGAACACTTTGAAATCCGGACGCACATGCGCTTGATCGACATTATCGATCCAGGTCAAGACTTCGCGAATCAGCTTAGCCGGTTGGATCTGCCAGCCGGGGTTGATATTGAAGTACGCTTGTAATACCTTGTACTACAGTGACAAGCAAGCTCCTCCTCAGTTTAGACAATCCCCTCACTTATCTTAATGAAAACACAATTGAATAAACACAGTTAACTCAGACCACTTACTCAAACTGAACGAAAGGTAAACAAGGTGAGTTTCCCAAAACTTTTTGGCAGAAAACGCGGCATGACCCAAGTTTTTACGGAAGACGGGTCCGCTGTCCCTGTTACGGTTGTTGAGCTACTACCGTTGACAGTCACCCAGGTCAAAACCAAGGATAACGACGGTTACGTTGCTATTCAAGTTGGTTTTATCCCGGCAAAGCCCAAGCACTTGACCAAGGCTCAAAAACAACACTTACAAAAAAATAGCCTCGCTCTATATCGCAAATTGAGAGAAGTTCGTCTTCCGGCTGCTGATGCTGCTCAATATAATATTGGGGACGCCATACAGCCTGTGGGTGACGGCTCTTTCCTGGTTGAAGGGCTTTTAGTTCATGTCACTGGCAAGTCCATCGGTAAGGGCTTTCAAGGGAATACTAAACGATGGAATCATCACCGTGGGCCAATGAGTCACGGTTCCAAGTCGCATCGCTTACCGGGCTCTATTGGGGCAGGTACGACGCCGGGTAGGGTGTTTAAAGGCCTACAGATGGCGGGCAAAATGGGTAACGAGCAGGTTACAGTGCGTAATCTTAAAGTTATTCGAGTGATTTCAGAAAAAAATGTGGTCCTGATTAAAGGCGCAGTTCCGGGTGTGGAAGGTGGTCTATTGACTATCCAGCCCAAGCGGGAACGCTGGAATCAGCCGAAGTATTAAGGAGATAACGCATCGTGGCTGAAAAGTCGTTGAAACTGAACAAATTCTCTCCAGACGGAAAAGCAGCTGGTGAAGTGGAAGTCTCCACCGAAGTATTCGGTGTTGAGCCTAATATCCATGTGTTACATCAGGCTGTCCGTCGTGAGTTGGCCAATGGTCGCGCTGGTACTGCTTGCTCCAAAACACGTAGCGAAGTTAGCGGCGGCGGCAAAAAACCTTGGAAGCAGAAAGGCACTGGTAGAGCCCGTGCTGGCAGTACTCGTTCTCCACTATGGGTAGGAGGAGGTGTTACCTTTGGTCCCAAACCTCGGGATTACTCTTTCAATCTTCCCCGTAAAGTGCGAGTCTTGGCTATTCGTTCTTCTTTGTCTGCTGCACAAACAAAATTTCGGGTGATTGAAGACTTTTCTTTTTTGAAAAGCTCCAAGACCAAAGAAGTGACTAATTTGTTAAAAAATCTGGACTTGGTCGGCAAGAAAGTATTAATTTTAGCTGACTATAAGGCAGAGCTAAACCAGAACATAGTTTTGGCAGCTCGTAATCTTCCTACCGTTAAATTACGGCTTCCTCATAATTTAAGCGTCCGTGAATTATTAGATGCGGATGCTGTAATTGCGAGTGCAAACGCGGTTCAAGAAATCAATGAAAGGTATGCCGCTTATGTCTAATAAAGCCCAGCAGTCTGAGCTTTACGATTTGCTCAAACGCCCTATCGTCACTGAGAAAACAACATCTCTTGCTGCTTTGAACCAGTATGTTTTTGAAGTATCAAAAGAAGCAAATAAAATTCAATTGGCTAAAGCCTTTGAACTGGCATTTCCAGGTCGCAGTGTGCAGGCGGTTCGCTTAATTCGCGTTCCTGTGCGCACGAAACGTTATGGTAAGCGAATTGGTCAAACTTCGGAAAAGAGAAAAGCTGTTTTCTCTATTGAAGGTGAACCAATTGAGCTTTTCACAGGAGTATAAGCAATGGCGGTTAAACAATTTAAACCCACCTCTGCCGGCGTTCGTGGTATGTCGAAGCTGGAAAACTCTGACATAACTACGAATGAGCCACACAAGCCTTTGCTTCGCAAACTGAAGAAGCATTCCGGGCGTAACAACTATGGTCGTATTACTACTCGTCACCAGGGTGGAGGCCACAAAAAACATTACCGCATCATTGATTTTCGTCGTGACAAACGTGACATTCCTGGCGTTGTTTCCACCGTGGAATATGATCCCAATCGCAATGTTCGGATTTGTCTAATCGCTTATGCTGATGGCGAAAAGCGCTATATTCTTAAACCGGATGCTTTGAAGGTTGGCGATACAGTTATGGCTGGCGTCAATGCGGAAATTAAACCAGGTAACGCTTTACCTCTCAAAGCGATTCCTTTGGGCTCTGTTGTTCATAACATTGAGATGATACCGGGTCGTGGTGGTCAGATGGTGCGCTCAGCGGGGGGCTCTGCCCAGCTTGTCGCCAAAGAAGGTGATTTTGCGACGTTAAGACTGCCGAGCTCAGAGATGCGCATGGTCCCCAGTGCTTGTTATGCAACTCTGGGAGCTCTGGGTAACTCTGAATATAAGAACTTGAAACTTGGTAAAGCTGGCCGCAAACGTCATATGGGTATTCGGCCAACAGTGCGTGGTTCCGTGATGAACCCTGTTGATCACCCGCATGGCGGTGGAGAAGGCAGAGCGCCGATTGGTCGGTCTTCACCCGTAACCCCATGGGGCAAGCCCACCATGGGTTATAAGACGCGTAGTCGCCGTAAAGCGTCCAGTAAATATATCGTCAGACGACGTACGAAATAGGAGTTTTTTAACGTATGCCTCGCTCATTAAAGAAGGGTCCTTTTGTTGATGAACACCTGAGTGAAAAGGTTGAAGAACTCAACAAGACCGGTAATAAAAAAGTCATTAAAACTTGGTCTCGACGTTCAATGATTATCCCTGATATGATTGGGCACACCATTGCTGTTCATAACGGTGCCAAGCATGTTCCTGTTTATATTACCGAGCAAATGATTGGTCACAAGCTGGGCGAATTTGCCCCTACTCGTTTCTTTCGCGGTCATTCCGGCAGCGATAAGAAAGCGGGTAAAAAATAGGACGCAGAAATATGTCAACAAATTTGCTGGAAGCTCAGGCTAAACAAACATACATCATTATGTCTCCTCGTAAATTGCGGCGGGTATTAGACGCTATTCGTGGTAAGCGAGTGATTGATGCCTACAATATGTTGCTTTTGATGCCCTATGAGGCAGCGCGAGTCATACTAAAAAAACTCATTGAGGCGACTAGTAATGCCCGAGTAAAGTTTGGTGTAGAAGATCCGACTCAGTTGGTAATTAGCCGAGCATTTGCGGATGAAGGCCCTTCTTACAGGCGATATAAGCCTCGTGCGCAAGGTCGTATTTATCGTCGCGAAAAACCGACTTCACACCTGACTATTGTAGTCCAAGTTAAAGAACAGAAATAGAAGGAAGCGACCGTGGGACAGAAGGCACACCCCAAAAGTTTACGGCTCGGCATTATCCAAAGTTGGGAAAGTACTTGGATTGCCGATGACCCCAAAAAATACGCCGAATATGTCAAAGAAGATGATCTTATTCGCAAGGTTTTGAAGAAAAAACTTAAAGCTGCAGCTGTCAGTCGTATTGAGATTGACAGAAAAGCACAACGTCTGATTATCCGTATTATTACTGGACGTCCCGGTATGGTTGTCGGTCGTGGTGGTCAAGGCCTTGATACTTTGCGGAAGGATATGCAAGCTTTGACACATCGTAAAGATGTTCAGATTGATGTAATGGAAGTAAATCGCATCGAAGCCGATTCAACTTTAGTTGCAGAGTCAATCGCACAACAGCTTGAAAAGCGTATTGCATACCGTCGCGCAATGAAGCAGGCTATCCAGCGCTCCATGCGTGCAGGCATCAAGGGCATCAAAATTATGATTGCCGGTCGTCTCGGTGGCGCTGAAATTGCCCGTACGGAATGGACTAAGGAAGGGCGTATTCCTCTCCACACCTTCCGCGCTGATATTGACTATGGGGTTGCGGAAGCAATGACCGTGTTCGGAATCATTGGCGTTAAGGTATGGATTTTCAAAGGCGAAGTCATGCCTGGTGATAATGCGATCCCCAATGTTAAGGCAAAAGCGTTACGCCCGGATGAAGCTCAGCCCAGAGATGCAGGCTTGCAAGGCGCAGGACGTCGTGGCGGTGGTTCAGCTGGTGGCGGTCGCGGCGGAGAAGGTGGCCGAGGTGGTGGTCGCGGTGGCCGAGGCCAGCAAGGCCATCAGGGTGAAAATAAAGAACCTAATAAAGGCTCTTCGTCCCCTTCTGAAACAACAGCCTCTGAGGAGTAATGAATCGATGTTAATGCCAAAACGCACAAAATACCGCAAGCAGATGCGGGGCAATATGAAAGGCTTTGAGACTCGAGGTACGGACTTTGAGTTTGGTAGTTTTGCTTTGCAAACGATTGATCCGGGGTGGTTGACTAGTCGGCAAATTGAAGCAGCCCGTCGTGCTATGACCAGAAGCATCAAACGTGGCGGTAAAATTTGGATCCGTATTTTTCCGGACAAACCTGTGACCAAAAAACCGGCCGAAACAAGGATGGGCTCTGGAAAAGGAAATCCCGAGTATTGGGTTGCCGTTGTGAAACCCGGTAAGCTTCTTTTCGAAATGGAAGGTGTTTCCAGAGAATTAGCAGTGCATGCTTTGGAGCTTGCTGCCCAAAAATTGCCGGTTCGGACCAAAATCATATGTAAAGCAGATATCTTGGGAGGTTCATCTCATGAAAACGGTTGAAATTCGTGAATTATCCATTGATGAGTTAACTTCAGGTATCGAAGAAGCGCATAAGTCATTGTTTGAAGCACGCTTTAAGCATTCAATGCACCAACTGGAAAATACAGCCGAGTTACGTCAGTTGCGTCATCAAATTGCCCAACTGAAAACAGTCTTGCAAGAGAAATCTCAAGAAGCTTGAACCAAAAAGGACAGGTGTCACCATGCCCAAGAAGGAAAAAATTGGAACAGTCGTTTCTGACAAGATGGATAAAACCATTGTGGTTGCTGTCTCGGAAAGGCACGCCCATTCAAAATATGGAAAAATTCAAAACACAACCGTTAGGTTTAAGGCACACGATCCACTCAATACCTGTGTAGAAGGTATGCGTGTACGAATCGTGGAATGCAGACCATACAGCAGGGATAAAACCTGGCGTTTGGTTGCGGTACTAGACCAGGCTGAAGAGGTATAGGACGCTATGATTCAACAAGAAAGCAGATTACAAGTTGCTGACAATTCCGGGGCACTGGAAATCCTTTGTATTCGTGTTCTGGGTGGAAAAACTTATGCTGGTATTGGAGACCCCATTATTGCAGTCGTTAAAAAAGCTCAGCCCAACGGAAGCGTAAAGAAATCCGACATTGTGCGTGCTGTGGTTGTACGTACTAAGGCAAGTCGTAAACGTTCCGATGGTTCAACGATTCGCTTTGGCGAAAATGCGGCTGTCATTATCAATAAAGAAGGCAATCCAAAAGGTACTCGCGTTTTTGGCTCAGTAGGTCGTGAATTGCGCGAGAAAAACTTTATGAAAATTGTATCCCTAGCACCGGAAGTCTTGTAGGAGAAAGAGCATGTTAAAAGCAAAATCATCCAAAAAAAGGCTTTCGCTGCCCCTACATTTTCACGTTAAAAAGGGCGACACCATTGTTATAATTGCCGGTAAAGACAAGGGCAAAACCGGAACGGTCAAGCGCGTTTTCCGCCAAAAGGGTAAAGTCCTGATTGAAGGGCTAAATATGGTTAAGAAAGCAGTTCGGCCTAACCCCATGGCAGGAACGCCGGGCGGCATCGTTGAAATTGAAGCGCCTATAAACATATCCAATGTGATGTTATTTGACACGAAAAATAATAAGGGTAGTCGTGCCAAGATTCAAAGGATTGGCGAAAAGAATATTCGTGTCGCCAAAAAAACCGGTGAACAGTTTGATATCTAGGCTATCTTGCATTTTACAGAATTAGGAATGAAAGCAGATGACATTAAAGCAGCGTTATGAAGAGGAAATGATCCCAGCCTTGATGAAAGAACTGGGGCATTCTAACAAGTATCAAGTCCCTCGTTTGGAAAAGGTGATCATCAATATCGGCTTAGGTGATGGCGCCCAGAACGCCAAGATATTTGATGCAGCTGTACAAGAATTGCTGGCCATTACCGGACAAAAGCCGGTGATTACTCGCTCTAAAAAGTCTATTGCCGGTTTCAAGATCCGTCAGGGTATGCCCATTGGAATTAAAGTAACCCTGCGCGGTGATCGGATGTATGACTTTATCGCTAAAATCATTGGTATTGTGTTGCCACGAATCCGTGATTTTCGCGGGTTGGATCCGAAGGGCTTTGACGGTCTTGGTAATTACAACTTGGGCCTGAAGGACCAATTGGTTTTTCCGGAGATTCACTATGATAAGGTGCAACGCATGCGTGGTATGAATATCACGATTGTGACTTCTGCTAAAACGGATATGCAGGCAAAAGCGTTGCTTACGCAGATGGGCTTTCCCTTCCGCAAGAGTAAATCCGAGACATCAGGGCCAGCAGTGGCCGCAGCACAGGCATCTTAAGCGATCCGCATTGACCAGGAACAGGAGATTCCATTTTGGCTAAAACATCTATGATTGTTAAAGAGGAAAAACGAGTTGCAAAAGTGGCTCGGGGCAAATTTCCGAAAGTAAAACTTCACAACCGGTGCAGTTTGTGTGGTAGACCACGCGGCTATTATCGGCAATTCGGCACCTGTAGATTGTGCTTGCGTAAGCTGGCCCATGAAGGAAAATTGCCGGGCGTGTTAAAGTCTAGTTGGTAATACCATAGCAGTAATAACAAGGGTAAACTAACCATGTATAACGATCCTATCGCCGATTTGCTGACCCGCATTCGAAACGCATCGAATGTCGGCCTTCCCATGGTGGAAGTACCCGCTTCAAAGCTGAAAATTGAAATTGTGAAAGTTTTGCAGCAGGAAGGGTACATCAGAAGTTACGAAATTCGTGAAACAGGGAATCATAAAACGATTCGCATTCTTCTCAAATA
>Ga0105239_10006092_pt1 | contig 14041 bp, 10 predicted proteins | sample KBSC44metaG_FD_92761 | JGI IMG/M metagenome (GOLD analysis project Ga0105239, IMG submission 92761) | Corn rhizosphere microbial communities from Kellogg Biological Station, Michigan, USA - KBS C4-4 metaG | ecosystem: Host-associated > Plants > Roots > Rhizosphere > Soil | place: Michigan, USA... | reverse complement strand
TTTTCAGACAACTGGCCCAACCGCGCACATTACTGGATACCATGCAATGATCATCCTTCAGATAAAGCAACGGTTGAATTTATCATCACAGCGCCGGAGCATTACCAGGTGGTTTGTAACGGCCTCCAGGTAGAGGAAACAAATCTTCCTGGCCATCTTAAGCTTACTCACTGGAAAGAAGAGGTAGCTATATCCACAAAAATCTTTGCGCTGGGCGCTGCTGATTTTGCTGTTAATTATTCGGGCAATGTGAATTGTATTCCTGTATATGGCTGGGTATATCCCGAACAGAAGGAACAGGGCTTTAAAGATTATGCAAGAACAAAAGGTATTCTTGACTGGTATATACAGCATGTGGGGCCTTACAGTTTTGAAAAGCTTGCGAACGTTCAATCCAAAACCATATTTGGGGGAGTTGAAAATGCAGGCACCATTTTTTATGCAGAAAAATCTGTAGGTGATAAAGGCATCGAATCTCTGCTGGCACATGAAATAGCGCATCAATGGTTTGGTGATGCAGCCTCTGAAACAGATTGGCCTCACTTATGGTTAAGTGAGGGTTTTGCAACCTATATGACTCACCTATATCTTGAAAGTAAATACGGCATAGATACACTTAAGGCAGGTATGGCCGAAGACAGAAAAGAGGTGATAAAACTTGCAGCGAAAAAGAATACTCCCATTATAGATACCATGGGCAAATACAAGCCAATGAAACTGCTTAATGCTAACAGTTATCAAAAAGGAGGGTGGGTATTGCACATGCTAAGAAGAAAATTGGGTGATACATTATTTTGGCATGGTATACGTTCTTACTATGCGAAGTATATGGGTGGTAACGCTTCTACAGAAGATTTACGGGAAGTATTTGAGAAAGTAAGTGGACAGAACCTTGAGGGCTTTTTTAGGCAATGGTTATATACGCCGGGCCATCCCAAACTAGGTATCAGTTGGCAGTATGATAAAAAGAATAGAAATGTTAGGGTAAAGGTTGAGCAGCAACAGGCCACCCTTTTTGAATTTCCACTTGAATTGCGTTTAAACGGAGCCGGTAAGAGTGCGACCGTTTATGTAAAAAAGAAGATTGAAACATTTACAATACCTGTATCCTCTCAACCTGCAGACTTGCTGCCAGATCCAAATATTAACCTGCTTTTTGAATACAACGTGCACTCAACTATAGAATAATAAATTTTCCTTTTTGGCGGGGGATAAAAAGATTATTATTTAATAAGTATACTTATTATATTTGCACATATAATAATTAAACTTATAAAATTATGTGGACAAGAACTTACTCTGTAACAACAAAAAAAGTAAATAAAGAACAAATCTGGAAATTGGTTGCCGACGTTAATAACTGGCACACATGGGACAATAGTATTGAATTTGCAAAACTTGAAGGAAGGTTTGAGAAAGGAAATTATTTTACACTCAGACCAAAAGGAGGCCCGAATGTGAAGATTAAATTAATTGAAACTGTTGAAAACAAAAAGTTTACTGATCTAACTAAATTTCCGCTGGCAAAAATGTATGGTGAGCATTTGTTTGAAGAAACAAGCGAAGGGTTAAAGGTCTCCTGTACAATTTCGGTAAAGGGGCTGCTTGGCTTTTTGTGGGTAAAGATCGTTGCAAAGAAAATTGTTGAATCTTTGCCAACTGATGTGCAAAATCAAATTAACGCAGCAAGTAAATTATGAAATCAGCAGATAATACTTTTAGCGTGGAAAGAGCAGATGACAGCTCTGGGTTTTTACTATGGCAACTTACTAACCTATGGCAAAGGGAAATTAAGAAAGCGCTGGAAAAATACGGACTTACGCATTCCCAGTTTGTATTACTGGCGAGCATTCACTGGCTTACACTTAATAAGCAGGATGTAACACAGGTGCTGTTGTCATCTCATACAAAAATAGATCCCATGACAACTTCTACTGTGTTGAGGACATTGCAAACAAAAAAATTGGTTCAGCGACAGGAACATTCAACAGATACAAGAGCCAAAAACGTTGCACTTACTGAGGAAGGAAAGAAGATAATTAAACAGGCTGTCAAAACGGTGGAAGCTTTCGACAAAGAATTTTTCTTGGTTCTTGGAGACAGGATAAATTCTTTTAACAAGCAAATGGCTTTATTGCTTAATCAAAAAAGCAGTTAACAAAAAGGATGCTTCCATAGAAGCATCCTTTTTGTTGTTAATATATACGCTATTAAACCATCACTTCGGTAGTGAGGTGTATTTTGGTCATTTGCAGGTAATGATTTTGTAACTGGTGAACATAATGCACATCAGGATGACGCCTCCGGTCCTCACGATACCACATATCAATCACAGAAAAGTCGCCGGCCTTCGGCAATACCAGTCTGAAGGAGCCTTTACTGTACTTAACGCTGCCATCGGGAAACACTTCTTTTTTAAATTGAAGGTCAGCAAGACTTTCATCGTTGATAGGTATGGGATAAAGGTGTTCCTGTTCAAACCAGAACTCCTGTACCTCGGTTTCAACGCAAACTTGTTTTTCATCGCCGTTAAGGCGGGTAACCTGTCCGTTCCATCTCTTCCCTTCATACTCTCCTACAACATAGTCACCAATTTTTAGTTCACTGAATTTTATCATATTACAATCGTTTTATTCCTGAATTTAAAAAGTAAATCTTATATTCTGAAATGAAATTTCCGTGCCAGTAATGGTTGCTTGTTGCTGGATGGTTGTTGGCGGTTAGTCGTTAATTATTGTACACTGTTATTCGGCCCAGCTCATTGTATAACCAGGGTTTTCAATTTCAAGGGCTTCAACAGTTAATTGCAGTGGATGAAAAGTATCTACCATTACGGCAAGTTCTTTTGTTTCCTTTGCGCCAATACTTTTTTGTACCGCACCCGGATGAGGTCCGTGTGGTATGCCTCCGGGGTGCAACGTAATCATGCCGCGGGTAACATTTTTACGACTCATAAAGTCTCCATCCACATAATAAATTACTTCATCACTGTCTATATTGCTGTGATTGTATGGTGCAGGAATACTTAATGGATGATAATCAAACAGGCGAGGTACAAAACTGCAGACAACAAAATTGTTAGCTTCAAAAGTTTGGTGTACCGGCGGCGGCTGATGTACCCTGCCCGTAATAGGTTCAAAATCGTGAATGCTGAATGCAAAAGGGTAGCAGTACCCATCCCATCCAATTACATCAAATGGATGATGACCGTAATGAATGTGATACATGTGTCCTTTCTTTTTTGTACGAATGAGAAAATCTCCTTTTTCATCAATCGTACTTAATTCTTTAGGGCCACGTATGTCTCTTTCACAATAAGGTGAATGCTCCATTAACTGCCCTTGTTTGCTTACATATTTTTTAGGGTAGCGTATCGGGCTAAAGCTCTCTACAATAAACAACCTGTTATTTGCATCATTAAAAATAATTTGGTAAATCGTGCCACGCGGTATCAGCAGGTAATCGCCATAGGCAAAAGCTATTTCGCCATACTGTGTAAGTAGTTTGCCACTGCCTTCGTGTATAAAGATTAATTCATCTGCATCTGCGTTCTTATAAAAATAATTTTGCATACTTTCCTGTGGTGAGGCAAGCACGATATGACAATCGTTATTTATAAGCACAGCTTTGCGGCTTTCCAAAAAATCTTTGGCAGGCTTAATGTTAAATCCTTCGAAGCTTCTGTGCCTAAGCATTTTTTCTTCTGCAATACGGGGCATTACATTGTAAGGCGCTTCTGTTTGTATTATTTCTGTAGGCGGATGGCAATGATAAAGTAATGAATAATCGCTGCTGAATCCTTCTGTGCTAAAAAGTTGTTCTGAATATAAACCTCCGTCCTGTTTTCTAAACTGGGTATGTCGCTTGTGAGGAATTGTTCCAAGTTTATAGTAATGTGGCATGCAGAAGATGTTTATCGTTTATGTTGCTGAATTTGTAGCGTTCGTTACAAATCTTATATGCTGACAATCTTATTTAGCAACTGCTATCAAAAATACAAAAGGTTTTTATAGCATTTAAGGATGAATGCATAACAAAACGTGTAAGTTTTGGTATTTACATGTGCGGCTGTTCTTCCACATATTTTTTACGGAAAGCCATAGGTGTAACATCTGCATTCTTTTTAAAGAAGCGATTGAAGTACGGGCTGTTTTCAAAACCAAGTTTGAAAGCTATCTCAGCAACCTGCAGGTTGGTGTGCATGAGATAAGATTTTGCCTCCAGCATTAATTTATCCTGTATAAATGAAGAAGCCGTTTTGCCGGTAAGCTGTTTAACCACGCCATTTAAATAATTGGCATGCACATGAAGTTCCTGCGCAAGCATTGTTACAGAAGGCATGGAATTCTTTTGCTCAGAAGCAAGCTGCTGCATATAAAAATCAATAGAACCCAGGAAGCGCTTCAGCAGAGCTTTGCCTGCTTTTGCTTCTGTTGAAAGGCTTTTTGATTTTTTATTATAAATCCTTCTTATGGTATGTAAACAAACATGTAAAACTTTTTTCAGCATTTCAAGGTTATCAGGCTCTTTGCTATTTATTTCAAAACACATTTTTTCCATCATGACAGCTATCTCTGCCATTTCATTATTGGTCAACGGCAGTAATAATTCAGCATCAAAACTAAAGTAAGGATAGTCGTGATCAAACTCACTGCTGGTTACATCCAGCTCTGCAAAATCCGGCGTAAAATAAATAACATGGCCGTGTGTAGTGCCTGTTCTTACCCATGACTCCATTCTGCCGGGATAACTAAAATAAAGGCAGTTTTCCATCGCTTCAATCTTCCCCTCTTCATAAATAAATTGTACGGTGGATCTTGTAAACAAAACAATCTTGAAAAAGTTGGCTCTGAACAATGGCATATAAGAAAGCTTGTCGGGCGATTGTTCTTCAAGCCTCATGCACATAATATCAGGATAAAGCGGTGTGCCTATACGGTAAAGCGTAAAAAACTCACTGATGGATTCTACAAAAGGGATATGCACAGATACAGGAGCTGCCATAAAACAAACTTACGAAAACGAAAATATGTATATAAAACAATGAATTTATATAACATTTTATTTTCCATTTGGCATGCGTATTTTTTAATTGATGGCGCTATACAACAGTCGCGCTAATTTTAGCGGATGAAACAGTCAATAGAACAAAGGCTGATTGCGCAGCCCGATGCATTAACTCATTTGCTGTTTGGCTTAACAGAAGAGCAGGTTGTAAGCAGGCCCTTGCCAGACAAATGGAGCATATATGAAAACCTGGTACATCTTGCCCGTTATCATGAAATATTCAGGCAGAGAGTAACACTTATTCTGGAAGGAAACACCCCGGTATTTCCTGCTTACAGAGCCGATGATGATGAAGGTTTTTATGCATGGCAGAAGAAGTCTTATTATGAAGTAATGAATGATTTTGAAAAAGACAGAAAAGATTTAAACACTTTCATTTTGTCTTTGAATAATGAACAATTAAAGCTGACTGGAAAGCATGCTGTATATGGCCTTACCATGAATATAGAAGGCTGGACAGAATTTTTTCTGTTGCATGAAGCACACCATTTTCTCACTATTTTAAAGCTTACTGCCAGGTTGGGGAATGAACGGATATTTGGGCTGAGTGAATAGTTTTGAGGATTCGAATACAAAACAACTATGAACGTTATCCATTGCGCAGGATTGATTACTGTAAACGATAGAAAGCTTTTGCTTGCATTCAGTAAAAACAAGCAGGCATATTATTTGCCCGGCGGCAAAGTTGACTTTGGTGAAACTGCGAAAGAAGCATTAATAAGAGAAGTTGAAGAAGAACTTAATCTTACATTAACAGAAGATGAGGTGCAATATTATACTCATATTACAGCGACTGCATTTGGTGAATTGGATGGAGCCATTATGAAGCAGGATTGTTTTATGTGTGCTTTAAATAAAACGCCTGTTCCTAATAGTGAAATAAGGGATGTTCGCTATTTTTCAGAAGCAGAATACAGGCTTGAGAAACATCTTGTGCCTGGTGTTATTACTGCTTTTGAGCAATTAAGAAAAGACGGGCTTGTGGATTGATGAGCCTGCATTAGCTTCGCATACTTTACCCCAAAAGAAAGATGAAACGCATAGGATTAATTTCAGATACACATGGTTATCTTGATGAAGCTGTCTTCAGGCATTTTGAAAACTGTGATGAAGTGTGGCATGGCGGAGATTTCGGAACTTCTTCAGTTGCGGATCAACTTCGCGATTTTAAACCATTGAAGGGTGTTTATGGCAATATTGATGGAGCTGATATCCGGAATGAATTTCCTGAGCAACTTGTCTTTAATTGCGAGGAGGTTAAAGTTTTAATGATTCATATAGGCGGATATCCTCCTAATTATAAACCCGGTATTACGACAATTATCAAACGGGAGAAACCGCAATTGTTTATTTGCGGTCACTCGCATATTTTAAAAGTAGTTTATGATGATAAGCTACAATGCCTGCATATGAATCCCGGCGCGGCGGGCAGACAAGGATGGCATAAAGTAAGAACACTTATAAGATTTGTAATAGATGGGAAAGACATGAAAAATTGCGAAGTGATTGAACTGAGATAAGCGCTGTATCCAATAATTCATGTCTTTTAATAGAATCTTTTATTAATCATATCTTCTTGACTTGGCAGCATCTACCATGTAAGACTCACTTTCATCTTCATCATAGCCACGCCTTCCATAGAAACGTGAAGCACTTGGGCGTTGCTCATACAAATCTTTCTTCAATATTTTTTGAAGTACAGGTTTTACATGACCACTTTCAGGATAAACTTCATCTGTATATTCAGTAAAATCATTGTCCATAAAACTTAGTGCGTCATCTAAATCGTCTTCGTTAGTGGCTAATTTCAATGTATCCAAAGGCTGCAGGCCAGAAGAAGCGATTTTCCAATCAGTATCTTCTTTTGATTTTTTATAGCGGAAGAAATATATCCAGCCTTTTTGCTTAGGTTCATTCACCTGTAGCCTGTCAATGTACACCAATGTATCATCTTCATCATAGCCGCGATAATAACTTCTTGTACGTAATCCGCTACGGGCTATTTCATGTTGATTTTTATATTTAACCGGAAACTTATCAAGCATTTTGCTTTGCTTAAGACTATTGTAGAGTTTTATCCTGTAATTGTCGTCTGCAGCAATTGTGTTAACAAGGCTGTCTGAAACAGCTTTTTTATTTCTCAGCATTAAAATAGCTGCTGCCGTTCTTGTGCTTTTATCTTTTAGTCTTAAGACTTTTTCAAAGAAGGCGGGCACTTCTGGTGAGCGCTCCCAAAAAGGCAATAACAATTTTGCGTAAGAAATTAAGTCATTATCCGTACTGGCCTGATAATTAAAACTTGGCCTGTCGTAAGCAGAAGTAATACCATCTTTGTCAAGCTTATTCATTTCTTTCTTTTCCTGCTCTGCAATTTCTTTTTTCAGGCTTTGTTTTGCCTCAAGTAAAAAACGGTTGAAGTTTTGCTTGTAATCATCTGCCTTTATATAGCTGCTGTCAACTGCATTTTCCAGCAACTTCACAACATCTGGCTTGTAATCATCCAGGATCATAAGATCAAGCATGCCCGGAATAATTTTTGAAGCAAGAGATAGTGTATCATATAACTGTTCCCACTTGCTGCCATATAAATTTGTTCTTTTTTTAGGTTTGATGTTGCCGGTAAAGGCATCAGAAAATATCTGAACATTGTATCTGAAACCAGGGTTGTTGTTGTCAGAAGTTAATGCCGGAGGCTCTGTTACAATAAGGTCTTTAAATGCGGTAAAAGATGCCGTAGTTTTCATGTCGAGCAATGCATCAAGAACTGCATTTTGCAAATCTGAGGTATCTTTTACCTGGGCATATAAAGTAGTAAGAAAATGTAATGAAGCGGTGTCTGTAAAACTTCCAACCACATTTATCCATGTCTTCTTCAGGTCTAAATAATTTTTATTCTTCCATGATAATTGACCAATGGCTTTTTTAACCTGTGGTAAGTCAGACGAATCAAAAATAGATGCGCTTATTGAGCGTGCGGCACCTTTTCTTACCGTGCTGTCACTGCTGAAATAATCAGCAAAAAATAAAGCTGATTTTTTTTCGAATGGATTGACTATTTTAAATGTATCCGATGGTTCAAAAGTTTCAAAGAAATCCTTAATGAAGGCACTTGGTTGGGTTATTGTATCTCCCTGTGTAACCAGGTGAAACAATATACCTTGTTTGTAAAAAGATTTTGCGGTAAATACCCTGCTGCTGCCGGTATCGCAATACTGCTCATAGTTGCATAACCAGCCTTTGGGGGTTTTATAAATTTGTTTCCACCGCACAATATAAGTGCTGTCGTTTTTTTCAATGAAGTTTAGTTTGTTCCTGAAGTCGGCAGAATCTTTAACATAAGTGTATTTAGGTAACTTAACGACGGTTAGATTAATGTGCTCTCCCGTAGTATCATTGCCAATAGTTTTCATAGCGAAACTGCTGAGAATTTCTGCATAAGAGCTTTTATCATCATCATCAGACGCGTTTAGCAAATCCCTCATGGAAAAATTATCACTGCTGTCTATTTCCGTTTTATAGAATAACGGACTTTTTACAGTAAACCCTATTGCGGTATCTTTTCTTTGCGAGGCAGCATTATAGTTGTAAGAAGTTATATTGAAAGAATTAATAAACTTATCTGCATCTGCAGAACCTTTTTTAACCTTGGCGCCGATAACAAAATAGTTATTGCCTTGCAGCAGATAGCGTACTTTAATCTCGTCATCATCGGTATGCTTATACCTGGCATCAATAATAGGGTACTTATTCCAGCTACCTGTTTTACCATCTGTCGGCGTATGGTTGAATATTTTTGAATTTCTAAAACTTTGTTCCATCAGCCTTAATTCAAATGTATCTTCTTCTATGTATTCATATTGCTGAATGTTGGCTTTAAAAATAAAATACGTGTTGCCTTTATCATCTGCACTAATCCACTCACTACGGCTTTTATCGTTTCTTTCTTCCGCTATGTAAAGAGGTTGGGCCGGAAATGCCGCCTGAAAGCCGCCATATGGGGGCTGGTATAAAACTGATTCATTGCCTTGCGATGCATTTTTAATATTCACCGATGCAAAAAAATCACCCGCTTCTTTGCCTTCATTTATGTAGTCGTTCAGGCCACTTATTTTGAATATCAGTACTTCGTTTGGCAACACAAAAATGTTATAGCGCTGAATATCTCCTTTTCTTGTTCGGTTGGTGATATCAAAACCATCATACCCGTTTTTGGTAATTGCTTTTTTTGAGAGCATTTTACCCGGAACGTTTTCATACAGCAAACTATCTATTTTCTTTAATACGGTAGAAGGGGTTTGCCCCAGTATTGCTGCATCTGTTTTTACACGGGTAACCATATAATAACTACCATTACTCATGTCTGCATATTGCACCATGTTCTGTTGGCCGAAGCTTCTGTACCTGAAAAATTTTTTTCCGGGTATTTCAACACTGAACAAACTGTCTTCTGAATACTGGCGGTTGAAAACAACAGGCACACGTATTTTTTCAACCCTCTCTTTTTCATCGCTGTCACGCTGCCCCATAAATACCGGCCTTAGTTGGTAGCCCTTCTTTCGCAAAAGCTCAATTACGCCTCTTGCACCGGGCAAGTGAGCAGCGCCAACACCCACAAAAAGGGAGTGGTGTCTTATAATTGTATCAATTGAATTACACTGAATTTCATTGCGCCTGTACATGAATTTTTCCTGGAAAGCATCAGACACAACACTTAACATTTGCAAAGAATCGAGCATATCAAGATCTCCTCTTTTATAGGCGTCTTCCATTTTGTTTTTGTCGCCATACCTGTCGTAGCTTCTGTTTGCTTTTCGGTTTTTATCCTTATACATGGCCAGGTAAGCTTCCTTCACAATTCTGTTGGATTCTTTGTAATCCTCAACACCGGTTACGATTTTGTTTAGTTTACGCCCAAGCCTGTAGATATACATATCCAGGTAGGTTTCTTCCTCAAAATCTTCCATACCCACATTATTGCGATACAACATGCCATTAATCATTCTTGCCTCAGAAGCAAGCGCCAGTTTTATTTTTGATTCATAGTTACCTACAGAAAAAGTCTGGATGGTCATCCTGTCATTAGCAATATGATAATTATCCATAAACCTGCTGAGGCTCATGCCATCATTAATGTCATCGCTGCCGGGTTTGGAAAATTCCTCCTGCCATACTTCAGGGTTTTGCTCAAGTGCAACAACATCAACATTCCGGATGGCCCTGTAAAAAGAGTCACTGAGATTGAAGACCAGTTTATTGCTAACGTGCATTGTTCCAAAAAGGTAAGACGGCCTCGTAAGCCCGTTACCGGTTATCTCCCAAAGAAGGCTTTTGTATTTTTTAGGAATACTTACTTCCGGTAATTTATTGATAGTTGCTTTTTTTTTCTGCGCATGGATAAAAGAAAACGCCAAAAGAAAAACCACACTTAACACTATCGCTTTGTTTCTGCTCATAAAGAAAGATTAATGGATGGTCTAGGCTGATTAAATAAAAATATGGGTACACAAATTACAGATACCTTATTTCCTGCAAATTAAGAAAACTACGAAGCTGTTTAAAATCATTTTGAACACCCCTCAAAACCACCTTGAGTATCTTTTCAATTTTTCTTTTTTGGATGATAAGAGAAGAAATTTGGAGAGATGGAGAATCGCTTCAAACCAACGGCAAGATGCTAATACTAAATTTTTCTGAATTTTGACATTTCTTCAGCCGTTTTTTTATCTATTTAACTTTTAAAGCTTACCTTTGCCCACTTTTAGAATCATGCCGTAACATGACGAAAGCTGCCCCGTAAGGCGGCGGCGGACTGCATGTGGCCTGTAAACAGACCTACGTCACATGAAATAACCACAAAGGTTAACAGTTTCGCCAAAAAAATCCGTATATAAACTGTTCCCCGGACTGGTTATCGCATCTGGCAAAGAAAAAACAAATAACTACAGATGAAATTATCACAGTTTAAGTTTGACCTTCCATTAAATCTTATCGCTCAGAACCCTACCAAGCGCCGCGAAGACAGCCGCATGATGGTTGTTCACCGCAAGACCGGCAATATTGAAAACAAAACATTTAAAGATATTCTCGATTATTTTGATGATAAGGATGTGTTTGTGGTGAATAATACCAAAGTGTTTCCTGCACGTATGTATGGTCGCAAAGAAAAGACAGGGGCTAAAATTGAAGTATTCCTGCTGCGTGAATTAAACAAACCAAACCGTCTTTGGGATGTAATTGTTGATCCCGCAAGAAAAATACGCGTTGGCAATAAACTTTATTTTGGTGAGAATGATGAACTGGTTGCAGAAGTAATTGACAATACTACCAGCCGTGGGCGTACCATCCGTTTTCTTTGGGATAATGATGAAGAAAGCTTCAAACAAATGCTTGAATTTTTGGGAGAAACACCTCTGCCTAAATATATCAAACGTAAGCCTGATGAAGAAGACAGGGAGCGTTTTCAAACCGTATATGCAAAGCATGAAGGAGCAGTTGCTGCACCAACGGCCGGCCTGCATTTTAGCAAGGAATTAATTAAGCGTTGCGAAATAAAAGGTATCCGTTTTGCAGAGCTTACGTTGCATACTGGCTTAGGTACTTTTCGCCCGATTGAGGTTGAAGATCTTAGCAAGCATAAAATGGATGCGGAATATTACCGCATTGATGAGGAATGCTGCAAAATAGTAAACAAGGCGAAAGAAACAGGCCATCGTATTTGTTCTATAGGCACAACAACTATGCGTGGCATGGAAACAAGCTTTACCGCACAAAAATTATTAAAACCAAGCGAAGGATGGACAAACATCTTCATTCATCCTCCTTATGATTTTAATGTGGCTGACAGCCTGGTTACTAACCTGCATCTTCCTAAAACAAGCTTATTAATTATGGTTTGTGCTTTTGCAGGATATGACCTTGCTACAGAAGCTTATAAAAAGGCAATTAAAGATAAATACCGTTTCTTTACTTACGGAGATGCGATGTTAATTCTCTAGTCAAATATGATTTTATAAAAAAGGCCGCTTTTGCGGCCTTTTTTATTGCTATAAAGTTTTAAAAGGATGGCTTCTTATATTAATGCTTCATATAAAATTTCTATAGGATGTTTGGCAATTTTGCCGGTTCCATCTTTTACCTGGTGACGGCAACTGGTACCGGGCGCGGCAATAATAACATCATCTGGCTGTTTGCGCACTGTTGGTAATAATACAAGCTCGGCTATCTTCATTGAAATATCATAGTGTTCTTTTTCATAACCGAACGATCCTGCCATGCCACAGCAACCTGAAGGAATATTTTCAACCGTATAATTTTCAGGCAAGGATAATAGTTTGACAGACGGTGCTACAGAAGACAATGCTTTTTGCTGGCAATGACCGTGCAGTTTAATACTCCTTTTTTCTTTAGTAAACTGTTCTTTGAGGATATTGCCTTTTGTTATTTCCACTGCAATAAACTCATCAATGGTAAATGCATTTTTAGCAAGCGCTTTGGCAGTTTCATAATTATTATCATCAGCCAGGTCAACATATTCATCCCTGAATGTAAGAATAGCAGAAGGCTCTATACCAATCAACGGTGTTTCTGCTGTAACCATAGTGCCAAGCAGTTCTATATTTTTATTGGCGATTTTTTTTGCTTCGCGGATAAGCCCTTTTGATAACCACGCCCTTCCACTTTCTTCATGTGTTGGAATGGTAACTTCGTAACCTAATTTTTCTAACAAAAGGATGGCTTTAATGCCGATTTCCGTATCATTAAAGTTGGTGAACTCATCACAAAAAAGAAACACCTTCTTCCCACTCGCCACTTTTCCACTTCCTACTTGCCTTTTATTATACCATCTTTTCAGCGTTGTCTTGTATAACTTAGGCATAGAACGCTCTACTGCAAAACCGGAAAATTTCTTTATCAACGTGCTCACGCTTCTGTTGGTCATGAAGAAATTGTAAATACCCGGCGCAATTGAACCAAGTTTTGCTGATTTATTAAAAGTTGCGATGAGTTTGCTTCTGAAAGGAACACCATTCGCATCATAATAATGCTGTAAAAATTCTGCTTTCAGTTTACCGATATCTACATTGGACGGACACTCTGATTTGCAGCCCTTGCAGCTCAAACACAAATCCATCACATCATAAATTTCTTTATGATCAAAGCGGTTTACTTTGGATGAGTTGGTAAGAAACTCCCTTAAGATATTGGCCCTTGCACGTGTGGTATCTTTTTCATTACGTGTGGCCATAAAAGAAGGGCACATGGTACCGCCGGAAAGATGTGTTTTGCGGCAATCACCAGAACCATTGCATTGCTCGGCATGTTGCAAAACATCCTGGTTATGGTAACGGAAAATGGTGTTGAATTTTGGTGTCTGTTGTCCCGGTGTATAACGCAACATGCTGTTCATAGACGGCGTGTCTACAACCTTGTTTGGATTGAAAATATTGTGCGGGTCCCAGGTGTATTTTATTTCTTTAAGCAATGCATAGTTTTTATCACCTACCATTTGTTTGATAAACTCTCCACGTAATCTTCCATCACCATGCTCGCCGCTTAATGAGCCATTGTATTTTTTTACAAGTGTGGCAATCTCTTCAGCAATGGTTCTGAATAATTGATTGCCTTCTTCTGTTTTAAGATTAATGATAGGACGAAGATGTATCTCCCCGCTTCCGGCATGTGCATAGTGCACAGAATAAAGATTGTGCTTTTTAAGTATGATGTTGAAGTCGCGGATAAAATCAGGCAAATCATTTACATCAACCGCAGTGTCTTCAATAACAGGAACGGCCTTGCTGTCGCCGGGAAGGTTACTTAGCAAACCTAGACCCGCTTTACGGAGCGTCCATATCTTTTTAGTGTCTTCTCCAAACAATAAAGGAAAGTGATACCCCAACCCGGCAGCACGCATTTCCGCTTCTACCTGTGCTGCAATGTTTATCACTTCTTCACGGGTATCACGGGCGTACTCAAT
>Ga0105239_10006089_pt1 | contig 14044 bp, 3 predicted proteins | sample KBSC44metaG_FD_92761 | JGI IMG/M metagenome (GOLD analysis project Ga0105239, IMG submission 92761) | Corn rhizosphere microbial communities from Kellogg Biological Station, Michigan, USA - KBS C4-4 metaG | ecosystem: Host-associated > Plants > Roots > Rhizosphere > Soil | place: Michigan, USA... | reverse complement strand
GGCATGATTCCTCGAGGAGGAAGGGAAGGAAGAGGAGGAGGACGAGTCCTCGGTACACCGTCACACGCTTGCGTGCTGGGAGATGTGGACCCATGCATGAATCCTGATAAACCCATGAACCCATGCAAATCCATTAAATGGCGTAGCTATGTATGTGCTATCCTATACCATACCATACCATGCCATACCACTCGTAGAAGTACATCAAATCGGGAACTCTCGAGGGCCAGGAGAAGGGGGGGGTTACCAGTACGGAGTACTCTACTGGGTACGATATTATGACACACAAGGCGAACGACCAGCTCGACTTCGCAAAAGATATGATCAAAGATAATTTGTTCGTTTACTTTCCAATCAATCGATCAGCGAATTTTTGAGATTTTCGAAATAGTTAAATGCTAGCCGCCCAACGCAAACAAGCAAGCAAGTCAAGCAAATGTAGTTAGAATAACCCTTATGTCAGAAACACCTGAAAGTGACGCACGCTAGAAGGTGGAAGTTAACTGTAGTTTTCAAAAACCAAGTGAGAGGCCCCTTGTTCTGTTATGTCCTTGCTCTCAAATTTCTTTGTGCTCCCTCTGATGAGGGAAGCATTCTCTGTACGTAGTAGGAAGAATGTTTCCAGGGCTCCGTGTCATGATTGGCAATCAATCAAGCATGACAGGAAATGCAAAAGTGCAATGCGTTGCTTGCAAGTTCACAGCCCGGTAACAACTCGTCTCAATCGTTGGGGCAGATTGCCTCCCATCTGTCCATCTTCCCATCAAATCCCGTTTTGCAAATGCTCGTCCCATCCATCATATCATCAATCATAAGAAATAAAAACGCCTAGAAAGACGCGCCAAAGAAGCATTTGTTCGCTATTTATAATGGCTCCCAAGCAACCGATCTCCGATCTTGCTATGCATCTTCCAGAAGAAAAGTACCACAAGCCCGGCCAGGCTGAATCGTCAGCCCCCCAGTGAAAAAAAGGTCCATGTGGACGAAGACAGTCTTTGTCTCTAAGCAGAAGATAAGGCAGTGAAGCATGATCTGATCAAACGATGGGACACAGAGGTCGGATAAGCTTTTTGCAGCCTGGTTGCCAAGAGACAAACCGAATTGAGAAGGCCTCCCAAAATCCCATCCCATAATCCGAATAATTTCAATTTTTTGAGATATCCTCCCTGGAAGTTTTGAGTGAAAGTGATGCTTTTGAAGGATGGAAAAGGCGGTACTTCTCCGACCGTGGAATCGAAATGAGGTGAGGGGGAAAAATTAATCTTTGCGTCGCAGGCGGCGAAGGAGGAGTAAGAAGTGTGAAGGTAGTGTCGTTGACCAAAACAAAAAAGAAGACTATGCGGGAAGGGCTTGAGAACGTTTCACTTCATGATATGCGTAAAACTTCATGTCGTCATCGGGAAGAAGCTTTTCATGCAGCTTCTCATCGACGGGATCAAAGTAATCGTGAGTTTTCTTTTGCTTGATCATTCTGCCAGAGTCACAGGCATCGGCATTAGCACGGCTTCCCCAGGTTGTCTGTACAGAGCGGTTAGCCGAAGTCGAGACCCCAATATTCCAGATGGTGGGAGACTCACCTCACTGAGAGTGATACAGGCATAGATTTTGATGGCGCCGTGAAACCACCCGAAGAGGACGGATACTGGCCACAGGAAGATATCGATAGGATAGCGGGCGAAATGGGTGACGAGTTTGATGAACTTGGAAAAGATCATCCAGGCAGCAAAAGAATAAATGGCTCTTCGAGATTGGTCGACAGGCCAGTCGGAGATGGCATTGAACAGAAAGAGCCACAGGAAAGCGTCCCCGATCAGTGCAGGTGGCATCAATGTGGTCAAATGCACGGCATAAGTGCTCCATGGCTGCTGGCTGTTTCAGGCCAGAGATTATTAGTCAGTGCCAAGACTCGTGGATGAACAAGGGACAGGAGCCAAAACTCACAACCAGATATTGCGTTCAGCAAACAAGCTCGTCATGTTACTTCGCCAGTTGCTACGTGCCCAGCGTAAACATTGTTTGAGGAATTTGGGGTTGTTTTCCAAGGTGGTCTGGACCTCGCAATCGGGGTGGTATTGCATGTAGGTCTCGTGACCATGATTGACCATCCACCTAGTCAGGAAATTGTCATCATCTGCATTCAGCTGATATTGTCCGAACCACCATTTCTCGTTGGTGAAGCCATTGGTGAAGTTGACATCTTGCAGGATAGAAGTGCGGTAGGCACAAGTTCGTCCCGAAAGACACGGCATGCCACCATCCACATGGGTGGTTGCTGCACAATCGAAATTGCGGCGTTCGAGGTACAAGGCACCCAGAAAGCCATAGATGCGTTGTGAGAAGTTGGGGTTCTCAGCCCTCCTCAGCCGCTGGCAGGTGACCACTCCTCCATATTTTTTGTCCTCGAACGGTGCCAGCATCCATTCCAAGGTACGAATTGGCCAGGTGACGTCGTCGTCAGCAAAGACGATGATTTGGGTTGTGACCTCGGGGATAGCTCGGGCCATCTGACGTCTCTTATTTGCCTGCTTGACGGACATGCAGCGAATGCGATCGTATTGCGCGGCAGGCATGTTGGACATGGTTCTCTCTGCTTTGTGCAGGTTCTCGTCAATGGTGACCAGAATGACTTCCTTGGGCTCGTTCTCGAGGATGGAGGCGATGGTGCGTTCAAGCTCCTCGCCCTCGCCATCCAGGGTGGGGAGGATGACGGTGACATCCTTGGGACTCAAAGACGGGTTCTCTGGAATGGGGATGGGTTTGAAAGTCCAGAAAGACCACAGATTGATGACCAGACGGAAGTAGCGCCAGATGCTAAGGATGGGGGGGTCAGAGGCAGACAAGCTGGGGCCTCGGCATTGAACTTACAAGTAGACGACAAAGATTTGGAACCAGGTATATCCTTCCATGGCGGATGGATGATATCAAAGTCCAAGGCCAGGCAAACAATAACGACTGTAAGAGTGGTGGAACCACTCGGGCAACCAAAGCGGAAAAGCAAGACAAGGACGAGCGAGACGGCTACTGGAGTGACATGGAGGGTGGAATGTTGGGGATGACAAGAAAGCGAGAAGGGGGAGGAGGAGGAAGAGGAGGAGGCTATCAAGCAGTACAAGTAGTCAGTTGGTGAAATAGTCGTAGGATTGGGGGAAAGTGGAGGACTAAGAAGGGAAGTCGTGGCCCTTGGATGTGAATGAGCGTGAGGGCAAGTGTGAGGGCAAGTGTGAGTGAATTGGAAATGACGGCCGTGGATGCACGAGGGACCGGCAGGGTAGGCGCTCGCAGCAAACTAAAAGTGGCATGGGAATTGCAACATGCAGAGTGCAGAGTGCAGCAATGTTGCAGGATACTTGTCCAGCAAGACTGCACGAGATGAGAGCAGGTCTGCAAGGTCTGCAAGGTCGTAAGGTCTGCAGTGTGTTGCAGAACATTGGACGTTTCGGCTTAACCACCCCAGAAAAAGAAGAACCACCTTTGGACCATCTTCGAACCACCTGGTGGTTGTGGTGAGCGTCAAAATCGTTAGCCGCATGGGTTGTCGCCAGGGGTGCATGATTGGAGGAGAGATCGGACAGGGATGAGGGTGAGGGTTTCTTGCCGCAAGGGCGTTTCTGCATACGAGACGAGGTGGATGGAGGGGTGGGTAGAGGAGGGGTGGGTTGAGGGCAGAGGGCAGAGGCAGAGAGGGCTGTACCAACGGAGAGAGCTACTCGTCACTAGTGACCACCAACCACCTACTTACGACCCAGGTATCATTGGGGAGGGATCATTTCTCGAGCGTACAGATACAGGGACTACTCTACGATTCGACTACTGGCTAGTGGGAGGGACGTGGGGGGTCTCTCTCTCCCTCCCTCTTTTTCTCTCCATGGACGAGATGGATGCACGGAGCGGGCGACCAGCGAGGGCAGAAAGCAGAAAGCAGAAAGGAACAACCTACAGGGACAGACATCTGATGCACAACCAGAAGGCAAATAAATGAGCACGCGCTACAGTAAACAGGCTTAGGCCCTGCAGCATGTGTGTGAGTGGATGTGTGGATGCAGCCGCCACCGATGCGATTTCATGTTAAATCGTGCCAGGGAGGTTAAGAGGATGAGGAAAAATATGTCTTTTTGTGGGCATCATTGATCATTGGGGCAGGTCGCCTACTGCAAGTGCGGCGAAGCAATATCTGGGTTATGGATTCCGGGTTGGTGGGTGGATGGATGATGGATGACGGAGGGGAGGAAGAAGTCTGCGAGAAGACGCATGACATGATTAGGATGATGACCATGCCGGTGATTGTAATCGAGATGGTAAGGATTGATGGGCAGGCCAGGGCATGGTAAGGAGTGATGGCAAGGGCATGATGGCTGATGGCTGATGGCTGATGGCAAAATGGGCAACGCAACAAACAGCCGACTCGCTACGGAGGCCAGAGCAGAGAACAGACACAGAAGAGAGAAGAGAAAACACAATACGAACCAGTACATTTCCTACAACAACAAGGAAGCAGTTAGTAGTAATTAACTTATTAGAATTGGGACCCAAGGAAAAACTCGGGGCTCTTGGTTCATGGGAGGTTTGTGCTCTGTACACACGACGATCGGGGATCCAAGGCTCCCTAGGCACCGCCGCACCCTGGACCCAGGCCAGGCACGGGTACCTGATACCTAACAACCTAGGTACAGTAGGCACTAGGCAGCTACCTAGGCATGTAGGTACCAGGTATCTTAGGTACAGAGGTACAGAGGTACTCGTACGCGTAGTGAACAAGATCCACAGTACGACACCACGTACTCCGTACTCCGTAGTTAATCCGCACCACCACTGTTGCGTCGCCCCATCGACATCTCTCCAACGAAAGCACAATCATCCATCACTCTTCAGTCCAAGACTCGCAATACTTAGATCAGCCCCAACTGAGTCCTCTTGACCAAATGCGGATGCTCCATGCTTATTGGCGAGTCAGGCAATCTCGTGGACTCATGGCTAGATCACTCTATCCTGATTTCTGATGCCCACTGCCGCCTACAGAGTCCTCGTACAGTACCCTACATTTGGCCTGCCGAGATGAGCGCTAAAGGCTCGACTCACTACTGCCACTCGTTGAGAAACTAAAGTCAAGCTGAACCAGAAATGGAAATGCTTATGATCTAGGGACCCTCGGGCCCTAGGGACAGGGCAGTGCACCCGAGTCTGATCTCACGCCAGTTTCCTGCCGAGGGGTTGAGGACGGAGCACGAGCAATACTCGTCCTCCGCAGTGGACTCGGTGTCTCGTGTCAACTCAAGCGCAATTGCAGGTCCTCCAGCGGCTACTCAAGGAACAAATAGGCATGCCATTCTCGCCCAGAGCCTAGAGCGATGCGGGACGCCAGATTACTGCTTGTTGAGCGCGGCTGGATTCCTTCCACCGAGTTACAGGCTTCAACAATCTCTACACACCCGACCCCCCCACCACGGCGACTGCCCTCGTTCTCATTGTTTCAGACCTACATACAGTACGGAGCACCTACTATACTCGTAAGTTCATTACGGCTGCCGTGGAGCAAGTGCGTCTGTTCCTAACTGAGGTACAGTGGCGATCCCGTCATCAGAATGCTCCCATTGGAGATGCAGTGGAAATGAGCTGCAAACGAGGGCTGGCATCTAGCTGGAGCTTCCAAGCAGGTGACTCTGTAGCCTGAGGTTGGCACTTTTCCACTGCGGCGTTGCGGCGTCCATCCAGGCGCGGACAGGCATCTCACAGCCATCCACAGCCTCTTCTGCCAGGGTGCCAAACTCAATTCGAAGGCTTGCGCCCTGCTGAGGTGCCTGGGGCCTTCGGGGCCTCCCCTCTTATCAGCATCGCTTTACCTCACGTACATACTCGGTCCTCCGTTCGCTGGCCGTAGGTACTCCGCACAGTACGTACCTAAGCGGTACGCAGATGTATACTCGGCCCTCGGCCCTGGAACCTTTTCTCTCAGGGACTTGGGTGCCTGGGCACCCTCTTCAAGCCCAGAGCCTCTGCAGCATACGGCCTGACAGTTCCATGGTGTCCGTTTTCCAAGAACTTATATCCCATTGTTATCAGTATCTCTGGCGGAGAGGCCCCAGTGGCAACTGGCAACTGGCAAATCGTTCACTGTCAGTCCCATTCAACATTTCCACTGCTTTGCTTTAAACCTCAGCAGAAACCACCAGTTGGACGCCGTCTGTTCACTTCTCCGTCCCTTGATGACTGCCGTCCTCATGAAAACGTAAACTGCTCCACTGGGCACAAGAGTTTTCGTGGTCTACCGCCCCGCTAGCCTGTTCTTCGCATCAGACAACGCCGTAAACAAACTGCCCCTCCCTACCAATTCGTCCAAATCGAAGCCATCCTACTTGGGTGCAGCACATGCTAGGCTCGAAGCGCCATAGGGCTTCGATCCCAGTGGTTCGTAGCAGTCAATTGCAACCGAACAAAAGACCACAGCAGTCCACCTGTTGCTAGTCTCTGCTTCTCTTGACACGACTAGCTACGACCTTCCACACCATTGCGCCTTGAGTCGACTCTCTCCCTCGCAGCTCACCCGCCTTTCGCCCCACAATGTCACATCTTCGCCAACTCTTTTTCTCGATTTCGCTCATCGTTTTTGCCCAGCGTGTGTCTCCGTTTTCATTGGCATTGCACCAATCCGCCAACTCGTTCGCTTGCTGGCGAACTGACTAGGACAAAGAGGCTCGATCTTCCGGAGGCTCAGCAAGCACTTGATGCTGCACCAGCTCGAATCCTCAGGCAGATCAAAAGTTAATCGATCTGCAATGGAGTGAATACCAATACCCTCATTGTCAAATGTCAGTCTCACCAGACGGCCCATTTCTCCAGATTCTTCAACAACGGCACGCCCAGATCGGCAAACTAGTAAGCTGCGCCGTGGGCTCCCTACTCGTCTGCCCAAAAACAGCCTGAATAGTCGAAGCCACCAGAGAGATCTAAAAACTCAATTTCTGCCCGTGTCCGCACTGGTCTGCCCCTCCTTCTCATCCTCGCACTTGTCGCGATCAGCTGCACCAGCCTAGGCAAGGGTCCAGCCCAGAATGGAACTGTGCATCGCCATAAAGCCCAGAGGGCCTGTGTCTTTCAGACCCGCTGCCCCCAGATGGCGCAATGCGACTCAGCACGGAATCACCCGCAACCTCTATCTGGATAGCCCAGCGATCTATCATTTTCGGGGGCCTATCTCAAGTTCCTCAACCAAGTCCAATGCCCATGTCTGACCAAGCCCTAACCATTCTAGTTGGCTGGACTTGCACGCTGGAGAGGACAGCTTGAAATGCTCGCTCCCTTGTACGGAGTCCTACGAGGAGGCAGAAGAGTAGTGGACAGAGTACAGGGTACTCCCTCCTTTGACTCCCTGCGATTACGCCTTTGGTAATCGAACACAAGCTGGATCTGGACTCACGACGGTTTCTCGCAGCACGTTCAGGAGTTACCGTTGTTTTTGCTGACCATCCGTGCAGATTTTCGTGCGCCCCGTCCTTCCCGAATCGTTCCTGGATTTTCTGCGCCAACGCCCGGGCTGACAAGACAATTCCTTCGCATTCCTCGCGTGCCCTGTAGGAGCGTTACACGCCACCCAAGTCGCCGATCGGCCCCCGACACCCTGGTTGAATTTCGGACATGGGCATTAAGCAATTGGAAAGGTAATCGTCAGGGACGGCTCTTGAAAACATCTTTACGAGTATTATTGCATTTTATCCTCCCGTCCCAAAAACAGCACTGGTGTTGAAACTGGGCGTGGAAGTAGGTTTCGCCCAAACGCCACTTTTTTCTTCCCAGTCCTCTAACCTTTGAGATCCTTTGAGATCCACTGACAGAGGCCAGCTTGCACTTGCGTGCTATTAGATAACATGACACTATCGACATCGCTTAAGTGGCTGCTCATGTTCCCAGAGCTACACCCAACTAAACACCCGGCACTCCGTACTCCGTACATACCTCGTACAGAGAACAGCAACCACAGACTCTCGAGATTCATCAGACCACATGTGCTAAAAGAAGGCCTGCCTTTTCTGCTGCAACAGCGAGGATTGCCGGCCATCCAAAATTCATCTCGTTTCGAGGGTGGAACGAGTGGGCTTGGTTGCCCCAATGCCACTGTCCGCAAGCAAGCGTAGATGGCTACATGGTGTGAGCAGGCACATCCTTGTACAATCCTTTGACGAGGGAGGGGTGGTGCTTGGGAGCCCCACCAAAGACTTGCAGAGGACTGCAGGGTGGCGTCAATCCTGGCTTCTCAAGCGGCTTCCCACCCCACAGCTGGACCACCTCTCGCGTAACAACAGCGACACCATCAAAACACCATCCCAAGCTTGCTGCATGCAGCTTGACTCAGACTTGTCACGGCCAGCCAATTCAGCGTGCTGTTCTGCGAATGCTAATTAGAATCATCACATGTCTCTGAGAGGCTCGATGGCTAATCCGAGTCTAGCACATGGCATAGTTCCTGATTCATACAAGGTTTCACGATCTTGAGCAAGCCGAGCAGGTGTCCGGGGAGCAACTGATCGGGCAGGTGCAAACCGCAGTATTCACACATGAACGTTGTGCAGCTATGCAACCTGAGCATCTGAATCAGGATTGCGGCTATCAGGGAACAAACTGGGGCACTGTACATTTTCATGTTGGCAGGTGAAATGCGGCTATGAACCTTTCGGTCGAGTGTAAGACAATGGAGCGCACTAACAAAAACCTGGTGATTATTGAGCTTGTCATCTCTAACCCGCAGCGCCTATCAAATGCTAAGAGATGGCGTTGCTTGCGGATATCCCACGGTTTCCTGTTCATTCATTACTTTTGAGCCGTTTACTCGTATCCCCCCGGGTGTTCTGATAGGACTGCACTCGAGTTCCTCATCAGCCATTCTACGAGTGGTGGAACAGAATCTCGCTTGACCATCGACCGTGGCTGGCACCATGGCTTTCGAGATACCACTCCGTACGGAGTACTCTGTAGGCCCGGCTGCTCTGGGACATTGCCACCTCACTAATTCGGCGTCGTACATTGCAGCCTTAGTAGTTCTGCAAAGAATGATCCAAGTAGGTTTATGCAGTCATGCCTTGTCACAGACACAATAGGCAGGCGGTGAGAATTGACACGCAATGCTGGCCTTATTGGAGCAGGCTGAACGCAGCTCCATTATTCCACATAACCTGCCCAGATTGTCGTCGGCATTTCGAACCATCCTTGTCGATGATACGAATGTCGAGTCTTCACACTTGGGTGATCTACAATGCACGATCACTTGACAACAATGCGCGACTTTTCTGCTGTCTTGATCGACTGCTCTTGTGACCACTTTTCTCGAGCGTGGAGATTTTCTCTCCAGAATGATCAGCCCAGTGAGTCTTTGCCAGGCTCTCGCGTCCAGTGTCCAATCCCGTTCTTGCCACGTAGTTTGACCTGCCCGGACTGCTTCGTGCTTGATGACTGCACCCGGCGATTCGCCTCTTTTGAATCACAAGACACTCTGGAGGCGGAATCTGCGCCTCCAGGAGGGACGACGTTGATGGACTACGAATGAAGATACAGATAGATCGTGCTGCCCGGAAGCCAGGGCCATTATTCCCCCCGAAGCCAGTGCATCTGGGTGCATTGGAATGCATGACTGTTATTCACGCGCCTAAACAAGGTGCATCGTGGGCTATCCAACGGTTCCTGGGCGATCTGCCAGCAAGGAGCACCACCCCCCTCCCTCAAGAAAGAAGGGGTGGTGTCTCCAGACTTACATCATTCTCTCACCGCAGGAGAGAGTGGGACGTGTACAATCCAGTGACAAAATAATATTATCTGGTCGACAGAAGAAAATCCACGCTGCGTCTGCATTCCCTCCCCCTATGTTCCCCCGTAGCTCTTGGCAGTGCCGGCACGCGAGGTTTTTGCAAAAGGCATGGCAAGATTTGATCACGGGCCCTTCCCACCACTTTTGCTGCTGGACAATAATCCACCACAGCGACAAGATCTGCCAGCGTCTTTCAGGTGCTTTCAACCCACGCATGAATTGCCATGTCCAAAATCCTCATAGTGCCGCCATCCAATCCCCGGGAGATCGACAATCTACGGTTCATGCAGGTGACGAATGATGTGCATTATCTGTGACAGCTTCACCGCCATTACTGTCGCCCCTGAAAGGCCCTCGTGGTTTGACGCAAGACTGGCGGTGAAGCCGCAGAGCACTCGGTGCAGGTCGTCAATCTCGATAAACGTGCATTCCCTACGGCCCGAAGCGCGATCAACTGACAAGCCCGCCTTTTGAGTTCTTGGACGCTTCAGATATTCTCAAGGACCCCGTCACCGCCTCCTAGATGATATAAAATATAACTTTATTTACCCTTGATCAGACCTCGACTGTTGAGTGCGATATAACACCTGCATCGTTCAGTGCCCAGCATGCCGCCGAAAGATAAACACCAATGGCAATATTGTCTTTGGTAGGAAACGTATTCAAATGCCAACTTCATGCCAACTGCGCGCCCACTGGCGGTAGCGCCGCTCGTTAACCTACCCCGCCATCCTGGGTTTACCGTTTTCGCCGTCGTGTAACCCACAGATACGAACTCGTCGATCTGCCACAGCGTCGCGCCTGCTGGTTGCTTTGGCAATTTGCCCATACTTGTACTAGAATGATGCTAACGAGACAGGTTGGAACCCTACAAGCTATACAGTGGTTCTACTGTACTGGAAGATTGGAAGAACTTGACGAGGTTGTTGCGAAATCATATATGGCGCACACTCACAGTAACCAAACATTGTTGCATTTCTCTCCGAAGGGTGGCCAGGTCTTGTTCCTGCGTCATGTTGTGTTGCGTTACACAAGATCGACCCTGCAGCCAGTGCATGTCATGCAGGTCATTGAGTCCTGAATAGATGCCGAATGACTACGTCTATTACGCAAGGGGTTCTAGATCCTGGTTGTGCACCCATAACATGGGAGCCTCGACACAGCTGCTGCTTCCCATGCTCGACATCCGACTGGCTAATTGCCCACCACGCCACTGAAGCGGCCGGCCAAATAGAAACGAAGATTGTCTATGTCCCTTCAGCAGAAAACTCGCTTGGCATTTATCTGGCTGAGGGAAAAGGATACTGGCCCTCGCCACCAGACCTAAACACATCCACGATTTTCGCCGAGCAATCAAACTTCCCTGTGAATTTTCCGTTCTCTACAATTGGATGATGACACCTTGCACCGAGACATCCCAAAGAATTGGGTCTAGCGACAGCACGCTCCGCATTCTCCCCGTATCCCCGAGCCACCTGCAGGACGCAGAGCGACAAAGTACCCTGAACCTCATTTGCCTTCACTGTTACTCCTCATTGGAGGGAGCTCATTAGTTTGGTCGTACTAAAGGTTAGAGTAAAGGTGGCTTAATGGTTGCTTCTGTAGGATCGACGCGCCACTATGCACACCGCGACGAGGTTCGTGCCATTTCCGACATAATCACCGGCTCCTATTTTCTTAAGCGGATGGTATCACTAGCTGCAGCCTCCCTTCCATGAGATTGTTGTCTCGAAAACGCAGTCTCCTCCCCGTTTGATGATCGTTTTCCGCGGCTTTGAACGGATCTCTGTCACCATTTATTTCCAAGAACACCCGCAAGACCCTGTTTGCTTGCTCATTTCGACTAATTCCGCTGTTCCACACTCCGTGCCTTCGAAAATTGGGGAAGTATTCAATGTTTTGAAGCGATCCGAACTCACAATCCAGAACCAGATGAGCCTAGAAATGGCGGGCTCGCTCAGATATCAATTTTCACGGCATGGCCACACATTCACCTGCGACAAGCAACATTCATCCCCTGTATGAAGCATTCTGCATGCCCCTTATAGCGGAAAAATACATCCCTACGATATCGAAACCTTGAAATACCCTGTTTTGACCTTTCCCAAATGTTTTTGCCTCCACTTTGTCCTACAAGCGGCATCAATACGATTAGTTCAGATATCGGTTGAAAAGCAGGGCAGGATTCTATCACTTCAGAAGAGCGTTTGGCATGAATCACTACGCTAATCAGACACATTGGGGCCAGCCTATGCCTCAGACGACTCGCAATACCTAGAAAGGAGGAAATTATCCCATATCTGAGCCCCGGAGATTCTCCTCCGATACATCCCTATGCCGCTCTGTGGTGCCACGCCATCACTGATGCTCACTTCTATCTTGGAAGAGCCCACATGACCCAAGAAAAGTGACCTTCAAACAGCGCTCTGCGGCCGAGGAGTGGGGGAAGACTGATTCTTCACATTGCCACAGGTTATGATTCAAATTCGGCACAAACCCCAGACCTACAATGGCGTCGTGCAGTATGGGGATCTGATATAGTTTCCAAGTCGGAGACTAAGTAGGCGCCTCCCGCTGCCGCTCCGCTGCCGCTCCGCTGCTATTCTCGGGACCTTACTCTCACCGCCGACAAAAATGGACCCCGATGAAATGACAAAATCCGAAGAGCCACGGATCCACATTCACAGAATTGTATCAGGTCAGAGGACTATGCTTCACTTTGATCTTGCTGAGGACCCAGAGTAACAATTGTGATGAAAAATAGCTTCTCCACCTGTGGTCCTCTGCGACTTCCAAATGCCCAGGCTGAGGTTTAGATCTCAAAGATCGAGTTGATGATGGATGTCTGTAAAAGATGCCAATTTTTTGCCCCATCGAGATTTGCGGGCTTCTTAGCGAATACATCGCCACACGAAATTCTCTCTCTCTCTCGCTCACGGACAAACAATCCTCATCCAACGCAAGATCTGCGGTGCGGTGGCAAGTCATTCCTACTCCGGCGACAAGCGAGGAATCAGTTTCGGCAATTTATACAAAACAACAGGAAACTTGGTCAGCTTTGCGTCGCTGCCCTCGTTGCGGAAGAAATGGGATGATGGACCGCGACACGCGAGATGGGATATTCAAATTGAGTGAGGGAGATTGAACCCACCTGACCTGCCTTCTTAACCAAAGCCAGATATCACACAATACTAAAAGGAGAGGACAACTAAATTGCATAATGCAAGGAGACCCGCGGAAGGAAAATGACGTCAGTATATCTCGAGGAACGGATCCAAGTCTAAGTAGGGCCCTTGAAAGGTAGGGAGGTGGGTAGAGTTGCCTCGTATCGAAAATCTTAAACTAAACTTATCATACCATGGTCCATAAGCTCATCACAATATTGCCCTTGCGTTTGGTATTTCCATTCCCACCCATGTGACGTAGCCAATCGTTGCGAAACCCTGGTTGGTAGGGAACGGTAGGTACTTACTTAGTGCCCCCTTTCCGCTCCCTCTCGACCAAAATCATACAGAGCCCTCCCCCCCCAAGACTGCACTCATAGGGAACAGGGTCATCCAACTAACTAGTCGCGGGGCCGCCACAACCAGCCCTCCCTCCCGAGGTTGACCTCCAACTCGACGCCGCCAAAGACACCAATGGCAGGATACAGGTCGGCGTCGCCCATGAGGCCGTCGACGCCGTCGTCCCTCGCGTCCCTCTCCTCGTCGACGTCCCAGGCATCACGGTCGGCGCTCTTTCCACCGCGCGTCACAAAGACACGCGTCTTCACGCGGGCGCTCTCGCCCCCCGCGGCGGGCCTGGCGTCGTCCGTCGAAAACACCATGCCGATGCCGAGCGTCTCGCCGGGCTGGAAGGCGGCGACGAAGTCGCGCCCGCCCCACGGGTCGTTGACGAAGCGCCGCCCGTCGTCGCCGTGCACGCCGATGCTCGCGCGGTGCCACCCGGGCAGCCGCCAGGCCGGGTACGGCTTGCCCGCGAAGCCGAGCGCGACGCCCGAGCTGGCGTCCGCGATCCCCGCGACGCGGATCTCGTAGTAGATCGTCTTGGCCCGCCGCGTGAGCAACGGGTGGTCCGCGGCCGCGAAGTACAGCGGGATCGAGGAGAGGATGATCGCGTCGGCCTGCGTTTTCGCCGTCTTGATCCGGTAGCTGGTGGGGCTGGTCGGTCGGAGCTGTGACCCGCTCCTCCAGAGTGGTGGCGGCGGCGTCTCGAGCCGGAGCCGTCCCGCGTTGGCGGCGACGTGCAGCTCCG
>Ga0105239_10006088_pt1 | contig 14046 bp, 10 predicted proteins | sample KBSC44metaG_FD_92761 | JGI IMG/M metagenome (GOLD analysis project Ga0105239, IMG submission 92761) | Corn rhizosphere microbial communities from Kellogg Biological Station, Michigan, USA - KBS C4-4 metaG | ecosystem: Host-associated > Plants > Roots > Rhizosphere > Soil | place: Michigan, USA... | reverse complement strand
TGCACAGGCATCTATTACTTTTTTGTAGTTGATAGGGTAACCGTTGCGGCTTAACAATAAGCGACCAGTAGGGTGGCCCAGTATGGTGGTATATGGGTTTTCAATTGCTTTTATCAACCTTGATGTTGCTTTTTCTTCATCCATTTTCAGGATGGAGTGTACCGAGGCCACGATAAAATCAAACTTTTTCAAAATCTCATCCGGGTAATCCAGCGAGCCATCGTACAAAATATCCGATTCTATACCTTTAAATATATGAAAGCCGTCCAGTTTTTTGTTCAGGTGGTCAATTTCTTCGTGCTGTTGTAAAACACGCTCAATTGTTAGGCCCTTGGCGTAGAATGCACTTTTGCTGTGGTCGCACATGCCTAAGTACTCCAATTTTAGTTCGTCGCGGCAGTATAGCGCCATTTCTTCAACGGTGTTTATACCATCGCTCCAGGTACTGTGGTTGTGCAGCGTGCCTTTTAAATCAGCGTGATTTACCAGCTGCGGAAGTTTATTTGTTTCGGCCCGTTCTATAAATGTTATGCCTTCCCGTAATTCAGGCTGTACATACTCAAGGCCCGATTTCCGGTAAATTAAATCTTCACTTTCAGGTTGATCAATTGGCTCAACCGATTTGCTTAGAACAGCTTTAACATGGTCATCATCGCCGGTTTGTTCAAAAAGTTCTTTATAAAAATAACGCTTCTCCACACACACCACTTCAACCTTTAAACCATTAGCAAGTTTGCCTTTTACATGGTTTTTGTCCGGCTCTATCTCGCTCATTACGTCCGATTGCACCAACGTGGTAAACGCAATTTCCTGGTCGCGGCTGCCCAATACTATAATAAGCTTATCTATAATCTCGCAGTACCGGCGAAACTCGCCCGCAAACTCTATCAACCCGTCCGGGAAAATGCCTTTCAGCTGTTCTAAAAAGTCTTTAGCTTCCTGCTCAACTTTGGCATACAGGAATTTGCCATGGCTGGCCATGTTAAATTCAATAACATTCCGTATGTCTTCCTGTGTTTTAAGTCCGAACCCTTTGGCTTCAACCAGTCGGTTTTCATTACACGCATAATAAAGCTCGCCAATGTTCTCAATCCCAAGTTCTTTCCAAATAATAGCTACCTTTTTCGGGCCGATGCCTTTTATGCCCATCATCTCAACAATACCTTCGGGCGTTTTGGCAAGCAGGTCTTCCAGCTCAGTTATGGTGCCTTTTTCAAGCAGTTCAATTATTTTGCCGGCCGTACTTTTGCCAATACCGTCTACTTTTTCAAGCTCGGCAAAGCTTTTGCCAGCCGCCGGAAAAGGGAGCTTATCAACCTTAAAAGCAGCGTTAGCCAGTGATTTTATCTTAAACGGATTTTCCTCGTGCAATTCCATCAATTGCGAGAGCAGGCGAAGCTTACGGGCTATGGGTTTGTTTTCCATAATTTAATTGAGGGTGTAAAAATACGAAAGCCGCCCAATACAAGGCGGCTTTCCCATAAAAATATCGCTAAAACTTAATTTATCTCAATATCATAAGGCATCCTCGCCTGCGGGGTGCGCATCATCATGGTTACGCCTTTTATCTGCTGGTAATATTTAAAATTATCGCCCAGTTCCGATTTTACAAAGTGCATTTTTAACTGGTCGCCGCCGAGGCCGAATTTATTCAGGAAGCTTTTTTGGTCGGGGTAGGCCACAACGTTATATTTTTTGATGTGGGCCTTTTTTGCAGCAGCAGCTATGGCATCATTAATATTGCCCAACCTGTCCACAAGGCCTATTTTTACAGCCTGTTCGCCTGTCCAGACACGACCCTGGCCAATACTATTAATGTATGCCTGGGTTTTGTTACGGCCAGCTGCAACAGCATTTGTGAAATTATCGTACCCACGGTTTACCTGGTTTTGCAAAATTGCTTTTTCTTCGGGAGATAACGGCCTGGTTAAATCGCCTAAGTCAGCAAATTTGCCGGTTTTTACACCGTCGAAAGTCATACCCAGTTTGTCGGTAAAAAACTTTTGCATATTGGGCAGCACAGCAAAAATACCTATGGACCCTGTTATGGTATTGGGTTCCGCGATTATCGAGTCGGCAGCACAGGCTATGTAATACCCGCCAGATGCGGCCACATCGCCCATGGAAACGATTATCGGCTTAACTTTTTTGGTCAGCATAACCTCACGCCACATCACATCCGATGCAAGTGAACTGCCACCCGGCGAATTGATGCGGAAAACCACCGCTTTAACTTTGTCGTCTTCACGCGCTTTACGTAATGCTTTTGAAATTCTTTCGGAGCCTATGGTATTATCGTCACCTTCGCCGCCAACTATATCGCCCGATGCATATACTATGGCAATATTATTTTTTGAAGTCTCTTTTTTATCCTCCTTTGCCGATTCGCTGGTACCGTACTCACTTAATTCAACGGTTTTCAAATCGTCACCGGCATCAATGCCAGCGCGCTTTTTCAGATCGTCTAAAATTTCATCCTTGTATTTTAAGCCGTCAACAAGGCGGTATTTAAGGGCGTCTTCAGGTTCGCGTATTTTCAATTCATTGGCAATGGCAAATAACGAGTCCTTGCTTATTTTGCGACTTTGGCTTATCCCGGTTAAAAAATGGTCATACAGTGAACCAAGGTAGGAGTTTACCTGCAGGCGGTTGGCATCGCTCATTTTGGTTAAAAAGAAAGGCTCAACAGCACTCTTATAGGTGCCTACTTTAATTATTTGTGCCTCTATTCCCAATTTATCAAGGGTGCCCTTTAAGAAGGTGATTTTTGAATTAAAACCTTTAAAATCAAAAAGACCTTTTGGGTTAATATACACCTTATCGGCAACCGAGGCCAGGTAGTAAAAGCCCTGGGTATAAATTTCGGAGTAGGCAACTATAAATTTCCCTGATTTTTTAAAGTCGATAAGTGCGTTGCGTATTTCTTCAGTTGTAGCTTCTCCCGTTTGCAGTATGCTCTCATCCAAAAAAATGCCTTTTATGTTTGAGTCTTTTTTGGCCTTTTTTATATTGGCCAATATATCATTAAGACCCATTGTTTTTTCCCCTTCTACGCCTAAAAAGCCAAGTGCTGCTAAAGGGTTATGTGGGGTGCGCTCGGTAATGGGATAGTTTAACTTTATTTGCAGTACCGAGTTTGGGGTTACATCAACGGTTTTATCGCTGTTGCTATCAACCAGGCCCGCTATCAGGCCAATAACAATAATTAGCAACACCACACCTGCTAAAATAAAACCCACCATACTGGCGAAGACAAATTTGAAGAATTGTTTCATTAAATGTTATAAATCTTTTATCTATGCAAACTTAGCAATTCGATATCGTATAATATTAAGAGTGATATCCATAATATTTGTTACAACATGAATAGGGTTTTTTTACTTCTCGGCAGCAACCTGGGCAATAGGCAGCAATACCTGCAACAGGCAATTGAACTGATTAGTACCCACGTCAATCCGATTGAGAGAGCATCATCAATATACGAAACACAATCGTGGGGAAAAACCGATGCACCGGATTATTTAAACCAGGTTGTAATGTTGGAAACGGAAATCCCGGCATCGGAATTGCTGCGTAAAATACTGGATATTGAACTGATGCTGGGGCGCAGGCGCGAAGAGAAGTGGGGCTCACGCACAATTGATATCGATATACTTTTTTATGGTGATGAAATAATAGAGGATGAGAACCTGCAAGTTCCGCACCCCGAATTACACAAAAGGCGCTTTACTTTGGATCCCCTTTCGGAAATAGCACCGGGCCTGTTTCACCCTGTATTAAAAAAGACTATCTTAGACGTGAAAAATGAACTTAAAGATAGCTTGATTGTAAAAAAATTATAATATTTGGAAAATATAAACCAAGATATGTCACATATATTTCCTGAGCATGACCTGGACCTATCGTTTTTATTCGAAATTGCCGATGGCAGTGACGAATTTATTGTAGAGTCTATAGATATGTTCCTGCAACAAACCCCTGATTTGTTGCAAACTATTACTACGGCTATCGATAACAAGGACTGGACCCTTGCAGCTCAGGCTGCACACAAACTGAAACCCAATCTTGGTTTCTTTGGTATGCCTATAAGCCAGGCCACCATACAGGAAGTCGAAATAATGGCCAAGAACGGCGCGCCTGACGAAGGTTTATTGATATCGAAATTCAACGACGTGAAAAATCTTATTATTCCTAATTTAGACAGGCTGGCAATAATAAAGGCTTCTAAGGAATAGACATTGGAGGCTGGAGATTAGAGATTAATTAAAATGGAGAATTCGGATCGCCGAATTAGAAACTACAGTTCAACTAATCTCTAATTAACTAACCTCCAAACAACTATACTTCAGTTACACTAAAGCTATAGCTTTCCATTATCAAATTAGCTAGCAGGCTTTTGCAGGCGGTGTCAACTTTGCTGTTTGCAGCTTCTTTGTTTTCTGCATCAATCTCCAAAGTGATGTGTTTGCCAATACGTACATTTTGAATTTCGGCTAAACCCAGGTTTTTCATGCTGCCGGTTACGGCTTTACCTTGAGGGTCGAGTATTTCTTTTTTTGGCATTACGTCAATTTCGGCCTGGAATTTTTTCATTAGTGTTTGTTTAAAATTTACCGTTAACGGTGTCTTAACTTTGTTTTTGAGCGGTATTCATCATGCTTTCGCTCAAAAATTTGAACTGAATAAGTGATAAAATGATATAAAACAATATCACCGCCGGAACTGCCGCAAATTTAAAAAATAGAATGAGTATTGCCGAGAACAACAGTAATAAATAACGCGAAATATTTTGGTTAAAATCGCGGTTCTTAAATTTTAACGACATCATGGGCACTTCTATAACCAATAAGGTACACATCACGACACATAACACCGATAGCACCCATGGATTTTGCAGGGGTGGGGTGAAGTATTTGTTATGATGGTCGAGTATCAGTGGAAAAGATGCGATCAATATAGCATTTGCAGGTGTCGGCAACCCAATAAAGTTTTCGGCCTGCCGGGTATCTACATTGAATTTTGCCAGCCTTAATGCCGAAAATACGGGTATTAAAAACGCTATAAAGTTTAAATATTGGCTGATATTATCTATCTGGCGGGCCTCCAGCAGCAACTGGTACATTATTACAGCCGGCAATACGCCAAAGCTTACCATATCAGCCAGCGAATCCAAATCTTTGCCTATGCCCGAAAACGATTTGAGCACCCGCGATGCCAGCCCGTCGAAAAAGTCAAATATCGCCGATAAAAATATGGCGTACGATGCAGCTATTAACTCGCCTTTGAAGGCTAAAACTATACCTATGCAACCGCTGAAGAGGTTTGCACAGGTAATAGCATTTGGCAAGTGTTTTTTAAGACGATTCTTCATTCCGGTATGAAGGTATCAACATTTTATTAAATAAATATGAAGTTTACCATTAACTTTCTGCTAATATAACTTCACAAATTTTAATTTATTACGAATTCATCGAAATCAAAAACTCCTCGTTGGTTTTTGTGCCCCTTATCTGGGCCTGTAAAAATTCCATCGATTCCTGGGAGTTCATGTCAGCCAGGTGATTACGTAATATCCAGATCCGTTGTAAAGTTTCGCGGTCAAGCAGCAAATCGTCGCGACGAGTACTCGAAGCAGTGATATCAATAGCGGGGAATATACGTTTGTTGGATAATTTTCTATCCAATTGCAGCTCCATGTTACCGGTACCTTTAAACTCTTCAAATATAACCTCGTCCATTTTCGAACCTGTTTCTGTTAATGCTGTAGCAATAATGGTTAATGAACCGCCATCCTCAATGTTACGGGCGGCACCGAAGAAGCGTTTAGGTTTGTGTAATGCATTTGCATCAACACCACCTGATAATATTTTACCGGATGCAGGCGCAACAGTGTTATAGGCACGGGCCAAACGGGTGATAGAATCAAGCAGGATTACCACATCGTGACCGCACTCAACCATGCGTTTTGCTTTTTCCAGCACAATATTGGCAATTTTTACATGGCGCTCGGCAGGCTCATCAAATGTTGATGATACTACTTCGGCGCGTACGCTGCGGGCCATATCAGTTACCTCTTCCGGGCGTTCGTCAATCAGTAATATAATCAGGTAAACTTCCGGGTGGTTTTTAGCAATGGCGTTAGCCACATCCTTCAGCAACATGGTTTTACCTGTTTTTGGCTGGGCTACAATTAAACCACGCTGTCCTTTACCGATTGGAGAGAACAAGTCCATAATACGGGTAGAGTAATTACCGGCATCAGTAAACAGGCTCAGTTTTTCGGATGGAAACAACGGTGTCAAGTGGTCGAAAGGTACCCGGTCACGCACTTCGGCGGGTATACGGCCGTTTATAGCTTCAACACGTACCAGCGGGAAGTATTTTTCACCTTCTTTTGGCGGGCGAATGCTACCACGAACGGTATCGCCGGTTTTAAGACCGAATAATTTTATTTGCGACTGTGATACATAAATATCATCAGGAGAAGTCAGGTAGTTATAATCCGATGAGCGTAAAAAGCCATAACCATCAGGCATAATTTCAAGTACACCTTCGTTTACTATTACATTGTCAAAATCAAGGTTGATAGCAGGTTCCTGGCTTTTTTGCTGGGTGGTTTGGTTATTTACACGGCGCTCAAATTTTTGCGGGCGACCTTCGGTAACAGTTTCTTCATCCTTTGGCTCACCTTCGTCTGATCTTGATGCCGACACGGCCGGCATTATAGGCGTAGTATTGCCGTCTTCAGATTCGTCAACAGGCGTCTCGTCATCAGGCATATCAAAAAGGTTGGTATCATCAAGCGGTACCTCAACACGTGGGGTATTACTGTTTTTTACTACACGGATGCGTTTGCGTGTTTTTTCGCCGGCTTCGGCGGCAGGGGTAGGGGGCAGTACAGCAGCATAATTGCTGGCAACGGTATCAGCCTGTGCGCGGGCTGCTTCAATTAGTTGTTCCTGTTCAACAATCCTCGTTACAAGGGCAGCTTTTCTAAGTTCGTCGGCTTCTGCAATACCTAAATTTTTGGCAATTTCGCGTAACTCAGAAACGAGTTTATCGTTCAATTCGTTTGTATCAAACATATTATGAATTATAATTCAAAGGGATTTTAATAATTTTTGTAGTTGTATTTATCTTCAATAGTACTATGGAGTCGTGATATCTTACCCGGCAATTAAGCTATTTGCCCGGTAACGGGCTTTAACGTATTAGCAAATTCTTTTTATACTTTATTAAACGGAGATGTTTTATTACGAAAATATTAACTATGCAACTTGTTTTGCAACATCTAAACCCATGTAAATAATTTAATAAAATAACGTGGAGTTTTAAATTGTTTCTTTAGTGCAAGAAAAATTCAACGGAAAACACTGCAATTTTAGTCATTTAATTTAAATTATCAAACTATTTAAAAAAATATACTTTATTGGCCAACACTTCAACTAAATTTTAGTTTTTTTGGGCATTCAAAATTAAAGTACCGCTCATGATATCGCGCCAATACCTCATAGAACAGATAAAACGTAAAAAATCATTTTTATGTGTAGGGCTTGATACGGATATTGAAAAAATTCCGGAATTCTTAAAAGAATACCCCGACCCGATATTTGAATTTAACAAACGGATTATTGACGCCACACACGATTTGTGTATCTCCTACAAGCCAAATGCGGCTTTTTATGAAAAGCATGGTGTAAAAGGCCTGCAAAGTTTAATAGCTACCTGGAAATACCTGCCGAAAGAATGTTTAAATATTATTGATGCCAAGCGGGGTGACATGGGCAATACGTCAGGCATGTATGCCAAAGCTTTTTTTGATGAGGCTGCCGCAGGGATGAGTTTTGATGCCATAACTTTATCGCCCTACATGGGGCACGATGCAGTATCGCCTTACCTTGAATATAAAGACAAATGGGTGATCATCCTGGCACTAACATCGTCAGCCGGCAGTAAAGATTTTCAATACTTAACCACTGAACATGGCCTTTTATACGAAGCTGTGATACAAAAGGCCAATACCTGGGCCAATGCCGACCGTATTATGTATGTTGTTGGGGCCACTAAAAGCACCGAGTTTACCAACATTCGCAAATATGCACCCGATAACTTCCTGCTGGTGCCCGGTGTAGGGGCACAAGGAGGTAACCTGGCCGAGGTTTGCCACTACGGGATGAATAAGGACTGCGGACTGATAGTAAATGCATCACGTTCAATTATATATGCATCAAACGGGAAGGACTTTGCCGAAGCCGCAAGGGCCGAAGCTTTGAAAGTTCAGCAGGAAATGCAGGTGGAGTTGGAGAAGGCGGGGGTGATTTAAACTGCATTTTTTTATTGAACTTCTATTCCCTGGTAAATATTATTGACTGATGAGATGCTTTTGTTAGGAATATCAGTAAATGCATCTTGATTTTTATTTGTTTTTATTTTTGAAAGTACCCCTTCTAAAATTGGCAGCGAACTGTTAAGGTTTTTTGTTTTGATAAGAAAATTCCACACTGCTTCAAATTTCTTCCAACCTCCGGCGTAGAATAAATGTTTCAGTTTATGTGCATTTGACTCGTGGTGCATGCTGCCTTTTAAAATATTACCCCAGCGGTAAAATTCTTTATAGGCCCACCAGTATCCATTTTCCAATTCTTCGGCAGTTAGGCCTATGGTTTGATAAACAACTTTCCGGGTATCATATAAGTCCCAATTTTTAGTGAGTATCCTGCCCTGCCTCTCCATATCTTTGAAAAGGGCGGTGCCTGGATATGGCGTCAAAACATGATACGTAGATGTTGTTATGGAATGCTTTACGCCCCAGTCGACTGTTCTTTTAAACACATCCTTGTCGTCGTCGTCCAGCCCAAATACAAAGCTGCCATTAATCATGATGCCGAGGCTGTGCAGGCGGTCTACTGCTTTTACGTAGTCCTTTTCAAGGTTCTGTTTTTTATTGCTTTGCTTAAGATTTTGTGGCGAAAATGTTTCAAAGCCGACAAACAAGCTTCGCAAGCCTGCCTCCGCTGCTTTTTCTATAATATCGCCCCGCAATATGGAATCGACAGTAGCGGCGCCCTGGAAAACCCTTTTCATTCCTTTCATCCCTTCGAAAAGACTTGCCGCAAATTTTGTATTACCCAGCAAATGATCGTCTAAAAAATACAAATGACGGCCGGGTAGTCTGTCAATTTCCGCCAACGCGTCATCAACCTCCTGTGTGTAAAATGTACGCCCGCCCTCAAAAAAAGCATCTTTATAACAAAAGCTGCAGTGATGTGGGCACCCCCGCGTAACAACGATTGAGTTTGGTACAAAATATAAATGCCGTTTTATTAAATCGCGCCTTACCGGGGGGACTTTTTCAAGCGTCCGGATTGTAGAGTTATAAACTTTTTGAGGGTTACCTTTTTTAAAATCCACTAAAAACCTGGGAAATGTATCCTCACCCGGGCCGATAAAAATACTATCAGCATGCGGCGCAGCTTCGAATGGTAAGGAAGTTACATGTAATCCGCCCAAAATCACGTAAGCGCCTTTAGCCCGGTAATGATCGGCAATTTTGTAAGCACGATAAGCATTGGTGATGTATACCTGTATGACTACAAGATGAGGCCAGTCGTCAAGGTTTAACTTTTCAACATGTTGGTCCTGAAGGTCTATTTCATCATCTTCTGAAAGGTACGCTGCCAAAGTCGCCAACCCCAGGGGCGGAAATAGTGAATATTTGATGGGCCTCCAGAAGGGGCTTTCGGCTTCTGTTAACGCCGGCAATATCATTTTTACTCTCATAAGATATTAAGTATTTAAAAGTACTTTGAAATACAAAGTAAATGATAATATTTCATTTTTCAAATTTTTTGTCAATACCATATAAACCAGGAATTAGAGGCCTGAAATAGCAGAAATTACTTAAAAGAATTGAAGCTTACTTGTAGAAGATCACCCTGCAAATACCATCTTCCTGTCGGGAAATTTCACGGCATAATTATCAACCATATTCCGGATATAATCATTACCGGGATAAGGCGTAAGGTGATTTTTCAATTGATCGAGGTTGTCGGCGTTAAAATAGTGCGAGATATAGCCCATACCGTAAAACTTGCCTTTTTCAATTAGCAGGCAGCTGTGTTCTTCATCATTACGGCCAGCATCGCGGATGGCAAAGGTAGGCAGGGCTTTGTTTAATTCATCAATTGCAAGGCTTACGCGCTGGTTGTAATCTTCAACCGACTCATGGCCCTCACAGGCACAGCTGCCAACGTTTACCCCGGTGCATGCTGATGTGTTGTTTTGAATAAAACACAGTTTCGGGCAAAGTTGAAAGGTATCTATCAATTTCATTAAAATGCTGCGACCTTCGAATAAGGTATTGCAGCTGTAAATTGCGCCGGTCATTTTACGGTGCTTGTCAACAGCAAGGCGCAGGTAGCCGCGCTGGTCTTCAAATGCGTATAAACTGTAGGCGTGTTCAAACCGTTTGAGCGAGCGGTTGTATTTTGGCCACAGGCGTTTTATTTCTACAGCCTCCAGCACAAAGGCAACCAGTTCAGTGCCGCAGGTTTGGAAAGTAATGTTATGAATATTGCGTAAAAATTCCTGGCGCTGCACGCCGGGGTTATTGCCGGTAAAATGGCTGCATACACGTTTCTTTAAATTTTTTGCCTTGCCAACGTATATCACCTTACCTTTTTGGTCGTGGAAGTAATAAACTCCCGGTGACGGTGGCAGCGCTTCCACATCCTTTTTCGGAAGGTTAGCAGGCAATACCTGTTCTTTGGAATTTTGCTTTAGTGCCAGCGGAATATGGTTGCCATTATCTTTCGCTAACAACATCGAGAATAAGATCGATGTTGCCTCAGCATCTCCCGCTGCCCGGTGACGGCTTTCATTTTCGATCCCTAAATGGCGGCACAACTTACCAAGGCTGTAGGAGGGAAGGCCGGGCATTATTTTACGCCCGAGGCGTACTGTACACAGTTTATTGCATTGCAATTCGTAACCGGCCGCAGCCAGATGGTAACGCACAAATGAATAGTCGAAATTTACGTTATGCGCAACAAATGTTTTATTGTTAAGCAAGTGGTAGATATCATGCGCCACATCCTCAAACGGCGGTGCGTTTTGCACCATATCGTTAGTGATACCTGTTAAAGCGCTTATATAAATGGGTATTTCGCGATGAGGATTAACAAGGGTTGAATAACGCTCAATAACTTTTTTTCCGTTATGTATACAAATAGCTATCTCGGTAATGCCGTTTGCGCTGGCATGCCCTCCGGTGGTCTCGATATCTACTATTGCATACATGGATGTAAATGTAGTAAGTTTTTGCTAATTTAATTAGTTTTTGCAAAAAAGTCCGAAGTCGGAAAAGTCAGTAAAGTCCGAAAGACGAAACTTGGCAATTTAAAAAAGGTGGTAAAAACGGAAAAATCCGAAAAGACGAAATTCACCTTTTAACTAAAAACGAAAAAGCCTGTCAGAATGGTATCTAACAGGCTTATCTTTTACGTTCGGACTTTACTGACTTCCCGACTTTTCGGACTCAATAAAATTATTTCTTTTTTGAAGGCGGCAATTGCTGCTGTTGTTTCTGGCGCATCATTTCTTCCATACGTGCCTGGAAACCGCTGGTTTTCTTTTTGGCATCAACAGGTTTCTTTTTATTTTCCTGTATCTGGGCGTGTATTTTTTTATCGTCCACCATTAGCCTGATGATGTACTGTTGTAAAAACGTCATCATGTTGGCCAAAAAGTAGTAATAATTTAAACCTGCAGGGAAGCTGTTTAATGCACCAAGGAAAATAATCGGGGTAATGTAACCGATATATTTCATTTGGCCCGAAGCACCAGATATCTGGTTATTAAAGTAGGTGTAAATAAGGGTCGATATCGTCATCAGCACGCACATTAAGCTTAAGTGATCGCCAATGAACGGAATATGCGGGAATGTGATTATCGAATCATAGGTCGACAGGTCATGCATCCATAAAAAGCTTTGGCCACGCAACTCGAACAAGCTTGGGAAAAAACGGAAGAATGCAAATACTATCGGCATCTGAATCAGTAACGGCAAACATCCGCCAAGCGGGTTTACCCCTGCTTTTTTATAAAGCTTTAAATATTCTTGCTGTAACAGGGTAGGATTATCTTCGCCAACTTTCCCTTTTATTTCGTCCATCTCCGGCTTCAACACACGCATTTTAGCCATCGACAGGTACGATTTGTAGGTAAGCGGCGATAATACCAGCTTAAGTACAAGCGTTAATGCCAGGATAATTAAACCGTAATTGCTGGTAAACTGGCTTAGGAAATTAAATACCGGCAATACCGAAAACCTGTTGATATACGCCAGGAAGCCCCAGCCCATATACACCTGCTTCTCCAAATGGTAACCCTGTGTTTTCAGAAAGTTATACTTGTTGGGGCCAAAGTAAAACACCATCGGAAATGTGCCGTCGTTGCTTTTAGGAACGGTCAAGGTAGCGTTCATTTGCTTCACGTCAACAGTGTCGGTTACATTAGTAGTTACACCCATGTTCGATTTTAGGAAACCTTCCTTAGCAATCAGTACGCCCGAGAAAAAGTGCGCCTGGAACGAAACCCATTGCATTTTTTTATCGTTCACTTCTTTAGTGTCATCTTTGCTTTCGCTCAGGTAATCAACATCGTTATCAGTGTTCATGTAATACACAGTGGTATACCTGCGCTCCTGCTCCAAATCTTTCTCCTGTTTGCGCATGCTGGCAACCCAGTTCAGGTTGAGCGAATTAGTATTGGCAATAACTTGCTCAAGACCAGTGGCTTTAACAGTAAAACCAACTTTATATCCGGTCCCTTTTAATGAATAGATATAGTCGATATACTGGGTAGGGCTATAATTCAACCGCATCGTAATACTCGACGAGTCTTTTTCAGCAACCTGTAAATCGCCCGAAGTAGGGGTAAAGAATAACTTGTCGGTATTGATGCTGTTGTTACCGGCAGTAAATGTTAAGCCAAAATGGTTTTTATCACCATCGAACAAAACAAGCGGCTTTTTATTGAAGGTTTTGTAATCTTTCAACTCAACCGAATAAACCTTACCGCCCTGGGTGCTTAATATTACGCGGATGTCTTTATTTTCAATTGTAACAAATTTGGGTGTGCCGACGGTCGTTGCACCAAAAGGCGTTTTTAAAAGTGCAGAATCAATCTTGGTGTCTGGTGCTTTTGCTTTTGATGTATCTTTATAGTTAGCAGTGGTGATTGCACCAGGGGTTTTAATCAGCCCTTTTTTTAAAGAATCAGCATGCGCCGCTATCCTTTCTTTCTTCAGGTCTGCTTCGCTGGGCTTCATCAAAAAGAACGAAGCGCCCATTATAATCATAATCAGGAATAACCCTGTAAAAGTATTTTTATCCATTTTAGTGTATCGTACAAAAAATTACTGCTTGCGGGCATAAGCCATTGAAGCGGCGACAAAGTTAATAAAAAGTGGATGCGGATTTGCAACAGTTGATTTTAATTCGGGGTGAAATTGCGCGCCTACAAAAAACGGATGGTTTTTAAGCTCAACTATCTCAACCAGGTTGTTTTCGGGATTAAAACCTGTTGGGGTTAACCCGGCGTTTTCGTAATCTTTTAAATAGTCGTTGTTAAACTCATAGCGGTGCCTGTGGCGCTCGCTGATGCGGCTTTTTCCGTAAAATTTCTCGGCTTTGCTGCCTTTTTTAATGTCGCAGGCATAAGCGCCAAGGCGCATAGTTCCACCTTTGTTTACCACCTTTTTCTGCTCTTCCATCATGTTGATAACAGGGTAAGGCGTTTCAGGGTTCATTTCGGTGCTGCTTGCATTTTTAAGGCCAAGCACGTTGCGGGCAAACTCTACAACCGCGCATTGCATACCCAGGCATATGCCGAAGAATGGAATATTGTTTTCGCGTACGTAACGGATCGCCTCTATCTTACCTTCAAAGCCACGCTCGCCAAAACCCGGCGCTACTAACACACCATGCAGCCCTATCAGTTTATCAACGGCGTTACCCGGTGTAAGCTCTTCTGACGGAATATATT